>ERZ772972.169-NODE-169-length-23034-cov-4.159842_pt1 | contig 23034 bp, 22 predicted proteins | sample MGYA00580673_ERZ772972 | MGnify/ENA primary metagenome ERZ772972 (study PRJEB29015, sample SAMEA2738051) | human oral metagenome | biome: human oral; feature: human-associated habitat; material: saliva | place: China | collected 2229 ... | reverse complement strand
AAGAATGAAATTATTCCGCAGGGAATTTTTCTTCTAATTGCTCTACTAATTTACCTAACTCATCACTTTTCTCACTCATTTTTGCGGCAAGTTCAGGTATTTTAGTTGCATTTTCAGCTGTTGGTGATTTAACTTGAGATAAAATGAGGTGCATCACTTCTTTCTCTGCATTAATGAATTCTTTATATTTACCCACAACTGGAGATACTTCTTCAGTTTTAATGCCTAATCCATCTAATTCAGCGAAAAGTTCTGCTGATTTTTTATCAAATGCCGCAACTGCTTCTTCAGTTGTTGCCACATTGCTAGTTGCTGAAGCCGCACCTACAGCATCAAAGCTTGCTTCGATTTGTCTGCTAGCTGTTTCTTCCCACGCTTGAAACTTTTTCACTTCTTCAGCTTGCTGAGATGCAGCAAATGCACTGATAGAAGTGAAAGTTAATGCTGCGATAGCTGTCATTTTTAATAAATTTTTCATTGAGATAACCTCTTTTGAATAAAATAAAATTTGTACCCCTACATGGGTACGTTGCGCATTGTAAAAAAATGTAGTAATTTCGTCAACTATTTAATTGAGGTTTTTAGTTGGTTATTTTTTAGGAATAACAATTTTGCATAAATTCTCAATTACTTTATAATTTGCGCTTATTTTCATAAATTTAGGAACAAAGAAATATGAAGAAATTACTCACCGCACTTTTAATCACTGCTTCTGCCACTGCAATGGCGAGTGATGCTGAGATTAAATCGAAGTTACAGGCATTAGGTGCGAAAAATATTGAGGTGAAAGATTCACCGGTAAAAGGCCTTAAAACAGCTGTGACTGATCAAGGTATTTTATATGTGAGCGAAAATGGTCAATATGTTTTGCAAGGCAAAATGTATGAATTAACAAATAAAGGCCCGGTTGATGTAGCGGGTAAATTTTTAGCAGATAAAGTGAATGCATTAAAAAGCGAAATGATCGTTTATCCTGCAAAAAATGAAAAATATGTTGTGACCGTATTCATGGATATTACTTGTCATTATTGCCATATCCTTCATCAACAAGTGAAAGAATATAATGATTTAGGTATTACCGTTCGTTATCTTGCATTCCCGCGTGCTGGAATGAATGAAACCGCTCGCCAAATGGAAGCAATTTGGACATCGAAAGATCCTGTATTTGCATTGAACGAAGCAGAAAAAGGTAACTTACCGAAAGAATTAAAAACACCGAACATTGTGAAAAGACATTATGATTTAGGTGTACAACTCGGTGTGCAAGGTACGCCAAGTATTGTGACTTCAACAGGTGAATTGATTGGGGGATATTTAAAACCCAAAGATTTATTAGCTGCCTTGAAGGAATCAGCACAATAATTTTTAGTAGTGAGGGCGTATTGTATACGCCCTTTAAATATTCATATCATCAAAGCACATATCAAATGTTCCTTTAGGTGATAATTTTAAATAACAAAACACCGTGAAAAAACTCATCAAACGTCGTGAAATTCCTGCCGGAAATCCTGTTTCAGATAATGCATTACTCGATCGTCTCTATCGTTCTCGCCATATTAAAAATAGCCAAGAATTAGACCGCACTTTGCAATCAATGCTGAATCCCAATCAATTACACGGTATTCAACACGCCGTAGATTTATTGGTTGATGCTTATCAACAGCAACAAAAGATTGTTATCGTCGGTGATTTTGATGCAGATGGGGCAACCAGCACGGCGCTTTCAGTGTTAGCTTTACGTATGCTTGGCTTTACTGATGTGGAATACCTTGTACCAAATCGTTTTGAGCAAGGCTATGGTTTGAGTGTACCTGTTGCTGAGATGGCAATGGAAAAAGGCGTGCAGTTATTGATGACGGTGGATAACGGGGTATCGTCTTTTGAGGGTGTGGCGTATTTAAAAGAGCAGGGTGTGAAGGTGTTGATTACCGATCATCACTTGCCACCAGAAATACTGCCGAATGCTGATGCCATTGTTAATCCAAATTTGCAACAATGTGATTTCCCTTCAAAATGTTTAGCCGGTGTAGGTGTAGCGTTTTATTTAATGCTCGCTTTACGAGCCAAATTTCGCGAGTTGGGCATTTTTACGGCTGAAACACAGCCTAATTTTACTGAATTACTGGATTTAGTCGCGCTCGGCACAATTGCGGATGTTGTTCCCCTTGATCAAAATAACCGTATTTTAGCCCATCAAGGGTTGATGAGAATTCGTGCGAAACGTTGTCGACCAGGAATTATTGCTCTCGCTGAAGTGGCTAATCGAGAAGTTGAAAAACTTTGTTCGGCTGATTTGGGCTTTGCGATTGCACCACGTTTAAATGCAGCAGGTCGATTAGATAATATGTCTGTCGGTGTGGAGTTATTACTTGCAGAAAGCATGCAAGAGGCAAGAGCCCAAGCCTTGGATTTAGACAGTTTAAATCAGGCTCGAAAAGAAATTGAGCAAGGCATGAAGTTGGAAGCCTTAGAAATTTGCCGAAATCTCACCGCACTTTCTGATGAATTACCGATGGGAATCGCCTTATTCCAGCCAGATTGGCATCAAGGTGTATTAGGTATTGTGGCCTCTCGTATTAAAGATCAATACCATCGACCAGTCATTGCTTTTGCACAAGATCAAGAAGGCATTTTAAAAGGTTCTGCGCGTTCAATTGAAGGCTTGCATATGCGCGATGTATTAGAGCGTATTCATTCCCAACATCCGGATATGATTTTAAAATTTGGCGGTCATGCCATGGCAGCAGGATTAAGCATTAAAGAAAGCTTTTTCCCAGAGTTTCAAAAGATTTTTAATCAAACGGTGCAAGATTGGTTAAATGAAGATCAATTACAAGGTGTGATTTGGACGGATGGCGAACTTCAAGCAAATGAATTTAGTATTGAAACGGCAGAAGTGATAAAATCTGGCGGTCCTTGGGGACAAGCTTTTCCTGAGCCTGTTTTTGATGGTGAATTTAAAATTTTTGAGCAACGTGCTATCGGGCAAAATCAAAATCATTTAAAAATGCTCGTAGAGCCTAAAAATGGTGGTCCATTATTAGATGCCATTGCGTTTAATATCGATACTCGGTATTATCCCGACTTGTCGATTAAGCAGGCAAAATTTGCTTATAAGTTAGAAATTAATGAGTTTCGTGGAAATCGAAACCTCCAATTATTAGTCGATTATATTGAACCAATTGGTTAATTTATGAAAAAAGTTTGGCAGAATAAATTATTAAAAGGATCCTTTGCAATGATATTGCTGAGTGTGACAAATGTCGCATTCGGTGAAGTCAATGCAAAGGATTTTTCTGCCAAAAATTCACCGCACTTACCACCAGCGAATGTGGCACAGTTTGAAGACGGTCGAGATTATTTTTCATATCAAGAACCGATTGAACAAGCTAAAAGAAATGATCGTAAAATTCCGATCCAATTTTTCTTTGATTATGACTGCCGAGTTTGTTCTTCAGCTCAAGATATCTTACAACTTTATAGCCAAATTCGTCCTAATAAAGTGGCATTAGAAGAGCATCCTGTCGCCACAAATGAAGCTAAATTTTCAGCCACAATATTCTATACATTACAGCGTTTAAAAGTGGGTGAGTTGTCAGATGTGCTGTTATTTGAAACCTCTGAAAAGGCACGCTATACCGAATTATCCACATTAGATAAGATGCGTGAATGGATAATTTCACAAGGGATCAGCAAAGCTGAATTTAATAAAGTTGTACATTCCAAAGAAGTAAAAGAAGATGTGAATAACGCCATTTATTTGACAGAAGAATATGGTGTATTCACTTTCCCTTATGTGGTTGTGGGCGGAAAATATGTTCTCACCGCGAGTACGCTGTATAACGATGATTATGGCGTAGCAGTATTAGATTTCTTAGTGAATAAACTCGAACAAGAAAGGAAAAAATAATGAAAATCGGGATTGTTGGTGCAATGGCACAAGAAGTGGAAATTTTATCCCAATTAATGACAGATAAAAGAGAAACAAAAGTGGCAAGTGCGGTCATTTTTGAAGGCAAAATTAATGGCAAAGAGGTCGCATTATTGCAATCTGGGATTGGTAAAGTCGCCGCGGCTATTGGTACTACCGCTTTATTACAATTGGCTAAACCGGATGTGGTTTTAAATACCGGCTCAGCAGGCGGTGTCGCAAAAGGTTTAAAAGTAGGAGATATCGTTATTTCCGATGAAACCCGCTATCACGATGCCGATGTGACGGCATTTGGCTATGAAAAAGGTCAGTTACCTGCAAATCCAGCGGCTTTTCTTTCAGATAAAAAATTAGCCGATTTAGCCGATGAAATTGCACAGTCACAAGGACAAAATGTAAAACGTGGTTTAATTTGCTCGGGTGATAGCTTTATTAATAGCGAAGAAAAAATTGCTCAAATTAAAGCGGATTTCCCTAAGATAACAGCAGTAGAAATGGAAGCCACGGCAATTGCACAAGTTTGTCATGCCTTTAACGTACCTTTTGTGGTTGTTCGAGCTATTTCTGATGCAGGCGATGGCGAAGCAAGTATGTCATTTGAAGAATTTCTCCCACTTGCAGCAAAACAATCCTCTGCATTAGTGTTGGGTATGATAGAAAGATTATAAGGGGTAATGTATGGGTATGATTATCACCGTTGATGGCCCAAGTGGTGCAGGGAAAGGAACACTTTGTTACGCATTGGCAGAAAAGTTAGGTTTTACCTTATTAGATAGTGGTGCGATTTATCGCGTGACGGCATTGGCTGCGCTGAAACGTCATGCAGACTTAACCGATGAAGAAGGATTAGCGGAGTTAGCACGTCATTTAGATATTCAGTTCATTCCAAAGAATGGAGAAGTCAATGTGCTTCTTGGTGGGATGGATGTGAGCCATTTAATCCGTACGCAAGAAGTGGCGGAAGCTGCATCAAAAGTGGCGGTTTTCCCAAAAGTGCGGTCAGCTTTACTGCAACTTCAGCAGGATTTTGGTAAAAATGACGGTCTGATTGCGGATGGGCGAGATATGGGAACTGTGGTTTTCCCAAATGCACAAGTTAAACTATTTTTAGACGCAAGTGCGGAAGAACGTGCAAAAAGACGCTATAAACAGTTGCAAAATAAGGGAATTAATGGTAACTTTGCACAGATTTTAGCCGAGATACAAGAACGCGATTTTCGTGATAGAAATCGTGAGGTTGCGCCATTGAAACCGGCTGATGATGCTTTATTGTTAGATAGTACAACATTGAGTATTGATGAAGTCATTGCTCAAGCGTTAGCTTATATTCAACAAAAAGCGTCAATTTCGATTTAACTGTTTATTCAAGGAAGAATAGACATTTATCCTCAACCCCGCATTTTATGGATCTTAATGTGGATGTTATTAACTTAAATTAAGAAGATTATTTATATGTCAGAATCTTTTGCTCAACTCTTTGAAGAATCATTAAAAGGCCTTGAAACCCGTCAAGGTTCAATCGTTAGCGGTACTGTTGTTGCTATTCAAAAAGGCTTTGTACTTGTTGATGCAGGCTTAAAATCTGAATCTGCAATTCCTGTTGCTGAATTCCAAAACGCTCAAGGTGAACTTGAAGTTAAAGTTGGCGACACAGTAAACGTAGCTTTAGATGCAGTTGAAGATGGTTACGGCGAAACTAAACTTTCTCGTGAGAAAGCTGTTCGTCACGAATCTTGGATTGAATTAGAAAAAGCTTACGAAGAAAAAGCGACCGTTATCGGTTTAATCAACGGTAAAGTGAAAGGCGGTTTCACAGTTGAGTTAAACGGTGTTCGTGCATTCTTACCAGGTTCATTAGTTGACACACGTCCAGCACGTGAAGCTGATCACCTACTTGGTAAAGAATTAGAATTCAAAGTAATCAAATTAGATCAAAAACGTAACAACGTTGTTGTTTCTCGTCGTGCAGTGATCGAATCTGAAAACAGCCAAGAACGTGAACAAATCCTTGAGAACCTAGCTGAAGGTTCAGAAGTTAAAGGTATCGTTAAAAACTTAACTGACTACGGTGCATTCGTAGATTTAGGTGGCGTTGACGGTTTATTACACATCACTGATATGGCTTGGAAACGTGTTAAACACCCAAGCGAAATCGTGAATGTAGGCGACGAAGTAACTGTTAAAGTATTAAAATTTGACAAAGATCGTACTCGCGTATCTTTAGGCTTAAAACAATTAGGTCAAGATCCTTGGGTTGCTATCGCTGAAAACCACCCAGTAAACAGCAAATTAACTGGTAAAGTAACTAACTTAACTGACTATGGTTGTTTCGTTGAAATCTTAGATGGCGTTGAAGGTTTAGTTCACGTTTCTGAAATGGATTGGACTAACAAAAACATCCACCCATCTAAAGTTGTAAGCTTAGGCGATACAGTTGAAGTTATGGTATTAGAAGTTGACGAAGAACGTCGTCGTATTTCTTTAGGTTTAAAACAATGCAAACCTAACCCATGGACTCAATTCGCTGAAACTCACAACAAAGGCGACAAAGTTACTGGTAAAATCAAATCAATCACTGATTTCGGTATCTTCATCGGTCTTGAAGGTGGCATCGACGGTTTAGTTCACTTATCTGACATTTCTTGGAATGTTCCAGGTGAAGAAGCAGTTCGTAACTACAAAAAAGGTGACGAAGTTTCTGCAGTAGTATTAGCAGTAGATGCAGTGAAAGAACGTATTTCTTTAGGTATCAAACAACTTGAAGATGATCCATTCAACAACTTCGTAGCAATCAACAAAAAAGGTGCAGTAGTTTCTGCAACTGTTGTTGAAGCTGACGCTAAAGGTGCTAAAGTTGAATTAGCAGGTGGCGTTGAAGGTTATATCCGTGCAGCAGACTTAACAAACGAAGTTGCACCAGGTGATGTAGTTGAAGCGAAATACACTGGTGTTGATCGTAAAGCTCGTATCGTTCACTTATCTGTAAAAGCGAAAGATCAAGCTGAAGAAGCAGCTGCAGTTGCAAACGTGAATACCAAACAAGAAGATGTTGCTATTCCAAACGCAATGGCTGAAGCTTTCAAAGCAGCTAAAGGTGAATAATTAATTCACATAAATAAGGCTGGGTCATGGACTCAGCCTTATTACTACCAGCTATAATTAACAAGGATTTAGCGGTAATTTATTATGAACTAATGCATTACCTGTAAGTCTTAATAACAAGTTTAAGTATAAATTTAAAGGAGAGTTGACGATGACTAAATCTGAACTAATTGAAAATCTATCAACAAAGCACCCAACTTTATCCGCAAAAGAAGTAGAAGGTATTGTAAAGGATATTCTTGAACTCATTGCACAATCTTTAGAAGAAGGTAATCGTATTGAAGTGCGTGGTTTTGGTAGCTTCTCTTTACACCATCGTCAACCGCGAGTGGGCCGTAATCCTAAAACGGGTGATTCTGTAAAATTAGATGCTAAATCTGTACCGCACTTTAAAGCAGGTAAAGAATTAAAAGATCGCGTAAATGTTTTTGCTTAAACATTCAATCGATATCAATAAAACGACACTTAGGTGTCGTTTTTTATTACAAATTTTGGCATAATGAAACTATTCTTAACAAGGAGATTGTGATGATTAAATATATTCTCGGACTCATTATTGTGCTAGCTATCGTAATCGTTGCGGTAACTATAGGGGCGAATAATGATCAAGTAATCACCTTTAACTACATTGTTGCTGAAAGCCAATTCCAACTTTCAACGCTAGTCGCGATTTTATTTGGTTTTGGATTAATTTTAGGTTGGTTAATTACTGGATTCTTCTACTTAAAATTAAAATTCAAAAATATGTCGTTAGCGCGTCAAGTTAAACGTCAAACATTACAAATTAACGAATTAACGACTACTCGCGATAAGGCAGTATAATGCTTGAATTACTCTTTCTGCTTCTGCCAATAGCCGCCGCTTATGGTTGGTATATGGGGCATCGGAGTGCCAAGAAAGATCAGGAAGATATTAGTAATAAACTCTCCCGTGATTATGTCACGGGGGTCAATTTTTTGCTTTCTAATCAAACGGATAAAGCCGTTGATTTGTTTCTTGATATGTTGCAAAAACAAGAAACAGAAAATGAAATTGAAAGCGATTCACAATTTGAAGCTGAGCTAACGCTCGGTAACCTTTTCCGTTCTCGAGGCGAAGTGGATCGTGCTTTGCGGATCCATCAAGCACTCGATCGTAGTCCCAATTATTCTTTCGAACAAAAATTATTAGCTAAACAGCAACTTGCCAAAGATTTCATGACGGTGGGTTTTTATGACCGCGCTGAAGCGCTTTACATCATTATGGTGGATGAACCAGAGTTTGCTGAAAATGCACTGCAACAGCTTTTGGTGATTTATCAAAAAACAAAAGAATGGAAAAAAGCCGTTAATATCGCAGAGAAGCTTGCCAAGATCTCACCTAAAGAAAATAATGTGGAATTAGCACAATGTTATTGTGAATATGCCTTAAGCGGTGAACTTGAAAGTGCGGTCGAAAAACGCAGTATTTTACAAAAAGCACTGAATGTATCTCCAACCAGTGTGAGAGCATCAATGCTGCTTGCTGATTTAGAAATGGCTAATAAAAACTATCGTCAAGCCATTCACTTTTTAGAGAATATTCTTGATCAAAATCCAATTTATATTGGTGAAGTGCTGAAAACGCTCAAATATTGTTATGATGAATTAGGAGAGAGAGATAACTTTGAGTTATTCTTGATTCGAGCCAGTCAGCAGGTTAACAATACAAAAGTAGATTTGATGTTAGCAAGCGTGATTGAAGAGAAAGATGGTAAGAGTGCCGCACAATCAAAACTTTATCAGCAGTTAACAAAACATCCGAGTACATCTATTTTCCACCGTTTTATTCAATTCCAAATTGATGATGCAGAGGAAGGGCGAGGTAAGGAAAGCTTAATTTTGCTACATAAAATGGTCGGTGAGAGAATTAAGCAAAGCTTTGGTTATCGTTGCTCAAATTGCGGTTATCAAACCCATAAATTAATGTGGAATTGTCCTTCTTGCAAACAGTGGGAATCCATCAAACCAGAACATAATTAATTGACACAGTGAGGTAAAATTATGAATAGCAAAGTAATCGTTGCATTAGATTACGAAACGGAAGCACAAGCGCTATCCCTCGTGGATCAAATTGATCCAAGCTTATGCCGTTTAAAAGTGGGTAAAGAAATGTTTACCACACTGGGAACAAATTTCGTTAAGCAATTACACGAGCGTCAATTTGATGTTTTCCTCGATCTTAAATTTCATGATATTCCGAATACTGTGGCAAGAGCAGTGCGTTCTGCGGCTGATTTAGGTGTATGGATGGTTGATGTCCATGCTAGCGGTGGTCTGAAAATGATGGAAGAGGCGAAGAAAATTCTCGAGCCTTATGGAAAAGATGCGCCTTTATTAATTGCAGTAACCGTATTGACCAGTATGGAAGATTTGGATTTATTACAAATCGGTATTAATTCTTCACCACTTGAACATGTATTACGTCTTGCGCATTTAACCCAGCGAGCAGGATTAGATGGAGTCGTTTGTTCACCACAAGAAGTGGAGATTTTACGTAATACTTGTGGCCCTGATTTTAAATTAGTCACACCGGGGATTCGTCCAATAGGAAGTGATTTTGGCGATCAACGTCGCGTTATGACTCCTGCCGCGGCTATCCGTTCTGGTTCTGATTATTTGGTGATTGGTCGCCCAATTACTCAAGCTGAAAATCCAGCAGAAGTGCTTCGTTCAATTAATTCATCACTTTTGTAGTATGACAGAGAGTACTTTAGTTTATTCTACCGAAGTAGGTAGAATTAAAGAGCAAAAGCAGCCAGTACAACGCCCTAAAGGTGATGGTGTGGTTCGCATACAAAAACAAACTAGTGGTCGAAAAGGCGCAGGCGTTTCAGTGATTACTGGGCTAGATTTAGCTGATGATGAATTGAAAAAGTTAGCGGCTGAACTTAAAAAGCGGTGTGGTTGTGGTGGTTCAGTAAAAGACGGCAATATTGAGATTCAAGGCGAAAAACGTGATTTACTAAAACAACTTTTAGAACAAAAAGGGTTTAAAGTAAAGTTAGCCGGCGGTTAGATAAAACAAAAAATCCATCTTCAATTTAAGATGGATTTTTTTATGATTAACTTTCCATGAAGTCTGGTTGGTAAGCAAAGAAAATTGCCCCCAAGAAACTTAATACAGCAAATGCTAGAAATACATTATTTGGATTTGTAGCTTTGCGACTAAAATATTTAGCAGAGAAGAAGATATAAAGCACAAGCATGATGATTTTTATGATGAGCCAGCTTTGTAACTGATAACCGACCAAGAAGAAAATCGTTAAGCCGCTCGCAATTAAAAGTGTGTCAACTAAGTGCGGTAAAATTTTTAGCAGTTTAATCGCTCGCCAATCTTTCCCACTTAATTGCATTCCCCCACGGATAATTAATAATCCTAAACTTAAAAATGCACAAACAATGTGCAAATAAACTAACATAATCACTCCTGAATAAAAATGTGGTAGAGATACCGTATTTTTATATTTTATTTAATTTCATAAAGACTAACACCACATTCTCTATCAGAACTTATTGGCGCAACTTCATAATTTTTACCAGCCTCAGGAATAAAACTAATCATGTTACCTTTACAGCTTTTTCCTTTTATTATAGTTGTAATTTTTTCAGTAGTTGTATAGTGAGTATGCGAATGATCTAATGGAATAATTTCATTTTGAACAGTTACTTCACTATTAGCAGGGATAACAAATTCTTTGAAAAATATACCAGATAAAAATTTTGAATGAGCGGAAGGATCTTTACTTAATTCTGTTGCTGGCATACCTATACTTTCGTTGCTTTTTGCTCCAACCATTGAACTAAATGCTTGTCCTAATCCGCCACCAATAGTAACTTTTTCCTTTTTACCATCAATATTTACAGTTAAATAAGAAGGTCTACCATTCTGCCCGTATAATCGAATACGAGCATCTTTTGAGGTGTCATAAGGCTGATTTTCATTTGATAATTCGGTCGAAACACAAGCAGTTAAGCTAAGAATAGAGGCAGAAATCAAAAATAATTTTTTCATATATTTTCCTTGAGGATATTTAAATGCGGTCAAAAGTGACCGCACTTTAATTTCTTATTTTGCAATACGCTTATATTTAATACGATGTGGTTGTGTTGCGGCTTCACCTAAGGTTTTCTTTTTCCACTCTTCGTAGTCTGAGAAGTTACCTTCGTAGAACGTCACTTTACCTTCATCACCGTAATCTAAAATATGAGTTGCAATACGGTCTAAGAACCAACGGTCATGGGAAATCACCATTGCACAACCAGGGAATTCTAAGATCGCATTTTCTAACGCACGTAAAGTTTCAACGTCTAAGTCATTGGTCGGTTCGTCCAATAACAGTACGTTACCACCACGTTGTAGAAGTTTAGCTAAGTGTAAACGACCACGTTCACCACCCGATAATTCGCCCACACGTTTTTGTTGATCTACGCCTTTGAAGTTGAAGCGTCCAACATACGCACGGCTTGGAATTTCAAAGTTACCAATAGTGAGAATATCTTGTCCGTTAGACACTTCTTCCCATACGGTTTTCTTATCATCCATTGAGTCACGGAACTGATCGACAGAGGCAAGTACAACAGTTTCACCCATTGTAATTGAGCCGCTATCTGGTTGTTCTTGACCTGAAAGCATGCGGAATAGGGTAGATTTACCCGCACCGTTCGCGCCGATAATACCCACGATAGCACCTTTTGGAATGCTGAATGATAAATCATCAATTAAAGTGCGATCACCGTAAGATTTAGTGAGATGTTCTACCTCAATCACTTTATCACCTAAACGTGGACCAGGTGGAATAAAGAGTTCGTTTGTCTCGTTACGTTTTTGATATTCGCCAGAGTTCAACTCATCAAAGCGAGCCATACGTGCTTTGCTTTTCGCTTGACGGCCTTTAGGATTTTGACGAACCCATTCTAACTCTTTCGCAATCGATTTTTGACGCGCATTTTCAGTGGCTTGTTCTTGTTCTAAACGTTTCTCTTTTTGCTCTAACCAAGAAGAGTAGTTGCCTTCCCAAGGAATACCTTCACCACGGTCAAGCTCTAAGATCCAACCCGCAACGTTATCTAAGAAGTAACGGTCGTGGGTAATCGCCACAACGGTACCTTCGTAGTCATGTAAGAAACGCTCTAACCATGCTACAGATTCTGCATCTAAGTGGTTGGTTGGCTCGTCTAATAAGAGCATGTCTGGTTTTTCGAGTAATAAGCGACAAAGTGCGACACGACGACGTTCGCCCCCTGATAAATGCTCAATTTTGGCATCCCAATCCGGTAAACGTAATGCATCTGCTGCACGTTCTAATTGGTTATCTAAATTATGCCCATCATGTGCTTGAATAATGGCTTCAAGGTTGGCTTGTTCTGCGGCTAATTTATCGAAATCCGCATCAGGATCAGCATAAAGTGCATAAACTTCATCTAAACGGGTCAGTGCATTTTTCACTTCAGAAACCGCTTCTTCTACCGCTTCACGCACAGTTTGTTGCGGATCAAGTTTTGGTTCTTGTGGAAGATAACCGATTTTGATACCTGGTTGTGGACGAGCTTCACCTTCGAACTCTTTATCCACGCCCGCCATAATGCGTAAAAGGGTTGATTTACCCGCACCATTTAAGCCTAGAACCCCGATTTTTGCACCAGGGAAGAAGCTTAAAGAAATATCTTTCAAAATATGACGCTTCGGTGGCACCACTTTGCCGACACGGTGCATCGTATATACAAATTGCGTTGACATAATTTTCTCGATGTTATGAATAAAAGTGCGGTTATTTTACTTGATGTTTAGGGAATAAGCTATTTGAAAGGCAAAAAAAACCACCCATATAGGGTGGTAGGAAAGTAGTTTAGCTATATTTATGATTATTTTATTTAGGAACTTTATGAATATCAAGCAATCACTTGACGAGACAAATAGTACATAAATTTCAGTTATAATGGAAATGCGAATGAATAATTTGTTGATACAAATCAAGAAAATCACAGGATTTTTTACGTTTAGATCGATTTTTATTCGATTTTGATTAGGAACTGCTTGTGATAAAATCTGTCTATTCAATTATTTAGCCCACTTTATTCTTATTTATGTTTAAAAAATTACTCCTTGGATTATCGCTAATTTCTCCTTTTTCGGTTCTCGCACATCCTCATGCCTTTATTGATATGCAAACCAAACCGTTAGTGAAAGATAATCAATTAATTGGTTTTTCGACCCAATGGCTACTGGATGAAGCCAGCTCTTCAGCCGTATTGTATGACATGATGCAGACGAAAGGGGATAAAGCTGCTCAGCAGAAATTAGTTGATGAGGTAATGGCAAACGTTGTGAATGAACATTACTTTAGTTATGTCTTTGATAAAGAAAATCACAAAATTAAATATAAAAAACAGCCTGAAAATTATGGCATGCGTGTTAAAGGGAATGAGGTGGAATATTATTTTGATTTTCTTTTGGCACAACCACAGACTTTGCAAAATAATGAATTTACGCTGATGACTTATGACAGTACCTATTATGTGGCAATGCGTTATGCTGAAATAGGTAAAAGAGCGGTTGATTTTTCAGCACTTCCTGCAAACTGCAAAGGGGAAGTGCTCGAACCTAATGTGGATGAAAAAATTAAATCCTACGCTTCATCATTGGATAAATCGCAAAAAAATGAAGATGATTCTCTTGGTGTATTGTTTGCGCAGAAAGTAAAAATTAAATGTGAATAAAAAAATGAAGTTAAAATTGACCGCACTTTTTATCGGCTTATTAGCGATTATTTTCGCCTTGTTACCTTGGCTTTTTGTGCAAGTAGCCGATTGGCAAAAAGCCTTTAATCAGCTGATTTCTGAAAATCTACACCAGATTCAAGCACATTCATCTATTGCAGGATTGTGGTTGATTTTTGCTGCCTTTTCTTATGGTGTATTACATGCATTAGGGCCTGGGCATGGGAAATTTATTATCGCTGGTTATCTTTCTACTCACGAAAGCCAGCTTAAAACCAGCGTACGCTTAAGTTTGCTTTCCTCTCTCATGCAAGGTTTTGTCGCAGTTGCAGCAACCTCCATTGTGGTGGTGATACTTAATCTTTCCTCTAAATATTTTAAACTTAGTCAGTTATGGCTGGAGCGTAGCGCACTCATTTTATTATTGTTATTAGGACTTTATTGGATTGCTCAAGGTTTGAAAGGCTTGAAGAAAAAACAATCTTTTCGTATTACATCGATCCAATCATTACCGAAACAGATTGGAACAGCTTCGCCATTTCGATATGAGCAAGGAAAAGCAAGCCAAGCGCAATGTAGTTGTGGACATCAACATCTACCCAATGATCAACAGCTTAAGCAATCAGGTGATTTAAAATCTCAACTCTTAGTGATTTTAACCATTGGTATGCGACCGTGTAGTGGCGCCATTTTTGTGCTTTTTCTCGCCTATATGTTGGATCTGTATTGGTGGGGAATTTTAGCCACGTTTGCTATGTCTTTGGGGACAGGATTAATGCTTTCGCTTTTTGCAGCGTTAGTACGCTATGCGAGAAATGTCGCGACTCGCTTAGGCCATTGGTATGGTTTAGCGGGTTCTAATCAAAAAGGCGAAGCCATGATCAAATGTATTGCGGGTGCAATTATGATCTTTTTTGCACTAAGCTTGTTATATGGCACGATGGGGGCTGTAACAGGTGGAGCAGCCTTGTTTGGTGGATAAAGAAAAGGGCAGCGTTTGCTGCCCATTTATTTGAAAATAGATTATTCAACCCAAGTGACGATTTCTTCAATTGGTCGACGAGATTTTTTGGTAATGTCTCTCGCACGATAACCAAATGTTGCTGCCACGGATACGCCCCATTCACTTGGATCAAAGAGACCTTCAGCGGCTAAAACTTCATTCATTTTATCGTAGTTAAAGCCTTCAATAGGGCAAGAATCTACACCGATAGCAGCAGCACCAGTTAGCATATTGGCTAATGCAATGTAGGTTTGTTTGCTTGTCCAGTCAAATAATGCACGCTCGCTTTCTGCGGTTTTCATTTCAACTTCTTGTAAGCCTTTATATTTTTCCAAGGCTTTTTCTAATTGCTCGCCTTGTAAACCTCTACGCACCGCAACATCACGGAAGAAAGGCGTGTCATATCGAGCATTTTTCTTCGCAAGAATGATCACTAAATGACTACAATCATCTAATTGATATTGCATGCCCCAGCTAAAAGGTTTGAGCTTATCGCGTAATGCTTTATTTTGAATAACTAAGAACTTCCATGGCTCAGAACCGACTGAGCTTGGTGATAAACGAGCAAATTCTAAAATTGCCGCGAAATCTTCTTGGCTAATTTTTTTATTCGGATCGTAATAACGTGTTGAACAGCGATTTTCGAATACTTGAAGCATTTGTTCGCGTGTAATTTGACTCATGTTTTCTTCCTCTTAACATTATCTAATTTGTAATCTTTTGACCGCACTTTAGCGCTCTTTCCAATATCCAATCCACTCTTTGAGTAATTGCATATTTTTCGTAATTGCACCACCTTGCGGAATAAAATGCATCATATTGAGTCCGTAACTGTCGGGCGTAATGCCTTCACCTACACTTGCAGGTAACACATCAAAGCCTTGTTGTTGGAATAATAATTTTGCACGTTGCATATGCCATTCATTAGTGACTAAAATAATTTTATGAATACCTTCTTTTTCCAATATCTGTTTGGTGAAAAGGGCATTTTCTTTGGTGGTAAGGGCTTTAGGTTCAATCCATTTGGTTGGCACATTAAAGAAGTTTTGGAGTTCTTCTGCGGCGATTTTTGCCTCAATGGCGCCAGTTGGACTTGCCCCTGTAATTAATAATGGCAAGTGCGTTTCTTTTTGTAAGAAAGCGGCATAACGTAAGCGTTCAAGTTGAATACCCGTTGAAGCTAATGGTGCATAAAGTTCTTTGCTATCACGCAAGCCACCACCCAGTAAAACGATCGCTTGAGCTTGTTGGTAATCTTGCAGTGTTAAATGATCTTCAGTGATGAGACTATCTTTAAGTACTTGTGCAGTGTAAGGAATGCTTAAAAGATAGAGTAGTGAGAAACCAAGTGCGGTCGAAATTCGGCTTAATTTTTTGAAATTGAATTTAGCTAGAATAAGAGACAGCCCCCACAGAATTAAAATATTAAATGGGGGAAGAATCATAGCGGTAATGAGTTTTTTCAATTCAAACATTATTTATCCAATTCAACGAAATCTAGCTCTTTTGTCCATAATTTCGCATAGCTACTATTTTTGCCATAAGAGTTATCGCAAACACGATTTGGAATTTCTAACAAGCAAGAGAAAATATGACCATGTAAGCGAGTTGTGGTCACTTTGTCGTTCGCTAAGAATACTTGTGCAACACGTTTTACAATGCGTTGAGTATAGGCATACCAGAATTGATGGCAGAGATCTTTTAGCCAACTTAAACCAAATTTATTGGCCATTTTACTCATTCGCCAACTTAATGCTAAAACCACATCATCTTCTGTTGAAAGAATGTCTTCCCAGTCTTTTACATTACTATTGGCAGGTAGTTTTGCGAGGATATTTTTCTCGATATCACTCGCTTCAATATCTTTACGTAGGAAGTAAAGCTGCTCACCAGTTTTGCCTTGTTTCGTTTCCATGGTGCCATAAAGCTGATGAGCCATGTCCGGTGACAAATAAACATGATTTGAAAATTGTGCAAATAAGTTCTCCGTTCTTTCATCGCGAGCCAGTAGATGGCAATCACTGTGGCTACGGAAAAGTGCGGCTGATTTTTGTAGATTTTCTTCGTGCTTAAAATAAGCAGTTTGTGGCAACACAATAATGCGATTATTCGGAAAATGCGTCACCATTTCTTCACGGATTTTTTGATGCTGCGGATAAAGATCACCAAAGTTGCCGCCACCATGTAAAAGGATGGTGGTGTTTGGTGTGATTTTTGCTTTGACTTCTGCAAGATCTAAATCGTATTCACAGCGTTTTAAGGTCACATTAATGTGGTGATCTTTAAAAAATTGCTCAGTTCCGTGATAAATCAATAAATCGCCCACATTCAAATGAAGCGGGTAGTCAAAATAAAATACGTCGTTTTTATCTTTGATCAGTTCGACAATAGGATTCAGTTTGTTTTTTAAATCAATAAGGAGTTGATTCATTTTTTTACTCTTTTCTTTAAATAGCTAAACAAGAAATTTTTTTCTGCTGTGTTTAATCCGAAGATTAAAATGACACAGATTAATACCATTTCTAAGATGATGGATTGTCCAATAAATTCCAATAAAGAATAACTGCGGGTGGTATCGGATATATAGATGATACCTAATAGCAGGCCAAACACCACGCCGACATTCACTAAATATGAGACAAATTCTTTTTGGTTAAATTTAATTTTTTTATTAATAAAATATAATCGATAGATTTGTGAGATGACCATCGTACTAAATTTACCCACAAAGGCAAATACTGGATTATAACCTAGTGTGAACAAATAATAAGCCAATGGCACCGTGCAAAGATCGATTAACGCGACGATGATATTGTATTGTTTTACGGTGGATGTGCCAATGGCTAATGCGCTCATCCAAAATGCCCCAGCCATCGCACTGATTAATAAGCAAGCAATAATAGCTTGTACAAGTTGTTCAGTATATTGCGGAAGATGATCGCCTAACCAAAATGTCAGTAAGGTATGGGTGAAATACAATACAGGCGCAGAGAGAATCGCCATTAAATAAAGTGAATATTTTGAAATACCAAGAATTAATTGGCGATTGCGATCGTAATCTTTTGCCGCATAAGACTGAACTAACTGCGGATTAGCTGCCATTTGGAAATTATTCACAAAGCTATAAACGGCACCTTCTACTTGTGTTGCAATCGCAACAGCGGCGTTGACTGCGACACCAAAGAATAAGTTAGATACCATATTCAAGCCTTGGGTCGAACCCACATAGGCAACTTGTCCCATAAGCATCCAACCGGAAAAACTCACCATTTCTTTGGTTTTGCTTAAATCTTTATATAAACGGAAACGTGCGGCTTCTTTGAAATAATATTTAGTGAATAACACATAAAGAGAGAGCACGATTAAACTGACTGAAAGCAATAAGCAGCCATAAGTAATCAACTTATCGTAATGTGTGATATGACTTAAGATAAAGACAGAAGTCAGTTTTAAGATGGTTTCACCTAATCCCAACCACGCATAGAATCCCATTTTCTCGTGTGCAACAATCATGGCATTGAATGGCACCTTGATGATTTCAACAAGGGCAATAATTAATGCTAATTGGTAAACGATATTTGCAGCTTGCAAGCGTTCAGCGGGGATCACCAATTTGTGATTTAAAAACCATAAACCGACGGTTTCAGCTAACACTAATACGATAAAAATAATGAGTAGGTGATTTAAGATACTAATATTAAAGACTTTATTGACACGTTGAATGTCATTCGAGGCTTTTTCTACGTTAATAAAACGCTGAGTGGTGGCGGTCATTGTGCCATTAAAAAAGGAAAATAAGACCACGACACCCATCACAATGTTGTAGATACCAAAATCTTCCACACCCAAAACCTGTAATACCACACGAGAGATATACAGCATAGCCCCCATATTGAAGAGCATGCGGATGTAAAGAAACAGCGTATTTTTAGCAATGGTTTTATTTGACATTGTGAAAATGAAATTAGAAAAATTGGGGGAATTATAGGGGGGATTGGGGTGTGTAGCAAGCATTGTGCAAGTTCTAAGCAATTGTACGGGCGTAGTAAAAAGAAAAGGCTAAATATAATTTAGCCTTTTGTTATTTATACGATGCAGACAGCCAAATCCAATTGTTTGTTATGGAATTGATGTAATGTACCACGATGGCCGACACTTAGAATGATCATATTCGGTAAGCGCTCTTTAATTGTTTTATAAAGCAGGTACTCGGTTGGCTCATCAAGGGCTGATGTGGTTTCATCCAAAAAGACCACTTCAGGCTTCGTCAGTAAAATCCGAATAAATGCCACACGCTGTAATTCACCTGGTGACAAAATTGCTTGCCAATCGTTATCTATATCAAGACTATGGAGGTATTTATCCAAACAACAATCAGTCAGTGTTTTTTCCAATTCAGGATGATAAGGATCAATATCTGGATAGCAAATCGCTTCACGTAGTGTGCCTTGTGGCATATAAGGACGTTGCGGTAAGAATAAACTGGTCACACAAGGATGTTCCACCAGACCAACAGTCTCAAAAGGATAAATTCCAGCCATTGCTTTTAATAGAGATGTTTTCCCAGTGCCAGATGGACCTTGAATTAATAAAGCATCACCATTTTTTAATTCAATATTTAAGTTATTAAGCAACAATCTGCCTTGCTCATCTTTAATACCAAAGTTTGATAATGCAACACGGTTAGAACATTTCATGGGTTGATGAACCTCTGAATGATCTAATTCATCCAACTTAGTCATAAAACCATAAAGACGATTTAAACGCGCTTGGTAGAGCGTAAATTCTTCATAGAACAAACGGAAGAAGGAAAGTGCGGTCATTAATCGGTTAAATGCTTGCACAGTTTGGTGCATATCGCCCAGTTTGATTTGTCCAGTGAAAAAACGAGGGGCTTGAAGCATTAAGGGTAAGAGTTTCGCAACACGCGTAACGCTTCCATTAAAGCCATCTAGTCCCAGCATTCTCAACACAATTGCCCAACGGTTATGAATGATTTGAGCAAATTTGTTTTTCAGTAAATGCTGTTCTTGCTGTTCGCCTTGATAGAACGCGATACTTTCCGCATTATCTCGCACTCGAATTAAAGAATAACGGTAGTCACCATTGAGTTTTTCTTTATTGAAGTTCAGCTTGATTAAAGGGTGACCAATCCAAACGGACATTAACGTTGCGAGGATAATAAAGGCATAAATAAAGAAAACGACGCCTTTTTCGATATTCAATCCAAAAAGACTTAATATTCCAGAAAGTGACCAAAGAATAATAGTGAATTCAATGGTAGTCAAAATCGAATTAATCATACCGCGCACAATTTTGACGGTGCTACTGATAAATTCACGTGCATCTTGTTCAATACGTTGATCAATATTATCGGGCAGATCTTTTTCGTATTTGAGGCGATAGTATTTTTTATTTTCTAACCATCGCTTAACAAGGACTTTATTCAAGCTTTCCAACCAACGGATTTCAAATACTTGTTGCAAGAAATAATCGGCGATGGAGTGGATGACTTGTACCAATACTAAGAGTGCATTCAGTTTTGCAAAGAACCAAAACTTATCCGCATCTAATTCCTGCATTGAGCTATAAAGCCCATTATAGAAAAAAGAGTTGAGTACGCTGAAACGCACTTCTAACAAAATCATGGTAAACAACACCAATAGCATAACGATGATTTTGATGCTGTTACGGCGATTAATCGAAGGGGATGCAATATGCCAAAACTTCTGACCGAATGTAGTTTGCTTTAGTGCTATCATCACCACGCTAAAACATAAAATTACCCAGAAAAGTGCGGTCAAAATCCAGCTTAAACTTGAGTTAAGTTCAGTTTGCCAATTCATTGATTATCCATAAAGTAAAAAACGAAAAAAGGGCGAAATATTCGCCCTCGTATTGTGCGCTCAATTAAAACTCAACTTTCGTGTTGAAGATAAATTCACGTCCATAACCTAATGCAACAGGGATTAACGTATTTGTTGCGTTACCAGAGGTAGATGGATAGTAAGTTTTATCTGCTAAGTTTTTACCGTTAAGTTGGAAAGAGACTTTCTTGCCAGAGATTTTGGTATCGTAAGCAATAAAGGCATCATATACCACGGCATGAGGTAATTTGTATGCTTTTGTGTAATCACTGTTATAAGCATGCCAAGAACCTAAATAACGAGCACCACCACCAACACGGATGTTACCAAAATCAAATTCACCTACGTTATAAGCTAGGAATAAAGAAGCTTGATGTTTTGGTACACCAGAAAGTTGTTGATTTACCGCATCAGGATAACGCTCATTTTCAAGTGATTTTACTTTGGTGTATGTATAGTTAGCCGCTACGCTTAAACTATCCGTAATTTGACCATTAAGATCGAATTCCACACCGCGAGAACGTTGTTTGCCGACGATATTTAATTGCGCATTTGAACCAGAACCAACAGCCTCAGCCACATTACGTTTGCTGATATTGAATAATGCAAGTGTCGCATTAAAGCCTGAGTTTTCGTATTTTGCACCAATTTCAAAAGATTTACCTTGTTCTGGTTTTAAATCTCCGCTAACAGGTGTTGCCACACTCATTTGTGGACGGAAAGACTCAGAGTAGTTTGCAAAGGTCGCAATATGTGGCGTAAATTTATATACGGCACCTAATTGATACAATAATTTACCATCGTGCTGATCGGTATTTCCGGTTTTTGTTAGATTTTGACCTTTTTTACAGTTTGCCGCATTTAAGCAATGACGTCCTGCAAATTGATCAAAGTACTCATAACGTAAACCGCCCGTCATAATAAAGTTATCGGTAAAGTAGGCGGTATCTTGAATATAAACACCAACAGTTTTGAGATAGTTATATTGGTAGGCGTTGCCGTTACCATTTTTATGTTCTGCAACAGGGCTGGTATAGTTTGGATTATCAATATTGATATCAGAATTCATGATGCCTTGGTTATAAATAGGACCAAGATCACGAATATTACGCATTGCATCAATACCGGCTACAAAGCGGTTAGCAATATCACCAATACCAAATTCACCAACGATATTTAATGTACCGCTATGAACGCGTTGATCGCCTTGTTGCTGTTCAATTGCACGGCGGGCTGTACGAGTTTTAACGTTAATATTTGTAATACGAGCTTGATCGTAGAAATATTTGTAACGAGCATAGCTATAACCCGCATTTAATTTCCAACCATCACTTAATTTGTGTTCAATTTTGAAATCAATATTATCGGTTTTTGCGGTTGTTTCATTATTGGGTTCATCTAAACGACGCGATACAGGAATATCCGGTAATGCATTGGTTGCCGTTAAAAGATTTGTACCACGATCAAATGGTTCAAGAATATCTTTGTGTTCATAAGAAAGAAGCACTTTAGTTTTATCATTTTCCCAAGAAAGAGAAGGGGCGTAAGTCGTATTTTTCACTTTGCCAAAATTACGCCAGTAGTCTTTTTCTTGTTTGTCATAGATAAAGCGGTAAGCAAAACCATTTCCTAAGCCACCAGTAAAATCTAATTGCGTTCCCCACAGGCTATGATTACCTAAGGTTCCACCAACGACATAACGTGGCGTTTGTTGTGGTTTTTTAGTAATGATATTAACTACACCACCTGGATCTTGAATACCATAAAGTACAGATGCAGGTCCTTTTAAAACTTCAACGGTTTCAGTTGTCGCGCTAAAGTTTTTAGCTGGGCCAGCTTGTAAACCGTTACGCATAATTGAGTTGTCACGGTTTCCACCAAAACCACGTTTTTGAATAGAGTCAAACATACCACCTAACGTATTCGCTTGACTCACACCACTGACGTTATAAAGCGCATCAATGAGTGATTCAGGTTTGCGATCTTCTAGTAGTTTAGTTGAAAGAATATTTACTGTGTTTGGTGTGTCGAATACAGGCACTTCAGCTTTTGATACAACTGATGTCCCTGTCGTTTGATAACCATTTTGTTTAATTCCCGTATCTTGAACGTTAATTTGCTCAAGCGTCTCGGTGTTTGTATCTACGGCTTGCTCAGTTTCTGCAAACGTAGAAATGGAAAAACTGGTTAAAAGTGCGGTTGAAATAAGGCTTAATTTAAAATTCATAATCGCTTCCCAATAGATACTAAAGAGCCAAAAGTATAGCGAAAACGTTTTCATCAATCAATACAAATTATTTTCATTTGTATGTATGCTTTATTCAGAAAAGATTCATTTAAATTAAGCGGGGGGATAAAAAGAAAAATCCCAAGCTAAAAAGCTTGGGATTGCAA
>ERZ772972.165-NODE-165-length-23191-cov-23.235088_pt1 | contig 23191 bp, 19 predicted proteins | sample MGYA00580673_ERZ772972 | MGnify/ENA primary metagenome ERZ772972 (study PRJEB29015, sample SAMEA2738051) | human oral metagenome | biome: human oral; feature: human-associated habitat; material: saliva | place: China | collected 2229 ... | reverse complement strand
CGCTAGGAGGCACCCGAGAAGAAAACGCTATGATGGATACTCGAGACTCTACCCGCGCCGCACCCCCGTGCGCAGCGGGGCCGAGTTCAGCCCGTACCCTGCAGATAAAGGCGAGTGATAAGCGTGTCCGAGCGTAAGCGTTCAACCCAGCGTGGTGGTTCCCGAGGCTACGCCCGCCGAGGCGGCCCCGCCCTCGACACCGCGTGGCGTACCGTCACACCGGCACCCGCCGTCATGCTTTACGGCCCGGAGGAGTACTTCGCCTCCCGCGCCGCGGCACGCCTGCGTGAGCTGTTCCGCAGCATCCACCCGGAGGTGGACCGCGTTCAGATTAACGCTGCCACCTACACGGCGGGGGAGCTGATCCTGCATGCTTCGCCCTCCCTGTTCGGTTCGGCGAAGATCATTGAGGTTGAAAACCTTGCCTCCATGAGCGATGAGTTTTTGACCGATACGCTCGCCTACCTGAACTCCCCCGAGCCGGACATCATGCTCATTCTGAACCACTCGGGCGGTAACCGCGGCAAGAAGCTCATCGACCTGGTGCGCTCCCAGTTCGTGCTCATTAACTGCAAGGCGCTCAAGACCGACCGCGAGAAGAGCGAGTTCTTGGCGGGGGAGTTCGCCGCGGCTCAGCGCCCGATTACCGGCGGGGCCCTGGCGTTGCTGACGGCTGCCGCCTCCGACACGGCTGAGCTTGCCGCCGCATGCCAGCAGCTGCTCTCAGACGTACCCGGCGAAATCACCGAGGAGGCGGTGAACCGCTACTACGGCGGCCGCACCGAGGTCACCGCGTTCCGTGTGAGTGACGCCGCGATTTCCGGTAACGCCCCGGAGGCTCTGCGTCTGCTCCGCCACTCCCTTGCCACCGGCACGGAGCCGATTCCGATGCTGGGTGCGCTCGCCATGCGTATCCGCAATATTGCGCGCGTGCACCACGTGCGTATGAGCGCTAACGAGCTGGCGCGTGAGGTGGGTATGTCACCGTGGCAGGTTGAGCAGGCTCAGCGTGACGGCCGCCGTTTTACCGGCGCCCAGCTGGCGCATATTGTGCAGCTTCTGGCTGATGCGGACGCCCAGCTGAAGGGCGAGTCGCAGGATGCTGTGTATGCGGTGGAGCAGGCTGTTTTGGCGATTGCTCTACCTCCGCGCCTGTAGTGCATAATAGAGCCCATGCTCGAAATTCTGAAGAAAATTTTCTTTGCCCTGCTGCCCTTCCTGCAGAAGGCGGCAGAGGATGCCCTCAACGACGCTACTGCGTCTAAGGGCGGCTCCGAGTCCTCCCAGAAGAGTGAATCTCGTCAGGGTGAGGCTCGTACCTCCGGCTCTTCGGCGCCTAAGCCGAGCGCCCCGAAGTCTTCCTCGGCAAATTCCTCGGCACCTAAGCCTTCCGCACCGGCTTCGACCGGCGTATCCGACGGTTCGGATTACCCGGGCGATTACCTCGACATGATCAACTTTGAGTACTCGCCCTCCCTGGACGGTGACGCTGACCCGGGTGAAATCGTGTGGACGTGGGTTCCCTTCGAGGAGGACCACTCGCAGGGTAAGGACCGCCCGGTGCTTCTGGTGGGTCGTGACGGTGAGTACCTGCTGGCGCTGATGATGACCAGCAAGGACCACAATAACCGTGAGCACGCTGACCCGAACTACCTTGATATTGGTTCGGGCCCGTGGGATCCGCAGGGCCGCGCCTCTGAGGTGAAGCTGAACCGTGTGATTCGTGTTCGCCCGGATGCGATGCGCCGTGAGGGTGCCATTATGCCGGAGGATACGTTCCGCCTGATTGAGCGTGCCTGGACTCGCCATAACGGCTAACCCCTGTACTTGATGCCGGGATGCTTTATGCCGGGAACCTGAGGGTGACCGGCGTTAGATGTGGGGGCTGCGTGTAGCGGTTTTCACAGTATTTTTCTCTCCGCGAGGGTCTGTCGTGGAGGCTGTTCATCTGGTATTATGTGTGGTTGAGTGTCCGATGGTCATCGGGCACTGCTGGCCGGTTGCCATAGGCATCCCCACGCCGCTCAGTCGATGATCGGCCAGCGTCGCCCTCACCGACCAATAAGACAAAACAGAAAGTTTAATTGTGGCTAACATTAAGTCTCAGAAGAAGCGTATCCTCACCAACGAGAAGGCTCGCCTGCGCAACAACATTGTAAAGTCCGAGCTGAAGACCGCGACCCGCAAGGTCAAGGCTGCTGTTGAGGCACAGAACCAGGAAGCTGCTGTTGAGGCTCTGCGTTTTGTGAACCGTAAGCTGGACAAGGCTGTTTCTAAGGGTGTTCTGCACAAGAAGACCGCTGCAAACAAGAAGTCCGGTCTTGCTACGCTGGTAAACAAGGCTTTCTAATGTGAGAGCGCACACGTAACAGGTGTGCAAACTATATGAACCCCCGTATTTCCTCTAGCTGACTAGGGGAGATGCGGGGGTTCTTCTTTTTTACCCAGGGTCTAATACTGGTTCATTTTCGGGGTTTACTGGTTTCAAAGTGGGGAGTAAATCGTGACCAAAATTAGCTGCGTCCCAGACCTCCTCAGAGCCTTAACGAGCCAGATATATGTTTAAGCAGATACCGTCTCTATTGCAGTTATATGCAATTACCGGCTTTAACCTGCTTAGCTGGATTTACCAGGAATCTGAACGTAGATAGGTTTATCCCGGCCCGCGACCTGAAGAACTAGATTTGATGGTAAGGGCTTCCTCGCCACACCACCTAGACGGATGTCGAGCGATTCACCTGGGTTGAACTGCTGGTGAATATCATCGCACCAAACAAATTCATCCTGGTTTACAACTCTAAGCACATCTAAAGAATGCTCGCTGATGTTTTGTAGTTTGTACCGCATTTCTCGGACATGAGTTAGCTGAAATTTAGGGCGCCATAGGTTAGCCGCAATCTTAGACTGCGACTGGGACTGACTCTGCTGTTCTGCGACAATCTGCTGCATCTGCTCGAGTAACTTCTCAGCCTGATTGACCTTTTCCTGTGCAGCCTCTGCAGAAAGCTGAGCCGCATCGCGCATATCTAGTGCTGCTTTGTGCGCTTCGTCTGCTTTAGCCTTCGCTTCCTTAGAACTAATAGCTTGCCGCCCTGCAAAAATAGCTGAAACAATGGCAGCGGCTGCCGATATGCCAGAGATAAGATTTGCTATGAATTGTGAGTCCATACCAGCCATCATAGCCAGTCACACCTCACCTTGACAGGACACAAGGTAACATGTGAAAGCCTAAACGCAACTGCGGGTGAGTGATGTGTTCGCATCTGGTGACTTGTTACTGAATTTTTTATACCCAGATTTCGGGGAGGCGCCCGCCCGGTGACGAAACCGCTTGCGGGTTACGGAAGAGCCCGTATAGTGGGAACTATCGGCGGTACCGCACACCGCCCGCGCCTATCAGTAGCGCTCTAAGCGGCGTTGTACATAGCGCCGGGGAAACGCAAGTGCACCGCCGATACACACCACACAACCACCGACCACGAGCTAAGGACAACGATGAGCCAGCCGAACTTCCCTCCCGCCCGACTCTTTGACGCTTTCGCCAAGCCCGCCTCCACAGAACAGCCCGTGAAGAAGGGCCTGCTCGGCAAGCTGGGCCTGGGCGAATCCTCCGAAGAGGACAACTACACGACCGTCATGCTGGTCGGCTTCAACTCCGCGAAGGAACCCCCGGGCAACGGTGAGGACGCCCTCGACGTGATTCACCGCGCGTTCGATCCGTGCGATGAGAGCCCCGGCTTCGACATGGACGACTTCTACGACTATGGTTCCGTCGCCCCGCAGCTACAGAACAGCGACGACTCCGATTCCACGGTTCTGGTGTGGCCCAAGATGTTCTACAACATGGTCACTATCCCGGAGCGTCGCCTGCGCCTGCTTGTGGTGACCGGCCCCGCTCCCAGCCTGTGCCTGCGGCGGTTCATGACCCGCTTCTTCAAGTACGTGAAGAAGCTCCACGTGGACCACGCGATCTTCGTTGAGACCTTTGAGGATCAGGTGGCGCACACCCGCTCGTATCCGTACACGCTGACCACTCACGACGAGAAGCTGGCAGCTATCCCCGGTATTCTGCACGAGGACTACACCGGCCCCACTTCGGTGACGATGGCAATGTCTGCGCTCGCCGCTGAGCACGGCCTGTCCTCCTCGGTCATGTTGCGTATGAGCATCCCAGGGTATCTGAGCTTTGACCAGCAGAACCCGCGCGCGGTCGTGAGCCTGATCGAGGCGCTGGAAGTCGTCCTCGGCATTAAGGTCGAATCGGAGGAGTACGACCGCCTGCGCGCCCACGCTGATGAGTGGGAGGCGGAGCTCGCCGAAGAAATGGCGAAGGACTACAAGAAGGTTGAGCTGGTGCGTGAGATTGAGCAGAAGATGGATTCGACTCTGCGCACTGTCTCCGGTGAGGTGATTGCCGAGGATATTGAGGGCTACCTGGATTCCCTCAGCGGCGCCTCCGAGGGCGTAAATCCTGCCGATGATGGTGCGGATTCCGCGGAGGATTCTTCGGAACGCTAGGTCCGTTCGCACATATGGCGCGGGTATGGGAAAATGATAGGTAACTATGCCCATACCCGCAGCCAGCATCTCGAAAGGATGATGTGATTGGCACCGATGTCGAAGAACCCGCCCGTTCCGGCGGCGACCGACCCCGCGATTATTCGCAATTTCTGCATTATCGCCCATATTGACCACGGTAAGTCCACCCTCGCAGACCGTATGCTGCAGGCCACCGGCGTGGTTGCCCCGCGCGATATGAAGGCGCAGTACCTGGACCGCATGGACATTGAGCGTGAACGCGGTATCACCATTAAGTCTCAGGCTGTGCGCATGCCCTGGGATGTTGACGGCACCTCCTACGCGCTGAACATGATTGACACCCCCGGCCACGTGGACTTCACCTATGAGGTGTCCCGCTCCCTGGCTGCGTGTGAGGGTGCGCTTCTGCTCGTGGACGCCGCCCAGGGTATTGAGGCTCAGACCCTGGCGAACCTGTACCTGGCGATGGAGAACGACCTGACCATCATCCCGGTGCTGAACAAGATTGACCTTCCGGCGGCCCAGCCCGATAAGTACGCTGAGGAGCTGGCGAACCTGATTGGTTGCGAGCCGGACGAGGTTCTGCGCGTATCGGGTAAGACCGGTGAGGGTGTTGAGGCTCTGCTGGACCGTATTGTGGAGGCGATTCCCGCCCCGCAGGGTGACGCATCCGCCCCGGCGCGTGCTATGATTTTTGACTCGGTGTACGACTCGTACCGCGGTGTGGTCACCTATGTGCGTGTTGTGGACGGTAGCCTGCAGCCGCGTCAGAAGATTAAGATGATGTCCACCGGCGCTGAGCATGACCTGCTCGAAATCGGCGTGATTTCCCCTGAGCCTGTCCCGTCGAAGGGCCTGGGCGTGGGCGAGGTGGGTTACCTCATTACCGGTGTGAAGGACGTCCGTCAGTCCCGTGTGGGTGATACCGTTACTTCCGCCGCGAAGCCTGCGCAGGAGTCCCTGGGCGGTTATGAGGACCCCAAGCCGATGGTGTTCTCGGGCCTGTTCCCGATTGACGGTTCGGACTACCCGGCGCTGCGTGACGCACTGGATAAGCTGAAGCTCAACGACGCCGCGCTGATTTACGAGCCGGAGACTTCTGCCGCTCTGGGCTTTGGTTTCCGCTGTGGCTTCCTGGGTCTGCTGCACCTGGAGATTGTGCGTGAGCGTCTGGAACGCGAGTTCAACCTGGACCTGATTTCGACCGCACCGAACGTTATTTACGACGTGGTGGATGAGGCTGGTAACGCTAAGCGCGTGACCAACCCGAGCGAATTCCCCGAGGGTAAGGTCGCGACCATTCGCGAGCCTATGGTGGCGTGTACGATTATTGCCCCGAGCGAGTACATTGGCGCGATTATGGAGCTGTGCCAGGCTCGCCGCGGCCAGATCGGCGGCATGGATTACCTCTCTGAGGATCGTGTGGAGATGCGTTACCGCCTGCCCCTGGCAGAGATCGTGTTCGACTTCTTCGATCAGTTGAAGTCCCGTACCCGCGGTTACGCGTCGCTGGACTGGAAGTTCGACGGCGAGGAAGAGGCCGACCTGGTGAAGGTCGACATCCTGCTGCAGGGTGAGAAGGTGGATGCGTTCAGCGCCATTACTCACCGCGATAAGGCGTACTCGTACGGCCTGATGATGACTTCTAAGCTGCGTGAGCTGATTCCTCGTCAGCAGTTTGAGGTGCCGATTCAGGCGGCTATCGGTTCGCGTATTATTGCCCGCGAGAATATCCGTGCGATGCGTAAGGACGTTCTGTCGAAGTGTTACGGTGGCGATATTTCGCGTAAGCGTAAGCTGCTGGAGAAGCAGAAGGAAGGCAAGAAGCGCATGAAGATGGTCGGTCGTGTGGAGGTTCCTCAGGAAGCCTTCATCGCGGCACTGTCTTCGAGCGAGGAGAAGGAAAAGAAGAAGTAGCCTTTCGCTGCTGTAGCTTTTCCGGCTGTGTGCTGACCTGTTTGAGTGGAGAACCCGGCTGGTGCCTCGTGTACCGCCGGGTTCTCTGCTGTCCAGCTTAGAAAACACAGCAATTTGAGTAGGACATTCCTGAGATGACGAACTAACTTGGCACACATCAGGGGTACAGTTACCCTTGAAGTATGGAATTTGTGGAACGCGCTGAGATACGACGACAGCAGGCTATGAGCGCTCTCGATGAGAAGAGCCAAAGCGACCAAGGTCAGTTTTTTACCCCGCTCGCAGTCGCACAGATGATGGCGCAGATGTTGCCTCTTCCAACTTCTAATAAAGTTCGTATCCTAGACCCTGGCGCAGGATCTGGCATATTGACAGCAGCAGTTGTGGACCGGTTTACACGCGAATCTCCAGAAACCAATCTTGAGATTGTTGCTGTAGAAAAAGATTCTGAGCTCATTCCTGCGTTGAAGAATACTTTGAAAGATTGTTCTCGTCCCGGGGTACATCTTGAATACGTTAATCAAGATTTTATTGAATGGGCTTTGCAAGGTCAGAGCCTGTTTGATTATGTTATTCAGAATCCACCGTATTTTAAGCTTGCAAGTAAGTCAGAAGTAGCCCAAATTCTACGCTCGCATGGGTGCAATGTACCCAATATGTATGCTGCCTTCATGTCCCTAGGTGAGCGCCTTTTGAAGGATGGTGGCTATCAGGTGTCCATTACTCCGCGTTCATGGATGAATGGAACCTACTACACTGCTTTTCGCCAAGATTTACTCAAAGAATCTAGTATTGATTCTATCCATAGTTTTGAGTCCCGTTCTTCTGTTTTCGGAGAGTCTGGAGTACTCCAAGAAACAGTTATCACTGGTATGTATAAGGGAGTAGCAAAATCTCATGTGCAGCTAAGTGTATCGCATGACCATAAGGGAACAGTCTCTACGCGTTCGGTTCCGTACACTCAAGTTGTAACTGGTGATTTTATCTTTGTCCCCAATACAGATTATGACGGGGAGATTATTGAGCGAATGTCCCACGCCAAGGAAACATTATCCTCTTTGAATCTGAATGTTTCGACAGGTAAAGTGGTGGGTTTCCGCTCTCGTGAGATTCTTCTTGAGAATCAACTTGTTGGTTCTCTACCTCTCATTCATGCTTCCCATATATTTAATGGACAAGTAATCCATCCTCTTGAATCTTGCAAAAAAGAACAGTGGGTTGATGGGTTCCATCCAAATACGGCAAAAAATGTCATTCCGTCAGGCTGGTATGTCCTTGTAAAGCGTTTCTCGGCAAAAGAAGAGAAGCGTCGCATAAGCGCAGCCTTGTACCATTCAAATAACTCGTTCGCAATAGATAATAAGGTAAATTATATTCACAATAATGGCTCGGGTCTTGAAAAGGACGTCGCTATAGGAATTGAGCGATGGCTAAATTCAGCCCAAGTAGACGATTATTTTCGCATTTTCAGTGGGCATACCCAGGTAAATGCTGGAGATTTGCGTCAACTCCCATTTCCGTCAATAAGTTCTTTGCGAAATCTTGCCCATTCAAAACAACCAATTCAGGATATTTCCGAGATTCTTTCAGATGAGATTGAAAGTCTACGAGACAAGGAGGAGAAAGCTGTATGACCATGATTGAAGAAGCTAAGAACCTTTTAAAACTCTTTGAATTTGACGAAAAGCGAACCAACGATATGGCCGCAAGGACTCTTCTGTCGCTCTTGAACCTTCGTGAAGGAGATACCTGGGACCAAGCAACAAATAATCGAATCGGAGTGCGTGGTCTGATGGATTGGATGAGAAATAATCTTGATTACCAAATTGCAGAAAACTCCAGGGAGACTGTACGCAGAGAGGTTCTTCATCAATTTGTAGCGGCAGCTTTTTGCGAACACAATGATGATGATCCGAATCGTCCGACTAATTCGTCAAAAAATGTATATAGGGTTAGCCCCAATGCACTAAATGTGATTCGTATGTACTCGGGAAACGATGCTAATTCTAGTGAATTTACTATTGCCCTTGAAGAATATTTAGCTGATTTTCAGAGTCTAGTGGAGTTGCAGCGCGAAGAGCGTAGAATGGCTAAGATTCCTGTTCGTATGCCTTCGAATGAAATCGAATATATTAATCCTGGTGGCCAAAATAAACTAATTAAGGCCATGGTTGAGGAGTTTTGCCCTCGTTTTATACCTGGGGGTCGAGTTCTGTATATTGGTGATGCAGATAATAAAACAGTTCATTATGATAAAGATATATTTTCATCTCTTGGAATTAATCTTGATATGTATGGAAAGATGCCCGACTTGGTTGTATATCAGGAGGATAAAAATTGGCTCTTCTTGATGGAAGCAGTAACAAGTCACGGCCCAGTAAATGCTCTCCGTAAGAAAGATTTGGAATCACTTTTTAAAGGTTCGAAAGCCGGAATCGTGTATGTTTCCTGTTTCCCGAACCGACAAGTGCTCCGCTCTCATCTAATGGATATTGCCTGGGAGACAGAAGTCTGGCTGGAGAGCGACCCGACTCATATGATTCATTTCAATGGCTCACGATTTATGGGGCCCTACGAAAGTTAGACATATGAGAACCCGGCTGGTGCCTCGTGTACCGCCGGGTTCTCTGCACGCTGTTTGTTGATATACCGCCTGTTGATACGCCGCCTATTGAAGCTACCCGCGTAGCCGCATGCGCGGCGCCCACGTTGTTGATTCCCTACCCGTACACCTAGTTCCAGGAGGCAGAATGCCCGCCCAGCCCACCGGCGCCCCCGCACCCCGCGACGGGCGCATCCCCGCCACCAGCGCGGCAGGATGCGAAACCCGCGACTTCAGCCTCTACGTACACATCCCCTTCTGCTCCGTACGCTGCGGCTACTGCGACTTCAACACCTACGCCACCGAAGACTTCGGCAACGGCATCGGCCTCGGCACCTACGCCGATGACGCCATCGCAGAAATCCTCTTCGCTGCCCGCACCCTCGAAACCTCCGGCGTCGCAAAACGCCCCATGCGCACCGTCTTCTTCGGAGGCGGCACCCCCACCAAACTACCCGCCCGCGACCTCGTACGCATCCTGCAAGCAGCCATCGACGTATTCGGCCTGGTCGAAGGCGCAGAAGTCACCACCGAAGCGAACCCCGACTCCGTCACCCTCGAAGACCTGCAGACCCTCAAGGACGGCGGCTTCACCCGCGTATCCTTCGGCATGCAGTCCGTGGTCCCCGAGGTGCTACAGGTACTCGACCGCACCCACACGCCCTCCAACGTGCCGAAGGTCGTCGCCTGGGCCAAGGAGGTCGGCCTGCAGGTGTCCGTGGACCTGATTTACGGTTCGCCGGGGGAGAGCCTGCAGCAGTGGGAGCGCAGCGTGCGCGCCGCAATCTCTTACGAACCGGACCATATTTCCGCCTACTCGCTGATCGTGGAGGAGGGCACCAAGCTTGCCGCGCAGATTCGCCGCGGCGAATACACCATGCCCGATGAGGACCTCATGGCGGACATGTACCTGCTCGCCGAGGAGCTACTCACCGAAGCCGGCTACAACTGGTACGAGGTCTCCAACTACTCGCGCAGCGAGGACACCCGCAGCGACCACAACCTCGCCTACTGGCGCAACCAGGACTGGTGGGGCATCGGCCCCGGCGCGCACTCGCACGTGAACGGTACCCGCTGGTGGAACGTGAAGCACCCGGTGCCGTACGCGCAGAAGGTGCGTGCGGGGGAGTCCCCGGCGGCGGCACGTGAGGTGCTGGACACCGCCACTCGTGCTTTTGAAACGATTATGCTCATGATCCGTGTGCGTGAGGGCCTGGCGATGCGCGAGCTACTCGCCGTGCACGATGAGGCGCAGCTGGGCGCCTCCCTACGCTGGCTGGTTTCTCAAGCTCTGATTGAGCCTGATGCTTTAACTTCTCAGGCTGAACCTGACCCTGAAGCCCACGTGCGCCTGACCCTCAAGGGGCGCCTGCTGGGGGATGCGGTCACCCGTGAGCTGCTCCCGGAAGTCTCGGAAGAGCATGAGGAGCACGAGGAGCACTAAGAAATACCTGCGTGATAAGGGGCTTTCTAGTTGGGGCTGCGTCTTGGCTCAGGTCTGTCGCAGCTTCGCTTGAGCGCTGTCTCTGCCGCCGTCTGCGTACGGCGTACACCCCGGAATTGCCGTAATATTTCGGTGATTTCGGGGCGTTTTTGTGGGTTCAGAAAAATTTTTAAAAATTTTTTCGGGGCTTTTTGGAGGAGTGTCAGGGGAGTACTAAACCTTACACGGGCGTGCTAATTGTTCGCATTTGTGCTGGACTAGCTGAAAGAATTTTCCACTCTCTCATACCACTTTTAGGGTGCGTATTTTTCGAATACTTTCCTGAGAAAAATTTTCCCAAAACACCCAATTTCAAGTTGTGGTTGAAGGTTACGCTGTGCCATAATAGGTCATGGCAGGACGGTATATGTCTAACAGCGTGTTCTCGTCTTTGCTGAAGTTGAGTGAATACGGTTGTGGGCTCCTGGCAACAGGGGCCCACGATCGTTTAACAACGATTATCTACAGCACCATTCGGTAGAGTTTGCGGCAATTCATGCACACTGGGCAAAGAAGCTCCCAAAAGAAAAGCCCGGAAGAAGAACCGCAAGCCCTACACGCGCAGAACCAGCGGACACAGAACATCCGACAGCCGCAGAATTAACAACGGCAGAACCAATAAACGCAACACCTGCAGGCACAATCCCACCGGTGTAGCGCCTCCGCCAGTAGCCTCTAGAGCAGTAGTACTTAAACACTGAACGCCCCGCACACAACGTGCGGGGCGTTCATCGTCAAAGCTGCGCGGTTTAGGACCGGCAATTCTTAGGACTCTGCGGATTCTGCGTTCTCGGTGGAGTAGAAGCGGTCCAGCAGGCGCGGGTTAAAGCGGTAGCTGTACGGCTCACCGCGGTTTACCTCAATACCGGCACGCAGCGACGCAATAGCCATGAACAGCCACACGAGCGCGCCCAGAACCATGGCAATGTTGCCCATGCCGGGCAGGAACGATACAACCCACAGCACCACCAGAGCAATGGAGGGCAGGAGGGTGAAGTTCATTGCCTCACGAGCTTCCTGCTCAGCGAAGGGCGCGTTATTGCGGCTGACGTAGAAAACCGCTGCGGAAGGAATGATGCCGAGAATACCGCCGAAATGAGCGAGAGTCGCACGGTTGCGGTCCTGAATCACGCTAATCTTACGGGTTTTCTGAGGCCCGGTTGCCGGGCGAACATCGTTAGTCACGAAAATCCTGGTTCGATAGAAGTTTCTTGTGGCGGTCACCGAAGCCGGTGGAAATACCCTCCGAAGAGGTAAATCGTTTGAGCGGTGGTGACCTAAGAGTGTAGTGATGGTGCAACATAAACCCACAGGGGCAATGCCACACGCTCAATCATTGTACCGCTTGAGCGGGCAAAACCCACAGGATAATGCCCTCGCGGGAAAGGTTCTGAGCAAACTCACACCTGCGCCCGCAGACGGGGGCGGAATAACGGGTTTCGGGTGTGGTTAGGCACCCGGCTCGGTCAGAAAATCAATGAGCGACTCGACCGGGCCGAGCAGAGTCGGATCCAGGTCAGCGTAGGAGTCAACGCGGGAGAGGATGTGCTTCCACGCCTGCGCCACATCCGCCTGCGTTTCATGCGGCTGACCTAGACGACGCAGCGTACCCTTCTTGAAGTCCTCGCCGCGCGGCACCTGCGGCCACGCCTTCAAACCCAGCACCGAGGGCTTGACTGCCTGCCAAATATCAATGAACGGGTGGCCCACGATCTTTACGTGCCCGGCGGCACCCGGCACAGCCAGCGCCTCCTCAACAATGCGCTGCTCCTTCGTGCCCTCAATCAGGTGGTCGACCAGAATACCCAGGCGGCGGCCTGGGCCCGGCGCGAACTCACGAATAGCGCCGGCAAGATCATCTACGCCGTGCAGCGGCTCCACGACAATGCCCTCAACGCGCAGATCGTGGCCCCAGACCTTCTCCACCAGCTCGGCGTCGTGCAGACCCTCAACCCAGATGCGGGAGGCGCGCGCCACCCTAGCCGGGGCGTTCTTCACCGCAATAGAACCGGAGCGAGAAATCGTGCGCTTCGGCTCCTTCGCAGCCACCGGGGCGACAATCTCAACGGGCTCACCTTCAATCAGGTAGCCAGGGCCCAGCGGGAAGTTTTTCACGCGACCCTTCGCGTCCTCGAGTCCGAAGAAGAGGGCACCGCCGATGCGTTCAGCCTTCACGACCTCACCCACCCAGCCGTTAATATCCTCAATGAGCAGGCCGCGGCGTAGCGGCACCTTACGCGGGGGCGGCGCCTGGCGGCTCATGCGGGCGGCGTTTAGATCCTGGGCACCCCAGCCGTAGGGGGAGTGGTGGGTACTCAACGTATTCTCCTTTGGGGCGGTAGGGGCAGCAGAGTCGGTAGGGCGGTGGCAGCGCCGGAACAGTTTAGAGAGAACCGGCAGGGGAACTAAAACAGGGGTCGGGCGCGCCGCAGATTAAGCGGATAGCGGGAGCGACCCCCATTCAGCCTAGCCATTGTATCGGGTCGGGGGTAGTATCCCCTAGAATTGATACGACCATTGTTGGCGGTGCACTCATCGAGCACCGCCATCGTCTCGAGAGGAAGGAAACGCATGAGCCACTACGATACTCTCGGCGTATCGAAAGACGCCAGCCCCGAAGAGATCAAGAAGGCGTACCGAAAGAAGGCACGCCAGCTGCACCCCGACGTGAACCCCTCCGAGGACGCAGCCGAAGAGTTCAAACGCGTCACCCTCGCCTACGAGGTGCTCTCCGACCCCGAAAAGCGCCGCAACTATGACACCACCGGCGACGAACAGGGCCGCGCAGGCTACCCCGGAGGCGGCGGCTACCCGGGCGGCGGATTCAGCGGCTTCGGCGGTTTCGAGGACCTGCTGAACATGTTCACTGGCGGCGCGGCAGGTGCCCGCGGCCCCGCATCCCGCATGCGTCAGGGCCAGGACGACCTGATTACCGTCTCCATCAGCCTGCAGGACGCCGTGTTCGGTGTTGAGAAGACCATTGAGCGTCGCTCCGCCGTGACCTGTAAGTCCTGTAACGGCGAAGGCACCGCAGAGGGCACCCAGCCCGAAACCTGCACTACCTGCTCCGGTCACGGTTTCATGCAGCGCCGTGTGCAGTCCATCCTCGGTACCGTCATGCAGCAGGTTGAATGCCCCGACTGCCACGGCTACGGCACCGTCATCAAGACCCCCTGCCCTGAATGCCACGGTCAGGGTCGCGTCCGTGAAGACGTGCCACTGACCTTCAACGTTCCCGCCGGCGTGCACGACCAGGCGCGTATCCGCCTGCGCGGCAAGGGCGAGGCAGGCCTGTACGGTGGCCCCAACGGCGACCTGTACATTGACCTGAACGTCAAGCGCGACAAGTACTTTAGCCGCGAGGGCGACAACCTGGTCACCACCGTGAACATCCCCATGGTTGCGGCGGCACTGGGCACCACCATTCCGCTGAAGACCTTTGATGGCGACCAGGAAGTTGTTATCCCGGCAGGCACTCAGAGCGGTGACGTGATCACCCTCAACGGCCTGGGCGCAACCGTGCTCGGCACCGAGCGTCGCGGCGACCTGCTGGTGCGTATCCAGGTGGTCACCCCCACCGACATGACCGAAGAACAGCGTGAACTGCTGCGCCAGTTCGCCGCCCTGCGCGGTGAATCCCTCACCGAGGGTTCGCAGGTTAAGCACCGCGGTGGTCTCTTCTCCCGCCTGAAGGACCAGTTCAAGTAGGATTCCTACACCAATCTGAGGATGCGGCGGGTGCGGTACTCAACCCGCACCCGCCGCATTCCTGTCAGTACCGCTGTCAGCACTGCTAACAGGAAAGCGCTGTACGCGCCCGCGCTAAGCTACACACCTATTTCACACTTCACCCACACTACCCACGCTTTCAACCCGCACCTCAAGGAGAACCATGAGCGCCCCCATCTTCTACATCAGCACGGAAGAATACGACGCACTCACCCCCGGCGCCATCTGCGCGCTCGGCGGCTCCGAAGGCAAGCACGCCCTCGTCAAGCGCCTTGAGCTCGGCGAACGCATCGACCTGGGTGACGGCACCGGCCGCCGCGCACTCGGTACGGTCGCCTCCATTAACGCGGACGGCGTGAGCGTTCAGGTGCAGGAGCTGCGCGAGGAACGCAGCGTGCCCTCCATCTACCTGGTGCAGGCGCTCGCGAAGGACGGCCGCGACCTGCTCGCCATCGAAACCGCGACCGAGCTGGGCGTGTACGGTGTGCTTCCGTGGAGTGCTGACCGCTCCATCGTGCGCTGGAAGGGGGAGCGCGCCTCCAAGGCACACACCAAGTGGCAGAACACCGTCACCGCCGCGGCGAAGCAATCGCGCCGCGCACTCATTCCCGAAGTGTACGACCTGTACAGCACCGCCGACCTGGTGGAACTCATTGAAGAAGTAGCCGGCTCTGAGCAGTCCGCCGCCGTGTTCATCCTGCATGAGCAGGCGACCGAACGCCTCAGCGCCCTGGCACGCAAGCTTGTCGAGGCAGAGAACCTGCCCGAAGAAATCTACCTGCTCGTCGGTCCCGAAGGCGGAATTAGCGACCGTGAAGTGCAGCTCTTCACCGACGCCGGCGCGCAGCTGGCACTGCTCGGTGACGAGGTGCTGCGTTCCTCCACCGCCGGATCTGCCGCCATGTGCACCCTGAACGTGGTGCTGGGCCGCTGGTAGAGCACCTCCGGTAGAGCGCCGCCGCTCAAGTTCAGCCCCGGCACAGTCCAGCCGGGTAAAGTCCAGCCGGTAAAAGCGCCTGCTAGAGCCCAGCTGATAGAGCCCACCCCGAGCGTGACACATCACGCACATCTATACTTGTAAATACATCACTAGCCAAGGAGCCCATATGACTACCTCCCGACCTCTATCAACCGCGCGCACCGTATCCTTCAAGAGCGCCGCAGAAATGATTGCCGTGCTCGGCCCGCAGGACGCGCACCTGGCGATTATCGAGGACTACTTCGAGCAGATTAGCCTGCGCCCCAAGGACCTGGACGTGCTCATCACCGGCCCCTCCGAGGCCGTTAACACCGCCGCTAAGCTGCTGAACGAACTGCGCGTGCTCTCCAGCCACGACACGCAGATTACCGTGCAGGTCATTCACCGCCTCATGGGCATGCTCGGCGACGAACTGAGCAACCCGGCGCACTCGCTGTCCACCAGCATCCTCTCCACCCGCGGAACCACGATTCGCCCCAAGACCATTAACCAGAAGAAGTACGTGGACGCTATCGACGCGAACACCGTCATCTTCGGTATCGGCCCGGCGGGTACCGGTAAGACCTACCTCGCCATGGCGAAGGCTGTGCAGGCGCTGCAGACCCACGAAGTGAACCGCATTATCCTCACCCGCCCCGCCGTGGAGGCTGGCGAGCGTCTGGGCTTCCTACCCGGCACCCTCAACGAGAAGATCGACCCGTACCTGCGCCCGCTCTACGACGCACTGCACGACATGCTCGAGCCCGAAACCATCCCCAAGCTCATGGAGGCGGGCACCATTGAGGTCGCACCGCTGGCGTACATGCGCGGCCGCACCCTCAACGACGCATTCATCATCCTTGACGAGGCGCAGAACACCACCGCCGAGCAGATGAAGATGTTCCTGACCCGCCTGGGCTTCGGCTCGAAGATGGTCATTACCGGTGACATCACCCAGATTGACCTGCCCGGTGGCGCCGCCTCCGGCCTGAAGCAGGTGCGCAACATTCTGCAGGGCGTGGAGGATATTCACTTCAGCATCCTAGAATCCTCTGACGTGGTTCGCCACACCCTGGTGTCTAACATTGTGTCCGCCTACGATCAGTGGGGCGAAGACCAGAAGGCAATGGAACGCAAGCGCAACCGCAAGGTCAAGCGCGCCACCATCGAGGCCGCAGCCGAAAAGCTGCTCGACCGCGCCGGCATTAACGGCGGCTCCGAAAAGAACGCCGCGCAGAACCCTAAGCAGAACCCCAGCAACGCACAGACCACCCCGGAAGGACGCTAAACGGTGGCAGAGATCGAATTCGACTGTGAAGAACCCGCAACCGGTGCCGACCCGGCAACCGACGCCTTCATCCGCGAATCTTTCGAAGCGGTAGACACCGAGGTGCTCACCCGCCTCGTCGAGCACGCCTTCAAGCGCATGCACCTTGCCGATGAAACCTACCTGTCCATCGCCATCGTGAACGAAGACGAAATGGAGCGCGTGCACATCGAGTGGATGGACCTGCCCGGCGCAACCGACGTAATGAGCTTCCCCATGGACGAGCTGGAACCGGGAACCCCCGAAAACCCCTCCAGCGGCATGCTCGGCGACATCATCCTCTGCCCGCCCGTCGCCGCACGTCAGGGCGCAGATGCGGGCCACAGCACCCTCGACGAGCTGTGCCTGCTCACCACCCACGGCATTCTGCACTGCCTCGGCTACGACCACGGCACCGCCGAAGAGGAAGCTGAAATGTTCGGCATTCAGCGCTCCATCCTCGAAGAGTTCCTGGGCCGCCCGGCACCGGTCGAAACCCGACACTAGGGGAGCGGCGTGGACATTCTACTCACAGCCCTCCTCGCCGTTCTCGCGCTCTGCCTGACCGTGGTTGCGGCAATTGCCGAAACCGCGTTCACCTACCTGCCGCACAACGAGGCTGAGGAAGCGGTGGAGGCACACCCGGACACCCTCGGCGCCCGCGTCCTGCAGCGCACCCTCGACGGTGACTCCGAGGCGTACACGCACCCGCTGCGTCTGACCCGCCTCATTGCCGCAGCCGCCGCGGTGCTCGCCACCATGACCTGCCTGCTGAACCTGGTCGAGGTGCACGCGCTCGCCGTCGTGCTGACCCTCGTGATTGTTGCGCTGGTCGGCTACCCGGTTCTGCACGTGCTGGCGCGTGCTCTGGGCCGTAACCGCCCGGTCGCGTCGATTCGTGTGCTGGCTCGCCCGGTGCACTACCTGTCGGTTCTGCTGAGTCCAGCAACCGGTCTGCTCGATAAGCTCAGTGTGCGCCTGGCACCGGAACGTTCGGCTGAGGCCCCGGTGGGCGTGTTCGACGAGGAGGAGCTGCGCGAGTTCCTGGATCGCGCCTCCGACGCTGAAACCATTGAGGACGACGAGGCGCAGATGGTGCAGTCCGTCTTTGAGATGGACGATACCCGCATCCGTTCGCTCATGGTTCCGCGTACCGACATGCTCACCGCCAGCCGCGATACCACTCTGCGTGAGGCGCTGAGCCTGTTCCTGCGTTCGGGTTATTCGCGTATGCCGGTGATTGGTGATTCGAGCGATGAGATTCTGGGTGTGCTCTACCTGAAGGACGCGATGCGCGCCTTCATCCTGCATTCGGAGTCTCCGGAGGGTACCGCCCTGCCGACCGTGGTTGAGCTGATGCGTCCGGCTCGTTTTGAGCCCGAGTCGAAGCGCGCCATGGACCTGCTGCGTGAGATGCAGCGCGAGTCCACGCACGTGGCGATTGTTGTTGACGAGTACGGCGGCACCGCCGGTCTGATTACCCTTGAGGACCTGATTGAGGAGCTGGTCGGCGACATTTCTGATGAGTACGACCATGAGCGCCCCGAGTACACGCTGAACGATGACGGCACGTTCCGCCTGTCTGCCCGTCTGGGTATTGATGAGCTGGGCGAGATTTTCGGTCGTGAACTCGACGATGAAGATGTTGACACGGTGGGCGGTCTGCTCGCTAAGCATCTGGGCATGGTGCCGATTGTTGGTTCTGAGATTGAGATTGACGGTATCCATATTCGTGCGATTGGTTCTTCGGGCCGCCGCCACCAGGTGGATATGCTGCAGGCGTGGTACGAGCCGCCTCAGGATGAGCAGCAGAACGCTGAAGGTTCCGCGGATTCCAGTTCACCGGATTCCCTGAACTCTGAGGCTGCTGACATTCTCACCGTGGATACCGAGCCGCCCGCTGTGGCTGAGCCGCACGCGCATCCGGATCTTCCGGCAGATACTGCAGAGGCTGCCCCGACCACCGGTAAACACTGCATCCGCTAGATACCGAACATAGACGCCGCATCTTCCCTAACACACTTCGAGCCGGCCGCCCCGCCCCGAAAAGGCGCAGGCAGATGGGGCTGGCACCCCACACACCCCGCCCGGGGTTTGACCCCGGGATTTGATAAGGAGAAACACATGGACCAGGAGTACACCCCGCTCGATTTGAGCATGCTGGACTTGAGCACCCCGCTGCCGACCTACCCGGAGAATTTCCGCTCGGGCTTCGCGTCGCTGGTGGGTCGTCCGAATGCGGGTAAGTCTACTTTGACGAACGCTATGGTCGGTCAGAAGGTGGCTATCACCTCGAACCGTCCGCAGACGACCCGCCACACGATTCGCGGTATTGTGCACAAGGACGAGTACCAGCTGATTCTGGTGGACACCCCGGGTATTCACCGCCCCCGCACTCTGCTGGGTGAGCGTTTGAACGACCTGGTGGCAAGCACCCTTTCGCAGGTGGATGTGCTGGGCTTCTGCATTCCGGCGAATGAGAAGATCGGTCCGGGTGACCGTTACATTGCTTCGCAGCTGGTGGCGTCGAGCAATAAGCCGGTGGTTGCTATTGTGACGAAGGCTGACACGGTGAGCTCTGAGGAGTTGCGTGAGCAGCTGCTTGCTGTTGAGGCGCTCGGCGAGGAGGTCATGAGCGCTGAGCGTGCGGCTCGTGCTAAGCGTGCCGCGCATCGTGCGAAGCAGAAGGGCAAGGGCCCCAAGGGTAAGGGCGGCAAGAATGATGCTGTGCCTTTCGCGAAGGGTTCGGGTCCTGCGGCTAAGCGCCGTGCCGGTGAGGTTGCTGAGCCGATGCCGGTTGACGGTAAGGGCGGCTGGGCTGCGATTATTCCGGTGTCTGCTGTGAAGCATTTCCAGGTGGATGCGGTTGCTGACCTGCTGGCGCAGTACACTCCGCTGTCGCCGCCGCTGTACCCGGAGGGTGAGTTGACCGATGAGCCGGAGGCAACCCTCATCGCGGAGCTGGTGCGTGAAGCCGCGCTGGAGGGTGCGCGCGAGGAGCTGCCCCACTCGATTGCTGTGACGGTTGAGGAGATGGAGTTCCGTGAGGGCCGCCCGGCGGATAACCCGCTGCTGGATGTGCACGTGAACCTGTTTGTGGAGCGTGAGTCGCAGAAGTACATCATTATCGGTAAGGGCGGCTCGAACCTGCGCAAGATTGGTACGAAGGCTCGTGAGCAGATTGAGGCGCTGCTCGGTACCCGCGTTTATTTGAATATTCATGTGAAGGTTGCGAAGGAATGGCAGTCTGACGCGCGTGCGTTGAACCGCCTGGGATTCTAGTAGCTTTCCTGAGCGCATCGCCTTGAGGGACTACTCCGAGAGGCGGTCGCGCCTCCTTGTTTTCACCCGGTGGCTTGCGGAAATATGTGCATGCCTCCGGGTGAAACTTTTCACTCTCATTCGGCGCTCATAGGGAAGAGTGTTACTCTGAGAAAGCACTTGCTCACCGGCAGAAAGAGAAAAGGTATGCCCCAGGCACCTCGTTTACGAAGCACCGGTCGTCATATGCGCACGACGGTCATGACTTCAAACCGCAATAAGTGGATTGCTCTGCTCGTTGCTTGCATGCTCGTCGTTGTTGTCGGCTACGGTGGTGTGGTGGCTCTGCGTATGCGCAATAATCTGCATACTCAGGAGCTGAACATCAGCAATTACAAGGACGGCCTGGAGAACGGCGCCTTGGACATTCTCGTGATTGGTTCCGATACCCGTAAGGGTAATAACGGGGCGTACGGTGATGAGGATGACCGCAATTCTGAGGCTCGCGCGGACGTGATGATGCTGCTGCAGATCAGCAAGGACCGTAAGAACGTGAGCGTGCTGTCGTTCCCGCGTGACTTGATGGTTGACGTTCCGCAGTGTACTGACCCTGAGACCGGCACTGTGTACCCGGCTGAGGAGAATGTTCAGATCAACGAGTCTCTGTCTCGCGGTGGTGCCGGTTGTACTGTGGCGACCATTAGCAAGCTGACCGGTGTGAATATTGACCACTTCATGTTGGTGGACTTTAACGCTGTGAAGGAGCTGTCGAAGGTCGTTGGCGGCGTTCAGGTGTGTGTGGACGCTCCGATTGATGACGAGTACAGTGGCCTGAAGCTTCCTGCGGGTACTTCTACAGTTGAGGGTGAGCAGGCTCTTGCGTTCTTGCGTAGCCGCCACGGCTTCTCGGATGGTTCCGATATTGGTCGTATTCAGGCTCAGCAGGGCTTCTTGTCTTCGCTGCTGCGTAAGGTGAAGAGCGAGGGTACTCTGTCGAATCCGGGCCGTCTGATTAACATTTCTGAGGCGATTACTCAGAACGTGACAGTGGATAAGAACCTGGCTAATATCAGCACTCTGGTGGGTGTTGGTGCGACTCTTGGTGGCGTGGACCTGTCGAATGTTGTGTTTGCGACGGTGCCGACCGAGCCGTGGAGCCAGGACGCGAACCGTCTGCAGCTTTCTGCGGATGCTGCGAATGTGTTCCAGCGTCTGCGTGACGATAAGTCGCTGAAGGAGAAGGCTCCGGAGGCGCCGGCTACTGCAGCCGCTCCGGTTCAGCTTGATCGTACGGTTCCGGTGAGCGTGTACAACGCGACCGGTCTGGATGGCCGCTCGGCTACGATTTCTTCGGTGATTGAGGGCCTGGGCTACTCGAATGTTACTCCGGGTACCTCCGCTAACCCGACGAACTTCACCACGGTGTTCTACTCGACCGGTTACGAGGCGGAGGCGAAGGAAATCGCCGCGAAGCTGAACGTGACCCGCGTGGTGGCGACCGAAGAGGTTCAGGGTGTGTCGGTGACGATCGGTACTGACTTCCCGTCCGGTGAGGCGATGGAGAAGCAGGAGGCTGCGATTGCGGGTAACGCGACCGGTCAGACTGCTGACCAGAACAAGTGCCAGACTGCTTTCGCCTACTAGGCTGTAGCTAGCTAGGGCACAGCTCTAGCTATGACACAGTGCAGATGCGTGAATAGTGAGTGAGGGGGCGTAGCGCCAGTAATGGTGGCTGCGCCCCTTTGCCGTTAATTCTTTCCAGATGATGGACGGCACTCCGTGCGCTGTGCCGCCGCCTCCGGCGCCTGTGATAGCGTGGAGGTATGACTATTGTCGGTGAGAGCATGCGCGGGGTTACCCGCCAGGCAGTGAACCTGCTGCTTATTCGCCGGAACGGGGCACGCTAGAATCTGCCGCAACCGTTCCGGCTTTTTGACGCGGCATCTCACCTTCGCATCCTTTCTGATGCACCGCCTTGACCACGGCTGCCGGGGACCGATACCCGGTACGGTACGAGCCCCACAATTGGGGTAGAGCGAGACGGACCAACCAACAGGAATTCATCATGAAAAACCACCAGAAGCCCAGCCCCATGCCGGTACACAAGTACCGCCCTTTCCACGAGCAGATTGTTGTTGACCTGCCGGACCGCACCTGGCCGGATAAGGTCATTGAGAAGGCTCCGCGCTGGTGCGCCGTGGATCTGCGTGACGGCAACCAGGCGCTGATTGACCCCATGGACACCGACCGTAAGCTTGCGATGTTCAAGCTGCTGGTGAAGATGGGTTACAAGGAAATTGAGGTTGGTTTCCCCTCGGCGTCGCAGACTGACTTTGATTTTGTGCGCACCCTCGTTGAGGACGGCCACATCCCTTCGGACGTGACCATTCAGGTTCTGGTGCAGGCGCGTGAGCACCTGATTGCCCGCACTTTTGAGGCGATTGAGGGCGCACCGCAGGCGATTGTGCACTTCTACAACTCGACCTCCGTGCTGCAGCGTCGCGTGGTGTTCAACCAGGATCAGGAGGGCGTGCTGGATATCGCCCTGCAGGGTGCGCGTCTGTGCCGCAAGTACGAAGAGCAGATGGTCTCTGATACTAAGGTCATCTATGAGTACTCGCCCGAGTCCTTCACCGGCACCGAGCTGGAGTATGCGGCTCGCGTGGTGAACGCTGTGGCTGAGGAGCTGGAGATTGGTCAGAACGGCCGCGAGCTGATTGTGAACCTGCCCGCTACCGTTGAGATGGCTACCCCGAACGTGTACGCCGACTCGGTCGAGTGGATGCACCGCAACCTGAACCACCGCGAGCACATTGTGCTGTCGCTGCACCCGCATAATGACCGCGGTACCGGCGTGGCTGCTGCTGAGCTGGGTTACCTGGCGGGCGCTGACCGTATTGAGGGTTGCCTCTTCGGTAATGGCGAGCGCACCGGTAACGTTGACCTGGTGACTTTGGGCCTGAACATGTACACCCAGGGTATTGATCCGCAGATTGATTTCTCTGATATTGACGGTATCCGTAAGACTGTTGAGTACTGCAACCAGTTGAAGGTGCACGAGCGTTCGCCGTACGGTGGCGACCTGGTGTTCACCGCGTTCTCTGGTTCGCATCAGGACGCTATTAAGAAGGGCTTTGAGGCTCTGGAGCGTACTGCTGCTGAGGCGGGTAAGACCGTGGATGAGGTGTACTGGGAGGTTCCGTACCTGCCGATTGATCCTCGCGATTTGGGTCGTACCTATGAGGCGATTATTCGTGTGAACTCGCAGTCCGGTAAGGGCGGTATGGCGTACCTGCTGAAGCAGGATCACGGTCTGGATCTGCCGCGTCGTGCGCAGGTTGAGTTCTCGAAGATTGTTCAGGCTCGTACTGACGCTGAGGGTGGCGAGATGACCAG
>ERZ772972.164-NODE-164-length-23205-cov-5.986263_pt1 | contig 23205 bp, 35 predicted proteins | sample MGYA00580673_ERZ772972 | MGnify/ENA primary metagenome ERZ772972 (study PRJEB29015, sample SAMEA2738051) | human oral metagenome | biome: human oral; feature: human-associated habitat; material: saliva | place: China | collected 2229 ... | reverse complement strand
TATCAGTGGATAACGCTCTGACTTTTAACCAACTGATTAGACAAACATACTTTAAGATTTTAAGGCAATTTCTTATTAGTCTTTTTCTATTTTATTTTCTACCTATGTTATTTACTGCATTTACTAATATTACTGAAAAAAATGCAGGGGCATTTACCATTTATTTCAGCACGATTTCTTGGATTTATATTAGTCTTATTTTGTTTTCTATTATTGCTAAAAATATTAGCAATCTTTTAGAAAAGATCAAGCAAGAAACAAATATTGTTTATAATCAAAGTCTACTGGTGGATATAAATGAACAAGCCCCAGCTAAGTTAACTTTAATTGAACTGATTGAAACAAGACAAAAAATTCAGGAAATGCAGTCAACGATTAAAAAAATGATTCAATCTGAAAAAGAGCAAAAAAAGGAATTGATGTTTCAAGTCTCAGCTGCAGCACATGATTTAAAGACACCTTTAACAATTATTCAAGGAAATGCTCAATTTTTACAATCTATGGATATTACTGGAAATATTGGACAATGTTTAGGAGATATCGAACTTGCTAGCCAACAACTTAATAGATACTTTAATCAGCTAATCAATTACTCTAAAACATTCTATAATGATACTTCCAATTGGGAGTGTTTCTCTTCGGATTACTTACTTGAATTATTTGAACAAGAAATTAAGCTAATTACTGACAACAAGGCTAATACTCAATTTTCAAACAAGCTACCAACCCCTATCTATGTAACACTTAATCTAAACCTATTCCTACGAGCCATTTTAAATATTATCAATAATGCGATTGACCATTCTAAAAGTAGTTGTCCAGTAATTAGAGTAGACTACAAGTTAATAGATAATAAATTTTACATTTCCATATGGAATAGCGATTCCTCATTTTCGGAGAATATACTTGAAAAATATGGCTTACTATTCTATCAAGATGAACAGGCAACAAATTCAGAGCCAGGAAGTCATTTCGGAATTGGATTAGCATTTGTTAATCGGGTAGCAAAAATCCATGGCGGACAAGTAAATTTGAGTAATTTTGAGAACGGTGCTCTTGTCACTATTTCTATACCAGTCTAGACTTTAGTTTTCAACTATTTTATGTCAATATTCTTGCTAGTCCATCATACTCACTAAGTGATTGACTTACTTCCCCTTGCAGTAATCTTATTTCTTCAATTACTTGATCTGCTGTAATGGATTATGGCAAATTTAGTTTTGAAAAATCATACCTTGCAAGCTTTGGACTACTCACATCCTCACTCTTCAAATTGATAAGCACTTTCGCCATCTTATTTAAGATGGCGATTTTTTTATTTGGTTGATTTAGTTTTATATCTATCTCTAATATTTCTTTGACTAACTCGTTTTTAATGTCCTGGTATTTTTTGTCTGTCTCTGTCAACTCAATCAAGAGATTAATCTCAGAAATCTTTTCTTGAAGTCGATCAACAGTAGGTCTTCTGTATGGTATTACTCGACTATCGTTGGTTAGCTGTCTTATCAAGATTCGTCCTTTGATATACTGATTCTTATCCGAATGTTCTTTGTTATATACAAAGTATGAGGTTGTCTCACGTATAAGAACTTTATATTTTGTCTGATTCTCTTCTTCCAGAATATCTAATTGATAATTGGGAATAAAAACAAGGCCACTCTGCTTAATATCAAAAGACACCTTTATATAAATGCCCTCATCAACTTGCTTCTCTATTTGGTTCTCTGCAAGTTCCCCTTCAAATTCATAAATAGTTATTTTCCCAGAATCTGGTTTTAAAATACCTATAATCATTTTGATAATTGTAGTTTTTCCAGCCCCATTTGGTTCAACAAAACCATATACTTTTCCTTTATTTAAATAAAATGAAGTGTTATGAATAACTTCCATATCTTTAAAGCTTTTTGTTAGATTTATAATTTCAACTATAGCCATCTCTACTCCTTAGTTTACAGCAAAAAATTATGCTTAATTCTTATTGTTTTTGTAAGAAATCAGCGAACCCAATACTATTCCATTCAACAAACCTAAAGAAATACCATATTCAACTGGAAAATCTAAAAAAATTGCAAACACTATTCCAATCATCACCCCTAATAAGGCTGCTGTTGAAATTACATATTCATTTTTTTTCTTCATTTTCTTTACCCCTCATTTCCTCTTTGTATATAAGCTGTAGTACTCTCCACCAAGAGCCATTAAGTACTTATGATTTCCTGACTCAACAATCTTATATATATTTATTCTTGTAATAATCCATTCTGTTGACAAAAGTTTTTCCCTGAAGAACGCCTCTAGCTTTTAGAGTAGAGATATCTCCAATAATTGAACGATACAGCAAAGTGTTGATTCTATCCGCAACATTCAATACAGAGTAAGCTAAAAATTCATCCGAATCTTCAATGCTCTTATTTCTGGAAATGGTATAAGAAAACTCAGAAAAATATTTGCCAATGAACGGTATAGTAATTGAAGAAAATAAATATTTTTCTTCAATTATTTCTTTAAATTATTTTAGAATAGCCTCTAAATTTAAACTAACGTACTTAAATATAATATTTACATCCACAGTCTTGTAATCTTTATAGAAATTTAAAAGTTTCTCGATATAATTCTCTCCTAAATGCTTTGTTAACTCCTTTTCAAACGTTTCTAAACTATACTCCGGAAAATAATTTAACCAATAATTAACCATATCATCCTTCATCGTATCCTCCAACCAGTACTAAGAGCCTGGGACAAAAAGATTTTGATTTTAAGAATTCTTTATTTTAAATTTTTAAAATCGATAGATTGGACAAAAAAGTGAACAAGACAGAATTATGAATTTCAGATAACTCTTTTTGTTCGCTTTTTATATTTAAGGTTAGACTTTTGTACCAGCCTCTTAGATATACACCTAAACATTTTATCCACCGACAATAATAATATCCATTACCAACAATAAAATTAGAGAATTTTTGAAAATTTTCTTGATATTTAGACTTCCTTTCAGTTTTTATTTATTGTACAATAAGTAAGAATCAATTACTTTTTTGTTGGGAAAATGGGAAATTATGAAATCAAAACTTGGCATCACACTTAGAAAAGTTCGTAAAGGAAAACAAATTAGTCTATGCTCTGTAGCAGATGAACATCTTTCAAAATCTCAAATATCTAGATTCGAACGTGGGGAATCAGAGATATCTTGTATTCGACTTATCAATATTTTAGACAAATTACACATTACTTTAGATGAGTTTCTTATTTTACATAATGAAGATTATACTAATGCTGAATTATTCGCTAATTTGGTTCAATATATTCGTAAGCAATATTCATCACAAAACATCAAAAATATAGCTGCTCTACTTTCTGACTCATCACATTACACTTTAAATTCTTTCGAGAAAACAATGATAAAATCCATTCTACATACAATGGATTCCAGCATTATTCCATCAAATAAAGAATTACTTCAATTGACAGATTATCTCTTTAAAGTTGAAAAATGGGGTTACTATGAAATCACTTTATTAGGTAACTGTGTACGAACAATAAACTACAACTCCTACTTCCTATTAACAAAGGAAATGTTGAACAATTACATCTACTCTTCGTTGAATAAAACAAATAAGCGAATTGTCACTCAATTGGCCATCAATTGTCTAATTCTTAGCGTAGATAAGGAAGAATTTTCAAACTGTACTTGTCTAATCACCGAAATAAAAGCATTATTAGATAATGAATTAAACTTTTATGAACAGACAGTTTTTCTCTATGCAACTGGTTACTTTGAATTTAAGCGTCATTCAGATAGCGGAATTGAAAAAATGAAACAGGCCATACAAGTCCTTGATATTTTAGGAGAAGACAAGTTAAAATTACACTATACTGACCATTTTAATAAACTAGTAAATAAAAAATAAATGAAATGATTCTCTATCTTTTAACGAATTAGTCGTAAATACTATTATTCTAGTAAGGCGTTCTCGTGAAATTTTAGGACTGTAAATTTATTGGTATTAATAATTTTTACAAACGAATCCAGTCTTCTAGCTATCTCCTCATATTCATTAATTTCATTACCAAGTTCCTGTTGTAATTTTAAAATATCTGTATTGAGTCGATTTAACGTTATTGATTCCGTCATGTTCATTTGGGCAAAATCATACTTAGCTAATTTCTAGTCTCATGATCTTCACTCTTCAAATTGATAAGGACTTCCGCCATCTTGTTTAAGGTGGCGATTTTTTTATTGGGTTGATTTAGTTTTATATCTATCTCTGCTATTTCTTTTACTAACTCGTCTTTAATGTCTTGGTATTTCTTATCTGCTTCAGTTAATTCAATGAAGAGGTTAATATCAATAATCTTTTCCTTCTCTTGAATATATTTCGTAATTGTGACTTCATTAAGTCCCACCGTACTTACATAATAACCTTCTGTTCAGAAATGTTGATTTCCAAATTTGTACTTGATGTTAGCGTGTTTGTCAAACATCATGAGAGCACTCTTACCTTTTAAATACCACATGAAACTCGAAACACTTATCCTCGGTGAAATACTTACTACCATATGTACATGGTCTGGCATTAAGTGACCCTCGATAATTTCAACTCCTTTATAACTACACAAGCGATGAAATATTTCGCCTAAACTACTTCGATATTGATTATAGATTACTTTTCGTCTATACTTAGGGGTGAACACAATGTGATAGAACACATCCACTTTGTGTGTGATAAACTATGTGCCTTTTGTGCCATATTTTTCTCCTTTCGCTTTACAATTGGCTTGAACACCTTTATTGTATCGCGTTTGGAGTTTTTTTGATATAACCTTAGACGCGCATCTGACGGAGCGAGACAGACTGAAAGTCACATAACAAAAAGGATTTAATCCTGTTATATACAGAATTAAATCCCTTGAATATAATATTTGAAAATTTTTTTGAATCAATTAATATTAGTCGAAAGCATTTCAGTAAAACATTAGGTACTTTTTATTGTTTTACAATTTTATAAAGTTTAGTAAATCACAAATTTTAAAGCTACACAAAATAGATAATTACTCTTGTAGAAATTAATATAATTTTGTAATTACCAAAATATTTTAATAGGACTATGAATTGTTTTTAATAACTCAGTAGAATTTGCTAGATCTGATATCCTACTAAAATCTTTACGAGCTTGTTCAGATAAAATAATTCCCCCTGGCAATAATTCGCGACTAAAGAATTCATAAAAATATCTGAAAGATTGAGCAAATGCAACACCATCTAATTTCATTTCAGATACTATTTTACTAACTAGACTATAAGCTTGGAAATATTGTTCTTGAGGTAAGTTCATTTCTTTAAAGCTAGTTTCAAATTTTACGATTGCATCTAAACATTGATTTCTAAACTGTTGATTCATTTCGATACTCCTTCATTACTATAACATCCTGCTATTATCACAGCCATTTCTGCTACAAGACCATTTACTACCGATTCTATATTCATTTTGAAATTCCGAGAGTTCCAATTCAATTTCGTATATAGATAATCATTCCTACAAATAATATTATCTGAAAACATTCAAATGATAACTACAATCTAATATGGAATGTCTCCTACAATATCATAAATAACACACAAATTACATGATTTAATATAAAATTTAAAAATCTGAATTGCTTTTAATATTTTTTATACTCTCTAAAAGCACCTTTATAATACATAATCAGACCTAATATAGCAATAAATTTATGAATAATAGTATTTGATTCGAATAAAATGTTAATAGCTATTCCAGTCATTATAAAACTAATTGCAATTATCAAACGATGCTTCATTTGTACCTCAACTTTCTATTTCGTAGAAAAAAATTCAGTTCCTATCCAAAAGCCTATAATAGCTCCACCATATCCCCTTAAAAAAACAATACCTTCTCAAAGCATGAGAGTTTACCTTCAATGCTTGATAGCATTGCTTCATCCATTACTTCAAATCGTTTCACCATCGTATTCATCACGAATATTTCCTTACATTTATATTAATTTTTTATCTTGTTACAAATTTGGTAAGTTTTTTCTGCTCATTTTTCCTTATCTCGTTATACCAAAAGAAATTAATCCTTGAGCTAGATTTTTACTCAATTCTCCATATGTGGCAATTTCTTTATAAAATGTCGCAACCTTTGGGCTCAATGATTTCTGACTATGAATCCCACTAACAGCCTGCTGACGAAGAGCTTCTGCCAACTCCATGACAACTCTCTGTTCATTTTTTGTATTCTCTAATAGAGTTTTATAACGTAATAAAATATCTCGTTCATTTTTATGAATCTCTGTATCTAAAATCAAATTGTAAACCTTATTGAGAATTTCTTCTGTTCTCTTATCCATAAATTATCCTCTATAACCTGAAAGACAATAGCTCCTACCCAATGATGATATCCAACCATTAGCCATGCCATCTTTAGTTAACTCAAAATCACACTTAGTTACAATATCCCCATTCTCAATTTGGAAATTAACAGATGAAACATTGTCCAAACATGTAATGAGGCGAAAAAGTATCGTCATCACAACCTTATAAAGTTCCCTTTTGGTTTATTCCTTTTAAACCTATACAAATCAATAGTAGAGTAGCTATGATATCAACAACATCTTGTGACTTTAATAAAGACAAGACTCCTAGAGAAATAATGTAAAATATACTAATTACTTTTCTCATTATCTACAAAAACTATCTGCCGCTAGCCCACCTGTTGAAATCGCAATGCAACACCAACAGGACCAGTAAATGCAGTTAGACCTATATAAATTGACATACCAACTAATACTCCACAAGTAGGATTTAATCCACCGGAGTACTCTTGTAAATCACTGTTTTTTAGAATTGAAAACTGACTCATTGTACTATTCATTGTACATCCTCTCTTTTAGCAAATTCGCATAGCTGAAGCACCACATATAATCGCAGCTCCAGCGTAGAAAAAGTCTATTTCAGTCATCCCTGCCATACCTGAAATACAACCCAAATCATTTTTACCTCCTTCAACACAATAATAGAAAGAGCATCAGCTTTGAGCACATTAACTTGTTCTATTGTTTTTGTATCCATGATGAATATCTCGTATATAATAGAAATCTTTTGTCAGATTATAACCTTGACAAGTTCAGTATAGCAGAACAAAATCGATTTTTATCACAATGTATTTACATGTTGCTAACTCCACTTATCTTCAAATTTAAATAGACACATTATCGGAGTTATTAGTAAGAAAAAATCTAACCAATTTAGATATTTCATAATATAGGATATAATACCAGCCATAACGAAAAGGTACAAGGCTGTACGATATCCTCTCTTTGGGTTTTTATAAGCCTTAGTGTTAAAAATAATGTACACACAACAAATTGCAATGAGTATAAGCTGAATCATAGTTTCATTTAACATATTAGCACCTCTTCTTTTTTTAAAACTATTTTGAATGAGTTGTTTTGCTTCCACGATGAGTACAACCTGTATAATAGATGTTTTTTATGAGATTATAATCTTGACAAGTTCATTATAGCAGGAAAGAAGAAATTTTTACCTCAAAGTCTTTAAATGTACTTTTTTCATCACGAAACGTATTTTTTCATGATTTGTAACCTTTCAAGATTAAAAATAAGCCATTTTAAAATTTGTTCCACAAATAGCTGCTAGATATTGTGAAGTCGTCACTCTAGCTTTTTGGCCAAGTTTTATTATTATGACTATTTCCTAGCTCATTTGTAGGAACTAGCTAAAAAATAATGAATATAAAGTCATAACAAAAGAGTCCCCCTTAAAATATTCTATAGAATATCCTAAGAATGGCGACTCTTCTAAAGTTCTATTTCCAAGATCTGTGTAAAGATATAATTTTTACTTGTGGTTTTCAAACATACATTTGGATAAGATTTTAAAATTCTCCGAACATTGGCCAAGCCTATACCCCGACCTTCTCCTTTTGAAGAATTGTCACGCTTGAATATATCTCTCAATTCTATCTCTCTTTCTAAAGTAGAATTTTTTACAATCATGACTAATTTATTCCATTCTGTATCTTCAAGGAAACAAACTGCTATTCCTCCTTCTGCTGCGGACTCTATAGCATTATCTAACAAGATAGAAGTAATTGTTAAGAAGTCAATTTGTTCCATATTTTTTATAGAAAACTGTTCACTAATCTCTAGGGAAACTGGAACAGATAAGTTTTGAGCCTCCGATAACTTAGATAATAGTAAACTCTTTAGCGCCAAATCATTGATATTTCTTAGATGTGCTACATCAAAACGCTTACCTTTTAATTTTTCACCAGAATTTTTCAAAACACCGACATAGACTTGAGAAACCAGATTAATATCTTTTTGATCTATACCTATTTTTAAGCTTGACAAAATATTAGCATAATCATGTCTAAAGCTTCTAATTTCTTGATACAGCCCCTCAACTTGTTGACTATAATTGCTAAGATTTTGCAGTTGAATTTCTTTTTGTAAAACGACTTTCTCCTGTAATTCTTGAAGTAATTTTCTATCCAATAGATTAACAAAACAAATAAACAATAAAAAGTAAACTGCTGTCAGTAATTCTTTATAATCCAACATTCTATCCCAACTTACTTTATCAATGTAGTTTATATAAGGCGGTAAGATAAAATAAGCAATCATTAAAATATCCGCAGTAATTAAGATAAATTTTGTCTTTCTATCTAAGTTCTTTATTTTTAAATGACTAAAATTATATTGAAAGATACTAATAAGGAATAACACAATAATTTTAGCTAGTAAAGAGAAAATCATTATTCCTAGATTTGTTTCATATATAGTTTGCAATATGGGAATCTTATAAATTACAAAGTAACCTAAAAAATTTTTGATGACATCCCAAAATCCAAGTGGAAATAATGAGTAAAAAAGTAATAAGGAGACCTTACTTCTTAATTCAGCAATAGACAAAGTATACAAGATAAAAAAAGTGGGATAACTCAATAATGACCCATAAAAATAAAATTCTGTTGATCCAAATACAAAAATAAATAGTAATATTGAAAGATAGAACAGAATAATGGACATTACTACTTTTTTCAGATGTAATCTCTCACCTAAAACCCTAGCATGGATACATAACATTAGAAAAGTACCTATAATATCTAGAAAAAATATCATTTAAATCTCCTTAGCCATGAAGTCTTTCGACAGCTTTCATGAGTGGACGAATTTTTAATCTAGAGACAATACAAGAGGATCCGTTCTGAAAATGAACTATCCGGTTTTCTTTATCAATTAAAGATATATTATAAGGATTTACGATAAATGATCTATGACATTGAAATAAACGTGGTTCCTGTTTAAGAATATCTGACAATTGTCCATAAAATTCAACTATGTCTCGTTTTGAATAGAGAGTCAACTTATGAGCAATTGTTGATGTTTCAATATACAATAAATCTTTAAAAGGGACTTGAATTTGAGCTTTGGATCCTGTAAATATAAAAGAGTCCTCAGATACTGTTCTTCTTTGATTATCGCTAACACTTGAAATAACATTTTCAATTCGTTTGATAAATAATGGTTCAGGTAATTCTTTATCAATGAAATCAATAGCTGATACTAAATATTCAAAAGATACAGGCATAAACTCAGAATGTGATGTTACAAAAGCAATCACTGCTTGAGAATCAAGTTTTCTAATTTCTCTAGCAACGTCTAATCCTCTTTTGTCATCATCTTTTATTTCAATATCAAGTAAAAATAATTGATGATTTCCTCTCTCTGAAATGTCCTCTAAAAGCTGTTGAGGTTTTCCATAAACCTCAAAATGCCTATACTCAATCTTATTATCCACCAAAATTTTTTTGACAATAGTTTCAATTCTAGTCTGTTGTAAAAAATTATCTTCTAGTATAAAAATATTCACTACTTCACTCCTATATATTTTTCCACTGATTTTTTAATATTGTAAAGTGTCTTCTAGAACAAGCGATGTCTGATACTCTATCATCCATAAACATAATGGTTCTTGTCTCATGATTAAATCCTGCTATTTTATCTTTATTCACAAGAAACTTTCTATGGCATCTAATAAGTTCTTCTGTACTTTCCTCTTCGATTTTAGCTAGTGAGGTTGAAGCTTCAAAATTCCCTTCTGCTGTTACAAAAAGAACAGCATGAGCTTTTGTTGGGTGAGTTGTAACATAATAAATTTTAGAGAGTGGTACCTTTACGATAGCTCTATCTTGATATAAAATGTAGTCTTTCATATTTAGCCTCCTTCTATCAGTTTAATCTTATCAGAATGATGGAAATTAAATTATAAAAATCTCAAATGGTTTCTATACTATCTCAAATGGTAAAAATTTTCTTACTTTAGACATTTCATGATAAAATAGATACTTTTTAGTATCTCAATAATATTAATCTTTCTTCATTTGATAAACTAATTTCTAATGAAAGGAAAGCTATGAAGGCAATTCAAATTTTACACTCCTCTTTATTCGGCTATATTTTATCTCTGTATTTAAAATATTATTTCTTAAAGAAAACATTCAAAAATACAAAAATTTTACAAGGACATAAGATTAACTACAAATATAAATCTTCTACTTATTTTATCATAAAATCAGGGTCTCTAACATCTAAAAAAATGAAACTCTATTTAAAATCTATCCAATTTAGTTCAAAAAAATCAGAAGTTATCATCATAGGCAGTCAAATTGATTATGACGAGCTTTATCGAAACCACTATAGTGTGTTTGGTGTTATAGACATAACTAATAATAAATCATTAAAATATATTAAAGAAAAAATTCATTTTTACTTGGAAGAGATCTATGAATTTAAGCAGGATAAGAGTGATTAAGTCTATGAAATAAAGTTTCAAGTCTTATAACTTTATATCCGTAATCACCTATCCATTAATTTTGATTTCTTCCTCCATATGCTAGAGTTTGATAGCAAATTCTAGTTTCGTCTTAAAGTAGTCATATTTTCTTAGTCTTTTTTCTGAGTTATTGAGATTGATTGGAACTTTTGAGGATGGGCAAAATCTCAATTCCTGAAGAGAATGGAGTAAATCTTCCCACAAGAAAACGCATAATTTCAAGTTTTTCAACACCTGAGACTATGCGTTTTTTGGTTCTAAAAAATTTTTGCCCACCTTAAATGGGTATTTCTACCATCTACTACTGGATTCATCATGGAAAATTGGGGGTAACGAAACAGGATCTGCTTTATCCTAGAAAAGGAAAAGCAAACAAGAAACAAGCTAGTCCGAACTTTAAATCCACTGGTAAATCTATCGAACAGCGTCCTGAAGCTATCAATCTGCGATTGGAGAATGAACATTATGAGATTGATACCGTTCTACTTACAAGAGAGAAAAACTACTGTTTGCTTGTCTTAACGGATCGAAAGAGCAGGCATCAAATCATCCCATTGATTCGAAATAAAAGCGCTGAGGTGGTTAATCAGACTCTAAAACTCATCTTAAAACAACATCAAATTAGTTCCATCACGGTAGATAATGGAACTAATTCAACCGCTTGTATAATGTGTTTTCTAAGGAATACATCTACTTCATTGAAAATTTGATTAATTACTATCCTAAAAATGTTTGAACTAGAAGTCACCTAGAGAAGACTTGTTGCTAGCTTACTTAAACTTGTAATTTGACCTCTTATGAGTGATTAAATTACTTCAATTCCTAGTCAAAATTAATCTACTTCCATATTTTTTTCAAAGCTATCTAATATTTTAAACAGAATATGCAAATTCGTATAACCCTGATTCATCTCTAATCTACGTATCTGTTGCCAAGAATCCATATAATTCTCCCCCAAAGCTTTGCTCTCAAAAATAGCAATCATCTGGTAAGGATCATTATCTATATCATCCAATAAATTATCTACTGCTACTGTTTTGGATTCGCTAGGTAAAATCTTATCAAACAACACATGTTCAAGATTGATAGAATTAAAATGAACGGAATATGCAATGGACTTTTTCTTCACTGTCAATGAACTTTCAGACAATTCCTTAATAACAGATACTAATTTTTTGGCTTTCTTCTGCCGAATTCTTTGAACGCTATCTCTTTTAGCTGCATTTTCAAAGAGAATTTTTTTATTTACCAAATCATATTTAAAAGCATTGACACTAGCATCAATGCTATAGTCGTTAGGATTTATAAATACACCATCAGTATCTGTTACAAAAGCAACATGAACAATCTGTGAGGCAGATAATTTGCTCTTGCTTAGATAACTAAGTAATTGGTCTTTTAAAATCGTAGTTCCATTTTTCCTTTCATTTTCACGTGAAGTAAAAATATCTCCATTTTGGATATCTATCGTAATATCAGATAAATTTAATTTCTGTTTAAATTCATCTACAATTGAATCCAGGCAGTCCGCATCCGTACTTCCTTCAACAAAAATCAAGAAAACCTTTTCTTCTTTTTTACTCACCGATATACTTACCTGCCTTTCTAAGAGCACGTCGCATTTTAGATTGACTCTGCCCTTTATAAAGCTCTTCATCTGCTCCTCCAATTTGAATAGAACGTAAATATAGGTCTCGAAGGTTGTTCGTCATCTTCACTCCCTTTAGAGTGATATATCGATTTTCTCTATTTGTCGTTGAAAAACGAATTTTGCGGGTTGGTAACATTTCTAAAATTCTAAGATTATGTGAAGTGAAAACCAATTGTCCACTGGCATCATTGGAGAAGATTTCCATCAATTCACCTAATAAATATTCAAATATCCCTGAATCGATTTCATCAATAAAGGCAATAAGTCCTGGTTTATTGAAGACTTCAATAAGAAAGCCAATCATACTGATAATTTTTCTAATTCCTTCAGATTCATGAATTAAGGAAAAAGTTTTTCCGTTGCGTTGTGCAAGGAAATTTACATTATAGTATTGATTTTCTTGTGAATCAATCGTCGAATCTCCCACGGTCATCTTCAAGGTTAAATCAGGAATAATAACAGGAATAATTTCATTCATGTAGCGAATGGTGTCTTCATACACAGTAAGAAGTTCTTGCGGTATAGGAGTACCTCCTTTATTTAAGATTGCAGGTAGTCCACCTTGGAAAGCATGATTCTCATTTTTATAGTTAATATTGATAGGCATAGCTCCCATACCTGTCAAATTCGCATACCGCTGGGTATAAATTCGAATATGACTACAAAATTCTTCTAGAATCTGGTAGGCTTTCTTTTCTATCTCTTTACCTTCTTGCTTTTCTAATCGATTTTTAAATTCCTGGGAAAAAAGAACAGAAGATTTAGCTCTTAGTGCAGCCTCTGCTAAAACTTCTATAGCGTCCTTACTTATAAACTTGGAACGTGACTTCAAGCTTCCTTCTAGTTCACCCGATTCATCTCGTTCTAAAATTGTAAACTCAAATAAACGTTTGAACTGTGTCCGTGGTCTAAATTCTTTATAAGATATTATTTCATGTGCAAGATATACATTCTGTTCCACTGTAGATTCGTCTGAAATAAACTCAGCCTCATACCTCAGTAGAAGATTATTTTCAGACTCAATTTCTATACAAATCTTTGGCAGACGCTCTTCACTCGTATTGAAAATCCCAAAACTATCTTCAGGAATAGATTTTCCTGCCATAATAGTTTTTAAAATATCCATAGCGTCCACTACTGTTGTTTTACCTGACCCATTTTGACCATAAATACCCAAAAGATTAATGTATCCATTACTATCATAAAACTTTATATTGCCATGATCTACATTTTTTATTTGTTCAATTGTCAGTTCTCTCAATTTAATTGCCATTTTCGATAACTCCTATATGTTTCAACATTATTATATCACTTTTTTATAAAGAAAAAAAGAAAAATGGTATAAAAAATTCCTTTTTTGTCTTGTTTTTTTAAAAAAACAAGACAAAAAAAGGTTTAGCTATCTATAATAACTAAAATTCAACATATACATGGGAATGACTGTCAGCAAATGTGCAAAGCCTATCAACCAGATAAGATGAAAAGACAGACCTATCACCTCCCCCCATATAATCCGAATCATACTGGTAGCTTGATACAAGGGCGAAAACCAGGTCAGCTCACGGAGGCAAGTAGAAAAGAACTTAGCCCTATGCAGCATAGAACTAAATCCTTTGTCTAAATTATTTGTTTAACTTTTTGGGTCAGTACATTTTTGGTTCTAAAAAATTTTCGCCCACCTTAATTAAACAACTAACAAAAGTTATAAGTAGACTATATTTTAAAATTTGTGTTCTAACAACTATTTCAATTAGTTAAATCTTTAAATCTTTCTTCTCCAGATTTAAGCATCTCTTTCTCTACCTGACTCCACTCCCCAAACAGTAACTCTTGAAGAATATCTGCTGCTGAAATTTTATCTTCTCTTGAATCATGTACACAACTTCTATCTCGTTGATAAATTTGAATTCTTTCAAAGATAGCTAGTTCTTCCAACTGTCGGGTATTATCAACTAGATGATTTACAATGAAATCATGATGTTCTTTTGGAGTTGCGCGTGCTTGATTTGGATTGATGGCGTACAGTTCTTCATAACGGATAAGAGTACTTATATAGGACAGCTCAGGCTTTGTTGCAATTAAGGCTAATTGTACTTCATATCCCTTATTTTTCAAGAGTTGTGCTGTTTTCTTTGGAACATCAACTGTTCGTAAAGTTCCCTCTATCAAAAGATTGTATCCCAAATTGCTTAATTCTGTTACTAAAGACTCCACCATTTTGCCTGCAAAATCTTTAGTGTATTCAACACTATCTTTACCATATACTTGCTGCAGTTCTAAATAGTGTGGATGCTGAGAACGAAAACTATCACCATCTATGATAACAATATTTCCTTGAAATTCTTTCTGTTTAATACGATGAATTGTAGTCTTACCGGCACCACTTTGCCCTCCAAGCAAAATCGCTATAGGTTGCTTACTGGACTTTTTTCCTCTTGTCAGTGAACGAAGATTCCGTGCTAGAGCATGTTTGAATTCACTATCGGTATAATCTTGGATTTCCATTAGGCTACCATCCGTTTTTCAGATATCTCTAACATACGTTCAATTCCATCCAAATAGCCGCTATACCTCTCTATTTCATCAAAATTTTCTACTAAATAGATATTCGTATGAATCAAGTCAGATAGATCATCACTCATTAAAATCCAAGGATTAGATTCATCATCAATGCTAATTCCCTGTCTATCTTGATAACGATAGATTCGAGATAATAGATTAGCACCTCTTTCTTTCACTATTTCAATTTTTAAAGTCAATTCATAATCTTCAACAGGATTCAGCATTTTATCTTCTCCTACAATATCGACATAAGATACATTAAACTTCTGACAAATGATGTCTATTAATTCGGTAGAGACTGAACTCGTTCCATTTTCATAACGACTCAGACTATTTCGTGAAATACCTACAATCCGTGCAAATTCGGGTTGTGTTAAGTCATGTGTTTTACGTAAGGATTTTATGTTCTTTCCAATCATGGCAAACTCCTTTATTTTTCTAAATCCATTATAGCATAAAAAAGCAGAACGCACCAAAATTGGTGCGTTGTTTGTTGTTTTTCTAGCCTAAACTTTACTTCTAAAAAAGCCACCTTAAAGAGTAATTCCTTTTTCGGTGGCTTTTCAAAATACTATACAATAAAATACTCTTGTTTAATTTTTGTAAGCAGGTTGTTAGCAACCGAAGTTACACCAACATGCATCAGTTCAGGATCGGAATAATCTAGATTACGAGCATAGCCTTCTGCAACAGTCTGAGCAATACGCTCATCCAATTTATAATTAGAGACTTTTAATAGTGCTTGAAATAATTCTGAACTATATAATTTAATATTATTTTCCAATGATACTACTGCCATTTTTGTAACTCCTCTCCTGTTTTTGATTGATAAACCTTCTCTATTTTCATTATATCACAAAAAGATTGGTTGTGAATGGATAATTGTTTAAAAGAATAGGGTTTTCTAAACTCAGCAAGCATTTCTTCTTTTGTAATTTCATTCTGACGAAAACGAGCTAAAGCTTGGGTTGGATTGTCATCAGTCTGAACACCATAGATAAAATCAAAATGGTGTTGTAATTCATCTGGATTTTCCCGATTTTGAACGACAAATTCCGCAAAATCTAAATCTGACTCTGACTTTTTATGTTTTGCAAAATAGTGACAATGATAGTCAGGATTCTTAAAAATTTCTATAAAATTTGAAATACAAAATTCTACTATAATACCTACTTCTTCTTCTGAGTCAAAAATATTATTATTAGAGGTGCTTCGATTTAATACTTCAACTTGCTTGTTAATAAATTTTCTAGCTTGTTCAAAGTCAGGCGTGATATAGAAACCAGGTCCAAAATCTAGCTCACTCCCTAAATTAAATTTAACATCTATACCACTTTTTAAGGATTCTAAATGTCTCAATAATGTAGCATGAAACCACTGCGTCTGACCTAGTTGCTTTTCCTGCTTGGTAGTCAACTCCAAAATATTTACTTCCTTCTCTAGTCTATACTAAAAGTATAACACAAGACTTTATGCAAGTAAAAGAAAATTTTATAAAACCATTTATTTCATTCCATCTTTCCTAAATCTCTCTAAATTCTTCTCCAATTGTTCCTTATGAAGTTGATTCTTAGCTTCCTTTAATGTGTCGTCCAAAGTTTCTTCTCTATAAGTTGCTTCTGTTTTTACTTGTTCTGATCTTTGATCTGGAGTGAAAATGATATCTAACAGTCGGTCTGTTTTTTCAAGATTTTGGACGGGCATATCATATAGTCTATGAATTAGCTTCTTAAATACATCACTATTGTCTTGTTTTTTCTTAAAAAGTTTTATAAACATCTATAACCTCTCAAAAAAAGCAGCCTATCAGGACTGCTTAGTGTAATTCGGCAATCGCATCATAAATTGACTGCAATTTCCTATTATCTTTATTCTTTGTGTCAATCAACGTATGTAGCTCTTCAATTTTCTTTTGACTACTTTCAATATCGCTATTGTTATCCGCAATCAGCCTTTTAAGATGTTGCTGATAACTTGTAGTGATATCCGTCTCTTTTCCTGTTCTAACCTCTGTAACTTTAGGTTTAGAACTATGATTTGATTCCGTCACAGGTGCTTGTTTTCGCTTTTGAAAAGCTGCTTCATAATTTACATCATTACCTCCTTGATGATTTCCAAATAAGGCCGCAATTTTATCTGGATCTTCTTGATTTTCTGATTTACTTTCTAATGGTTGATTAAAATTCCAATCTTTTGTCATTCACTCATTTCATCCTTTCTAAATTAGGTTACATTATAAGAGATCATGGCAATAGCTTGATTCGTAGTCTGATTAACAAAGATATCACCTTTTTCAAAATGATAATCTAAAATATAGTCCTTATAAACTTGGTTCATGGCATCATTTTGACTTGACAATTCTTGAGAATAAGTTGATTCAGTCATATAAGGTTGAATACGTGTATTATTTTCCCCTAGTTTTTCCAATGCCTGACACTATGCGCTTTTTTATTTTAAAGACTTTTTGCCCAGTTCAACTTCTTAAGAAAGCCAAATGATATTCTCCATTCAATTTAACTGCTACTTTCTCGTGGATAGACTGATTTTTTAAAGAACAAATTTCTCCATATTTCCAACTTTCGTGCTCCCCTGATAATCTAGTGACTGACTTCACTTGATTATCTAAGTTAGCAACTGTAGCACTAAGCTCTTCTTTTGGAATAATTTCTTCAGTAATTGTAAATGATTGTTCTCCTATCTTCAACTCTCTGGCTTCTTGCTCATTGATAGCAAATTCTCCTACTAAGCGAACATTAAATAAGTCAGAAACTTTTAGGAGTTCTTCTTTAGAAATATTATCAAGTAGTTTACATTTATAGAAAGTACTATCAATTTTTAGGGTAAATTCTCTATTCTTGGTTTGATATAAATCACCAATCTCCAACAAATCATTCTTTATTTCATTATTGGAATCATCGTAAGATATTTCATAAGTATCATCATGATTGCTTACTTTACTTTCAATATCTTCATATGAAATTAATTGATTAGTTACACCATAATGCTCTCCTTTATAATCAAATCGATTATAACTTGAGTCGAGAAATTTAACATCATACTTCTCATATGTACATCCAGTCAATCCAAGTAAACTTAAGAAAAAAATGACGGAAAGATAGATCTTTTTGAATTTCATAGTTCTCCTCCTAATTTTCTATAGTTAAATTATCAAAAATCAATAACGCCTCTCTCCAATATGTCTTTACAGAGCTATTTTGGATATGAAGTAAAGTCAAAACAATTCCCAAACTTCCATCGAAAAATTTAACACTCCATTCATTTCCATCAGAATATATAATTAAACACCTTTTCTGCTCACAACTACTAAATTAGCAACAAACAATAATACAACATAAAAAATTAAAACCAATAAATAGGTTGTGCTTCTAAAATTATTTTCTAAAATTATATTAACTGGTAAAATTACTGGAATCCAAAAAATATTAAGAAAAACTTTATTTGTTGCAAATAATATAAATAAACTTTCTACAACAGCAATAAGTAAATTGCCACCTTTCGCAATAAACAATGTCAATAGCATGTGGAAATGATTTAGCAATATTAGTAATAACCAACTAACTATTCCTACGTAAAAATAATATGAAAAGTGTTCTAACTCTATACCTACAACTACCCATAAAGGAATAGTAAGTAAAGATAATAGTAAATCTAACACAAAAATTTTCGCTCCCCATATACTGGCTGTATTTCTCGAGCCTTTAATATTCTGATAATTATTAGCATTGATTTCTTGTTCAGATACTAATAAAGTGATTATCGTAGTTATCATACAATAGCCTAACATGGGTAAAAAGATAATATTTTCCAATACAATTGTGTTATTTACAGATAATATGTAAATTGGAATTGTCAATAGTTGTATAGTAGACAAAATCAAAATAATGTATAGTTGATACGAACCTTTAAATTTAATCATTTCACTTTTTAGCAATTGGATCATTACTTAACCTCCAATTTAACATTAACAAAGAAACAATAAATAGAATCAATGATAGAAATACGGTAAATACTACCATTTTAACGTCTGTTACATGATTTGTTAAATCTAAATCTCCTGACGGTTTTATATACATAAGACTATAAGCAATTTTATAATGATATGTAAAAGGAAAGAAGAACCAAAAGCTACTTTGAGCGATAAAAGGTGCAACCAAAAAACAAATCAAGGAGTTAATAGATACTAAGATATAGGGGTTGATCCGTTTCGAAAATAGATACAAGAGTGGCAATACCCATATGGATGTTATCGAAATAAGTACTAAACAAATTAAGTCACCAATTATATTCAATGATATTAAGTCGCCATACAAAAAATTACTTGTAAATAATAATATAGCTAAAAACCATACGTTCGAAATGAGTAAATCTTTTAATTTTAAAAGTATCTTTACGATATATATTTTTATGCTATCATTTCGAAAGTATATATTCTGGAAGTTTCCTGCAGCTTCTTCTGCTTTATAATCATATAAAAATAACAATCCAATAAGCGTGTACAAAAAGACGGCTTCCCACCAATATATTGAAAAACTTTCTAGAATACTCGGTCCAACAAGTAATACAGCTATTAAAATCGACAATCCAGGAGCTATTATCAAGAATTTTTTGGATGTATTTTTTCGCTGTTTTAACCATTCTGATTTAAATATTTTTATCATATTGCGTCACCTCCATGAACAATTCTTATAAATAAAGATTCTAAATCATCACTTTGAACATTCGAACCATCGTAAAAAATTTGACCATCATGTAAAATAACAACTTTATCTGCCACTTTACTAACTTCATACAGTTGATGGCTAGATAAAAGAATTGTCATTCCTGATTTCTTTAAAGAAATCATTAAATTCAACAATTCCTTTATACCATCTGGATCCAATCCATTGGTAGGTTCATCTAAAATGAGCAAATCTGGACTAGTAATTATTGCCATACCTAATCCCAAACGTTGTTTCATACCTAAAGAAAAGCTCCCTGCTTTTTTCTTTCCCGTATTAGATAGCCCAATCAAGTTTAATACTTCATTAATTCGTTCGTCAGAAATGTCATATAACAATGCTCTTGTTTTTAAGTTATCATAAGCAGATAAGTTCATGTAGATAGCTGGAGTTTCAATAAGCGCTCCAATCTCATATATACCCGCATTTTTTTTCCCATTAAAAATAACCGTACCACTATCAGCATTTTCAAGACCAAAAATAATCTTCATAATTGTTGATTTTCCTGCACCATTAATACCTAATAATCCACAAATACTCCCCTCTTTTATTTCAAAAGAAATATTTTTCAGTACTTCTCTATCCTTATATGATTTTCTAAGTTTTTGAACTTGTATATTCATAACTATAATTCCTCCTTGTTTTATACTTGTATGTTATACTTTATTTTTCAAAATTTGTTCAGAATTTCCAATTTTACAAAATTAAAAAAATAGACAGTCCTCAATTTAGAAAACCATCTATTTTTATACATAACTATTATATGGAAGCTATCTAATATATCCTTACAGAATTATTTTTTAATAAGCAACGTCACTTGAGCGCCACCTCTATCTGGATTTGATAAAAACAATTCTCCTAAATGTCTAGTTGCAACTTGTTTAGCAAATGCTAACCCTAAACCATAATGCTTATTATTCCTACCTTTATTCTCAGTATAAAATAACTTATCTGCATTTAATAAGGACTGTTCAGTAAAAGGCATACCATTATTCCACACTCCAAAATTAATATACTCTGTTTCCTCAATGATAGTAAGAGTAACTTTTTTTTCTCCAGAACTATATCTTGCTGCATTTGCTAAAATATTAATTAATGCCCTATTTAAGTTAAAACGATTTCCCTTAAAAAACATTAATGTTGTAGTATTAATAATTTTGAAATCAACCTTTGCATTATTCATTACAGATTTCGCCTCTACTGACAGATCACTTAAAAAATCAGGTAAATATATCTGTTCTCCATAATCTTTATCTTCAATTAGTAATCTTGAATAATCAATCATTGAACTAAAATATCTTTCAAAAATCACTATACTGTTATTCATTGACTGAGTATATTCCTTCTGTTGATTAGTCAAATTAGTTAATTCAAGCAACTCTAAATTTCCCTTTAGTACTGTTAAAGGAGTTTTTACATCATGAGCTAATGCACCAACTTGAAAAGATAAATCTTCCTTCTCCCTTCTCTCTGATTTGAGTAGATTAGTTAACTCGTCGTCCTTTTGATATAATACAGAAAGAATTTCATCGAACTCTTGTATTTGGGCAGGAATGTTTTTATCTTTAAATGTTAACTGCCCCATGTTTAAAGCTTTTTTTTGTATAAGTAGAAAATTCTTTGAAAATTCTTTTATTAATCTTGTAAGTGACCAAATGAGTAAAATCGTTTCGAAAACGAAGAAAAATAAATAAGAAAATAGATTAAATGAAATGTGACGCAAATTAGGATCAACAAACTCAGGTATCATGGGTTGCCTGACAGTAAGTACAATCTCTGAATTAGCATAATACCCATAATACACTGCACTATTACTTACAGATTCATTTTTAGCAAAAACTTCTCGATAGGCAGGCAAATCCTTTTTTTGATAATTACCCTCTTCAATTGTACCTGTCTTGCGATTAAATACAACATAGTCAAATATAGAGTTATTCATTGCTTGAACTACATCACTTAAATTGCTGGTATCACTCACTGAAATTTCAATTTTAGAGCCGTATACATTTAATTGTCCTGTAAAAACAAGTAAATAAGTAAATATAAAAAATAAAAGTATACTCAGTAACGTACCTGTTACTAGTTCTAAAACAGTCCTTATTATACGTCCTCTAATTGTACTCTTCTTAATCATGCCACTTGTATCCCATACCTCTAACTGTTTTTATAGGATTAATTCCATACGACGAGAATTTTAATCTTATTTGATAGATATACTCAGATATTGAACGAAAGAGGGTTTCAGCAGCATCATCATAAACGTTTTCATATATATCTTGTACAGTAAAAATTTTTCTTGGATTACTAGATAATAGCTCTATGATATCATATTCCCTACTTGTAAAAGCAAGACTATCTCCATTAATACAAACAATTTTTTCTTGTAAATAAATCGTTATTGGAGATAATTCTCGGACAACTTGACTACTTAATTCACCTTGTTTGTATCGTTCTTCTCGTTTGAGATTTGCAGCAACTTTGGCAATTAATTGATTGATGCTGAAAGGTTTTGTAATATAGTCATCTCCTCCTAAATTCAACCCTGATACTATATCATCTTCGGTATCTTTTGCACTAACAAAAATAATAGGAGATCTTACTTTATTTCTAATCTGCTTACAAATTTGCATACCATCTATATTAGGCATCATTACATCTAATAAAATCAAATCAAATCCTTTGAAATTATTAATATTGATTGGTACGGTGACTTCTTGATACGTCGTTACCTGATAGTTTTTCATCTCTAAAATAGTTCGCATCAGTTTCAAAATTTCAAAATCGTCATCTACAACTAATATCTTATACATTCTATCACCTCAAAATATTTTAGAGAACTATCTGCAAAGCTCCGTATTCTTGACAAAGAATAGTCTCAATACATCAATTTGTAATTGTTCTTTATTCTTTAAATTAAATTTTTAGAAACTAGTACAAATCTATTTTACACTATCTTGAACAAAATTCATAATATTTAATAGTATAATTTGAGTGCCGTCAATGTCATTTCTTATCCAGCAGTAATATCCATAACTTTCCCATCTATATGTGAATAATCCTTCCCCTTAAGTTCTCCAAGGTAATGTTTCAATGATTCTTGATTATTTACCATCACCTACTGAAGCAACAATTATTGAACCTTGACATTTGAGATTATATCAGAGAAAATTCAGATTTTATTCAGAGAAAAAATCATCTTTACACTACTAGTGAAATTCAAATTTAAGAAAGAATCAATTTCTAAAATTTTTCATGTCCTAAAAAACGGAATACGTTTTGAACTTGTTAAGATTATTTTCTATTCTTTCTTCCACTTATATCCTGTCCGGCATGCTAAAGCAAGTAAAACTAAATTAAAGATGATAAAGAAAGTC
>ERZ772972.163-NODE-163-length-23335-cov-14.581143_pt1 | contig 23335 bp, 17 predicted proteins | sample MGYA00580673_ERZ772972 | MGnify/ENA primary metagenome ERZ772972 (study PRJEB29015, sample SAMEA2738051) | human oral metagenome | biome: human oral; feature: human-associated habitat; material: saliva | place: China | collected 2229 ... | reverse complement strand
TCTTCTCCAACCCCAACACCTGGTACATGACCATCCTCTACGTCATGACCTTCGGCCTGTTCTCCGGCTTCTCCGCCGTCTTCGCTCTCCTGATCAACAACCAGTTCGGTGACCAGTCGGCCCTCAACCTGGGCGTCAAGGGTGCGACCTTCGCCTTCCTCGGCCCCCTCATCGGCTCGATCATCCGCATGTCCTGGGGCATCTTCTGCGACCGCATGGGCGGCGCCATCTGGACCTTCATCTCCGGCGTCGGCATGGCCATCACCCTGGGCGGTATCGCCTGGGTTCTGCGCAACCCCACAGGCTGGACCGACTTCTACATCTTCATGGCGCTCATGCTCACCATGTTCCTGTTCTCCGGCTTCGGTAACGCCGGTACCTTCAAGCAGATGCCGATGATCATGTCGGCCCGCCAGGCCGGCGGCGCCATCGGCTTCACCTCCGCCATCGCATCCCTCGGCCCCTTCCTCGTCGGCGTCGCTCTCTCCGCGGTCGGCACTGGCGGTGCATGGGCCTTCTTCCTGGGCTGCGCCATCTTCTGCGCCCTGTGCTCGGTCCTGTGCTGGATCATGTACGCGCGCAAGAACGCCCCGTTCCCCGGCTGATCCACCAGGCACTGCGTGGTGCCAGCGGACCTGCCACTGCCTCGTCAATCGACTCTTAGGAGCACCCCATGACGAATCTCGAATCCGATATGACCTTCCCGACCTACGGCGGCGAGGTCAAGCCCGCGACCGGCGCGACCCTGTTCGCGCTCGGCTCGTGGCTGCGTCGCGGCAAGGCGTCCGCCGACGCGCGCCAGCTCTTCCTCGAGGGCGGCCGCGAAGGCGACTCCTTCTACCGCGACCGCTGGAGCTACGACAAGATCGTGCGCTCCACCCATGGCGTGAACTGCACGGGCTCGTGCTCGTGGAAGATCTTCGTCAAGGACGGCGTCATCACCTGGGAAACCCAGCAGACTGACTACCCGACCACCGGCGCGGACATGCCCGAGTACGAACCCCGCGGCTGCCCGCGTGGCGCGGCGTTCTCGTGGTACGAGTACTCGCCGACCCGTATCAAGTACCCCTACGTGCGCGGCGTCCTGCTCGACATGTTCCGCGAGGCCAAGAAGCGCCTCGGGGATCCCGTCGACGCGTGGGCCGCGGTCGTCGAGGACCCGGAGAAGGCTCGCGCCTACAAGTCGCAGCGTGGCCGCGGCGGCATGGTCCGCGTGTCGTGGGAAGAGGCGATGGAGATCGTCGCCGCCGCCTACGTGCACACGATCAAGCAGTACGGCCCCGACCGCATCGCCGGCTTCTCGGTCATCCCCGCCATGTCGATGATCTCCTACGGTGCGGGCGCCCGCTTCCACGAGCTCATCGGCGCCACCATGCTGTCCTTCTACGACTGGTACGCGGACCTGCCCCCGGCCTCGCCGCAGGTGTTCGGCGACCAGACCGACGTGCCCGAGGCCGGCGACTGGTTCAACTCGCAGTACCTCATCATGTGGGGCACGAACCTGCCGCTGACCCGTACCCCCGACGCTCACTTCATGGCCGAGGCCCGCTACCACGGCCAGAAGGTCATCGTCGTGTCCCCGGACTTCGCGGACAACACGAAGTTCGCGGACGACTGGTTGCGCGTCCAGCCCGGCACGGACGGCGCCCTGGCGCAGGCCATGGGTCACGTCATCCTCAAGGAATTCCACGTCGGCAAGCGCGAGCCCATGTTCCTCGATTACATGAAGCGCTACACCGACTCCCCGTTCCTGGTGGAGATCAATGAGGTCGGCGAGGGAGCCCACGAGGGCGTCGCCCCGACGACCCTGGTCCCCGGCAAGTTCCTGACGGCCGCCAAGATGCCCGCAGGCACGACCGAGCGCACCGAGAACAACCAGTTCCGTCCCCTCGTCATCGAGGCCGACGGCACGGTCAAGGACCCGGGCGGCACGCTCGCCGATCGCTTCGGCGAGGAGGGCGCTGGCCACTGGAACCTCAACCTGGATGGCGTCGAGCCCGTCATGTCCATCATGGACACGGACGAGTGGGAAGCCGTTGAGATCGCCCTGCCGCGCTTCGACCTGCCCGCGGCCCCCGGCCAGGCCTCGGTCGGCGGCGGCTACGTCAAGCGTGGCGTGCCCGCGCGCCGCGTCAACGGCCGCCTCGTGACGACCGTGTTCGACATCCTGCTCGCCCAGTACGCCGTCGAGCGTGAGGGCCTGCCGGGCCAGTGGCCCACCGACTACATGGACGCCTCCACGCCGGGCACCCCCGCGTGGCAGGAGGAGTTCACGTCGGTTCCCGCCGGAGCTGCCATCAAGATCGGCCGCGAGTTCGCGCAGAACGCGGTTGAGACCGAGGGCCGTTCCATGATCCTCATGGGCGCCGGCACGAACCACTACTACCACTCCGACGAGATGTACCGTACGTTCCTGGCGCTCACGGAAATGTGTGGCACCCAGGGCCGCAACGGCGGCGGCTGGGCCCACTACGTGGGTCAGGAGAAGGTCCGCCCGATCATGGGTTGGGGCTCCTTCACCTTCGCCCTGGACTGGGCGCGCCCGCCGCGCCAGATGATCTCCACCGGCTGGTACTACATGACCACCGACCAGTGGCGCTACGACGGGGCCCCGGCCTCGGCCATGGCGAACCCGATCAAGTCCTCGCACCTGGACGGCAAGCAGCTGGTCGACACCCTCGTCGAGTCGGTTCAGCGCGGCTGGATGCCCTGCTACCCGACGTTCTCCAAGGGCTCGACCCAGCTGGGTCGCGAGGCCGCCGAGGCCGGCATGGCCCCCGCGGAATACGTGTCCCAGGAGCTGCGTGAGGGTCGCCTGCAGTTCGCGATCGAGGACCCGGACGCCCACCACAACGTCCCGAAGATCCTCGCGAACTGGCGTACGAACCTGCTCGGCTCGTCCGCGAAGGGCACCGAGTTCTTCCTGCGTCACATGCTGGGTACCGGCAACGAGGTCAACGCCGAGGAGCTGGAAGAGGGCAACCGTCCCGCGTCCGTCAACTGGCGTGAGGCTCACCCCGGCAAGCTCGACCTCATGTGGGTCGCGGACTTCCGCAACACCTCGACGACGCTGCACTCCGACGTCGTGCTGCCCGCCGCCACGTGGTACGAGAAGCACGACCTGTCCTCCACGGACATGCACCCCTTCATGCACTGCTTCGACGAGGCCGTGAACCCGCCGTGGGAGGCGCGCACCGACTTCGAGGTGTTCCAGACCCTGGCTCGCCTCGTCGGCCGCATGGCCCCCGGCCACCTGGACACCCAGACGGACGTCGTCGCGGTCCCGCTGGGGCACGACTCCCCGGACGCCATGACCATGGCGGATGGCGTCGTTCCCGAGCAGACGTGGACGCCCGGCAAGACCATGCCGAAGCTGGTCCCGATCGAGCGCGACTACACGCAGGTCGGCTACAAGTTCGACCGCATGGGACCGCTCCTGCCCAAGGCCGGCCTGGCCTCGAAGGGCGTGGCGTACAACGTGCAGGAGGCGTACGAGCAGCTCGGCGACCTCAACGGCCGCGCCCCCATGGACGGCAACGCCGGCGAGGGCATGCCGCTGTGCGACACCGCCATCAAGGCGGCGAACATGGCGCTGCGCTTCTCGGGCACCACGAACGGCTCGCTGGCCGTTCAGGGCTTCCGCACGCTGGAAAAGCGCGTCGGCAACGAGATGGCGTTCCTGGCCGAAGGTGACGAAGAAAAGAAGATCACCTACGAGGACACCGTCCTGCAGCCGCGCAGCGTTATCACCAGCCCCGAGTGGTCGGGCTCCGAGCACGGCGGACGCCGCTACAGCGCCTTCGTGCAGAACGTCGAGTGCCGCAAGCCGTGGCACACGCTCACGGGCCGCCCGCAGTTCTACGTCGACCACGACTGGATGATGGACATGGGCGAGTCCCTGCCGATCTTCCGTCCCCCGCTCGACCTGGCGCACATCTACGGTGAGCGCCCCGTCGGCGACCACCGTCCCGGTCAGCCGGGTCAGGCCGAGGTCGCGGTGCGCTACCTGACGATCCACAACAAGTGGGCCATCCACTCCCAGTACTACGACAACCCGTACATGCTGACGCTGGGTCGTGGTGGCCAGACGGTGTGGATGAGCCCGCAGGACGCCGAGAAGATCGGCGTGCGCGACAACGAGTGGATCGAGGCGAAGAACCGTAACGGCACCGTGTCGGCTCGCGCTGTTGTCTCCCACCGCATCCCGGAGGGCACGGTGTTCATGCACCACGCCCAGGATCGCCAGATCAACACCCCGCTGAACGAGGGGTCCGGCAAGCGCGGCGGTACGCACAACTCGCTGACCCGAATCTTCATTAAGCCGACCCACCTGGCCGGCGGATACGCGCAGTTCGCCTACGCGTTCAACTACTACGGTCCCACCGGCAATAACCGCGACGAGGTCACGGTTATCCGCCGCCGCTCCCAGGAGGTGCAGTTCTGATGAAGGTCATGGCTCAGATCGCGATGGTGATGAACCTCGACAAGTGCATCGGCTGCCACACCTGTTCGGTCACCTGTAAGCAGGTGTGGACGAACCGCGAGGGCACCGAGTACATCTGGTTCAACAACGTCGAAACCCGTCCCGGCGTGGGCTACCCCCGCGGCTGGGAGGACCAGAAGAAGTGGAAGGGTGGCTGGAAGCGCACCGCCACGGGCCGCCTCGTTCCCCGTCAGGGCGGACGCGTCGCCTCGCTCGCGAAGATCTTCGCGAACCCGACGCAGCCGACCATGAAGGACTACTACGAGCCGTGGACGTACGAGTACGACAAGCTGCTCCAGGCGCCCGCGAACTCCCGCGCGATCCCGACGGCCCGCGCGAAGTCCAAGATCACGGGCGAGCACATCGACAAGCCCGAGTGGGGCCCGAACTGGGACGATGACCTCGGTGGCTCCATGGAGACCCTGGATCAGGACCCCGTCCTGCACCAGATGAACCTCCAGGTCGCCAAGACCATCGAGGACGCGTACATGTTCTACCTGCCTCGCATCTGCGAGCACTGCCTGAACCCGACCTGTGTGTCGGCGTGCCCCTCGGGCGCGATGTACAAGCGCTCCGAGGACGGCATCGTCCTGGTCGACCAGGATCAGTGCCGCGGCTGGCGCATGTGCGTGTCCGCCTGCCCCTACAAGAAGGTCTACTTCAACCACAACACGGGCAAGGCCGAGAAGTGCACGCTGTGCTACCCGCGCCTCGAGGTCGGCCAGCCGACCATCTGCTCGGAGACCTGCGTGGGTCGCCTGCGCTACATGGGCGTGCTGCTCTACGACGCGGACCGCGTCACCTGGGCCGCCTCCCAGGAGGACGAGCGCGACCTGTACCGCGCCCAGCGCGAGATCCTGCTCGACCCGAACGACCCGCAGGTGGTCGCCCAGGCTCAGGCCAACGGCGTTCCCCACTCGTGGATCACGGCCGCCCAGCAGTCCCCGATCTGGAAGCTCATCACCGAGTACGAGGTCGCCCTGCCGCTGCACCCCGAGTTCCGCACCCTGCCGATGGTCTGGTACGTGCCGCCGCTGTCCCCGGTCGTCGACCAGGTGACCGCGTCCGGCAGCGACGGCGAGGACCACAAGGTCCTGCTGTCCGCCATCTCGCAGATGCGTATCCCGCTGGAGTACCTGGCCGGCCTGTTCACGGCCGGAGACACGGCTCCCGTGGAGCTGGCGCTGCGTCGCCTCGCCGCGATGCGCTCCTACATGCGCGACGTCTTCGTCGACAACCCGACGAACGAGGAGATCCCGGCCTCCGTGGGCATGACCCCGGAGAAGGTCAAGGAGATGTACCGACTGCTGTCGATCGCCAAGTACGACGACCGCTTCGTCATCCCGACCGCCCACCCCGAGATGCCGCGCGGCATCAAGGAGCTCGAGGGCTGCCCGGTGTCCTACGACGTCGAGGCCTTCCACGGCCTGGCCCCCGCCACGTCGAACCGCCCGATGGGTGGCTCGTCGCCGGAGGGACGCCAGATGCTCCCCCTTGAGGTCGTTCGATGAGTACTTTCGTCGGCATTCCGCGTATTCCTACGGCCGCTCCGGAAACGGAGATGGATCCGCAGGACGCGCGCGGCGTGCGCATGGCGGTCTCGGTCCTCCTGGACTATCCGGGGGATGACTTCGAGACCAAGCTGGACGCGGTCGAGGAGGCTCTGGCGGACCTGCCGGAGCCGGCCTCGGCGTCCCTGGCCTCGTTCGTGAGCTACGCTCGCGCCGCTGGCCTGCGCGCCATGCAGACCACCTACGTGGAGACGTTCGACCAGCGCCGCCGCTGCGCGCTCGGCCTGACGTACTACACGCACGGCGACACCCGCGGACGCGGCCAGGCCATCCTCGCCTTCAAGGAGATCCTGCGCCGCGCCGGTTTCGAGATGGAGCGCGAGGAGCTTCCCGATCACCTGCCGGTGGTCCTGGAGTTCGCCGCTTTCGACGAGACCGGCACGGCCGAGGGCCTGCTGCGCTCCAACCGCGAGGGCATCGAGGTGATCCGCACGGCGCTGCGCGCCGCGGACTCCCCGTACGCGCCGCTGCTGGACGCGCTGGTCGCGACGCTGCCCGAGCCGGACGAAAAGACCATTGAGGGCTTCCGTAAGCTCATTAGCCAGGGGCCGCCCACCGAGCTGGTGGGCGTGGGCGATCTGTCTGCGACGCCCTTCCCGACTTCCGATTCAACGATGGGACGGTAACGTTCATGGAATCCGCACTTTTGCATGCCGCGTCGGCATCTGCGACGCAGTCGCTGTCCTTCCTGGACATTGCCCTGTGGGTGGTCCTGCCCTACGTGTCCTTCGCGATCCTCATCGTGGGCCTCGCGTGGCGCTACAAGACCGACCAGTACGGGTGGACGTCTCGTTCCTCGCAGTGGAATGAGCCGGCCATCCTGCGCTGGGCCTCGCCGCTGTTCCACTTCGGCGTCCTCTTCGTGTTCATGGGCCACATCCTCGGCCTCGTGATCCCGAAGACCTGGACCGAGGCGGCCGGTGTACCCCAGCACGTCTACCACCTGATGGCGACGATCCCCGGTACTATCGCCGGAATCATGACGATTGTTGGCCTCGCGCTGCTGATCTACCGTCGCCTGGTGGTCAAGTCGGTCCGCGTGGCGACGACCCGCATGGACATCGTCACCTACGTGATGCTGGCGATCCCGGTGCTCCTGGGCGGGGCTGCGACCCTGCTCAACCAGGTGCTCGGCGGTCACGAGGGCTACGACTACCGCGAGACGATCTCCGTGTGGTTCCGCTCGATCTTTACGCTGCAGCCGCAGGCGCACCTGATGGTCGACGTGCCGCTGAGCTTCAAGCTGCACATCATCGCTGGTCTGCTGCTGTTCTGCATCTGGCCGTTCACCCGCCTCGTGCACGCGGTGAGCGCGCCGGTCGGCTACGTGGCGCGTCCCCCGGTGATCTACCGGTCGCGCGACGAGCGCCGCACGCACGAGATCACGCGCGGCGGTATGTCGGACTGAATGGCGCGGCTCGGTCCCGGTCTCGATTGACGAGGCCGGGGCTGGGCGGGCGCAGCGCGCGGGGGCGGGCGTTTGCTCGCCCCTTCGTCGTATATGGAGGGAGCTGTGGCCTGATCTGTGATTGTGTTCTATGACCCCTTCAAATGTTTCCGATGAGTGACATTGGTCGTGCGTGTTGGCCGTTGAGCTGGGTAAAATTGTGTTTGATTTGTAAGTAATGTAAGGAAGTTAAAGCCGTACGGGGATGCCATCGTTGTGTATTTCCGCTGATTAAGAGGGAGAGAGGATAGATATGACTGACACCTCCCATTCTCGGACTCTGGCCGAGACGCTCGAGGCAATGGCTGCCCTCACACCCGCCCAGCACGCGCTGTTGGAGCGTATTTCGCAGCATGTGACGCCTGTGACCGTCGCGGAGTTGGCTCAGGAGGCCGGCCTGCACGTGTCCAGCGTGCGCGAGACCCTGGAGGGTCTTTTTGGCGTGGGCCTCGTGGAGAAGCAGCAGCTTCCGTCGTCGGGGCGCGGCCGTCCGGCGCTCGGCTATTCGACGACGACCCCGGCGGACCCGTCCTTCGCGGCTCAGATGTTGCAGCAGCTGACCTCGTCCCTGCTCGCGTGGCTGCGCGCCGACGCCGCGGACCCGGCTGTGTCGGTGCGTGAGATCGGCGCCCGCTGGGCGGACGCTGCCTTGGAGACGATGTCGGTGCCTGACCACAGTCACGCAACGCGCCGCGTCGCTCGTGAGAACTTCAACATCGCTGGTCATCTGGGCAAGGTGCGCCTGTTCATGAACGCGATGGGCTTCGCCTCGGTGCCTCACGAGAGCGATCAGATGGCGGTCGTGCTGACGGCCTGCCCGTTCACGGAGCCCGGTGCGCCTGACGATCTGGCCCTTGAGCTGCGTCGCGGCATTGTCGAGCGCGTCTTTGAGCGCACGGCGACGGGTACGGCGAGCTGGTCGGTGGAGGTCGATCCGATCGACCCGCTGCGCCTGACGGTGTTCCTGCGCCCGCTGGATGAGCCGAACCCGAAGCCGCTGTCGACGACGGTGCATTTCTTCGGTGGAGCCGCTGAGGCGGCCGGCGGCTACATGCGCGAGCTGGCGTCCTCGGAGACGCCCGCGACCCTCGGCGAGTTGGTTGCGTACCTGAGTGATGGCAACCCGGATCTGGGGCGTATCCTCGACGTGTCGAGCTTCCTGGTCAACGAGCGTTCGGCCCGCCTGGACGCGGACCTGATGCCGGGCGTGCGCGTCGACGTGTTGCCGCCCTTTGCTGGCGGGTGAGAGATTCTTAGCATTCGAGTGGAACGGTCAGGGTTTACATAAAATCCGGGCCGTTTCCACGTAAAATGGCAGTAATCATCTCCCGTTCTTGGAGGATCCCATGTCAGCAGAGATTGCAACAGGTATTACTGACGACCCCCTCGACTCGGGCTCACTGATTGACAGTGCGCGCCGCGACACGTGTGGTGCGGTCGCGTCTTTCATCGGTGCTGTGCGTAACCACGACGGGGGAGAAGGGGTGGACGCGATCGAGTATTCGGCGCATCCGTCCGCCTCGCAGATTTTGCGCGAGATCGTCGGCGAGTTCGCGGATCGGCCCGGTGTGCATTGCATCGTTGCGTGGCACCGTGTCGGACACCTCGGGATCGGCGAGGATGCGATGGTGGTGGCGGTGGCCGCCGAGCATCGCGCCCAGGCGTTCCGCGCGGTGGAGGGCATCGTCGAGGAAGTCAAGGCGAAGCTGCCGGTGTGGAAGAAGCAGGAGCTGACCGACGGTTCCCACAACTGGTCGGGCCTGTAAACGATGACGATTGGCGACCCGTACACGCGCGACGCGGCGGTCTTTGGCCGCTCGGTCGCGGTGCCGCTGCGTTGTGCGCCCGTCGCGTACGAGGCCGGGGATCCTGCGTTGGAACGTTTCCGACGCAATTGGCTGGTGTCCGGCATCGGCGAGGCGGGTCAGGCGCGTCTGGCGGCTTCGCGTGTTCTCGTGGTGGGCGCGGGCGGCCTGGGCTCGCCCGTGCTGCTCTACCTGACGGCGGCGGGCGTCGGGACGATCGGCATCTGCGACTCCGACGTCGTCGACACCTCGAACCTGCAGCGCCAGCTGCTGCACGGCGAGGCCGACGTGGGGATCCCGAAGCCGGATTCGGCGGTGCGTCACCTGTCTGGTCTCAATTCCATGGTGCATTTCGAGCGCTTCGGGCATGTGACGCGCGAGTGGCTGGATGAGCATGGCCGCGAGTGGGACCTGATCGTCGAGTGTACGGATAGCTTCGACGCGAAGTACCTGGTGGCTGACTACTGCGCGGATTCGGGCGTGCCCCTCGTGTGGGGCACGGTCGTGCGCATGGCCTACCAGGTCAGCGTCTTCTGGTCCGCCGCGCCCGCTCCCGTCCCGGCCTTGACGTTGCGGAGCTTGCACCCGGTCCAGCCTCCCCCGGGGGCGACGCCGGCCTCGCCCGAGGTGGGCGTGCTGGGCCCGGTCGTCGGCCAGGCGGGCACGGCCATGGCGACCGAGGCCATCAAGGTGCTGGTCGGTTTCGGCGAGCCGCTTATCGGCCGCGTCCTCATGGTGGATGCGGCGACGCAGCGTACGGACGTGCTGACCTTCGCGCCGTGGGAGTGAGTGGCGTGGGGGCGGCCTTGTCGTACGGCACGGGCGTGCCCCGCGCGCAGCTGGCGGCGATGGTCGTCGGCGGTGGGGGCGGTGAGCGCCTGGGTGGCGTTTCCAAGCCTGACCTGGTGCTGGGCGGTGTGCGCCTGATCGACCGCGTGTGCGCGGCCCTGGGCGAGGTGGCTGGGGCGGGCGTGGTGGCCGTCGTTCCGCCGACCGTGCGCGTGCCTGTCGGCGTGGGGCGGACTCTTGAGGACCCTCCTGGCGGAGGTCCCCTCGCCGGGATCGACGCGGGACTGGCTGCCCTGTCCGTGGGGGCCGACACGTGGGTGGTCGTCGTGTCCGTGGACTGCCCGGGCATCGCCGAGGTCCTGCGCGGGCTCCTCCGCGATCCTGCGGGTCCGGGGTGCGACGGGCGTATCATGCGCGGCGGGGATCCCGAGCCTTTCGATCAGTACCTCATGGGCGTCTACCGCGCGGGCGCGCTGCGCCGGGTTATCGACGAGGCCGTGGCGCGGCACGGGAGCGTGCGCGGCATGGGGGTGCGCCGTGTTCTGCGCGCCCTGACGCTGGAGCGGGTGGATGTGAGCGCGGACGTGTGTCGCGACGTCGATACCCCCGAGGATCTGGCCTGGTGGGGGTCATACTTCGACCGATGATTTGTCAGTAATTCCTGAGTGGGTATAGGTTTAGAGAGTAAGTGTCAAGGCCTTTCATCCCACCCAGGTGCGCTCATGAATCTTCGTTACGGACATTGGTGTCAGCGACTCGGACTGACCATAGTGTCAGGAATCGTTGCCACTTTTCTTGCTCCAGCCGCCCTCGCGGCCCCTATTGACGAGCAGGAGGCGCAGAGCGATTCCAGCATTGCCGATTCGCAGGTGTCAAGATCCGAGGAGGAAGCCCAGAGTGGCTCTGCTGCCGTGGACCAGGCGAGTGCCCGCGACGCTGATTCTGCTGACGCGGCCACGGCCTCGTCCGAGGAGAGGGCGGAGGAAGGGGGCAGCGCCCAAGTCCTGACCTTCCCCGGCGCGAGCGGACCGACGCGCATCCACTTCCTCTCGACGCAGGGGGCAGCGGATGCGATCCTCCTCGAATCGCGCGGTGTCTTCGCCATGATCGACGGCGGCGAAGGTCTCGGCGCGCCAGACGGCTCCGACCCACGCTACCCGTGGCGGGATGGAATCGAAGACCCGAGCAAGGGTGACACCGAGTGGGTCCTCGGGTATATGAGGCGCCACGGCGTCACCTCCTCGAACCTGGCGTTCTACCTGGGCACGCACGCGCACTCCGACCATATCGACAACGCCGACGACATTATCTACGAGTTTCACCCACAGGTAATCCTGACTCCCGAATACTCCGACGAGTGGATCACGGACAAGTCACGCCTATGGGACAACCAGTGGTGCTATGACAACATGATGACCGCCGCGCGATGGGCGGCATCCGCGTACGGCGCGACCGTCATGCAGCACGTCAACGACGACGATATGCACATCCAGCTCGGCGACATGGACGTCCAGCTGATCCCCGTGGACCCGGACGAAAACTACAAGAAAGTCGGCGTGCGCGACGCGAACCTGATCGCCTACACGGCGAAAGTGAGCGCGTTTGGAAGCTCCGCGTACCTGGCGGCAGACCTTGAGGCGCGGGGCGGTTACGAGGATCGCATCGCCCCCATTGTCGGGCACGTTGACCTGCTGAAAGCCGGGCACCATGGAATGGCGAGCTCGAACTTCCCTGCGTTCATGGAGGCGCTCAGTCCCTCGATGATCGTCCAGACGGGTCCCAAGTGGTTCACTCCCGACAGTCTCACCGACAGTGTTATCCGCGGGAATGCATCATGGGCGCCAACCCTGGATCTATGGTCGGCGGGTTCCATCCCCGCTGTCGTCGCTACCTTCACCACCTCCTCGGGCATTTCCTATAACGATCTCTCGGCCGCGTCCTGGGGGCACGAATATGGCGGGGTTGCTCCGCGGGCCTGGTGGTTCAAGGGAGCGCGCCCATCGGCGACGACCGGATGGTGGCAAGGGCGCTCAGGCTACTGGTACTACTTCGCGGGCAAGCCCTCCGCCGAGGCCTCGGCGTGGGTATATGACCGCGGATCCTGGTACTGGATGGGGGCCAGTGGCGCGATGGCGACCTCCGAGTGGGTGAACGACGGAACGGGCTGGTACTACGTCGATGCATCCGGGCGTCTCGCCGAAAGTGGTTGGATGTGGGAGTCCGGATCCTGGTACTACCTGACCGGCGGGCGTATGACTGAGGGGTGGTTGCTTGATCGCGGCACCTGGTACTACATGGATTCCCGCACGGGCGCGATGCGCACGGGCTGGGTCCAGGTCGATGATCGCTGGTACTACTTCGAGCCTTCCGGCGCCATGGCCACCGGCTGGTTGAACTCGGGAGGCAGCTGGTACTACATGAGCGGAAACGGTGCGATGAGCACCGGCTGGGTCGATGATCGTGGCGCCTGGTACTACATGGATTCCACCGGCGTCATGGTGACCGGCACGGTGTCAATCGACGGGCGTTCCTCGTTGTTCTCTTCCTCGGGCCGATGGGTTGGTTACGCCTCCTGAACGTGGTGGTGCCTGCGGGGCGCGTCGTCTGGTGGTGCTGTCATCGGATGCTGTGTTGCCCCCTGACGTGGGACGACTGACGTGAGTCGGGCGTGTGAGTGGCGGGCTCAGTGGAGCCTTCGTCGTGTCTCCGCGTGCCGTCGGGATGGCTGACCGGCCTGTTAGAGAGCGGCGCCATTGCGTGCTTGCGGCGGTGTCATTTGGGCTTTCACGGGCTATTTGACAGAATGGAGTCATTGTCGTAAAACGCTGCATACTAGGCTGTTTAGTAACTTGACGCACCTTATGATTTGTCGGTAACGTGTGTGCGGGTGTAGATTGATGTGGTCAGCTTTTAGTCGAAACATGTCTTCAAGGTGTGCACGTGAACAGTTATCACGGCAAAGTACTGCGTTTTATCGGTATGACCGTCCTGTCAGGACTCGTCGCGGCAAGCCTCGCCCCGGCCTCGTTCGCGGCCCCCAGCGACTCTCAGGAAACGAATACCGAAACCCAGGTCAGCGCCACGGTCCTCTCCTATCCCGGAACAAACGGCCCGACCCGCATCCACATCATCACCACGACGGGCACAGCAGACGCGATCCTCCTTGAATCGCGCGGCGTCTTCGGCATGATCGACGGCGGCGAAGGCGTCGGCGCGCCCGACGGCTCCGACCCCCGCTACCCCCTGCGCCCCGGCATCACCCCCGCCGAGCGCGGTGACACCGACTGGGTCCTGACCTACATGCGCGACCACGGCGTCACCTCCTCCAACCTCGCGTTCTACCTGGGCACGCACGCCCACTCCGACCACATCGACAACGCTGACGACATCATCCGCACCTTCCGGCCCAAGGCCATCTTCAGCCCCGAATACTCCGACAAGTGGATCACGAACCCGAACGGACTGTGGGACAACCAGTGGATCTACGACAACATGATCAACGCCGCCACGTGGGCCCGGAAAACTTACGGCGCGCAGCTCATCCAGCACGTCGACGGCTACAACACGCACGTGCAGCTGGGTGACATGGACGTCCAGATCATCCCCTTCGACCCCGAGGAGACCTACAAGAAGAAGGGAACCACGGACGCCAACCTCATGGGGTGGGGCGCCAAAGTCACCGCCTTCGGGCACAGTGCCTTCCTGGCCGCCGACCTCATGGACACCGAGGCCGACTGGGTGACCCACAACGGATTCGAGGCGCGCGTCGCCTCCGCCGTCGGCCACGTCGACCTGCTCAAAGCGGGCCACCACGGCCAGCGCAGCTCCAACTTCGAACCCTTCATGGCGGCCCTGAGCCCCTCCATGATCGTGCAAACCGGCTCCGAAACCCTCAGCCCCGATCGCCTCACCACCGACGTCATCCACGGCTCCGACCTGTGGGTCCCCATGGAAGAACTGTGGGAAAGGGGCCGCATCCCCTCCCTCATCACCACCTTCGCCCCCTCCGGCATCACCACCAACGACCTGACAAGCGCCTCCTGGGGCCACGAATACGACGGCGAAACCCCGCGCGCCTGGTGGTTCCAGGCCGGACGCCCCGCCGCCACGACCGGCTGGTGGCACGCCCCCTCCCACTCCTGGTACTACTTCGCGGGCAAGCCCAGCGCCGAGGCCTCGGCCTGGGTCAGCGACGGCGGGCACTGGTTCCGGGTGGACGAGACCGGCGCCATGATCTCGTCTGCCTGGTTCAGTAGCGGCGGCCAGTGGTACTGGCTGGGCGCGAGCGGCGCCATGGCCACCTCAGGGTGGATCAACGACGGCACAGCATGGTACTACCTCGACGCCGACGGCCACCCCTCGGGCAACGGGTGGACCCGCATCGACGGCTCCTGGTACTACCTGAGCGCAGGCCGCGCCGCGACCGGGTGGGTGCCCAGCGGCGGGACCTGGTACTACATGGACCCCGCCAGCGCAGCCATGGCCTCGGGCTGGATCCGAGTGGGCGGCTCCTGGTACCACCTGGCCCCCTCCGGCGCGCTGAGCACCGGCTGGCTGCGCGACGGCGGCGCCTGGTACTACATGGACCCCGCCAGTGGAGCCATGGCCACGGGAGCCCGGAACATCGACGGGCGGCGATCTACCTTCGACCCCTCGGGCCATTGGATCGGATACGCCTCCTGACGAGTCGAGGATCTCTTCGCGAATATCCTGCCTGGGCGCCGCCCGGCCGCACATGGAAGCGGCCGGGCGGCGCTTATATGTAGCGTTTTTCGTGGTGATTGTTCAAAGGGGGTGGGTGGTGTAGAGCACCTAGAATTCATTCCGGGGAAGATGTAAAATTTTTACATCTAAGTGGGAAAGTGAGAGTGCGATGCTGCGGGTCCTTCACCTCGACAACTGGAAGTCCTTTTCTGAGCCGGTTGATTTTACGATGATTGCGGGGAAGGAGAGTCGCTACGGTGGGACTCTCTATCGTGACGGAAAGTCCCGTGTCCTGCCCGTTGCGGCAATCTACGGTGCAAACGCAGCGGGAAAGTCGACCCTGCTCGATGCCCTGGCTCACCTGCAGGTCATGCTGCGCGAGCCACGCAAGCGCGGGCAGCGCCTGCACTATCACCCGCATCAGCTCTTCGGGACGGATCGGCCCAGCGTCATTGGGGTCGAAATCGTCCTGGATGTGCAGGACGCGACCTCGGATCGAAAGGCCATCGTCTACTACGAGGTAGCCTTCAATGCGGATGCAATCGTCGAGGAAGTCCTCTACCGCCTGCGCTCGGAAGACGAGGAGGCGGTCTTCGTGCGCCAGGGGCAGGACATCGCTCTTTATGGTGATCTGGAAGATGATTCGTCGCTCGATGCCGCCTCGAAGACAGTCCAGCCCAATCGTCTGTTCCTCGAGACCTGCTTCAATGCAGCTTTGGTCGACGATGAGAACAGCCTGCTGGGTTCTGTCATCGACTGGTTTAAACGCCTGACGATCCTTAAACGGGGAGCGCGTTACATCCTCATGCCTCAGCAGATTGCCCACGATGATGCATTTCGTGCTGCCGTCGGGCAGGGGTTGACGGTTGCCGACACCGGTATTTCAGGTATTTGCTACACGAGCGTTCCTCGGGACAAGGTTCCGGCACAAGACAAGGTTCTCGAAGAGATCGAAGATCAGCTGACCGACAAGACCTCCGAAGCATACCTTACTGCTGAAAGCGGGGCTGTTTTTCGTGCTCGGCTCGGTGATGATGGTGACGTCGTGTACGAGCGCCTCGTGACCGTCCATAAGGACGGTGCTCACGAGTTTCGTCTTCCTCTCGAGCAGGAATCCGACGGGAGCATTCGTTACCTGAATCTATTGCCCATCCTGTACTGGGCGGGAAAAAGCCAGCACTCGGGGGTTTACCTGATCGACGAACTCGAAGATTCTCTTCATCCCAAGCTGACGGAGGAGCTGCTTCGGCTGTTCCTTGACTCATCGGGGCCGGGCGAGAAGCGTCAGCTGATCTTTACGACGCACGAGCTCCACCTCCTGCGTGCCGACCTGCTGCGGCGCGATGAGATTTGGCTGGTCGAGAAGAACGAACACCGGTCTGAATTGACGCGGCTGACTGACTTTCCTTCCGACGTGCTTCGAAAGGGCAGTGACCTACCGCGGATATACATGTCGGGTCGCCTCGGTGGCGTCCCACGGATCTAGGGGGCGTCATGGGTAAGAAGAAGCAGGCGCCGACGAGGCACTCCTCTCGGGGAAAACGAGGGAAATCCTTCGATAAGGCCCCTCGGCCAGTTGTTATTCTCGCCGTCGAGGGGGCAACGGAGAGGGAGTATCTGAAGGCGCTCAACCAGTGGCGCTATCGGGGAGCTTTTGCCTTCGATTTCTGTCGCAATCGAGGCAAGTCGTCGCTGAAAAATCTCATCATCAGTATCAAGCGGAAGGCTGGTGATGTTGGGTGTGACGGTGCTGCTGGAGCCTGGATCGTCTGTGACGTGGATGATAACGCCCCCCATATTCATGATCTGGAGAACTGGTTGGCTGGGGTCAGTGGGTATCTCCGCGCAGTGGCACTGTCGAATCCCTGTATTGAGGCGTGGTTCGTCTACCACTGCGCGGACGTCTGTTCGAGCCGGACCGCAAGTGCTGTCGTTGAGGAACTCCTCAGTAAGTGGGAACGGGGAGCTTATGAGAAAGCAATGGAAATTCCTCAGTGGCTCATCGATCACACCGACGAGGCCTGTTCACGGGTGCAACGAAGGCGGTTGAGTTTTGCGGAGGGTGCGACCGCGTGGGACGAGTCGCCCTGGAGCGATATGCCTGAGTTCATCGCACGGCTCGACCGGTTGAGACCACGACGCTCCGAATGAATCGGACGCTGGATCGGCAATGCCTCCTGACACGCCCCACGGGCATTGCAGGAGATTCTGACGAAGCGCCGCTCACCGCTGAAAACGCAGGTGAGCGGCGCTCCTCGCTGTGCTTTGAAGACATCATTCCCGCACGAAAGGCAGCTCAGATGTCGTCACGCCCCTATCGCACCGCCATCCTCACCCTCGCCGCGGTGGCCGCCACGGCCTCGTCCCTGACCCTGACGAGCGGCCCCGGCCATGGTTCCTCACAAATGTCGCACGTAATTTCCATGTAAACCTTTCAAGATTTGAAATCGCATCGTTGATATTCTGCGGAAATCTCGATACCTTAGAAAACTAAGGGGAACCAAATTACGTGCGACTTTTTTGGGGGGGCGCGGGCGAGGAGGGGGTGGGGAATAGCTGAGGTCAGCGCTGCTCGTCTAGCTGGTGGAAGATCGCGGGCAGGAGAGGCGTCACGACCTCGAGGGTGTCGAGCGCGCCGCCGCGCGAACCCGGCGAGGAGATGATGAGCGCGCCCGAGGCGTCGCGCGCGGTCACGCCCACGACCTCGCGCGAGAGGGGCGACAGCGGGGTGTTGGTCAGGCCGTGGGCGCGGATCTGCTCGGCGATGCCGGGGATCTCGACCTCGATGATCGAGCGGACCACCTCGGGCGCGTAGTTGCCGACCCCGAAGCCCGATCCGCCCAAGATCAGGATGAAGCGAGCGCCCGCCTCAAGCGCGTTGCGGATCTCGAGCTCGAGGATTGTGTCACTCTCGGGAGTCGTCATGATCGACACCGGGCCCAGGCCCGCCTCGGCCAGCGCGACGACGCACGCGGGGGTCGTACGATCCTCCTTTGCGCCCGTGTGGACGCGGTCCGAATAGATGATGATGTGGGTGCTGATCTGGCTCAGGTCGTAGTCGACGGGCGCGGGCATGGTGTCCTCCGTGTGGATATTCGTGCGTATGAGTGTGATCCTAGTCCCTTGCTTGTCCGCGGGTGGGGCGGTTGTGTGGGCGGGGTCGCGCGATTTATGCCCGTCGGGTCCGAGGCAATTGCCGGGTGAGCCGGTCTGCGCGCGCCTGGCTGGGCGGCGTGGGGGTTTGTCGGGCGTCGGACACTCATTAAAAAGGGTTTGACTACGCTTAAATGGGGGAGTGGTTATCGGCGCAATGGCGGTACCTTCAGACGATGATTGGTGTAGGTGAGGGTGCCTGTTGCCCCTTGCTCACACCATTGTTAGATTAATGTCGTTCAATCCCCTCTCAAAAGGAGATGCCCGTGCGCTCCCCGCGTATCCTCCCCGTCATCGGCGCCGCCGCCCTGGCGCTGGCCGCCTGCTCAGGAAACATGACCCCGCAGGCCGACACCACGGCCTCGTCCGACGATACCCAGGTCCCCTCCCGCGAACTCGTCCTCAACGTCTACGCCGCCGCCTCACTGACTGAGACCTTCGAGGAGCTCGAATCCTCCTACGAGGCCGCCTACCCCGACGTGGACGTGCGCTTCAACTTCGCCGGGTCGCAGGACCTGGTCGCCCAGCTCAGCGAGGGGGCCGACGTCGATGTCCTGGCCACCGCGAACGAGTCCACCATGAAGAAAGCCGCCGACGCCGGGCAGGTCGACGCGCAGACCCTCTTCGCGTCCAACAGCCTCACCCTCATCACGACGCCCGGCAACCCGGCCGGCGTCACGGGCCTCGACTCCTCGCTCGACGGCGTCAAGCTGGTCATCTGCGCGCCCGAAGTCCCCTGCGGCAAGCTCACGCAGACCCTCACCGAGAAGCTCGGCGTGACCCTGAGCCCCGTCTCCGAGGAACAGGCCGTCACCGACGTGCGCGGTAAGGTCTCCTCCGGCCAAGCCGACGCAGGCATCGTCTACAAGACCGACGCCCTGGCCGAAGGCGACGCCGTCGAAACCATCGACATCGCGGGCGCCGACGAAGCCGTCAATAAGTACCCCATCGCGCTCGTGACCGCCTCCACGAAGAAGGACGCCGGCCAGAAGTGGATCGACCTGGTCCTGTCCCCCGAAGGCCAGGCACTGCTCGGCGAGGCCGGCTTCACGCCTGTCAACAAGTAGCGTCGCGTGCGGCCACGTCGAACCCCATCCGCCAGCCCCCTGCCCCTGTGGGCGGGGGGCCTCGGCGCGCTCGCCCTGTGTTTCCTGACCCTGCCCCTGGCGTTCATGCTCGGCCGGGTCGAGTGGGCGGCGCTGGCCTCGACGCTCGCCACCGACGAGGCCTCCTCCGCCCTCGCCCTCTCCCTGCGCACGTGCGGCGTGGCCCTGGGCGTGGACCTGCTCCTCGGGGTTCCGGCGGCCCTCCTGCTCTCGCGCTCGTGGCGCGGCGTGCGCGCCGCCCGCATCCTGGTGGCCCTGCCCCTGTCGCTGCCGCCCGTCGTCGCCGGTATCGCGCTGCTGTCGGCCTTCGGCAGGCGCTCAACGCTGGGCGCGCTGCTGACCGGCGCCGGTCTCGACATTGCCTTCACGACAACCGCGGTCGTCATCGCCCAGGTCTTCGTCTCCCTTCCCTTCCTCATCGTCACCCTCGAATCCGCGCTGCGCGCCCGCGAGCCGGGCCTCGACGAGATGGCCTCCTCCCTGGGTGCATCGCCCACGCGCGTGTTCTGGCAGATCACCCTGCCCACGGTTCTGCCCGGCCTCGGGCGCGGCGCGGCCCTCGCGCTGGCCCGATGCCTCGGCGAGTTCGGCGCGACCCTGACCTTCGCCGGGTCCATGCAGGGCGTCACCCGCACGATGCCCCTCCAGATCTACCTGGCCCGCGAGTCCGACGCCGCCCTCGCCCTCGCCCTCGGCGTCGTGCTGCTGGGCGTCGCCGCCCTTGTCGTCGCGCTCACCGAAACCCCATGGGGGCACCTCGCTGCTCTCGTGCGTTCGCGGCTGGCATCGACGAGGCCGGGGCTTGTCCGCGCTCATCTCCCGGCCTCGGGCGCGGGGCCCGGTCCCACCGACGAGCCCCTGTCCGCCGGAGGCGGCCACGGCCTCGTCCCCACCGGCTCCGAGACCGCGGGTAGCTCTCCCAGTGGAGCTCCCGTCCACGTCGACGGATGCGTCCATGAGCGCGGCTGGGCGGTGGACGCGCGGCTGCGCCCGGGCCTCGTCACCGCCGTCGTCGGGCACAACGGCGCCGGAAAGTCCACCCTCGCGCAGGTCCTCGCCGGGGCCCTGCGGCTCGACTCCGGGAACGCGCGCATCGGGGAGCGCGTCGTCGACGACGCCGCCACCTTCGTGCCCGCGCGGCGGCGCGGCGTCGCCATGGTCAGCCAGGCCCCGCGCATCTTCACCCACATGAGCGTGGTCGCCAACGTCGCCTTCCCGCTGCGCGTACGCGGCGTCCGGCGCGCGCAGGCCCGTGCCGCCGCCCTCGAGCAGCTGCGGGCCGTCGGCATCGCCGACCTTGCTTACCGCCGCGGCTCTGACCTGTCCGGCGGGCAGGCCGCGCGCGTCGCCCTCGCCCGCGCTCTCGTCTTCCGGCCCGACGTCCTCATCCTCGACGAGCCCACCGCCGCGCTCGACGTCGAAGCCACCGCACAAGTCTCCGCCGTTCTGCGCGAACGCCTCACCGGTGCGGGAATCACGACCCTGCTCGTCTCCCACGACATCGCCGAGGTCCTGGCCCTCGCCTCCCGCATGATCGTCATGGGGGAGGGGCGCATCGTCGAGGAGGGCGAACCCGCCCGCGTGCTGGCCTCGCCGTCGTCCGTGTTCGCCGCGCGCTTGGCGGGGCTCAATATCGTCACCGGCTCCGCTGTTGCCCGCCCCGGCCTGGTCGGCGTGCGCGTCGGCGAGGGTGTGCTGTGGGCGGCCGACCTGTCTGGGTCCGACTCAGGCAGTGTTGGTGTCGTCGACGTGTCGCCTGGCGATGCGGACGATTCCGCCGCTTCCGGGGAGAATGCCCGGGGTGGCCGCGTCGCCCTCACCTTCCCGTCCGAGGCCGTGGTCCTGTCCCGCGAGGAAGCCCACGCCTCGCCGCGCTCTGTCCTACCCGGCGTCGTCGCAGGCATCGACGTCGACGGCTCCCTCGTCAGCGTGCGCGTTGCGCTCGCGGGTGGGGTCTCGGTAACCGCCCGGGTCACGGCATCCGCATGGGCCGACCTGGGCCTCGTCGTCGGTGATTCCCTCTGGGTGAGTGTCAAGGCCACCCAAGTTCGGGCGATCCTCGTCGCCGCCCGTGAGTGAGTCGGGGTGCACAGGTCTGGTCACAGCCGCTGAGTAGTCGATGGGTGTCAGTTTCGTGAGTTTTCGTTCTGCCTGTCGGCAATATCCGACGATCAGACGTTGAATGGCGCTCAGTGTTGAATTGACGAGCTGATTGCGTGGTGTTTCGACGTGCAAGTCCCCGAAGAACAGCGGACGATGCCGCTCGATTCGCTCACTAAAATGCTTGAGATCATCCACCATATGGTTCAGAGCTTTGTGTGAATCAGCGAACTCGAGATGGCAGAGAAGGGCAGCAGCGAAATTGTTGACAACGAGCCGATCCAGTGCCTCGTTGAGCGCCTTTTTCTTGCCGGAATTACGGCGCGGACTGACTTCGCACATACGAAGGGCCGCGAGCGTCACCTCCTTGTCGTATTTCTGCCCCCCAGATTGACGACGCTGTTCCGAAGGGCGTGAGACATCGGCGAGCAGGCAGTTGCCATGGGAAACAGCGTTTCGGAGCTTACGTACGATGAGTAACAGGTGAGCGAAGGGAGCGCTCTCTCCTCTGTAATCGAAGTAAGACGAGTAGAGGCGGATATGTTCGTTCAATGGGAGCAATTCCCACAGGTGCCAGATGGAAGGATTGCCATCGCACGCCATCCACATGTCCTCGGTGTAGGGGTTGGAGCGGATGGAGGATGTGTCGCCGTTGAGAATGCGGCGCACGAGTACCTCTGACAGGTCCGGTTTAGGATCGTTCATAATGAGCTGATTGAGTCGAACTTTGAGAAAATGCTCGGTACTCAGCGCCAGTGAGAGACAGATGCGACTCAGGGTAAAATCGAGGTATGACAGCTCGACGAGGTGGCCGAAGTCGAGTCCAGAGTAGGTGTAAGAACGATCCGTTTCGATGCGGGTGTAGTTGCGTTCGTAGGACTTGATTTTGAAGAAATAGGAGCGCGAATATAAGAACTCTAGGGCCTCTGCCTCAGACATGAGGTCGAAGGAGACTCCGTGATTCTTCAGTAGGGCAATCTGCTCATCGACGGTGATGCACTGCTTCATGCGGACCTCGCTGTGCCGAAAATTATGAGGGGGCCGAATCTCAGATCCGACCCCCCGATACCCTGGAGCAGAACCCCTGGGCATCTGACGTAGTAACAGCAGTCTACTGCTATCTGTGCCCGCCAGTCAAAGGTTGATCTGTGAGATCTGCTGGGATTGAAGTACTTGCGTCAGTGTGTTTGGCTCATCCGTAACCCTCAACGCGCGGTTGGGTGAAATAGCTTGCACCGACTTGCGGAGGGGGTCACGGTGAGCGCCCGGGTTACGGCATCCGCATGGGCTGACCTAGGCCTCGGCGTGGGGGATCCGCTGTGGGCGAGTGTGAAGGCCACTCAGGTTCGTGCGATTCGAGTTGCGGCCGCCTCCTGATCGGTGTGTTCATCGGGTGACCTACGTGTTTCAGGACTTGTGAGGTGCTGTTTCATCACGTGATCTGAGGCAGCTGGGCCCGATGGGTGGCTGTGTTAACCCTTCAATGCGCAGCTGGGCCCTACTAGTGGAGCGTGGGCACCCCTGCCCATGCTCCACCTAAGGGGTTAACGTGCGCATTGAGGGGTTGAGGGTGCCACCTGTCGGGTTAACTCTCCACTGAGCGGGTTCACGTGCGCTCTCGCGACGAGGTCGGTGCGGGGTTTTGCCGAGGGGTTTAAATTCGAAACGGTTCACATGTTGTAATTCTCATCGAATGTGTCGCCCCCCTCTCGCCGGGTGGACGCGGGTTCACTGGCAATTTTCCCCGGATCTATGCCGTTTTAGTGGCCGGTCCGCATCAGGGTAGCCATACCTTTGACGTGACAACACCCGCGACCTATGTTGTTGGGTGATTCTAGGAGGTCCCATGACAACGCAGCGCCATCACGAGGCAGCGCGCCCCTACCAGCTCGGCATCGACGTCGGCTCGACGACGGTCAAGGCCGTCGTTCTGGATGGAAACCGTCGCCTTTTCTCCGACTACCGTCGTCACAACGCCGACGTGCGCGCATCCCTGGGAGCCCTCCTCGCCGACGTTGAGCGCGCGCTGCCCGGCGCCCGTGTCCACGCGGCCATCACCGGCTCCGGCGGCCTGACGACCGCCCGCGCCATGGGTATCCCCTTCGTCCAGGAGGTCATCGCGGGCACCGAGGCCACCCAGCGCCTCCACCCCGAGGTCGACGTCGTCATCGAGCTGG
>ERZ772972.158-NODE-158-length-23503-cov-24.203770_pt1 | contig 23503 bp, 15 predicted proteins | sample MGYA00580673_ERZ772972 | MGnify/ENA primary metagenome ERZ772972 (study PRJEB29015, sample SAMEA2738051) | human oral metagenome | biome: human oral; feature: human-associated habitat; material: saliva | place: China | collected 2229 ... | reverse complement strand
GTGACTGGGTTATCCAAAAGAAAGATGGTTACCCAACTTACAACTTTGCCGTTGTGATCGATGACCACGATATGCAAATCTCTCACGTCATTCGTGGAGATGACCACATTGCCAATACACCAAAACAACTCATGGTATATGAAGCGCTAGGATGGGAAGCACCTGAGTTTGGTCACATGACCTTGATCATCAACTCTGAAACGGGTAAGAAGTTGTCTAAACGGGACACTAATACCCTTCAATTTATCGAAGATTACCGTAAGAAAGGTTACCTTCCAGAAGCAATCTTTAACTTTATTGCCCTTCTAGGTTGGAACCCTGGTGGCGAGGACGAAATTTTCCCTCGTGAAGAACTCATTAAACTCTTTGATGAAAACCGCCTCAGCAAATCTCCGGCAGCCTTCGACCAGAAGAAACTAGACTGGATGAGCAACGACTACATTAAGAGAGCTGACTTGGCAACTATCTTTGAAATGGCCAAACCATTCCTTGAAGAAGCAGGTCGTTTGACAGACAAGGCTGAGAAATTGGTGGAACTCTACAAACCACAAATGAAGTCAGTGGACGAAATCGTTCCATTGACAGACCTTTTCTTCTCAGACTTCCCAGAATTGACAGAAGCTGAACGAGAAGTTATGGCTGGTGAAACGGTTCCGACTGTACTTGAAGCCTTTAAGGCAAAACTTGAGGCTATGTCAGACGAAGAGTTTGTGGTAGAAAATATCTTCCCACAAATCAAAGCGGTTCAAAAGGAAACAGGTATCAAAGGGAAAAATCTCTTCATGCCGATCCGTATCGCTGTTTCAGGGGAAATGCATGGTCCTGAATTGCCAGATACCATCTACTTGCTAGGCCGTGAAAAATCTATCCAGCACATTGAAAAAATGTTGGAAGAAATTGCAAAATAGAATTCAACTTTTGAAAATATGCTGTTCATTTCTAAAAAGTCATCGATTCGATGGCTTTTTTTGCTGAGATAGAGCATAGATATAGCCAAAATGATTGAAAATAGGATTCAATCATGTATAATCAAGAGAGAATAATTTTTGAGGAGAGAGGGGCATCCTTACTTTGCTAAAAAAAACATGGAATAGAGTGACAAGATTTAAATTAGTGAAATCAGGGAAACATTGGATTCGAGTAGCCTGTTCGAATGCTTCTTTTTTGCGCCCTAAAAAAGAAAGAGATGTTTCCAATCATTCTAGTATGGATGCTCCAAGCTCTATAGCCTTAAAAGGTTTAATTGCTACTGGATCCATTATGGGTGCGACATCAATCGTGCATCCGACGGATGCTGATGAGCTAGCAGGTCCAACTTTACAGTCAGAAATAGCTTCGGAAGTGGGAGTAGTAGGTAAAGATAGCTTAGTGCTGAGCAGTGTGGGACAGTCGTCAACGACGAGTCTGTCTACGAGCGAGTGGTCTCCATTAGACTCACAGAGTGGCTCTCTTTCTACTACTTTGTCCATGACGCATTCAGAAGTACGCTCTACTTCAATGACGGAAGCTAGCGTCCTTTCAAATGGGAATCAAAAGGCTGTAGCCGTCTCAGATCCTGCTCGGGAAAAACAGCTTCAAAGTATTGCCCGAGATCTTTATTCGTATATAGAACAAGCGAAAGAATTGAAGGATGGAGAAGGACTTGTGTTGGAAGCGGAAGGAGCTCTAGAGGCGATCCGTAACCAATTAGCCGATCCGAATCAAGATGGAGAGGTGACTCTTCTTCAGGCGAAATCTGCTCGGAATCGCTTGGTCAATGCTGTGTTAAGAGAGCAATCAGGGAAGAGAGATCCGCGTACAGGTAGTGCCTTAGAAGTGGACAGTGCATTTCGTACTCCATTTGTCATGAGTGGTCCGGCAAATAATCATCTGATCACAGCTTATAATTCTGATTCGATTAAGTTGCAGTACATTGTGAGAGAGCAGAATGGTGGCGTTATTCTCACCTATATGGGCTATGCTCCCAACAGTGAACGGGTTGATGGGGTTCTCGTTCCCAACGCAACCTTGAAATCGCCTTTTGCTCCCATGTTGATCGAAGGGAAAGTCGGAGGTACAGAGGTTGTCGAACCTGGGAAAACTTATACAATCACGGTTCGTTTTACCAATTCTAGAAATCAGTTCCTCGACCGTTCTTTCCGCATTAAAGTCTTACCTCAAAATGATGGCATCCGAAATCCGATTACTCCGGTGACTTCTAATACTCAAGTGACCGATTTGACCAATCTGACAGAATCAGAAAAAGCGCAGGTTTGGGAAAAATTTAAGGAGGCAAATCCACGTCTACTGGCGTCTAAAGATTTTAAGAGCTACTCAGTCTCTGCAACTGGAGAAATTACGGTTGTCTTCAAGGATAATACGTCTAATACTGTGAAGGTGCCTTTGACAGAGGATCCTCGAACGCAGTCGCTCTCGGTGAGTTATTCACAGAGCGTATCTGAAGCGCAAAGTACTTCTCAAATGCGGTCACAATCGGCTAAGTTATCAGAGTCTTTGTCTGAGAACTATTCAGAATCGGAGAGTGCTTCAACATCAATCGTCGCTTCTCAAAGCACCTCGCTTTCTACAAGTCTCTCGGTATCAAAAGCGGCATCTCAATCTTTGAGTGTTTTAGAATCAGAAAGACTTTCAGAATCTGCTGTGGCCTCAGAGAGTGAGTCTACATCAGTCAGTGTGGTGGTATCTGAGAGTCAGTCAACATCTGTAAGTGGTTCAAAATCTTTGAGTACCTCTGTTTCCACGAGTGAGTCAATTTCGACCTCTGAGTCAGAGTCGATCAGTCAGTCTGCGTCGGCAAGTATTTCAGAGTCAGTCTCCGAATCCATGAGTACCTCGATTTCTTTCAGTGAGTCAGTTTTGACCTCTGAGTCGGAGTCGGTAAGCCAGTCTGCGTCGGCAAGTGTCTCCGACTCAGTCTCCGAATCCATGAGTACCTCGATTTCCGCCAGTGATTCAGTTTCGACCTCTGAGTCAGAGTCAATCAGTCAGTCTGCGTCGGCAAGTGTTTCCGAGTCAGTCTTGGACTCCTTGAGTACTTCAGTTTCTACAAGCAATTCTGTTTCGATCTTTGAGTCAGAGTCGATCAGTCAGTCTGCGTCGGTAAGTATCTCCAACTCAGTCTCCGAATTCATGAGTACCTCTGTTTCCACGAGTGAGTCTATTTCGGCCTCTGAGTCAGAGTCGATCAGTCAGTCTGTGTCGGCAAGTGTCTCAGACTCAGTCTCAGGCTCTTTGAGTACCTCTGTTTTCACAAGTGAGTCTCTTTCGACCTTTGAGTCAGAGTCGATCAGCCAGTCGGTATCGGCAAGTGTTTCCGACTCAGTCTCCGAATCCATGAGTACCTCTGTTTCCGCGAGTGATTCAGTTTCGACCTCTGAGTCAGAGTCGGTCAGCCAGTCTGCGTCGGCAAGTATTTCAGAGTCAGTCTCAGACTCCATGAGTACCTCGGTTTTCACAAGTGAGTCAGCTTCGACCTCAGAATCCGAGTCAATCAGTCAGTCGATGTCAGCAAGTAGCTCAAAATCAATTTCAGAATCGGAGAGTGCTTCAGTTTCCGAAAGCGAGTCAGGGTCGTTAAGTCAGTCAGTATCGGCAAGTGTTTCCGAATCAGCCTCAGACTCTTTGAGTACTTTGGTTTCTACAAGCAATTCTATTTCGACCTCTGAGTCGGAGTCGATCAGCCAGTCTGCGTCGGCAAGTGTCTCAGAAATAGTCTCGGACTCGTTGAACACCTCTGTTTCCACAAGTGATTCTATCTCGACTTCTCAATCCGAGTCGGTCAGTCAGTCAGTATCGGCAAGTGTTTCCGACTCAGTCTCAGGCTCTTTGGGTACCTCTGTTTCCACAAGTGGTTCTATCTCGACTTCTCAATCCGAGTCTGTCAGCAAGTCGGTATCGGCAATTGTTTCCGAATCAGTCTCGTACTCGTTGAGTACCTCTGTTTCCGCGAGTGAATCAATTTCGACCTTTGAGTCAGAGTCAGTCAGTCAATCTATATCCGCAAGTAGTTCCGATTCAGTCTCAGGCTCTTTGAGTACCTCTGCTTCCACAAGTGATTCTATCTCGACTTCTCAATCTGAGTCAATCAGTCAGTCGGTATCGGCAAGTAGTTCAGAATCATTCTCCGACTCCTTGAGTGCTTCGGTTTCGGCAAGTGAGTCAGTTTCGACCTCTGAGTCAGAGTCGTTAAGTCAGTCAGTCTCGGCAAGTGTTTCCGAATTAGTCTCGTACTCGTTGAGTACCTCTGTTTCCACAAGTGATTCTATCTCGACTTCTCAATCCGAGTCGGTCAGCCAGTCGGTATCGGCAATTGTTTCCGAATCAGTCTCAGAATCTTTAAGTACCTCGGTTTTCGCGAGTGAGTCTATTTCGACGTCTGAGTCAGAGTCGATCAGTCGATCGGTATCGGTAAGTGTATCAGAATCAGTCTCAGGATCGTTAAGCACATCAGTTTCCGCGAGTGAGTCTCTTTCTACCTCAGAATCCGAGTCAGTAAGCCAGTCTGCATCGGCAAGTATCTTAGAATCCCTTTCAGACTCTCAAAGTGTTTCAGCTTCTCAAGTTGTCTGGGATAGTCAATCGGAAAGTAGTTCTGAATCAGAATCCAATTCTTTGAGTGCCTTGGATTCTACAAGAGAGTCGGTTTCAACTTCCCAGTTCGAGTCGACAAGCCAGCTGACATCAGCCATGTTATCAGAGTCAGTCTCTAAATTCATGAGTACCTCAATTTTCGCCAGTGAATCTATGTCGGCTTCTCAATCCGAGTTTGTAAGGAGTTCAGAATCTATCTCGAGTTCTTCGAGTCAATCTGCTCTATCAAGCGAGTCCGTTTCGACACCGGAGTCTAGGTCTAACAGTCAGTCTGATTCACTCAGTCTAACCGAGTCGTCATCAGAATCCTTGAGTGGTTCTATCTCAAGAAGTGAAACCCTTTCAGAGTCCTCATTTAACTCGCATAGACAATCAGAGTCAATCAGTCATTCTCAGTCCGTTTCAATGCTAGATTCAGCAAGTGAAGCTCATTCTGGTGGGACTTCGGGAGTGCTTATTCAGTCCCTATCCTCTTCTACTCCAGTGATCCTATCCAATAAAGAAAGCTCATCGAAAACCGTTCTTCCAGCAACTGGTGAAAAGAAATCTACAGCATCAACCTTATTTGCTACTCTTGCATCTTTCATTGGACTAACTCTATTGGGGTGCCGTAAAAAAGAAGAGGAAGAGTAATGGTATTTCTTTATAGGAAAAATAACCGTCTAGTATTCAAAGTGTCTGCAAAAGAATCTCATTTTGAGGTTCTTTTTTTCTATTTTACCCTAGTAGATTTCACGGATTTTAGTAAAAGAAAACGGAATTACTTTTGGGAAGGAAATTTTTTGAAAATTGAATGGTTATCTACCTCAAATTACTTGAATATGTATAGTAATGATGTATAATATTAATGACTATAATGTTTAGGGGATATTCATGTTATTTAAACGTTTAAATGGAAAAGTTAGGGAGCTGGATCGAACGACTCGTTTCAAGTTAATCAAGTCTGGGAAGCATTGGGTTCGATCTGAAAATTCTACCTTAGGTTTATTTAAAATTGTTCGTGGAGAAGTAAAAACAACAGTCGTAACGAAGTCAGATAAGGAGCGGGATAGGATCCGTTCTACAAGTCAATTCGTACTGAAAGGCTTATTGGCGACAGGAGCAACTGTTGGTGCCACCGCCATTATCAATACGGCTTATGCGGATGAAGCAGGTGTTGATGTGGCTACAACTTCTGAATTACAGAAAGAAACCTTAGCAGAAGCGAATAGCTTGGTGATTGGTTCTGTATCTGATGCTAGATCAATGTCAGAAGAAAGTCTAGAATCGACAAGTTCTTCTGCCTCTTTAGGCGAGCAAACATCTGAGAGTCTTTCTGTGTCTCAGAGTGAATCTACTTCAGAAACATTGACGACATCAGAGTCAAACGAGGAAACGACCGAAACGGTTCTAGGAGCAACGGATAAGGCTATCCTGGAACAGAATATGTCAGAGGCTACCTTATTGACCCAGATGGCTGAAAATCATGCCTCAAACCTTGCAGATGCGGATCAGAAAACAGCTCTCTCAGTTGCGATTGCTAAGGTACAAACAGAATTGTCAACTGGTACTCAGTTGCTTAATGAACATGTGGCGATGCAAGCCTATGTGGATCAACGTCAACGGTTAAATAAGTCTGTTGATGAAATGATGCTTGTACTGAAAGCGACAGGTTTTGTGGGGAATAGCAGTGTAAACGGCAAACCTGCTATTGTAGCTCAGTTGGCACCGATTTATGAAATCGTAACAGACTCTAAAGAGTTGTCCAATATCACTCCTAATTTGGATGATCGAAACGGGGCTAGCATAGAAGACGTTGCTTTGAAATATGAAGACATAGAAAAGGATCCGAATTTAGATAAATCGGTAATAAATCTCGATCCTGTGACTCTTAAGTCTCTGTCTGAGAAACATGATGTGACGCGCTATACCTTTGCTATTTGGGATTTCGTTAATCGAGTGAAGCCGGACCCTCTGGATTATTATGCAACCTTATCCGTCGACCGTAGCTCGATTGGTTCAACTACTCCTAAAGGTCTCGATGTATACTTCCGTCTGGTTAAAAAATCTAGTGGTACGGAGGTTTTTGCTCAAACAGTTAAAGCAAATAGTGTGGTTGAATTTGATTTACCAAAGGAATTAACAGGTTCAGATACAAACCGCCAATATAGGGTTTCTTACTCAATTTATGATGATGGGAAACCTGGAGTTATACGGATGCAAAGTGTGGATTACCAGACTCCTAAGTTTATGATCCATCAGCTTTATGATGTGGTAGAACCTAAGAATGTAGGTATTTATGCACCATCGACCGTAGCATCAATTGTCCCATCACGAAGTGCTGAACACGTCACTTATTACAAGCTCGTTGACGACAAGGGAGAATTCCGGCAAGGAGCTTACGTTCCGAATGGTAGAGAAACTGTTTTGGCCTCTTATGCCCAGGTTGGTATTGAAGGTCAGGAGTACACAGCTTCAGCTGCTCGACAATTGGACGGATTTGTGCAAGTTCCACTGGTAGACTATCATCAGAATAAGATGTCTGGTGTCTTTGATCTTAGTGAAGTCGGGAAACAGACTGTCGAAACCTATCGAGGAGGGGCAAGAGACCACTATATTAAGCTTGTCCGAGAAGTAACGAGTCCAAATGGTGATTATACCTTAAAATACTATGTCTTGGATCCTTCTAAACTATGGAATTACCGCAAAGGAGATAACGGTACAGTATTTGATCTTGCAAATTATACCTTAGTGTATGAAAAGGCCTTTAGAAACGATCATTGGAATGAAACCTTTGAACATCTTGAGACGCGAGAGGTAAAAAGCAAGAAAGAAGATTATTCTCTTACAGTTACTCCTGATTTTTCAGATGGAAAAAACTTTAAGTTAAAAATCTCAGGTTGGTTCTCCTTGACAGAGAAGGTAAGCTATACGGATGAAAAAACGGGTAAGGAATATTCTTTTCGTAAACCATATACTTCCGCTCCAGAAAAGCAGGCACAGCTGAGTGGTAGCCATATTGTGGGTGATGATGCATCACTGCAAGGCGCTGACGGATTTTCTAAGTTTTATCATACAGTTTCGACCGGGGTGAGTTACTCGCCATCGAAGAGTGTGAATTACTATTACCGAAGAATGACTCCTTCTGAATTGCGATCTCAATCACTCAGTTATTCAGCTTCTCATTCGATGTCAGCACAAGATAGTCTTTCCTACTCAGAAAGCAGCTCACAAGTAGTTGCTTCAGAGTCTCAATCTCTATCTGCAGCTGTTTCTCTGTCGGCTCGTCAATCAACCTCCTTATCTGAGTCGATGTCAAATAGTGATTCAGCATCAGATAGCCTATCCATTTCACAGGTGCTCGAATCTCAATCGCTATCTTCTTCTCAGTCTGATTTGCAGAATGATTCAGAGGTCTCTGCCTCAGCATCGGTAAGTAGCTCCTTGTCAGCCTCAGAGAAGTTAGTTTCTGAATCAGTGAGTGGATCCATGTCTGTATCGGAGTCGATCTCCTCAGCATCGACAAGCGCTTCGGTATCAGCATCAGAGGTAGCCATCTCGGAATCATTAAGTAGCTCTTTATCAGCTTCAGAGAAATTCGCTTCTGAATCAGAGAGTGGATCGCTGTCTGTATCGGAGTCAATCACTTCAGCGTCATCAAGTAGCTCTCTATCAGCTTCAGAGAAAACCACTTCTGAGTCATTAAGTAGTTCCCTGTCTGTGTCAGAGTCAATTACTTCAGCATCGACAAGTGCTTCGGTATCAGCATCAGAGGCAACCGTTTCGGAATCAGTAAGCAGCTCTCTATCAACTTCAGAGAAAACCGCTTCTGAGTCATTAAGTAGTTCCCTGTCTGTGTCAGAATCGATTGCATCAGTCTCAACAAGTACTTCAGAATCTGTAGCTCAAATGGAATCTTCTGAACTTCAATCAGCCTCAGTTTCTGAGTTGACTTCGAAATCAACCAGCGTTTCCGTTTCAGCATCAACAAATGCGTCGATTTCAGCAAGTGCATCTGATTCAGTCTTGAATTCCGAGTCTGTTTCAATCAGTACATCAGAATCAACCTCACGCAAGCAAGCATCTAAGTTGGCGTCGGCTTCAGCCTCAGAGTCAGTCTCAACAAGTACATCAGCATCTGTAGCTCAAATGGAATCTTCTGAACTACAATCAGCCTCAGTCTCTGAATTGCTTTCTGAATCCATTAGCGTGTCAACTTCTGTATCGACAAGTGCGTCAGAAGCAAGTGAATCAATTTCAGTAAGCGCATCTGAATCTGCCCTAGATTCTGCATCTGTATCTGAGTTGACCTCGGAATCAACCAGTGTTTCCGTTTCAGCATCAACAAGTGTATCCGAAGCTAGTACGTCGATTTCAGCAAGTACCTCTGAATCAACCTCAAGCAAACAAAGCTCAGAATTGGAATCTATTTCAGCCTCAGAGTCAGCCTCAACAAGTAGCTCTGAATTTGTCTTGAATTCTACATCAGTTTCAGCAAGCGTCTCAGAATCTACCTCAAGTAAGCAAACATCAGAGTTGACTTCGAAATCACTAAGCGATTCTGTTTCAGCGTCAACAAGTGCTTCAGAATCTAGAGAGTCAGTTTCAGCAAGTATATCTGAATCAGTCTTGAGTTCAGCATCGGTTTCAGCAAGTGCCTCCGAGTCAGTCTCAACTAGCACTTCAGCATCAGTAGCTCAAATGGAATCTTCTGAACTTCAATCCGCTTCAGTATCCGAGTTGATTTCTGAATCAACTAGTGTTTCCGTTTCTGCTTCGACAAGTGCGTCAGAAGCAACTGCATCTGAATCAGTCTTGAATTCTACATCAGTTTCAGCAAGCGTCTCAGAATCTATCTTGAATTCCGAGTCCGTTTCAACAAGTACCTCTGAGTCAACCTCACGCAAGCAAGCTTCTGCCTTAGAGTCAGCCTCAACATCTGGATCTATCTCAACATTGGCATCAGCATCGTTCCAAATGAGTGTATCCAACCAGCCTTCGACAGATAGATCGGCTTCGTCTAGTCATTCGATGTCACTGACATCAAATTGGTCATCTGTTTCCGCTTTGGCTTCAAACGAGGTAAACGTATCTGAAGTGGTGTACGAGTCTGCTTCGGCGAGCCCTCAGGAACCAAGGAGCACACTTGTTTCATCAAAAGTAAGCCAGCTCTTATCGGAATCGACGTCTCTTTCAACGAGTCAGTCTACCTCTAGCTCGGCAAGCCAAACTCATTCAGAAAGTCAAGTGACTCCTCAGATGAGCTCCTCTGGAGAGAAATCGGCTGCTTCTGTATCCGAAGCAAAATCGACGTCGGACTCTCTCGGAGTGACTTCACGTGAGCTGTTCATCACGCTTGTAGTAGCTTTCTTTGCAGGCTTGGCCTCATTTTTCCATCGTAAAAAGTAAATACAATTATCTTTCTTAAAATTGAAAATTTGCTTATTTCGATTCTACTGATATACCGGCAGATCCATGAGAGGATTTGTCGGTTTTCTTTGAGAATGTCGGGGTGAAAAGCCTCGTGAAATATGGTATAATGAATGGAGAAAAGCTAGATGAATAGTGGTTCTTCAGATCATCTTCTGAAGAACTTTTTTCTCTTATAGATAAGAGATTGTTTAGGTGAAATGGTTCAGTCTTATGCGAGTGTTTGATGAGCGGATTTAGGTAGGATAACCATTTGAGAGAAGGGGGAGTAGAAGAGTAGGATATGATGAAACAATCTGGAGTTAGGAATCGATTATGTTGGACGATCCTATTCATCTTTGTTTATGTTTTAGGAAGTAAAATCACCTTACCCTTTGTGGACCTAGCAAAGGTTTTAAATGTGAACGAAGGTACTGCAAGGGGTCTGGAGTTGACGAGTGCTATCATGGGTGGAAACCTTCGTGGCTTGTCCATTTTTGCCCTCGGGCTTTCGCCTTGGATGTCTTCAATGATCTTGTGGCGGTTGTTTACAGTATCTAAACGTCATAACCTGGAGAGAACCAGTTCGGACCTTGTGGAGCGACGGAAGATGTATCTGACACTTGCTTTGGCTCTTGTGCAATCTTTGGCAGTTTCCCTCTATCTCCCGTTAGAAACAGACCTGAGCCCTCTTCTAGTGGTCTCGCTTAATGCCTTGATTATGATAGCAGGTACTTTTTTCTTAGTCTGGTTAGCTGATTTAAATACCGCACTAGGCTTGGGGAATTCTATTGTGATCATGATGGCGGGGATGCTTCTGTACTTACCAGAGGATGTCCTTGGGACCTTATCAAAGAGTGGGCTTCCAGCATACAGCCTTCTGTTTCTATTTCTCCTCTTGTTAGCATTTATGTATATGGTCGTATGCATCGAGTATGCTCGCTATCGGATCCCTGTGAATAAGCTGGGGATTCACAACAGTTTGAAAGCTCACACGTTTTTAGATGTGAAGCTCAATCCAGCTGGAGGCATGCCCTTTATGTATGCCATGACCTTGGTTTCTATCCCGCAATACATATTTTTGCTGGTCCAAGCCATTAATCCCCATGCTTCATGGGCTGGCACTATTGCTAAGGAGTTGGTAATAGGAGAGCCAGCCTGGATATTTCTCTACGGTCTGATGATGGTCCTTCTGTCCTTTGCTTTTGCCTTTGTAACGGTCAATGGGGAAGAAATTGCAGACAAAATGATGAAAAACTCAGAGTATATTGATTTCGTTTATCCTGGAGAAGAGACGCGTAGGTACATCAATCGAATTGTCTTTCGTTTAACGGTTTTTGGGACGCTGTATTTAATCCTGTTTACCGTGTTGCCCTTCCTTCTTCTGCTTTGGGATAGAGGGCTCTTGCGTTTGGTCATGATTCCAGGAAGTTTTCTCATGTTTGTGGGGATGATCTCGACGATCCGGGAGGAAGTTCGAGCTCTTCGCGTGAACCAACGCTATACAAGATTGTTTTAGGAGTTGCTATGTATTACTTTATCCCAGCCTGGTATGGCAGCGAGCGTATTTGGCACAGTACGACGACGCCTTGGTATTGGTCGAAAGATATGATTGAATTTGATGAGACCATTCATCAAATTCGCGTCTTCCAGGAAGCGGGAGTGGAGCGGAGATTAGTGCTTCCACACTATTGCCCACAACTGCGTTACTACCTCCATCGGCAAGATTTATTGGAAACAGACTATCTGTCGATTTTTGATCACATTCAGGGGATTTCCCCTCGCCAAGAGATGATGCCGATCCAGGTCGAGGATTTGGAATGGCCAGCTCAAACAAGCTTTGCCTATACTCCTTTTCAAATAGTGGCTTTCTGTCGCGGTCAGGTCATCGCTAGTATCGATTTGGGAGTAGATGGGAATCTTCTTTCAGTTAATCGGCTAAAGGATAAAGAAACGGTTTATGTGCAGTATCTGGATGACCGAGGTTTTATTTCCAGTGTCTTATACTACAAAGAGGGAAGTCCGTATTTCCAAGACTATCTAACCCCCGAAGGGAACTGGGTTTTGAGAGAGTTATTGACAGATGCTAGCCACATGGTCTTTGTTAATGAAGCCTTTCAGAAGCAGTTTAAACGAGAAACTTACTCGGACATGGGAGAAGTGGTTGCTGAAAAAATGAAAGCCATACTAGAAGACCTAGTTCCCGGTCACGATCGTATGGTGATTGCGGCCCATCCAGCTAACCTACCCTTTATCCAACAAGTGGAGCGGGGCATTTCAAAGGTTCTCTCTTTTTATGGGCAACGCCAGCCACTATCACAAGAAGATTCCTTGCTTCATTTTTCTTTAAAAGAGGTTGACTTGGTGCTAACTGATAGTGAAAAAACGAAACAAGATTTGCTTCGTCTTGCTCCAAGTATTGCTTCTAAGGTCCATCGCCTGACGTCCTTTGATTCGCGGCTGAGATTGGGAAGCAGTCAAGAGAGGAAAGAGTCGAAAATCTTTTTCTATCTGGATGAAAAGAACCTCCCCTCTCAATCCGCTTTAGAGAAAGTGTTCGAAATCTTAGCGAAAAACCCTTTATTTGAAGTCGTTTTCGCAATCTACAATGCTTCTGATGAAGCAGTAGCGACACTGGATCGGCAGTTAGAAGACTTAGCTGGCGAGATGGGGATGGCTGCTAGAGGTGTTCAGGTTGATTCTCGCGAGCTGGGAGAAAACCACATCCTCGAAGATGCTTCTCTTTTTGAAAAGAAGCTAGATCGTTATAAGGTTCAAAATTTCTTTCATGAGAACGACATCATCAAAGAATTAGAACAGACTCGCTTAATAGTAGATATGAGTGAGGAACCCAATCTGTATACACAGATTGCAGGCATTTCGGCAGGGATTCCTCAGATCAATCGCAGCCAAACGGAGTATGTAGACCATTTAAAAAATGGATATGTCCTGGGGGAGATGGAGGAAGAGCTAGAAAAAGCGATGGACTATTTCCTTAGAGATCTTAAACCATGGAATGAATCGCTGATTTATTCCGTCGAAAAGATTCAAGAATACACAGGCCAGCGCTTGATCGCCAAATGGGAAGGATGGATGGAAAACTAGGATGGACAGAAAGTTGGAAACAGACCATATTCTTCAAATTGGACCTATAAATTGGCAGGGAGAAGTGACGATCCCAGAAGGTCTGAACTGGCATTATTTTTCTATCCAAACACCTCTACAGATAGAGGATTACATGGCGGAGCAAGGCATCAAGCAGTTTAAGGCCTTGGTGCTGGATCATCCTGAAAGGCTATTGAACTTCAAAGAAGAACTGGCTCTATTTCAGCCCTACACTGTTTTCTATGATCAAACATATGATCAAGAGTCATTTACAGAAGAACTGGCTCGTTTGATGCAACTGGTTCAGGCTAAGGCTTGGGATTTTTCTGATAAGGCTCACTTTCTCTATCAACTTCATCGTTTCCTTTATGACGGTCAGTACGGAGATGCTTTTAGCGTCAGAGATTTACGAATTAGAGCAGACTTTGAAGGGATGCAAACGGTCAGAGGGAAACACTTTTTGGAATTAGACGGTTCATATGGAGAGGAGTTTACTCCTATAGCCCAGTGGGTTAACACCTATTCTTATAATGGGACCATTCCTACGGATTTATGGTTAGAGTACGAGAAAACGGCAGGCTGTCAAATCCGTTTGCGGGTCCAATTTTTCCAGAGTGGTAGTCTGGGATCGTTAGAGAAGGAACTCGTCTATTCGGAAGTAGACTTGGTAAGGCCGGTTCTGATTGACGAGCCTGGTCGCTATTACCTATCTTTTTCACTGGAAGCAAGGGGACAGGGACAACTCATTATCGGTGCTTTGCACAAGCGCTTCTCTCACGGTCCCTTTGGAGAAATTTCTCTTGGCTCCCAGACTCTCAGAGACAGCAAGCGTCAGGAAATTTTTGCTTATTTCCATCCAGGAGATCTGAAGCCACCACTGAATATCTATTTCTCTGGTTATCGTCCTGCGGAGGGCTTTGAAGGCTTTTACTTGATGAAAAATATGGGAGCTCCCTTCATTCTCTTTTCGGATCCGCGTCTAGAGGGAGGATGCTTCTACCTAGGCTCTCCAGAGTTAGAAAAGAAGATTCAGGATTTTATCGATTATCATCTCCAAGCCTTAGGATTTGGTCCAAAAGAATTGAACTTTTCAGGTCTATCGATGGGCACTTATGGAGCCCTCTACTATGGAGCTTCATACTCGCCACATGCGATCTTGGTTGGAAAACCTATTGTCAATCTTGGGGATGTGGCGGCCAATCTGAAGTTTAAACGGCCAGATGAATTTGGGACATCACTCGATATGATGCAGTTACTCGTCGGTCAAGTGACGAGTGAAGGGATTGAGGTCTTGAACAAGCGTTTTTGGGATCGATTTGGTCAAGTAACCTTAAAGGATACTCTATTAGCCTTGGCTTATATGCGAGATGATGATTACGACCAGAAGGCTTATTCGGATATTTTAGAAGCTCTTTATCACCAACCGGTTCGGATCATTAGTTCGAGTCGGCCGGGGCGCCACAATGATGCAACGGAATCCATCATTGAGTGGTTCTTGACCCAATACAAAGAAATCATGGAAAGAGATTTTGGTAGAAGCGGATGATTAGGATGAGAAAACAGAAAGGTCGCCAGATTTATTGGGGATCAACCTCTTCGGCAGATTATTTATGGGGGTCTGTTATTCAGAGATTGGCAGTCGATCAGATTCGGTTTACGAATCCTTTAATGCCTTCTGGTCAAGTCTTAAAAACCTGGAAATCCCTCACAAGCTATGGGGAGGATCGGATGGCCCCCAGTCTACCACTTTTACAGAGAGGCCAGACATATGTGCTTGAAGCTCAGATGACTTCTAGGCCTGCTCATACGGTAATGTTGGAAATTGTTTGCCAAGACCGTTTTGGTAAGATGGTGGACCGGCAGGTCAGTACAGAGGGGCAGGTCAGGTTTGTTTATCCAGAGCAAGCTTATTCTTACCAAGTGCGTCTCCTCAGTGCTGGGATGCAAGAGTTTACCTTTCACCATATCACGATTTCTCCGATTTCGTCTGAACAAGGAGCTATTCTGATACAGACTAAATAGATTGCAGTAAATGAGGACCTAGTGGATTTTATTCAATTGAAAAAAATAAAAAAGATTTTAAAAAAGGTTAATGGCTGGAAAGATAGAATGTCTCAATTGACAGACCAGCAGTTACAAGAAAAGACAGAGGAATTCCGCCGTCGTTTCCGAAAAGGGGAGTCACTGGACGATTTGCTAGCAGAAGCTTATGCAGTCGTGAGAGAAGTCTCTCAGCGAGTCTTGGGGATGTTTCCTTACGATGTTCAAGTCATGGGAGCTATCGTTCTCCACCAAGGAAATATTGCAGAGATGGAAACTGGGGAAGGAAAGACCCTAACGGCAACCATGCCAGCTTACCTGAATGCTATAGAAGGGAAGGGGGTTATGGTGATTACCCCCAATACTTATCTGGCAACTCGTGATGCGGAAGAAATGGGTAAGATTTATCGTTTCCTAGGTTTAACGGTCGGGGTTCCACTCCAAGATAGGGAGGGCGAACTCTCCCCAGCTAGGAAGCGGACGCTCTACCAAGCTGACATTGTCTACACTACTAATAGTAGCTTGGGCTTCGACTATCTTTCAGAAAATTTAACAGCCTCTGTCGAAGGTCACTTCCTAGCAAAGTTTAACTATGCTATTGTGGATGAAATTGATTCTATCTTGTTGGATAGTGCTCAGACGCCCTTGATTATCTCAGGTTCTCCTCGAGTTCAATCCAATCTATATGGGATTGTAGATACCTTGGTCCGAACCTTTCAAAAAGGAGAAGAATACAAGATTGACGGAGACAAGAAACAAGTTTGGTTGACCCCTAAAGGGGTGAAGGCAGCCGAGGCTTTTTTATCCATTCAACATTTGTATAATCCTCAACATCGTGATCTCGTCCGCCATATCAATTTGGCATTACAAGCGCATCAAAACTATACAAAAGATAAGGATTATGTCGTCCGTGTAAATGAAAAAGGGGAGAAGGAGATTGTCCTTCTAGATCAGGCAACGGGGCGTCTCATGGAATTGACTCGCCTTCAAGGGGGACTTCATCAGGCACTTGAAGCCAAGGAAGGACTTCCTTTGACACCAGAGACACGGGCCATGGCTTCGATCACTTACCAAAACTTGTTCAAGATGTTTCGGAAACTCGGCGGTATGACGGGAACCGGGAAGGTTGCAGAAGCTGAATTTCTGGAGACCTATGCCATGTCAGTGGTTCAGATCCCAACCAATCGAAAACGCATTCGCCAGGATCTTCCAGATGAGATATACCAGACCTTGCCAGAAAAAGTCTATGCCTCTATGGCCTACATCAAAGAAGTCCATGCAAAGGGAAATCCGATTTTGATTTTTGCTGGATCGGTTGAGATGTCTATCTTGTACTCAAACCTTCTGCTTCGTGAAGGAATTCCCCATAATCTCTTGAATGCCAACAAGGCTTCTCGTGAAGCACAGATTATTGCTGAATCTGGTCAAAAAGGAGCGGTAACAGTTGCCACCTCGATGGCAGGTCGGGGGACAGATATCAAATTAGGGAACGGTGTAGCTGCCTTAGGCGGATTAGTGGTCATCGGGACGGAGAGGATGATGAATCGCAGGATAGATCTCCAAATTCGAGGACGATCAGGACGTCAAGGAGATCCTGGAAAAACCAAGTTCTTTGTCTCTCTGGAGGATGACTTGATCAAAAACTGGGGTCCAAATTGGATCCAGGATAGGTATCAAGATTATGACGTAGAGGATCGACTTCAAGAAGCCAAACCTCTATCTCGGAGAAAATACCAACGTATAATCGCTCAAGCTCAGGATGCGAGTGAAAGTGCTGCGCAAGCTAGTCGTCGCTTGACCTTAGAGTTTGCAGAGAGTATGAATATTCAACGTGATTTAGTTTATAAGGAACGGGATCGTTTAATCAGGTTAGGTAGACGTTTGGACGGATTAATCGAGAAAATTGCCCGAGAAGTTTTTGCCCAGGTAGCCAAAAACAAGAAGTATCAAGACCCGATTGCCTTCTATCACTATATTCTAGATCATATCAGTTATCAGGTTGTTCCTGCCCAGATCCCTCAAGCCTTTCCTTCCAAACAGGCAAAAGAGGATTTTCTCTGGGAGCTAGCCCGCTCTGAGTTACTTGCTAAATATCAAACGCTTGAATCCGATGAGGTGATTGCTCAATTTCAACGGATGGTACTTTTAAAGGCTATTGATGAAAATTGGGTGGAACAAGTGGATTATTTGCAACAATTACGTGTGGCCTTATCTGGCCAGTACACCAGCCAAAAGAATCCGCTGGTCGAATTTTACCAAGAAGCCTACTTGTCTTTCGATCGGATGAAGGCTTTGGCAAAAGAGCAGATGGTTCGCAATCTTTTACTCAGTCGAGTAGAAATCAATACAAAAGGGGAAATTGTCCTGTATTTCCCATAAAAGAGGATTTATGACAGTATACAATATCAATCTTGGGATTGGATGGGCCAGTAGTGGCGTCGAGTATGCACAAGCCTATCGGGCCAAGTTGCTACGACAGATCCAAGAACCCGCAAAATTTATTTTTATGGATATGATATTAGCAGACAATATTCAACACTTAACAGAGAATATTGGCTTTAAAGACCATGAAATCATATGGCTCTACACCCATTTTACAGATATAAAAATTGCGCCTACGACTTACACGGTGGAGCAAGTCCTGGCTGGGTTCGCTGGGAGCCCAACGCGAGAAGAGACCACAGGGAAGGTGAAACGCTATTTCTACGAAGACCAAGACAGTTTTTTGACCTGCTATCTTCGGGACGAAAAGAGTCCCTATGTAGAGCGCTGTGAGTATGTTTCTGGAGGGATCCTAGTCAGAAAAGATTATTTTTCCTATACTCGCTACTGTACAGAGTACTTTATCCCCAAAAATAATCAAGCCCATTTGATTGAACGGCGTTTCTACAATGAGGACGGAAGTGTGGCCTATCGGATGCAGGTGGCAGATGGTCAGGAGATTTACCGTTTCCCGGATCGTTATCTCCTGGGCCGGCAGGAATTGATTCGCTACTTCATGCAAACCCTCAACTTGACCAAACAAGATCTGGTGATTTTGGATCGGGAGACGGACATCGGCCAACCCATTTTTGAAGAGGCCCAAAAAGCTCGTCTAGGAGTCGTGGTCCATGCGGAGCACTATAGTGTCAACAGTACTGATAATCAATATATTTTGTGGAACAATTATTACGATTACCAATTTACTAATGCGGATAAGGTGGACTTCTTTATTGTCGCGACAGATCGCCAAAAGGAAGTTTTGGCAGCGCAATTTGAAAAATATACCCAGCATTCTCCTGCTATTTATACCATTCCGGTAGGAAGTCTTGAAAGTCTACCGCAAAAGGACTCTCGTAAACCTTTTTCTTTGATAACTGCTTCGCGTCTGGCGACAGAAAAACACATCGACTGGTTAATTCGAGCAGTTGTCGAAGCAAAAAAAGAGCTACCTGCTCTCTCTTTTGATATTTATGGAAAAGGCGGAGAGGAAGAGAAACTGCGGTCGCTAATTGAAGAGTTAGGAGCGATGGACTATATCCAGCTCAAAGGGCATATGGATTTGACCGCTATTTACAAAGATTATGAAGTCTATCTATCGGCTTCAACCAGCGAAGGCTTTGGCCTCACCTTGATGGAGGCAATTGGTTCTGGTCTTCCAATCATTGGCTTTGATGTACCCTACGGCAATCAGAACTTTGTTAGAGATGGGGAGAATGGCTACTTGCTTCCGACTGAACCAGACCAGATTGTGGACAGGATAGCGAGGTCCTTCGCTGAAAAGATCCACTTGCTATACCAGAGTCAAAAGGTGGCATCCATGCGTCAAGCATCTTATGCGCGTGCAGAAGATTTTCTAACCAGTAAGGTTGAAAAAGCTTGGTCTCAATTGATTGAGGAGGTGACCCATGCTTAATGTGTTTGATCGGTTTTCGCGCGAAAGCCAAGATCTGCTCTATTCTTTACAAAGAGCAGGTTATAGGCATCCAACCATCGTCTTGGAAGCAAATGGTTTTTTACCCGATGGAGTGGAGTCGCCTTTTCTTTACTTTTTAGGTCGACCGACAGGTGAAAAACGGGTGCGCTTCTTTAACGAAATTTTAGTTCCTGATTTTTGGGAAATTACTGGAGATGCGTCTGGCGGCCGGATTTCCTATTACGGCCAAGAAAAAGCGCGTATCTATTACCAAGGAGCGACTCATAAGCGAATTGTTGAGCGGGTAGAGTGGTTCAATCAAGAGGGACAAGTAAGGACAGTGGATCGCTATGATCAGTATGGTCGCAAAATAGCGGTAACCAGTTGTGATGGTCAGGGCAATCCTTTGTTAACCACCTACTTTGAAGAAGAAATAGAACGCCTGACAGAAAATCATCAAACAGGTGATCTGCTCTTGACCCTGGATCATGAGCCTATGCGTATCTTTAAAAATCGACTAGATTTCTACGTCTTTTATGTCCAATACCGAGGATTTGCTTTAGATCAGGTGATTTTCAATACGCTGGCTCAGTCTTTTGCTTTGAGTTTGCAACTCGGCAAAATGGGACTGGTAGGCCGGGATGTTTTGGTTTGGCAAGAGCCATTACGGGATAATCTGCCAGGCAATATGCAACTCATCCTAAACAGTCCAGATATACGGACGAAGAAGATCTTCATCCCTCAAAGGGAGACCTATCTCCGTGCTCTACAGTTGGTATCACCAGAGCAACAGGGCTTTTTTGCCCCTCTTGGCTATATCTATGATTTTGTAATCAAAGATGATGTTCGTAAGGATGCTTTTGTATTAACAAATTCAGATCGGATTGAAGCCTTACCTTATTTGCTAGAGCAATTACCGGATGTGACCTTCCGAGTTGCTGCAGTGACAGAAATGTCTCCAGAGCTCATGTCTCTAGTCCGCTACCCCAATTTGGTCCTGTATCAGAATATTAGCCAGGAGCGGATCAAGGAGCTCCTTCACCAATCTAGTATCTATCTAGACATCAATCATTTTGGGGAGGTACAAGGGATTGTTCGCAAGGCCTTTGAGCACCGACAGCTAATCCTTGGCTTTGAACAGACTTTACATGACCCGCCTTATCTTGCTAAAGAAAATGTCATTAGGCAAGGAGAAAAAGACAAACTCGTAGCACGTATTAAAGAAATTTATCAATCAATAGAGAACTATCGACACGCAGTTTCAAATCAAATTGCACAGTCTAATGCGATCGAACAGGAAGTATTCCGTTCGAGATTCCAAGAAGGGATAGGTGATAGAAATGCCTGATCAGAAGAAGGACTTGTTCTATAAAGAAGTAGAAGGACGAATGAATGCTCTGAAGCGACGATCCGCAGAAAAAGAAAAAGCAACGCGCTCGGAAAAAGTCAACCTGACTTTAAATGTTGTTATCGGTCTCGTTATCTTGTTGGGGGTACTGCTCACCCTTTTCCGAGTTTTTGGAGGATAAGATGGAAATGCTATTTGTTGTGCTGATGTTCCTTCTATCGATCAGTCTAATCTTGTTGGTGCTGTTTCAACCTCGTCAACAACAATCACTGTCAACAGATGCGACCAGTAACTTAGGGAAGCCAAACTATTGGCTAGCCCGTCGAGGGATGAAGCTAGCGACCTTGATCGTTAGTGTCCTCTTTTTCTTAGTCTTGTTAATCTATCTGCTACTTGCTCGGGCATAGAAGGGGAGGGAAATGAGAAGAAGGCCCTTTCTCTTGAAGTAGTTGCTTGGAACGGGAGCAGAAGTGAGGTCGATAGGTCTGAATCTTTACTTCTTAGTGATAACTATTTTTTATGGAAGGTATATGAAATATATATTTTTCAAGCTTTCTATTCTATGATAGACTAAGTGTCACCAAGAGAAAAAGAGGTGGATTTATGACAACATTCCAGATTCATACAGTTGAGACAGCTCCAGAAGAGGTAAAAGAGGTTCTTGAAACTGTTCAAAAAGATAATAACGGCTATATTCCAAATCTTATCGGTCTTTTAGCAAACGCACCGACAGCTCTAGAAGCCTATCGCACAGTCGGTGCGATTAACCGTCGCAACAGTTTGACACCAGTTGAACGTGAAGTTGTCCAAATCACTGCTGCGGTGACCAACGGTTGTGCCTTCTGTGTGGCAGGGCATACAGCTTTTTCGATCAAACAGATCCAAATGAATGACGACCTTCTTCAAGCTCTGCGCAATCGTACTCCGATTGAAACAGATCCGAAATTGGATACCTTGGCTAAATTCACCCTAGCAGTGATCAATACCAAGGGACGCGTTGGAGATGAGGCCTTAGCTGAATTTTTAGAAGCAGGTTATAGTCACCAAAATGCTTTGGATGTGGTCCTAGGTGTGAGTCTGGCTAGTCTCTGTAACTATGCCAATAACTTGGCCAATACACCTATCAATCCAGAATTGCAGCCCTACGCGTAAAAGAACCAAGCTTGTGCATGAAATGATGGAGCTAAGCTTAAAAATAAGAAAATGAGAAGGAGATTTTATATCTACTTCTTTTTTTGATGATGCCTTCTGGTATTTTATGTTATACTGAAAGCGATAAAATAATTGGAGATCAAGATGAAAAAGATTCCTTTAGCATTTTCAGGTTGTCTATTAGGTTTAGCAGGAGCGGGAAACCTTCTGTCTGATACCTTCCCAGTTCTGGCCCATTTTTTCAGTTTGACGGGTTTGATTCTATGGGTTTTCTTTTTGTTTCACCATCTGATCTACTGGCAAGAAACGAAGATTGAACTTCAAGAACCAGCCCTTCTATCTGGAATGGCGACCTTTCCCATGGCTGGGATGATTCTATCGACTTATCTCCTACGACTGTTTCCTGCATTTGGAGGACTCGCCCAGACAGTTTGGTGGTCTGCTTTCCTTTTAGATTGTAGCTTAATTTTCTACTTTACCAAGACCCATATTTTTGCAAAACCAAGAGCCAATGCCACCCCTAGTTGGACCGTCCTTTATGTAGGGATTGCTGTGGCAGCCTTGACCTATCCAGTGGTAGGGGTGGTTGAGTTGGCCTATCTGACTCTCGGGTTTGGCTTTGTCTTAACCTTGATTCTTTACCCGCTAATCTATCAGGGATTGAAAACTACCCCTTTACCGAGCCACTTATTGGGGCAAGAAGGCATTTATTGTGCGCCCTTTTCTCTTCTGTTAGCGGCCCTCGTTCGTCTTGGTGGAGCTAGTCTGCCGGTTTGGCTCTTATATATCATGATCGGTCTCTCTCAAGGTTTTTATTTCTTCGTTTTAACGCGTCTGCCCAGAATGATAAAAGAAGGGTTTCAACCAGCCTTTTCAGCCTTAACCTTTCCCACAGTCATCACAGCTACTTCCCTGAAAATGGCCCAAGACTTATTGCAAAGTCCTCTTTTAAGGCCCCTTGTCTGGCTAGAAACCATTCTTTGCCTAGCCATTCTTGTGTCTGTGCTAGTGGGCTTTACGACTTACAGAAAAGGGTAGAAGAAAGCTTGATAATCGCTACAATAAGCTGGTATTCCAATAGAAACTAGAGGTTAGAGACGGCTGTCTCGACCTCTTTTTTATCCACTTTCTAATTGAATCCTAGGAATGATTATGGTAAGATGCAATAAATCATTTTTAATCCCTTGAAAGGAATGTATGAAATTTTTAAAGACAAAGGCCAAGCTCTTTTATCCACTTTTATTGCTGGTCTTTTACATCTTGGTGCGGCCGCAATTCCGCGAGTTAGCCCAGCTAGTCAGCAACCAAGTCGGCCAAGCCCTTAGCTATTTTTGGACTCTTCTCTTTTTAGAAGCAGGTTATCTGATGCTTGTCTTTTCATTCGTGAAGAAGTACAGTCCACGTACTGTTTTTCAGTGGGCGAAGAAGAAACAATTCCTCCCCGCTATCTACGCCACTATATTCACTAGTTGTGCCATCTATTGGCTGGACTACTTTCTCAGTGGTTTTACCAAAGGACGTCTAGCTATTTATCACTCCTTTCCGGTGACCTTAGAAGCCTTAGGATCTCTCATCCTCTTTATCCTAGTGGTCATCATTCGACCGATGACAGTAGAATTGGTCTTCCGTGGAGCGCTTGTCCAAGCCTATTTTAAAAAATGGCCCTTCTATGCGAGTGTATGGGCGCCTGCCCTCATCTATAGCGGATTTCAATTCCTCCAGCATCCCTTTACTGTCTTGAGTTTTTTGATCTATACGATCCCTTCTCTTCTGTTTGGATTACTGAATGAAAAGACGGGCTCCTTGTATTATCCTATCCTTGCTCATATCGGACTGAACTTCATTTATAGCTTACCTATCATCTTGTCAACTATCCAGCATCTCTTCTCCTAGTCGATTTAACAGTAATGGAGGAGGCTTCAAACCAAGGGCCAGAAGGTCGTTGGTTTTTTTTGAAATTATGGTATAATAGAATAAATTTAAAA
>ERZ772972.154-NODE-154-length-23661-cov-3.794374_pt1 | contig 23661 bp, 23 predicted proteins | sample MGYA00580673_ERZ772972 | MGnify/ENA primary metagenome ERZ772972 (study PRJEB29015, sample SAMEA2738051) | human oral metagenome | biome: human oral; feature: human-associated habitat; material: saliva | place: China | collected 2229 ... | reverse complement strand
CATTTACGTTGTTTAATTCTCTTTTTGTTTTAGGAACTTTTCTAGCCATTTGAGCAAGTTTAAGTACTCTGTCTGAAACTTCTACTTGTAACCAAACTTGTTCATTAAAGAAGTTTTCTCTTTTTACAAAAGCTACTAGTAATTTTCTTAATTTTCTAACATCTTTACTGTTTAAGTCAGCTTTTTGTGATAGGGCAACTATTTGAGCCCATTCTTCTTTATCTGCAACAACTTCTTTTATGTATTTAGAAGGATTATCCAATTGACTTGAATTTGCTTCCTTTACCATAAAATCTACTAATCCTTTAGGATCCTTTATATTAGTTTCTTCTAATATAAAATTTCTTGGAGTTCTGTTAACAAAAGATGTTAATATTTTAGCAAAACGATCAAATTCTTCATCTGTAATTTGGTTAGCAGGAGTTTTTCCTAAGTAATCTAAGAAATAATATTCTCTTTCTGACATTTTTCCTTGTTTTCTTAAACTAATTAAAGGATTATCTTCACCATACCAATCTGGATTTGTTGCTTCAGCCATCATTACATTTGGCATAACTGTTTCCCAGTTATGTGCAGATTCTTTATCCAAAGAGTATTTTTGGACTAAATCTTTTTTGTTTGTAGTTGAACTACAAGATACTAAAGTAAAAATCATTGCTAAAAGAAATAGTATTTTTTTCATTTTTCCTCCTTATTATCTACCACAACATTTATTGTATGGTTTTCCACTTCCACAAGAACATAATTCTTCAGAGTTTCCAACTTTTTTAACATCTTCTTCTTCAAAGTCTTCTACACTTTGTCTTTCTTCCTCAGTTTTTACAGCAACTTTAAATAAGAAAGATGTAGTTTGTTCTTTAATGTTACTAATCATTTCTTCAAATATTTGGCTTGATATTATTTTATATTCAGTTACTGGGTCTCTTTGACCATAAGCTCTTAAATAAATACTTTCTCTTAATCCATCAAGAGCTTTTAAGTGTTCTCTCCACTTATTATCAACAACTTCAAGTAAAATATATTTTTCAAGATTTCTTAAAAGACCAGAACCAATTTCTTCTTCTTTTTTATTGTATTGAGAAACTAAAGCATTGTATACTCTTTCAGCATAACCTTCTTTAGTATTCTTTAAGTAAGCTTTTTCATCTTCTTCTTCATATACATAGAAATCTTCTAAATATTCATTTAATCCATCTATATCCCAATCTTCTTTATGTTCAGCAGCAAATTTTTCGTAAACTTTAGCTGTAATAGTATCTTTAAGCATTCCTAATATCTTGTCTTTTAGGTTATCTGTACCTAAAGCTTCATTTCTATTTTCATAAATAGCTTTTCTTTGAAGGTTCATAACGTCGTCAAATTCAAGCAGGCTCTTTCTTATACCAAAGTTTCTAGCTTCTATCTTCTTTTGAGCTTTTTCTATAGCTGAGTTTATCATTCCATGAGTTATAGGTTCATCTTCAGGTAATTTTAATCTTTCCATCCATACACTAACTCTTTCTGAACCAAATAGTCTCATTAAATCATCTTCAAGTGATAAATAGAATTCTGATTCTCCAGGGTCCCCTTGTCTTCCAGATCTTCCTCTTAATTGGTTATCAATTCTTCTAGATTCATGTCTTTCAGTACCAAGTATGAATAGTCCACCTAAAGCTAAAACTTGTTCTTTTTCTATTTTACATTGTTCTTGATATTTTGCTAATACTTCAGGGAATCTTTCATCATCTCTTGATCCTACTTCATCAATAGCCATGAATTCAGGGTTTCCTCCTAGCATAATATCTGTTCCTCTTCCTGCCATGTTAGTAGCTATTGTTACAGCTTTATATCTTCCTGCTTGAGCAACTATTTCAGCTTCTTGAGCGTGGAATTTAGCATTCAATACATTATGAGGAACCCCAGCACGTAATAACATGTCTGAAAGTTCTTCAGATTGCGTAATAGATGTAGTACCGATTAAAAGTGGTTGACCTACTTTATGACGTTCTACAGCATTACGAACTACTGCACGATATTTAGCAGCTTTAGTTTTGAAAATCTGATCCGGTAAATCTGTACGAATCAACGGTTTATTTGGAGGAATTGGAATTACTTCTAAACCATAGATGTCGATAAACTCTTTTTCCTCTGTTTTAGCTGTACCAGTCATACCAGCTAATTTTTCATACATACGGAAGTAGTTTTGGAATGTAACAGATGCCAAAGTTTGGCTTTCACGTTCAACCTTCAAGCCTTCTTTAGCCTCGATAGCTTGATGTAAGCCATCAGAATAACGACGACCAAACATTAAACGACCTGTAAATTCATCGACGATAACAACTTCACCGTCTTTAACTACGTAATCAGTATCGCGGTGCATCATTGCATAGGCACGTAAAGAAGCACCAAGCAAATGATTCAACTCGATATTTTCAGCATCATATAAGTTTTCAACGCCAAGCATTTTCTCTACTTTTTCGATACCAGAATCTGTAGGCGCAATAGTTTTTTGCTTCTCATCGATGATATAGTCTTCATCTCTTACAAGATGAGGAACAATTTTAGCAAGTTTATAGTAATTATCTGTGGAACGTTGACCAGGACCAGAAATAATTAACGGAGTTCTTGCTTCATCGATTAAGATAGAGTCAACTTCATCGACAATAGCATAATTTAATGGACGTTGTACCATTTGAAGTACATCAGTTACCATGTTATCGCGCAAATAGTCAAAGCCAAACTCGTTATTTGTACCATACGTAATATCACATGCATATGCTTCTCTACGTTGGTTAAAGTCGAGATTAGCTACAATAAGACCGGTAGAAAGACCCAAGAAATTATATAAACGACCCATTTGCTCGCTGTCACGAGTAGCCAAATAATCATTTACTGTAACTACATGCACGCCTTTACCTGTCAACGCATTAAGATATACTGGCAATGTAGCTACTAATGTTTTACCTTCACCAGTACGCATTTCAGCGATATTACCATTATGTAGGCAAATACCACCCATTAACTGTACGTCAAAATGACGCATACCCAATACGCGTTTAGATGCTTCACGAACTACAGCAAATGCTTCTGGCAAAATGTCGTCTAACGTTTCCCCTTTTTGCAAACGACGTTTAAACTCATCTGTTTTTGCCACTAAGTTAGCATCACTTAATTTAACATAGTTTGGTTCAATTTCATTAATATGATCAGCAATAGCACGCATTTTCTTGATTTCTTTAGCGTTGTTATTGCCTAATAGCCTTTGTAAAAAGCCTAACAAACAAATCACTCCTCTACAGGACATCTTACATTATTTTATCTAATTTATTATAACGAAAATGCCTTGAATAGTCAAAGAATTCAAGGCATTTCACGATTATTTATAGTATTTTTTACAAAAAAGGTGGATGACTCAAAACGGTCATCCACCTTTAGTATAATAATCGGCTGATTAAAAGTAGAAAGGAGTTAGGATTAAGCTCAGCCGACATTATAGGTTATTGAAGTTCTGGCTCAATTAAACCATAGAAACCATCATGTCTACGATATACAACGTTCATTGCTTCAGTTTCAGCATTGAAGAACATAAAGAAGTCGTGACCAATAAGATTCATTTGCAAGATCGCTTCTTCTACATCCATTGGGCGCACTGCAAAGTGTTTGCGTTTTACAACTTCGATAGTTTCTTCTTCCACAGGAGCTGCCAACACTTCTGGATGGAAAGCTTCTTGTTTTTTGAAACGTTTAGCTAAACGAGTTTTATGTTTATGAATTTGACGAACGATTTTATCTACTACTAAGTCAATAGCAGCATACATATCATCGTTAGTTTCCACACCGCGAAGAACAATTTTATCAACGAAGCATGTAAGTTCAATTGTGGACTTATCTTTAACAACGGATAGAACCGCTTGTGCATCTAACTCATCATCGAAGTAACGAGTTAATTTGCTCAATCTTTTCTCGATGTATGCTCTTAAAGCATCTGTCACTTCAATGTTTTTTCCTCTGATTGCTACTTTCATAAGTCAACACCCTTTCTAAAAATCATCCACGAGATACGAGTGTGTGGTATCATGTAACCTTATCTCTCGTGTTATATTTAGTATTTCTACATCTACCTATAAAACTCCTCTTTTTTATACAAAATTTTTATATTTTTTGTAGAAATATGTATATTTTTTATCACAAAAAATCAAAAACCCCGATATAGTATTATATCGAGGTTTTGTTATATGTTGTTTTTATGAATAATTTTGTATGTGATTACGCTTTAACAACGTTAGCAGCTTGAGGCCCACGGTTACCATCAACGATATCAAATTCAACATTTTGACCTTCTGTCAAAGATTTGAAGCCTTCGTCTTGGATCGCAGAGTAATGTACGAACACATCGCTACCGTCTTCTCTTTCAATAAAACCATAACCCTTTTCTGCGCTGAACCATTTTACTTTACCTAACATGGTAATTTCCTCCTAAAAATATATTTATTGTCTTACTGTCTTGCTCTATATCTGTATCATAACACAGCATGTATAAAATATCAAACAATAATATCAACATTTTTAATGAATATACAAATATCACTACTTGATAATACTCCTCTTTGAATAGCTTGAAAACCCTTTATTTATCAGTATTATAAATAATTACGAACAACCTATAAATTTATTACATAATTTTATAATCATAAAAATATATGAATTAAAAATTATCACTTTTCAAAAAGGCTGTATAAATTATTGTTATATCACAAATATTTATATGCATAATCGTATTTTTTAGATTAATATATGTGTTAAAACCTTATACATATTCTTTACAATCAATTCATACAATACGAAAGCTATAAAATATATTAATAGATATATAGCAATACATATATTATGAAATTTAATATGAACAGAATTAGTGTACTTTAAAAATATAAAAAAATAGGAAGCAAGCTCTATTTCTAGAGTTTACTTCCTATAATTTTATAAATTAATCTAATAGAATTTTGTCCAAGAAAGACTTTGTTCTTTCATTCGTTGGTGAGTCAAATACACGTTCTGGTGTATCATCTTCTAAGATTAAACCACCATCAACAAATAACACTCTATCAGCTACTTTTTTGGCAAAGCCCATTTCATGGGTAACAATAACCATCGTCATTCCATCTTCAGCAAGAGATTTCATTACATCAAGTACTTCACTAACCATTTCAGGATCAAGAGCAGATGTTGGTTCATCAAATAGCATTACTTTAGGTTTCATAGCCAAAGCACGAGCAATAGCAACACGCTGCTTTTGACCGCCAGATAAAGAATCAGGATATGCATTAGCTTTATCGCCTAAGCCAACTCGATCAAGTAAAGCTTGACCAATTTTTTTAGCCTCATCAGTAGATGTTTTACGGACCTTAGTTTGTGCCAAGGTTAAGTTGTCCATCACGGTCATATGTGGAAATAAATTAAAGTTTTGGAAAACCATACCCACTTCAGCACGTACTTCATTTAATTTATTCTTATCAGAAAGATCCATGCCATCAACGATAACTTTACCAGATGTAGGTTCTTCTAAATAATTCATAGTACGTAGTACAGTACTTTTACCGGAACCAGATGGTCCAATAATTACCACTACTTGGCCTTGTTTAATATGTAGGTTAATACCTTTTAGTACTTCATTTTTACCAAAGGATTTATGTACATTTTCTAATTTAATCATTTAATGCTATATTTCCTTTCAAGATATCCAACTAATTGTGAGATTGTCACCGTCATAATAAGATAAATAACAGCAACCGTACCCCAGATTTCAAAGGATGCATAGGTTTTAGCAATAATTAATTGACCACGACGTGTCAACTCTTCGAAGCCGATAACAGAAACCAAAGAGGAATCTTTCAACATGGCAATAAATTCATTACCCAATGGTGGAATAATTGCTTTGAACGCTTGAGGCATAATGATGTAACGCATCGTTTGGCCCCAAGTTAAACCAAGAGATCTACCAGCCTCCATTTGACCTTTATCAATAGACTGAATACCGGCACGGAAAATTTCAGATACATATGCACCAGAGTTAATACTACATGCCGTAACAGCTGCAATAAATGGATCAATGCGTTGACCTGTAATCATTGGTAAAGCAAAATAAATCAAGAAAATTTGTACCAAAAGTGGTGTACCACGAATGATATCTACATAACATTTGGCTAGTAATCTAACTAAACTAAATTTAGATAGATTCGCTAAAGATACTAACAAACCAATAAAGAAACCACAGCCTACAGACATAGCTGTAATTTCTACGGTCACAAGTGCACCTTGTAGTAAGAGCGGCAAATTATCCGCAATTAACCCCCAATTAAAACTCATAATCTCTCCTATTATTTAAATTCTAAAACCACTGGCATATCAGCAGGTGCATCTACATTAAACCATTTTTTATATAATGTATTAAATTCACCGTCTGCCTTCATATCGGCAATTGCTTTATTAATTTGTTCTTGCAATGCTTTATTATCTTTATTTATTGCTAAGCCCAAATATTCTTTTGTATTTGGATATGCCATAAATTTGATGTGTTCGTCAGGATGTTTTGTGCTGTAATATTGTGCAACAGGTAAATCAATTACAGTTGCATCAACACCACCATTTTGTAATTCTAACAAAGCTTCATTACTATGGTCAAATTCTTTTACTGCAGTACCTTCAATTTTATGTGCAAGATCTGCTCCAGTAGTCCCCAATTGAGCGGCAATTTTTTTACCTTTCAAATCATCTAGAGAGTTCACAGATGTTCCATCTTTATATACTACGGCTAAAGCATTTTCATAATAAGGAGAAGAGAATAATACCTTTTCACTTCTAGCTTTTGTAATAGTCATACCGGATGCAGCAACATCGATATCACGAGTATTCAAAGCTGGAATCAAAGCATCAAAAGCTACATTTTTAAGCTCTACATCTTTATTAATACGTTTACCAATAGCACGGATTAATTCAATATCAAAACCTGTATAGTCTTGAGATTTTTCATCCTTAAATTCAAATGGAACAAATGTTGCATTAGTACCAACTACAAGTTTATTAGATGTTGTTTGATTAGAAGAGCCACAACCTCCAACTAAAGAACCTGCCATAACTAACATACAACTGCCAACAATTAATCTTTTCAACTTGCTATTTAACATATTATCAACCTCATCATTCTAACTTACTACTACTTTATAACAGTATATAGAGTTAGTATAATTATGTCAATAAATTTGTATAAAAAATTCCAAAATATCGCAAAATTCCTATATCTATATTTTTATTTTATACATACAATGTATAAATATTACAGCCATGTATAGAAACTTTCCCATAGGTAGTGGATTTCTATAGATTCTTGAATATACAAATGCATAAAAAGAAAAAAGCACATGAGAAAAGCCTCATGTGCCCATATACGGCTGACCTGGTCTTTGCCCCCACACTCGCCTGCTGGAGGGTTCGCTCATAAGTCTGAGACTCCCCACTACTACCTCTCTCGGTTTAACCGGCAGGACTTACACCTAAGCCGCACCATGCTCACAGTCTCTTAGACTGCTTATGTGGATCGTTTTGCCTGCGACTGGCCTCGACTTTCAACCACAGACCCGTATAGACGTATTATAAAGAATAAGAGTATTCATGTCTAGGTAAATAATAAATTTATAGGTAATATATTGAGTAGTATATAATTTATAAACCTACAATAGTATACTAGTAACTCTAGTAATAAAATAAATTGTATAAATCAAAAGCCAAACATAATAACGATTAGTTCTCAGACCAATGAGAATATTTTTTGCAACCCCTATTTCTTGATGTATAGAAAATTGGAATAGAAAACCTAAAAAATTCTTCATATTATTTTAATAATTCTAAAATTATTTTTTCAAGGTACTATATCTAGTGTATTCTCAAAAAGTCAATTATTTTTAGTATGCTAAATATGAATACATTATGTATATAAGAACATATGTATCATACACAAAATATTATTTATGGTGTATAATTTGTATACTGTTAAATTAGAACGGCCTAAAGTTGTACGATATGAACATAAGTACGAGGGGTTGTACCAAATGTTCTGTACGTTAGTTAGAGGGGTTTATTATGTTTATGTTATCATTGATGCAACCATCTGGGTTGTATGAACTGGAAAAGGACAGTTTAGAAGCAATAAGCGCTCAGCTTTTGCAGATGATACAAATGAAAAGCTATCATCTCTATACACATTCTATCCAAGTTTCAAACTATGCAGTTAGTATTGCTGCTAAAATGGGCTTACCATTAAATGAAATTGAACAAATTCGTCACGCAGCTTTACTTCATGATGTAGGGCTATTAATGGTACCTAATGCATTAATTCAAAAATCTCCATATCTAAATAAACAAGAAATGTCCAAATATAAGCAACATGCTGCAAGTGGTGCTAATATGATTGAAAACTACCCTTGTTGCCAACAAATCTTGCCTTATATTTGTTATCACCATGAAAAATGGGATGGCTCTGGTTATCCAAAACATCTACGAGGTGCTAACATTCCATTAGGAGCTCGAATCATTGCTGTTGCCGATTACTATGATACAACAGTAAATCCATCTACCGAGTTTTGGGCAAAAACTAAAGCTAAAGCAAAAGAAGAACTCTTCAGTGCATCTGGTTCCCTTTTTGATCCAGATGTAGTAAAAGCGTTTATTGATGTTCTTGGCTAAGATACTTACTAAGCGTTCACCATAAGGTGGACGCTTTTTTGGTATAAATTTAAAAACTACCACTAGCTAATGTTAATGCATCAATTTTAAGAGGTTTATATGACCGCAACACTTTAGTTACAGCTTCTATGGTTGCCCCTGTCGTATAAATATCATCAACAATCAAAATCTTTTTATCAGCTATTTCCATATCCTTATACTCAGCTTTTACGACAAAGGCATCATCAATATTTTCATGTCGCTCCTTATTTGTTAAAGCCCACATATCATTTGAAGTATCAAATTTATATATACAATCTAACCAAATAAAATGCTTATTATCGATGTGTTGTAAGGAGTGTGCCCAACGACTAAAAAATAAATCAACTTGATTATATCCCCTCTTATCTATTTTTTTCTGACTAGACGGTACAGGTACAATATAGTCATATACAGTTTTACAAGTATGACTAACCATATTTAATTGGTCATATTTCATGTAAAAGTTGTACGACGCTAAAAAAGGAGCAGCCCCTTTGGACTGCTCCTTTTTTTCATTAAATTTTACATCGTAAATCATAGACTTTAGACCACCACGATATTCAGCTAGCACACATACATCATCTACATAATGTAAAAATTTATGTGGCACATGACGAATATGTAATAGATCTGTAAAACAAGTTTCACACCAATCACCTTGTGTTCCTACAGGAGCACCACAGTGAGGACAAACAGGTGGAAATAGGAAATCTAAAAGACTCATTTAAGAATCACATCTCCCTTGTAGTCGTTCTTTAAACAATGTATATCGTTCATCAGCATTAACGGTACGTACTGCACGTTCAACAGCACTAGTAGTACCAACGATAATAACTTTTCGTTTTGCTCGAGTAACAGCAGTATACAACAAGTTGCGTTGTAACATACCACCATATCTAGGGACAAACGGAATAATAACTACACCATACTCACTACCTTGGCTTTTATGAACTGTAATAGCATAGGCTGGCATAATCATATGTGCTTCATCGATAGGTAGACGAACCTCTTTATGGATAAATCGGATACAAATATCTGTTCGTGTAATGGCATAAATTACACCAATTTCACCATTGAAGACCTCTAACTCATAGTCATTTAAGATTTGAATTACCTTATCGCCAACGCGATACGTAATACCATTTACTCGTGCTTCCCCTTTATAGCTATCTGGTGGATTAACAGCTTGTTGTACATATTGAGATATCAATGTACTACCGGCTTCACCACGACGCATAGGAGAAATGATTTGAATATCTAGCTCATCCTCTACATATTCCTGTTCTCGTTTATATACATCGATGATGGCTTTCATCATCATGTCATAGGACTTAACGGGAATAAAAGAAAACTCTTCACTTACACCATCTAGGTTCGGCATTTCCCCACGATTGATAGCATAAGCGCTTTCAACGATAGTATTACCAGAACTTTGACGATAAATCTGATTGAGTCGTGTATAAGGCACACAATCACTATCAAGCAAATCTTTTAATACAAAACCGGCCCCAATAGGTGGCAATTGATCGACGTCGCCTACGATAATAACATGGGCCTCTTTAGGAATAGCAGCCATTAAGGAATAGAATAGACGAACATTGAGCATAGATGCTTCATCGATGATAATAACATCTATATCTAATGGATCATCCTCGTTCTTAGTAAAATCATAAGAATCACTACCTTGAACAGGTACTAATAATCTATGTATCGTAGTAGCTTCAAACTCCGTAGCCTCTGTAAGTCGCTTTGCAGCACGACCCGTAGGGGCACATAAGATAATACGACCTAATCCACCAAGTTGGAACCCTTTTACTAAAGCCTTAATAATCGTTGTTTTGCCCGTACCAGGACCACCAGTTATGAGGGAAAACTTCTCAAAGAAAGAAAGCTGAATAGCCTCTTTTTGAGCATCACCAAAGGTAATATGGTTATCTTGTTCAAACCGTTCTATAAAGCTAGGAATATCTAAAGCAATTGGATCCGCTTCCAATAAAAATTCCCTAGTATAGTGAACACCTTCCACTTCAGAAACATACATTTCTGGCGGATAGATATATAAAATATCTTCGTAATACGTGCTATACAATGCACCTTGCTCTAAAAGGCTTTCAATAAAGTTAGCAATATCATCTACATCAGTATGTAACAGATCATCTAAACGACCTATAAGCTGATCTACAGGCAAGCATGTATGACCTTGATTATCCAAACTACGTAAAATCCATTCTAAACCAGCCTCTAAACGACGAGAATCACTGCCAGTAATACCTAAATGTTCCGCCAGTGTATCAGCCGTACCAAAGAGCATGTCTGGTGCAACACGCAACAAAGTATAAGGGTTATCCTCTATAACAGCTACAGACTGAACACCGTAATAAGTATATACTGTGCGACTCCATTTAGAAGAAATATGGTGACTTTCAAAAAAGTGATTTAAATCGGATAAAATTCCTTCACCAAGTAAAGTATTAAATAATTCATCCTTAACACTTTTTCGAAGGCCAGGAACATCCTTAATTTCTTCAGGACGTTCCTGTCGTAAAATTTCTAAAATACGAATGCCAAAATAGTCGAGAACCTTCTCTACAGACTTCTCACCAAATCCCTTTATACCTAGGTTTAGTAAATACGTTTTAGCAGCGCCCATATTATCGGGCTTTAACTTTTCCACGCTGCTCGCATCGAATTGACGCCCGTATTTTTCATGCTCTACATAGCGGCCTCGTACTTCAATATCTTCCCCTTCTTTAGGAGATTCAAATTTGCCGGTACAAGTAATGTATTCCTCATTATAATCTTTGAGGATAAACACGCAATATGTACGCTGTGTATTCTCATATATAGTTCGGTATACAAATCCTCGTATGGCGTCCATTATTTCTCCGTATTCGGCAAGGCTTCAATTATTTCTTGCACCGCATCGGTAATGCTACCTTCGTTACCAATTTTGATATGCGCCACTTCTTCGTATAATGGGTATCGTTCTTCGTATAAATTAAAGATATACTCAATACTTTCTTTTACAAGTGGACGAATTTCAAGATCTAAATCATCTAGAATATGATTTACATCGCGATTAACGAATACAACAAGACCATTATTGCGCATTAAGTTTACAGTTTTATCATAAGTAACTGTACCACCACCTGTAGCAATAACAGATGGTTTATTGTGAATCAATTCTTTCATTGTAGTATATTCGTATTCAGTGAAAGCATCTTTACCATCGTGAATATAAATATTTTGTACAGATTTACCAACCTTATCTTGGATAGTTTGATCTAAATCGAAGAAGTCTCGACCTAATTCTTTAGCAAGAACCTTACCTACTGTAGTCTTACCTGCACCAGGCATACCGATGAGGAAAATATGTTTATGCATATTTTGTTTTAAGTACTCGTTACTCATGGAAACAACAGTTTTCATAAAGTTTTCCACATAGTTCGCTAAGGACTCATCTTTGCAGTTATCACGATGCATAGTAATGATACTTTGATCCCGTTCTTCATCGACAAGTGGTAAATGATGTTCATCTTTATATTTGCCAATTTCTTTAATTAAGGATAGTCTTTTTTCAAATTCACCGACTAAAACAGTATCAATACTGTCAATTTCTTTGCGAGCTTCTTTAATATCCATGAGAACCCCCTTATTGTGCATTAGCTAAAATAGCTAACGCCTGTTCTTCATCTACTTTCATTTGATCGATAAGATCTTGTAAATTATTAAATTTAACTTCCCCTCTAAGATAGGAAATAAATTGTACGATTACTTCTTTTCCATATATATCTTGGTCAAAGTCAAACACGTGTACTTCACATCTATGGTACTGGTTTTTAAATGTAGGATTGTCTCCAACATTACCTACCCCATCATACCAAATGCCATCAATGCATACACGATTAGCATATACTCCATCTGGAGGTGTAGCCATTTCATTAGGAAGTAACAAATTTAATGTAGGGAATCCTAATGTACGTCCCCGTTGATCACCTTTTATAACAGTACCTTTAAACTGAAATGGTCGACCAAGCCAATGAGTGGCATCTTCTAGACGGCCTTCTCGAATAGCTTTTCTAATCTCAGTACTCGAAATAGGAGTACTAAGTTCATCACAAGGCAATAAAGGCTGAACTAAAACTTGTATCGCCTTATCTGCCAATACTTGTTTCATATATTCAGGATTACCTAGCCCTTTGGCACCGAATGTAAAATTCTCACCAACGACGATAGCTTCCACATTAGTATCTTTACAAAGGGCCTCTAAAAACTCATCAGCACGCATGTTAAGTAATGCTTCAGTCATGGGTAATCGCAAAATATAATCCACCTGGAGGCTTTCAATGACTGTATTCATAATGTCTTCTTGAATCAACCGTTTGGGTACTCGTTCTGGATGTAGTATCGTCAACGGATGATCTTCAAAGGTTATGATAATACTAACACCATTAACTGATGCAGCCTCCTCAACAGCCTTACGTATAACTCGTTGATGACCTCGATGAATGCCATCAAAGGTACCAAGGGCATATACTTTTGTATCTTTGATTTGACGTAGTTCATCAAACGAATGTATTTGCTTCATACTTATCCTTCAATAAAAATATTTTTTTCCACCTTTAAAGAGTGGTTTGTTCGTTTCATAATGCCAATGAAACCATGTGGTCCATAGGCTCTATACAAATTATCTGGCTCAGTGAAAGAAAATTCACTGTTAACAGGCAATTCCTTGCCTTGCACCATCATCTTTAATTGTACACTATTTACAGTCACTTGTGAAAGATGAGATACCGCCGTATCCGTTGGTAGCAAAAGGCTTTCACCATGTAACATTAACTCTTCCGCCATTTTAGCGGAACCGATATCAAAGGGTCCTACTTGAGTACGTGCCAAAGATGTCATAGTACCTGGTATGCCCAGAGAAATGCAAATATCTCGTAATAACGAACGAATATAAGTGCCTCCTGAGCAAGTTACGCGAACCGTAAAGTATGGAAATCCATAGGCTATTAATTCAATATGTTTAATATGAATTTTACGTAATGGTAACTCTACAGGAATCCCTTTTCGTGCATATTCATAAGCTCGAATACCATTTACTTTAATAGCGGAATACTTAGATGGCCGCTGATTTTGAATGCCTACAAAGGTATTCAAGGTAGTAACCAATTCATCAAATGTCGGTTTAAGTATAGACAGAGAGAGCTCAGAAGATTGAATAGATTCATTCAATACAACACCGTCACGCAACACCATATCGGTATCAGGTAATACAGGTTGTCCAGAGCTATCTTCAGTATCTGTAAAAGTTCCAAATTTACATTCAGCTACATAGGTTTTATCAAAACCTTCAGTATACTCTATGAGGCGCGTAGCCTTACCAAGAAATATAGGTAATACACCATAAGCCATCGGATCAAGTGTACCACTATGACCAATGCGCTTTTCTTTTAAAATACGGCGACAAATGGCTACAGCATCATGACTTGTAATACCAGGCGGTTTTAAAAATGGTAAAATGCCATCCATTACTTAATTACCTCAATAAGAGCTTGTTTTGCCTCTTCTAACGGTAGATTAATAGTGCAACCAGAAGCGCGAATATGACCGCCTCCACCAAAGTGACTGGCCACTGCGTTTACGTCAATGCCTTTAGAGCGTAAACTTACGCGAGTTCTATCATCGGCTTCTGCTTTTAATAAAATCGCTACATCAACAGTATCGACGTTTCTAATAATATCTACAAAACCATCTGTATCATCTCCAAGAATATTCATAGCTTCTAGATTCAAATCAATGGTCGCTACCGTATTATTCTTGTGAAACTCAATAGTTTGCATTACTTGTTTAGTTAATTCAAGACGACTAGCAGATACGGCCTCAATCGTTTCGGAAATAACATTTGGTCTAGCCCCTGCGGCTACACATTTAGCAGCCATTTCAAGGGTATTAGCTGTGGTGTTACTAAATTTAAAGAACCCACAATCTGTGGCAATCGCCATATATAATGCGGTGCCCATCGACTCAGTGATAGGCCAATTCCATTTCGTGCATAAATCCGTAACAATTTCACCGGTAGCAGCAAATTCTGGCTTCAAATATAGATGATCAGCAAATTCCGTATTAGAAATATGGTGGTCTATATTAAAAATAGGTGCACTCCAGAGTGCACCTACTTTGCCAATTCGCTCATACGTGCTAGCATCCAAAACCATAAGCATATCAATATCAACTGGATTAGTTTCAAAGTACGCTACATCATGGATGTGGTCCGTATATCGTAAGAATGAGTACTTCTCAGGAACTACATCATCCACTACCATATATACAGTTTTACCTTGTCCTATAAGGGCTTCGTAAAAGGCCACCATTGACCCGATAGCATCGCCATCAGGTCTAACATGGACGGTTAGCATAATAGAATTAGCTTCACACAGAGCCATATGTAATTGATTAATAGTAATCTTACTCATGTTCTGTATCCTTTGTGTTAATTTGTTTCTTCGTCCTTTTTGATTTCATTCAAAAGGGATTCGATATGCATGCTATAGTCTAAAGACGTATCCTTATCAAATGTGATAGAAGGAATATGGCGCAATTTCAATACTTTGCCAAGCTCAGTACGAATATGTCCAGCTGCATGCTTTAATGCGATAAGGGTATCTTGTTTTTCCTTATCAGAACCAAACAAGGAAACATAAATCGTAGCTTCCCGTAAATCACCTGTTACATGAACATCAGTGATCGTAGTAAAGCCGATGCGAGGGTCTTTCAACCCGCGCATCAACATTTGACTTACCTCTTGTTTGATAAATTCTTGTAATTTTCTGACACGAACGTCACTCATATAAACCTCCTAGAATTGAGGTGCAATTTCTTCCATTAAGTATGCTTCGATAACGTCGCCTTCCTTCACGTCGCGGTAACCTTCCAAGGAAATACCACATTCGAAGGATGTTTTAACCTCTTTCACTTCATCTTTGAAGCGGCGTAAGGAGTCAACCTTACCTTCAAATACAACGATGCCATCACGGATCAAACGTACTTCAGAGTCGTTAGTAATACGACCTTCAGTTACATAAGAACCAGCAACAATTGCTTTAGGTGTAGAGATAACTTGACGCACCTCTGCACGACCCACTACAACCTCTTTGAATTGAGGAGCCAACATACCACGCATCGCAGACTCAACGTCGTTGATAGCATCATAGATTACGCGATATGTACGAAGGTCAACCTTTTCATTTTCCGCAGCACGGCGCACATTAGCATCAGGACGTACGTTGAAGCCCATTACGATAGCATTAGATGCAGAAGCCAACATGATATCGGATTCATTGATAGCACCTACTGCAGCATGGACGATAACAATACGAACTTCAGGGTTTTTAATACCTTCTAAAGATTGACGCAATGCTTCTACAGAACCTTGAACGTCAGCTTTAATGATGATGTTAAGGTCTTTTAACTCACCTTGTTGAATTTGGTTGAAAATATCATCCAATGTAACTTTGTGAGTTGCTTGTAACTCTTGAACGCGTTGTTTTGCAATACGTTTTTCAGCGATTGCACGTGCTTCGTTATCATCCATACCATTGATGATTTCACCAGCTTGTGGAACTTCGGAGAAGCCCAAGATTTCTACTGGCATAGATGGACGAGCTACTTTTACTTTTTCGCCACGTTCATTTGTCATAGCACGAACTTTACCGTATGCAGTACCAGCAAGAACTGTATCACCTACGCGGAGAGAACCCTTTTGTACTAATACTGTACATACAGCACCACGGCCTTTATCAAGTTGAGCCTCGATAACTACGCCATAAGCTTTGCGGTTAGGGTTAGCTTTCAATTCCATAACTTCTGCAACAAGCAAGATATTTTCGAGCAAATCGTCGATACCTTGTTTTTGTTTAGCAGAAACTGGAACCATGATTACATCGCCGCCCCATTCTTCTGGTAAAAGGCCATGTTCAGACAATTGTTGTTTAACATGGTCTGGGTTAGCACCTGGTTTATCCATTTTATTGATGGCTACGATAATAGGTACGTCCGCAGATTTAGCATGGTTAATAGCCTCGATAGTTTGTGGCATTACACCGTCGTCAGCAGCTACTACGAGAACTGCGATATCCGTGGACTTCGCACCGCGTAGGCGCATAGCAGTAAACGCTTCATGGCCTGGAGTATCAAGGAATGTAATTTTATTATCATTATAACGAACTTGGTATGCACCGATGTGTTGAGTGATACCGCCAGCTTCGCCAGCTGTTACGTTAGTTTGACGAATTACGTCCAATAAAGATGTTTTACCATGGTCAACGTGACCCATGATAGTAACTACTGGTGGACGTGGTTTTAATGTTTCTGGTGCATCTTCAATTTCGATGATATCAGTAGGATCCTCTTCAGGTTCTACTTCAGTTACAGTTACACCAAATTCTTCGGCTACGATTGTAGCTGTATCAACATCAACCTCTTGGTTAATGCTTGCCATTACACCTAAAAGCATCAATTTTTTGATAATTTCAGATACTTCTCGACCCATTTTTTCAGCTAGTTCTTTAACAGTTAAAGAGCCAGATAATTCAATTTCTGTGGCAATCGCTGCTTCAGCCTTACGTTCAGCTTCTGCTTTTTGTTGTAAGTACTGTTCGTTACGATGTTTTACGCGATTCTTTTTCTTTTGCATAGATGTAGATAACAAGGATTGAGGGCGATTGTTGCCACCTTTTTTATTTTTCTTGTTACGGCGATCATTGTTATTAGAATTGCGATTATCGTTGTTGCGGTTGTCGCTATTGCGGTTATCGTTATTGCGATTGTCGTTATTACGCGCATCATTAGGACGACCGTTATTATTGCGGTTGTCATTATTGCGGTTATTATTGTTATTAGGGCGGTTATTAGCGCGGTCACCACCATGTTGGTTACCATCGGATTTACGTGTAGGCTCAGAAATTTGTACGTGACGTACATTGCCTTTTTTGTGGTCCTTTTGTTTAGATTGATCGTCTTGTTTTTGACCACCTTGTTTTTGATTATCCTTTTTATGTTCGTTAGAACGATTTTGATGTTGTTGTTTATGTGGCGCAGCTTCTTGTTTATGAGCTGCAGTTGGAGCAGATTTTTGTTCTACTTTTTGTTCTGTTTTTTGTGCTACTTTAGGTGCTTCAGATTTCTTAGTCAATTGTTTTTTTACAATTTCATAACCGGAATCATCTACAGAATTAACTGCTTTCGTAACATTTACATTATGTTGTTGCAAAATAGAAATAACCTGCTTACTTTCTACGCCAAACTCTTTGGCGATTTCATGGACGCGCTTTTTGGACATCTACATACCCCCTTATTATCGATCAATCTCTTTTAATAATGCCTTTGCAAATCCATCATCTAGTACGGCAACTACTACCCTTACTTCTTTACCAATGGCCGTTCCTAACGCCTCTTTATTGGCAATACTATGAAGTGGAATCTGATGTGTCTCTGCTAATTGAGTATATTTCTTTTCATTGTTGGCTGCACAGTCACCAGCGAGAAGTACCAATTTCGGTTCCTTTCTCTTTATAGCCTTTTCTACGATGAAATCACCGGAAATAACTTTACCTGCTCGTTGTGCTAAACCTAAGAGATTCAAAATTTTATCTTCATTCATTTATATCAGTGATTACTCATTCTCTTGTAAATCACGTTGTAACGCTTCGTATATCTCTTTCGATACACTATGCTTTAATGACCGTTCTAATCGTTTTGCCTTATAGGCTTGCTCAAAGCACGACATGGATTCACATAGATAGGCTCCACGTCCTGGTGCTTTACCAGTGCGATCAATACTGATGTTACCGTCTGAGCTCAAAGCTACGCGAATCAATTCACGTTTAGCTTTAGGCTCACCACATCCTACACAAGTCCGCATAGGTTGGGATTTCGGTTTCATGACTATTCACCATCCTCAGCATTGCCAAAACCTGTAAAAGGTTCTTCAGCAGCTTGAGTTTCGCTTTTAATATCAATTTTCCAGTTTGTTAACTTCGCAGCTAAACGAGCATTTTGACCAGCTTTACCAATTGCTAACGATAATTGGTAGTCAGGTACTACTACGTAAGAAGATTTTTCTTCTTCGCTTACATCTACAGATATAACCTTTGCAGGGCTTAAGGAGTTAGCAATGTAAATTGCTGGATCTTCATCCCATTTAACAATGTCGATTTTTTCATCGTGTAATTCATCAACGATATGTTGTACACGTTGACCTTTAGGACCTACGCAAGCACCTACAGGATCAACATTTTCATCGCGGCTATATACAGCGATTTTAGAGCGCATACCTGGCTCACGAGCTACAGATTTAAGCTCCACAACGCCTTCAAAGATTTCTGGCACTTCCAATTCAAAGAGACGTTTTAATAAGCCTGGATGTGTACGGGAAATCATGATTTGAGGGCCTTTCGTAGTTTTCTTAACCTCTACGATATAGCACTTAATGCGGTCCCCTTCACGATATGTTTCAGTTGCAATTTGCTCTGTTGGCGGCAAAATTGCTTCTGTTTTACCAAGATCAATAAATACGTTTTTGCCTTCTACGCGAGTAATGACGCCAGTGATAATATCACCTTCACGGCTATAGTATTCTTCGTATACTACACTGCGCTCAGCCTCTTTCAAACGTTGAATGAGCATTTGTTTTGCAGTATGGGCAGCGCTACGACCAAAGTTGGCAGGAGTTACATCTACTTCTACTACGTCACCAATCTCAAAACGTTTATCTTTTTTGCGAGCATCAAGCAAGCTAATTTCTGTTTCAGGTAATTCCACAGTTTCTACTACTTGTTTTTTTGCCATTACTTTATAAACGCCTGTTTCGCGGTCAATCACAACGTACGCATCTGGATTAGATGTTGGTTCTTTACGATATGCTTGCAATAATGCAGCCTCTAAGGATTCAAAGATAACCTCAGGAGCAAAACCTTTTTGCTTTGTAAGCACCATTACCGCTTGAATTAATTCTTGACTCACTCGTATGCCTCCATATATTAAAAATCAAGATGTAATCGAATTTGTGCAATAGCAGAACGTTCAAATGTCATGCTTTCACCATTAATAGTAAAGTCGATAGTTGTATCCGTAAAACCTTGTAAAGCACCAGTAAATTGTTTACTGCCATTAACAGGTTTAAATAACTGAATATCTACGTCACGGCCATTATAGCGAATCAAATCCTTATCTTTCTTAAGAACTCGATCAAGGCCTGGAGAAGATACTTCCAATAAATAGTTTTCCGTAATTGGATCCTTTTCGTCGAGGACAGCACTTAATTTTTCGCTCACCAACTGACAATCATCCAAATCTACACCACCTGGTTTGTCGAGGTAGACACGCAAATACCAATCGCGTTCGCGCACATAGTCTACATCAACGAGTTCCATATCGGTGCCGGCTATTATACCTTCAACTACAGAGGATACAAATTCCTCTACTGCTTCTCTCTTCATAGCCATCGCCTCCTTCTTTACTACATCTTGTATATATCTCTTGATTCATTCACCTTAAAATTAAGCTAATCATAAATGAAAGAGTGGACATAAGCCCACTCTTTTAAAAGATTTATATAAAAGTCATATATAGTATATCACATTTGCTGTGTATATACAAATTCTACGCTTTCTAATGGGCATTTAAAAAATCAATACCACATAAGTCATTTTATAAAACCCTAAAATGACTACAATAACAGCATAGTCAAAGCTATCCTAATTAATCAATACGGTCATTTAAGCCTTTTAATATATGGCCTAAATATTCATGCAACACGTCAGCTAAGTCATCTAGATTTTTAGCATCTAAATGGTGATCGATTTCTGGATAGCTTTTATAACGGAGTTCTGCAAAATATTCATCGCGCAACTCATTATAATACAATAATAAACCTGTACATTCATCCATTTTACGGTATTCGCCAATGATAAAAGAACCATTAATCATGCGAATCCCGTGAGCAGGGTCAATATCTCGAACAAAGCCTTCTAACTCTTCAGGCATAACCTCAGAGAAGTCCCACGTAGGAATCCCTCTGCGACGATAAGTAAAGGTAAAATTATTAGATGGTTCGATTAACATATTTGTTAAGCCCTTCACACATCGTTCCTTAAGACCGTTCCAAAAGGATTCTAAATCAGCTCTTACAAAGGAAATATCCACAAAGGAGAACAAAGGCATCTCAATATGTACCGTATAATCCTCTACCTCTTTATCATATAAGGCACACCAACGCCAACCTAAGTCATTTTGATAATGGAAAATAGGTACTCGTAAAACCTCTTCTCCACGTTCAATACAATTAGCTAACTCTGCATAGTCACTATCACTAGATGTAACTAAAGTAAAACCTTCAATACTTTGAGGCAACCATGAATAGTCTAAGCCTTTACAAGCTTCAATGATCGTTTCCATATAATGCCTCATATCTTTCTTGATACTGTAAAACAGCCTTTACATAGCTACGTGTCTCAGGAAACGGAATTGTATCAGCCATACCATTCCACTTATTCTCGTGAAGCCAAGACTCCACATGGCCACGACCTGCATTATAAGCAGCTAATGCTTGTACTTCGTCACCATTGAACTCCTTCAATAAATGACCTAAGTACCAAGTGCCTAACTCAATATTAGTAGTAGGTTCTTTTAGTTGGCGATCTGTATAATTGCCATGGCCAACTTGTTGTGCTACCCAACGAGCCGTATCAGGCATGAGTTGCATCAACCCAAGAGCACCCGTTTCAGACTCAGCAGTGTTCTTGTATTTACTTTCAGCCAAGATAACACTAGCCACCAAGGATGGAGGTACTTGCTCTTTCTCAGCAGCAGCCATGACTACATCTCTATAGTTAAAGGGATACGCGGTTTGACGCGCCAAAGGATCATCTAGATGTGTAAAATAAAACCACCCAAGTACGACGCAAGACAGCGCCGTTGCCGTTGCACGTTTCATATATCCCCCTTTCTACATATAATTACTATAACATTTACCATTATCTAGCATATAAGAAAATGATAGACACTATGATACTAAATTACATGGGCTTATTATACCATTTAATACTATTTTTTATATACCAATTTTGACACATCTACTGGAATTATAGAGGTTTTTGTAAAAGATGCTCTAAACGCTCACTCCAAATAGTATCTAATTGTGCGATCAACTCCTGAGGCGTACCATTATTATCAATAATTACATCTGCAAAAGATCGTTTATCATCGAGCCGCATTTGACTCTGAATACGAGCTAAGGCATCCTCTTTAGAAAATCCATTACGACTCATCAATCGTTCTATTTGAGTTGGTTCGTTTACATAAACGAGCCACACCTCATCCATCATGGTATACCATTCACCTTCTATAAGTAAGGGAATATCATAGATTAAAACAGCTGTACGATTCGACTCATAATGAGCTGTAAGTTCCATAATCCGATTGCGAATATGTTCTTTCAAACAGTCATTTAGTTGTCTCCGCTTTTCTTCATTGTGAAAGACAATAGCGCCCAATGCTTCGCGATTTAATGTACCATCATCATGCAATACATTTGAACCAAAGGCCTTCACTATTGCTTCTAAACCTTCAGTACCAGGCTCTACTACTTCACGAGCAACGATATCTGCATCGATATAAGGTATTCCTTTGTCCTTAAAATAGGTAAGGACTGTACTCTTGCCCGATGCAATACCACCAGTTAATCCTATTTTAAACATATATACCTTCTATTTTTAATACACCAATAGTTAGAAACTATTATTTAACTAACGCCCAGTTTTCCGCATGATGCACATCTACAATAAGAGGTACTTGTAACTCCACCACAGATTGCATGGTAGTACGTAATAATTCTTCTATTGCTTCTAATTCAGAATTTACTACCTCTAATACAAGTTCGTCATGTACCTGTAGTAAAAGACGAGATGTAAAGTTTCCTTCTTCTAGCTTTTTCTCGACTTGGTTCATCGCCAACTTGATTATATCTGCCGCAGTACCTTGAATTGGTGTATTCATGGCTGTACGTTCTGCAAAGGAGCGACGGTTAAAGTTACGACTGTTAATATCTGGCAGTTCTCGTTGACGACCAAACATAGTACGAACCTTACCTGTTTCATGAGCCTCTTGCACCATGCGATCCATATATTCTTTAACCTTAGGATAACGGCTAAAGTATAGATCAATATAGTTTTTAGCTTCACCTCGTGTTATGCCAAGATCTCGAGACAAGCCAAAGTCAGAAATACCGTAAATGATACCAAAGTTAATCGCCTTCGCATGGGAACGTTCTTCGCTAGTAACGTCCTCTTGAGATTTGCCTAGTACCTCTGCCGCAGTAAAACGGTGAATATCCTTGCCTTCTACGAAGGCTTTAATCAATGCTTCATCGCCAGACAAGTGAGCCAAGATGCGTAACTCAATTTGAGAATAATCGGCGCTCACCAAGGTATCATAACCTGCACCCGGGTAGAATAAAGCTCGAATCTCTCGACCTTTTTCAGTACGAACAGGAATATTTTGCAAGTTAGGATCAGAGGAGCTCAGACGACCTGTAGCCGTAACCATTTGATTGAAGGTAGTGTGAATGCGTTTAGTCTTATCATTAATAAGAACGGCCAAGCCTTCACAATACGTAGATACTAGCTTAGCTACAGAACGGTACGCCAAGATTTTCTCTACAATTGGACTTTCATGACGAAGCATATCAAGTACTTCTGCATCAGTAGAATAGCCAGTTTTAGTTTTCTTAATGATTGGCAAGTTCATCTTTTCAAACAAGATAACGCCCAATTGTTTAGGCGAGTTAATGTTGAAAGTTTCCCCTGCAATATCGTAAATTTCTTGCTGTACTTGAGCTAGTTCCGCTTTAAAACGAGCTGTAGTTTC
>ERZ772972.146-NODE-146-length-24144-cov-14.139026_pt1 | contig 24144 bp, 17 predicted proteins | sample MGYA00580673_ERZ772972 | MGnify/ENA primary metagenome ERZ772972 (study PRJEB29015, sample SAMEA2738051) | human oral metagenome | biome: human oral; feature: human-associated habitat; material: saliva | place: China | collected 2229 ... | reverse complement strand
CTAATTCTTCTTCTGAAATCGGATCTCCAACAACCGTCAAGACCAATTCATTGTTACTTGACTTGTAGACTTGATTAATAACCGTATAATTGGCGAACTCTTTTCCTACAAACTGTTTGATCCCTTCTTTGCGCGCTTGTTCTATTGTCAGAGTAACTGCCGAATAGCTAGCTGGAAGAATCAACAATACAATCAAAGAAATCAAGCCAATTCTCATTTTAATGCTCAGCTCTTTAAATGAAGTTAAAGGAGATTTTCTCATCAAAATTCTTGTTCCAACAATGTTGGCTAGCATGATAAAGACACAGTTGATCAAGAAAAGATAGAGAGCCCCCAATAAAAATCGTACATTCCCATTAGCTAAACCATAGCCAGCAGTACAGATAGGCGGCATCAAAGCTGTAGCAATGGCTACTCCTGGCACGATATTGTTTGCTTCTTTTTTCCTTGAACCGATCACACCAGCAATCCCACCAGCAATAGCAATGAGAACATCCCAAATGGTTGGAGAGGTTCGTGCGATCAACTCGCTACTTGCATAAGACAAGGGAGAAATCCAGAAATACAGAGTCGAGACAAGCAAACTGACCAACACTTGAGTCAATAAAACCTCTAGAGATTGCTTGATTAAACGCGTATCAAAAATAGCTAAACCGAATCCCAGTCCAACAATCGGTGTCATGAGAGGTGAAATTAACATGGCTCCAATAATAACAGCTGTTGAATTCATATTTAGACCGATAGAGGCAATAAAAATTGCACACATCAAAATCGCTGTATCTCTCAATCGAACATGAAGGTCATCGTATAATTTCTCACGGTATTCCCGTGTTGAATAATTGGCAGTCATTTGTCCTCTCCTCTTTCCTTATTTAAATCGGTATAATAATTAATAATAACAGCTGATAAACAGCCAAAAAATATGAGCCCATAAATCGTCAAGAAGACACTGGTAATCCTTCCAATCAAGGTCACAGCTAGGAGATCCCCGTAGCCGACAGTCGTCGAAGTCACAAAAGCATACCAAAGACCGTCTCCGTAATTTGTGATAGCAGGTTCAACTAGGAAAAGCACGCCTCCTGACCCAAAAACAAAGGTCACAAAACTCAGAGCAAACCGAGTAAAACCCGTAACCTGTATAATATGCCATAACATTTTTAAACGTCTCATTTGTTCTCCTTATTCATACTAGCTCCTGACCGAGCCGTTTTTTCCAATAATCAAAGTGAAGATAGGACATGATCTCCATCAGAGAAAGATAGACAAACTGATAGATCTGATTTAAGCTGATTATCAACTGATATTGTTTGAAAAATGACTGGAAGAAAGACCAGATATGACTGTCTTGAATCAGTCCCTTCTTAACATCAGACAGGATATTAGCTAAAGCTCCCAAGGACTGAAACGGTAAATCCTTGACATTTATATAGATCCGGTCCACCACATCATTCAGACTGGTATCTTGGATGGCATGAAATTCTCCAAAGAGAACTCCTGCCGCTCCAAGAGTAGAAACAAATTCCACCAAATAATTTCTGAGGAAATTTTCTCAACCTTTTCCCATAATGTGTTTAGTGCCATCCATAACGATCCCAACCAGAAAAAGGAAAGAAAACAAGCAAAGAAATTTTGCCGTAAATCCCAAAAAGCTTCAAGACTTGGTGTTGTTGGTTTTTCTAACTCTAAAATCAAGATGGTCATAATAATTGCTAGAACAGCATCTGTCAATACAATTAATCTGTCTTTCTTCATCGGATTGCATCCCCTTTCTTTTTTGTAACATTCTATCTTATCGCATAATATTGGATATTCTTTCATAATCCGACTACAAACAAAAATAAACCAAAAAGTCTGTCCCTATTATGCTATATTTAACTCTAGAAGTATTCATCCATCTAATTAATAAATATATCATATTTCACAATAAATGAATACTATCAAAGATTCATCCCCTTTCACTTCATCATTTAGTGTTGCTTAGATTTATCAAAAACAACCAAATTTGTATTAATTTCAAGTATCACCTAGTTACAAAAATTTGGGGTGAACAGAAAAAGCATCCCGTATTTTTGATACGAAATGCTTTCAATAAGTTTAAATAAGTTTTAACGTTTACTAAATTGTGATGCTTTACGAGCTTTTTTCAAGCCTGGTTTGGAAAGTATGGATTTCAGTTGGACTAAAAACAGCGTAATATAACGGCTTTTCAGAACTATATCTACTAATTAATTTCATAAAATATGAATCATTATTTTTTAAATAGGGGAATAGTTTAGGTCTGTAAGAATTAACTTATACACTTACAAGGTTTATTCTGATCGACTTTATAACTGTCTACGAAAAAAAGACAGAAATGAGAGATTGAGTGTGGGGAAAAAACTATTAGGTGTAGTTTCAATACTTCTACTAATGCTTTTGCTTATATTTAATGCAAGTAAATAGTCAATTCGTCCGAGCATTTCCTTCTCCATCTCCGTAGCAGAAAGTTGAGTTTATTTAACAAACTGATAAAATAATAGAGAAACTAGTTATTTCGAGGCCAAATCATGAACCTATCAAACGTATTTCAAAAATTATCCCCAAATACTCCCATCTTACAAGCCACCTTTGGTCTGGAGCGCGAATCTCTACGAATCAATACTGAAGGCCGTGTCGCTCAAACGCCACACCCTGAAAAATTGGGTTCTCGCAGTTTCCATCCCTATATCCAGACAGATTATAGCGAACCTCAACTAGAGCTCATTACACCGGTAGCACAGTCGACCACGGAAGCTCGTCGCTTCCTCGGGGCCATCACCGATGTGGCTATTCGCTCAATGGATAAGTCAGAATATCTTTGGCCTTTATCCATGCCACCTGTGATTGTAGAAGAAGAGATTCAGATTGCCCAGTTGGAAAGTGACTACGAGTATCAATACCGAGTTGGTTTGGCAGAACGCTACGGCAAATTGCTCCAGTCCATATCTGGAATTCACTATAATTTTGAACTCGGCAAAGATCTGACCCAGCAGCTCTTTGAAGTCAGTGATTATGACGATTTACTGACCTTCAAGAATGCCCTCTATCTCAAGTTAGCTCAGAACTTCTTGCGTTATCGCTGGCTCTTGACCTACCTTTACGGAGCAAGCCCGCTAGCAGAAAAAGGGTTTTTGACAGATGAAATTGGTTGCGTGCGGTCGATTCGTAACTCCAACTACGGCTATGTCAATGCCCCCGATGTTCACATTTCCTTCTCTTCACTGGAGCATTACGTGACCGACATCGAAAACGCTGTTGGATCTGGGCAACTGTCCGCCGAAAAAGAATTTTACTCTGCTATCCGTTTACGCGGTGCTAAGACTAGCCGGGACTTTTTGACTAAGGGCATCTCCTATCTAGAGTTCCGCAACTTTGACCTCAACCCCTTTGAGCCACTGGCAATCAGCCAAGAAACACTAGACACCACCCACCTCTTTGCACTCGCACTCTTGTGGCTAGACGACATGGAGCAAGTCGACGAAGAATTGGCAGTAGCTGCTACTCTCAACAACCAAATCGCTCTCAGCCATCCCCACACACCACTTCCTAAAGAGGCTGACCCTAAACCTATCGTGACAGCCATGAAGGACATCGTCGCTCACTTTGGACTGGATGACTATTATAGCCAGCTTATCACTAAGGTGGAGGCCTCTCTTCTTGATCCACGTTTGACCCTTTCTGGAAAAATAGCAGAGCAGGTTGAAGAAGGGTCCCTTGAAAAATTTGGCCAACAACAAGGACAAGCCTTTCATGACTACGCTTGGACAGCACCTTATGCCCTCAAAGGCTATGAAAACATGGAACTCTCCACCCAAATGATTCTCTTTGACGCCATTCAGCTGGGCTTGAACGTAGAAATTTTAGATGAGGAAGACCAATTTCTCAAACTCTGGCATGGTGACCATGTGGAGTACATTAAAAATGGCAACATGACATCCAAAGATAACTACGTAATTCCACTGGCCATGGCTAATAAGGTTGTGACCAAAAAGATTTTGGACAAGGCTGGTTTTCCAGTACCTGCGGGAGCAGAATTTGCTAACAAGGACGATGCCTTGCGGTACTACGGACAAGTAGCCAACTCTGCTATTGTTGTCAAACCCAAATCCACCAACTTCGGTCTTGGCATTTCCATCTTCCAAGAGCCAGCTAGCCTTTCTGGCTATGAAAAAGCCCTAGACATCGCCTTTTCGGAAGATAGCCATGTGCTAGTCGAGGAGTTTGTGGCAGGGACCGAGTACCGTTTCTTTATCTTGGATGGAAAATGCGAGGCTGTCCTGCTACGCGTCGCGGCCAATGTCGTAGGTGACGGAAGCTCAAGCATCCGAGAATTAGTCGAAAAGAAAAACCAAGACCCTCTGCGTGGTCGCGACCATCGCTCACCTCTTGAAATCATCAATCTGGGTGATATTGAATTACTCATGTTAGAACAGCAGGGTTACACACCTGATACAGTCTTGCCTGAAGGTAGCCAAACCTTTCTGCGTGGTAATTCTAATATCTCAACTGGAGGCGACTCCATTGACATGACTGACCAGATGGGCGAGAGTTACAAACAACTAGCTGCCGATATGGCGACTGCTATGGGGGCTTGGGCCTGTGGAGTCGATTTGATTATCCCAGACTACACCAAGCCTGCTAGTAAGGAGCTACCAAATTGCACCTGTATCGAACTCAACTTCAATCCTGCCATGTACCTGCACGCCTATACTTACGTAGGGCCAGGACAACGTATCACACCGAAAATTTTACGGAAGTTGTTTGGAGAGATATGAGAATAAGATCAGAGATTTTCTGAGCTTACTTTTTTATATTTGATAAATGGTAAAATATAGTGCAACAAAAAACTCATAGAGCCCAATCTCGTGTAAACTGTAAGTAACCACACTAAACAGAACACGGGAGAAATCTATAAGCTACCATCATATTACCATAATTGAGCGAATTAAGATAGAGACTTACCTAGAATTAGGTCTCAAACCCTGCCAAATAGCTAGAAAATTAGGCGTTCACAAATCAACCTTCTCAAGAGAATTAAGTGTGGTAATGACACTTACTCTGCACAAGCAGCACAAACACACAATGAACAATTGGCGAAGCAGAAGGGAAGAAAATCGAGTTAGACTCCTGTGAATTGAAGTAGGAAATTAAAGAGCGATTACAATCTTCATGGTCTCCAGAACAAATTTGTAGTCGTTATCAACTTGAAAATAGGTCCATGGTGTCCTTCAAAATCCAATTTGTAAAATTAAGCTAGAAAAAAAGCATCTCGTATTTTTGATACGAAATGCTTTTAATAAATGTAAATAAGTTTTAACGTTTACTAAATTGTGACGCTTTACGGGCCTTTTTCAAGCCTGGTTTGACAAGGATGGGTTTCAAGGAATTTTAAATTGGTTTAATATCAATCCTTCGACAACTTCATTTACTTTTTTTATTTTAAAAATATGAATAAATTTAATTGAATGAGGGAATTGGTAATTTTGAGTTTGTTAGTAAGCATTAAATCAATAAGCAGAAACTAACTCTAACAACTCTTCATTCGAAGTAACTTCGTAAAGATTAATACCCAATTGTGTTTTTTGAAACTCTTCTAAGTCTCGTTCACTTAAACCTACATAAGTCGCAATAATATTGTTCCAAAAAGTATATTGTTTTTTAGGATTGGTTTTTACCACCTTCATCCCAGCATCAAGTCTCTGCTTTAATATAAATCCAACATACTTTTCAACTGATATTTTCTCCATAAAGTACTTATCAACTTGTGCTGAAAAATTTCTTAAACTTGTCATCAATGATAGTGTCTCTTTGAACGATGGGACTTTATTAGTATCATAATGATTTATAAATTTATGAATATCTAACCCACTATACGATTCTTCAAAATCTTGAGCATATCTTCTTAAATTTGCCTTCATATCTGAATCAAATTTTTCTCTTGTACCATGAATTAAATCATTTCTCCAAAAAATTGCAGATTTCACAAGAAAATATTCCTTTGATTTCAAGTCTGAAAAATTGTCAATAAGTAATTCTAACTTTTTATATATTGATTTTTTTGTTCCATTTCCACTTATTGTATCAAGAAAAGATAGATCCTCTGGAATTAATTGATTAACTTCATTTAGAAAAAAATCATCAAAAAAACTTTCAAATGTCGATACAGAATAGGCAAGTGAGGCCTTTTGAATAAATAACTTAGATTCTCTTTTGCTATTATCAATATCCTTAGGATGCCAAGTTGTGCTTAAGTTCTCTGGCCTTTTTTGATTTGGTTGGATTAAATCAATTCCAATATAAGAAGTGATAAAGAATTGATTTTCTCTCCCATGTCTCTTTAAATATTTTCGAAAAGTATTTGATTTTGTTTTCATTTTTTACACCATAGGTACTTCTGGCCTCGAACCAGAGCTTCAGGACATAAGGGATTAATTTAATTTAATCAATTAAAACCCACGTGCTACCAACTACACCAAGTACCTTAATATTAACTATTGTACCATAAATATTAAACTTTATGTTAATTTAAGTAAAATAATCTTTCCGAAAAATTTATATTTTCTCGAAAGATATGTGATAGTAGCTAACAACATATATATTATGCTTGTGATATTTATTTGGTATAATGTTGAAAGGAGGAAGTAAGATGAAAAAATTAATCGCATTAATATTGGTATCTATGTCTGCATTTTTGCTAATGGCCTGCTCTAAGCAATCAGATAACTCCTTAGATGGAGAATATTACTGGATAAACGAAAATAGAAATGAAGTAGCTTTTGTTATATCTGGGGATACAGGAACCATTAAACATGGAGAGGCCGAAGGGTTTACTATAAACAAAGAAAAATCAACCATTCAGTTATTGGGAGAAAATATCATTAAACTTACGAAAAGTTATACTTTTAAAGATGATGTATTTACTGTCGATATCTCAGGTATGAAGCACGACTACTATAAAAAAGATAGCAAGGCTTATCAAGAAGCTTTGAAAAAGTACGGCTATCAATAATATACCCGAAAATTAGAGAAAACTATACTTAATATTCATAAGAACGCTACACTCGAGTGTTCTTTTTTGTATCAGTAATATATTTTAAAACACTTGATTATAATCTGTATATACAGTTCAGAGCTATTTTTAAGCATTTGAGAATTTTTAGAGTAATTATATAATTTACTTTGATATGATAGAACTATGAATAATACAAAAGAAAACAATATCAAAAGAGCATTGTGGCATATCAAACGCCATTGTAACCATATAGAAAACAACCACTCTAACAGCGATATAACAGCTGAACTATTCTATTTAAAATCAAGTGTTGAAGTCTTACTTCGAATTTTCAATGATGAAAAACCCTATCCAAAATTGGATAGGGAAGAAGTATTTTAGATACTTCGAAACATTTTAGTACCTTCTGTTCTAATAGACAAAAAATTATAAAATTACTCCTGTTCTTAAATTTAATGATGATAGTTTAATCCCAGAACTCTTTTACTTGTTCACTAATAAATTCATTATTGAACCAAAAACTTTGCTTTGTCATATATTGATCAGAATACTCTGTAGGTTTATTTTTCCACTTTGCTCTCACAGGAAGACGACTAGAAAATCGATTCTCTACATAACTTTTCTGAACTGTATGAGGACGAACATGCATAATACTTCCACTATCTGACGCTTTAGGTAAATTATTTTTAACTCTCCAGTCTGACCCCCATTTCACTAACTCTAATTCTACACCATTTTTTATAATGTCTCGTGTTTTCTCCCAAACATCTTTAGCTTTACTATCTATTAAAGCCATTGGCATTCTCCAAAATTTCGCTCCTTTAAGAACATATTCGCAATCAACATTTTTAAAAACTACAAATAAAAATTTGCTCTGCTCCAAATTGTTAAATAGTGCTGATTCTTCCCATGTTTCATTTATTAAGTTTTCAAAATCAAATGCAGGAAAACTCATATGTTCCTTAGGTTTGTTATTTTCTTCTAATCTAATAGTTTTTAGTTTAATTCCTGATTTAGCAAACTCCTCGGTTTGATCTAAATCATTTTTTATATTCAAAATAGCTCCGACAATTAACGATGGCAGATGTTTAGGGTTCAAAGAAGTATCTACAGAAAATATTTCAGCTAATTCACTAATCGTTTTTCCTTTATACTTATTAATTTTTGATAGAATTAATTCCTCTAATGAATTGTTCTCTAACTCTTTGATGTCAGAAATTATTGACTCTCGAATTGCAGTAGTTTTTTTATCCTGTTTAAAATAATCTACTTGAATATTTGGATCCACCATATCCCCGTAAATATAATCTTTTACCAGAGCTTTCATATACGAATTTTTCAACGCAAACGCTCTCGGTTTCGCTTCAGCTACATTCAAAGACGGATGTTGAGGTGTCCTATCAGTTGCTTTTTTTGCTTTTGTACAAGCCTCAAGAATATTTGTCAGACTTCCTGATAAATCATTTGCTTTTCCATCTTTTATGTATTTGTGTATTATATCCCAGTCTTTTTTTATAATGAGCCAATCTTTATCAGGCACTTTAAACTGCATAGCCTTAATAAATTTAAATTCTGTATTTTTTATTTCTTTTTCATAAAGATAAAATCCTATTTCAAGGACTTGATTTTTCTTATAAAAATTACTCTCATTAATATTGTCTATTTCAAACTCAGTTATATAATTAATTTTGTTCAGAACTAGACGCTCTTTTGCAGTAATTCCATAATCTACTTTTTTTAAGGGTGTTGCTTTTAATTCTATACCTACAGCTTCCAAATCAGCTTCAGCGAGATTATTCTTTTCAACTCCAAACCAAGACTCCCAAGCATCACCATAGATTGATTTGTTGGCAGTTTTTTTATTTGGCATTAAAGCTTGCAATTCTCCAACTGTTTTCCCAAGTGCTTGTAGTGCCCAATTGTGAACTTCTTCTTTGTTTGTAAATTTCATATTTTTATACCATCCTATATATACTATTTTAACATGATCATGCAAATTTGTTGATCATTCACCTTTTTTTTAGTATAATAGTTTAATGAAAAACTCTCAAAGGAGAAAAAATGAAAGTACTAGAATTATTTGCAGGAGTTGGAGGTTTCCGAGTTGGACTCGAGAACTCAGATAGAGAATATTTCGAAACTAAATGGGCAAATCAGTGGGAACCTTCTCGCAAATCACAAGATGCATTCGAAGTCTACAACTATCACTTCCCTGATAGCGAAAATATTAACATTAACATCTCTGATATTACAGACGAGCAGTTTTCGAAAATGGATGCGGATATAATTGTAGGAGGTTTTCCTTGTCAAGATTACTCTGTTGCTAGAAGTAAAAAGAACGAAAAGGGGATTGAAGGAAAAAAAGGGGTCCTCTTTTGGGAAATCATTCGTGCCACTGAAAACATTAAACCTAAATACCTTATCCTCGAAAACGTTGACAGATTGCTAAAAGCCCCTTCTAAACAACGAGGAAGAGACTTCGCAATCATGTTGACAGCCTTCAATAATTTAGGATATTCAGTTGAATGGAGAGTTATAAACGCAGCTGATTACGGACGCAGTCAAAGACGTCGTCGCGTTTTCTTCTTCGTTTATCGCAATGATACAGAATTCGCTAGATTAATTGATAATCAGTTTGAACATAATGATTTCATTTTTGAAGAACATAAATATGATGAATATTTGTTTAGAACAGGTCTATTTGCTACTCAATTTCCAATAAAAAATATTCCTGTGAAAAACCGACATGTTTTTCATGAACTTGGAGAGGATATCGTAGAAGTATCTGATAATTTTACAGGTACGGTCTGGAACACTGGTATTATGAGATATGGAAAATACTACTCTATCGACACAGAACCTAACTTTAATGGAAAACCAATTACATTAGGTGAAATTCTTCAAGATGAAGAGGATGTACCAGAGAAATATTTCATTACAGATCCAGCAAAATTGGAAAAATTCCAATTCCTACGCGGTCCTAAGCGAATAGAACGTACTTCTGCCGATGGCCATACTTATATCTATTCAGAAGGAGGAATGGCTCCTTATGATGATTTAAATTTACCTGGTCGTACAATGTTAACTTCTGAAGGTACCGTTAATCGTTCTACCCATTTTCTTAAAGTTAATGGTAAATATCGTCTTCTGACTCCAGTTGAAGCCGAACGCCTTCAAGATTTTCCAGATAATTGGACCGCTAAAAAGAAATTATCAGACGGATCTATTGTAGATGTTTCTGATAAAATGAGAATGTTCTTTATGGGAAATGCATTAGTTACTGAGATTGTAAGAAAAATTGGAGATTTCATTCGTGAGATAGAAGAATAAGAGAGCTATAACAGCTCTCTTATTTTTCTATTTCTTCGTTCATCATCTGTAAAATTTCATTTTTCTCATCGATTGTAAATTCTGGGGTAATTAATGGTGATTCAATTGCATCATACATTATTGATTTCTTATCATTTAATCTTTGATATATCTTTTTATCAATTGTACTTCTTCTATCAAATTGACCATCTAACATAAAGTAATAGTAGTTAGTTTCTTGATTACTTTTCAATCCTAATCTATGAATTCTATCTCGTGATTGTAACATATGAGTTAGATTAAATGAATACTCTAAATAAAGTGCATCATGGGCCACCATATGTAATGAAACAGACTCTGCCAACGTATGTGGATTGGTTACTAAAACATCATATCTTCCTTTTTGAAAATCTAGGATAATCCTTTCTCGTTCACTTGACTCTATCCCACCATATATGACAGCAACCCTAAATCCTTTCTTTATTAAGTCATTTTTCATCTTATTTATTGTATCAACAAAGATACACCACACAACAATTATTTTCCCCTCATTAATTAGTTTTTGAGCTGTCTTCAAACATTTTGCATACTTAGATGATGTAGAAATGGAATTAATCAATGCTAATTCGTTATTAACAAATTTTGGCTTTTCATCAATTATCTCTATATCAGGTAAATCGTCATCCTGATTGTAATCACCATACATATCTATAGAAATTTCATCTTTTAATAGTTGTGGATTCGATGAAAGCTGTATCAAACGAATATAAAGTTTAAATGGATTGTGACTAAATTTCTTCCAAAGAATATTAATTAATTCTTGTTCTGAATCATTAGCAGTAACATTAATAATGTTATCCTCATTTTCTTTAGGGACATTTAGTTCTTTTTTCGTCACCCTCCAAAAAAATGGATTTAGTTTAGTGTTAACATCTTGTATAGTAACTGGATCTGGTTGATAGAGGGATGCTAAGTTCAAACCAAAATATTCATTGAATTCAAAATCATACAATATATGTAAGAAGTTCCAAATATCTTGGTAAGAATTTGGAATAGGTGTTCCTGTAAGAACATAGCGATAATTTGCTTTTCTTGATAATTCTATCGCAAATTGAGCTTTTTGAGATTCTAAATTTTTAATTTTATGAACCTCGTCAAATACTAACATCGTTCTTGAATCAACTATATTGAGAAGTTCATCTCTATATTTTATAAGTGATTCATAATTTATCAAAATTAAATTATAGGAATGAACATTTTTATAAAACATCTCGGGATAAAAATTCGGATCGTGAACATCTAATAGTTTCAACATCTTTTTATCTTTAAAAACCGTTTTAAATTCTTCCTTCCAAGAAATAAACGAATTTTTTGGCCCAATAACAATAATCCTATCAATTTTATCTATTTGTTTGCTAGACAAAAATGCGAACGTCCCCAAAATCATAGAAGTTTTCCCTGCTCCTGGAACAGAAAAATTTGCGACACGTTTCATAGTTGCTTGGTAAAAACTAACCCAACTTTGAATTTCATATAATTGACGGTTTACTTCAGATTTTACAATACTATTAAATTTTTCAAAATCATTCAGGAATATTTCATCTTTATTTTTAATTGCAATTCCTCTTTTTGCAATTTCTTGAATTTTAAATTCTGATTCTTTAATAAACTTTGCAACAGAGTCTGATACTATCAAACGACAGTTTGTCCTCTCTGAATATCTATTAAATAATTTTACTATCTCTTGAACATCTATGTACGACAATTCCGAATTAAAACATCTAACCTTGTCATCAGAATATTGTTTTTTTATAATTTTCTTTAGTGATCGTTGTGTCAAATCGAGTGGGATTCCTAAATTATTTTTTAAATGTAAACCATTATCATAATAGAGTATCAGAGCATTTTCTTCAAAAATTAGACTATCTATAACTATTTTCCCTTGACTAAATGAGATGATTTTTGATTTTACAACCTCATCAATTGTTTTTACAAATACCATTCCATTATTTGCTTTATTATTCCATAGCTTATCAAAAAAAGTTACTTTTTCTTTTAGCTCTGAATCATTTGTTTCCCAACTTTTAATAACAGAGATTTCTTCATAATTTTTTATAAAACCTGCTTCCGTTTCATTTAATGAACCCGAAAAATAAAGTATATTGTCAGAAGAATCTCTAAACAATCCAAACTTAGCATGAAATAAACCCGAGTACGTAAAACCAATTTTTATATCAACCAAACCAATTTCGATTAAATATCCTAAATTTGATAGATAACGCTTTTGTTCACTATTTAATTTTTCAAGAGTGAGACTATTATATAATTCTTTTTCTATACCATCTTTTCTATTATCATATCCTTGGACTATTTGGCGATAATCACTTTCAGATATCTCGTGAGAGATAATTAACCGGTATTTACCTCTATTATCCAATAATCCTTCTATTCCTTTTGAATAGTATGCCAAAGCTTTAGAACTGAAGTATCCACTTACCCTATCATACGCACATGATTCCTGCATTGCAATATTATAAAATTGTTCAGGTATATCATCTGAAGATGTGGAGTAAAATGTTTTAAAATTATGATCTGATAACATCAATTACTTCCTAATTCTTTCAACTGTTCTTCAATACTGTTTAAAATTTGGTCAAACTCTGCTCTTAATTCGTCATTTAATCTAAGTACAGAATCTTTATCTATATCTTTTATTAACGAATCAACTTTATTTAATATTACGATAGGCTTATTCTTTGCTGTAGATAATTTCTTGGTTTCTACATATTGCTCCGTAATATTTGTAACTTGATTTTTGATATCCTCTGTCAAATTAAGGATGCTGGTTTCTGATACATCTTTCTGAGTTGTTTCACTTTCAAAGAAGTCATTTGCATCATCAAGTACTTCTTTTTCATCTATTTCTTCAATTAGTGCATCACTCAATTTTTTATCTTCAAAAACAAATTTTAATTCTCGTATTTTTCTAGATACATCCCCACCTAAAGATAATACATTTAAAAATAGAAACTCTTTGATTTCATCAATTTGAGAATCATCTACTTTTTTACTTTTGATGATTTTAGCAACCTCTCGGATTGGTCCATCTATTTTCTGTTGTCTTGCAATATAAAACTTTTTAGGTTGATTAATATATTCCAGGTACTCTATCATTAATTTAGCAATTTCAATCTCTTCATTAACTTTCGTTAATGATAGCTGTGTTTCTCTAGAGTACTCCTGAGGTGTAAACACTTTTTCTTCAATCAAATCTCGATAAATATCTACGAGACGATCAATTGGATTATAATCTACTTTGGATTCAATCGCATGCTGTAAATTCAATTCCAATCTTTTAATATCTTTTTCAGTATATGCATCACTTTCTAAAATGACAGCTTCTAAATAAGAAAATTCTGCACCAGCCCCTTCTCTTGATAATTGTCTCAAAGAAGTAAATCTTCTATTTCCATCTAGTACAATACCATTTGCCATTATCACTGCAGGTTCTGTCTGTGACATTATTTTTATATTAGCCTTAGTTTTCTTAAGGGCATCTGGATTACTTTGTTCAATATATTTTTCAATAATATTATTAAACGCATTAATATCATCTTCAGGAAATTCTTTACCTTCATCTATAAATTGAGAAACATATGTAGCAATTCTTCCATTTTTCTTATTATAAATTAAATATTCAATTGGGACTCTATAAACATTAAAAGTTTTTGTTTGTCCTTGAATTGATAATTTTTTGGTAGATACTGGAGCTCCTAAATTAATATCTTCTAATAAATTCATTTACCATAAACCTCATCTAAATATTCTTCTTTTAAAATATATACCTTATTCAATATATCTGAATAATATGCACCTTCTTCTACTAGTTTCACCCGAACACTATATTCATCTAAATTTAATCCATATTTGGAATTTATATCATCTGTAAAATCTTCTAAATTAGCTGATTCACATTTTAATAACTCATCAATCAAAAATTCGTTCAAATTCTTCTTTGTTTTACTTCGACAATATATATTTGGGAAGCCTACACTAACAGCTTTTACTTCATCAGAAGTACTGATAAGTCTGTCTAAAGAAATTAACTCAAATCCATCTTCTAAAAGGCTATCACTAAATCCATTATTTATTAATGAAATAATAGAAAAATACTCTCCATCACTTGTGAAATCAATTACTCTTGATATAAATTGTAACAATTTTTTCTTATCAAATCCTCTATTTTCTAAGTGTTCAACATTGATATAACTTATCTCTGATATCTTTAAAATTTGTAATTCACTTTCCAATCTCTGAATCGAACTATAGTATTCAGTTGTTTTAAAAATTGGTTTATCCTCAACATGAAAGATTTTATGTGACAAAATATATGTTGTAAAAGCTTCCATTCCAGATCGGTATTTTTGCTTTACAACAATTCCTCCTTTTTCAACAAATCCAAGATTTAAAACTAGTTCAGAATTGACCTCATTTAAATTTAGATCTCTTTTCACAATAGAATAGAATTCATTCTTTTCATAGATATCATCACGTAAACTTTCTTTTAAAGCACTTACTTGTGTATAATACTGATCTTGCTCAAAATAAACTACTCTATTTTGAATATGATTTGTAAACTCAGATAAAACATAAGCTATTAAAGTATCACCATTAAATCCATAGTTCCTTACCATATAATCAATAAATTCATCTAACGAACTACCATTAAATTTTTTTAATTCTAATAATATATATTCCCTCTTAGTCAGTTTCCCTTTAACAAAACCAGGATTCCGTCCTAAGGTTACAGTATTAGATAAGATTTTATATTTCTTACAAAAAAAATGTAGCTCATACCCATTCAATATGTCTAATTCTTTCATTAGAACTGGATTTTTTTCGTAAATCCAATTCATATCATATGCTCCATCCGGAATTGAATCAAATACTTCAACTAATTTTTGTTTTATTTCAGTATTACAATCTATACCGTGAAATCTATATCCTTCCCTAAAGGAAAAAATAATATTTGAGTATCGATCAAGTAGTGCACTTAAACTCCTTGTACTCTTTATCTTTAACTTTTCGTTTTTGCCTACCTCCTCAGTATACAAATAAAAAATATCATCCAAAGAAAAATATTTTTGTAAATTTCTATTCCTCTGTAATATATCAATAATAATATATTCCCTCGAAAGTTGTTTTCTATTATTTTTCAATAGATAAGTTCCAGATGAATCCAACAAAAATTGTTTTGCATTTTCATCGAACTTACCTTCCAAAATATCGGACTCTAAACTTTTGGTTCCCTTTTTATACAAGAGTGATAACAATTCATAAATATATTCATTTGAGCAAAAAACGTTAATAAATAAGTCCTTAGAAATTCTATAATTGGTAAAGAAATCACGATATTTCTCGATTTCATTAATATGAGGCATCTCTCTAACTATTTTTTTTAATACCTGACGGACACGCTCTCTGGTTACTCCAAAGACATCTCCAATTTCTTGCAGTGTTTTCCCTTTTAATCTTAAAATTAGATAATCCTTATTTTTAAAATCGCTTTTGAGGAAATCTTCCAAGGTGACCGATTCCATATCAATTTGATTATCATCTTGAATGTCATCTTGAATGTCATCTTGATTATCATCTTGATTATCATCTTGATTATCATCTTGACTGTCATCTTGACTGTCATCTTGACTCTCATCTTGACTATTAATCTTATTTAAATCGTAAAAATTTTTATTTAAATTGAATGTATTAATTAGTACTTCAGGAAAAGATAGACTATCAATTGCAAGCATAGTATACTCTCCATTTTTATCTAATTGCAAAAAACCATCTGCAATAAGAATTTGCAAGATTTGCTTATCTAATCCGAATGTCTCGATTTCACTATTATTAACAAAGGTGTTATTTAAAAAATAAGCAAAATTTCTCCATTTAAGCACTTCTAATTGTTTTTCAGTTTTTCCCAAAATTTTATAATATTCACTTATTTTTTTCTTTAACTTTTTGGACGAGCCTAGAAGACCTTCTTTTTCCCAATCAAGCGTTTCAAAAAGTCTATTAAATTCGGAAATGGATTGTGTTTTTTTAAAAATTTTCAATCTTATCCCTTTATAATAATCATCTTTTCCCTCACAGTCTACACATTCAAGCATACAAACATCATCAAAAATATCAGTGGACTTAGACAAACAGGGTAAAAATTTTATAAAATAATCTCTTAGTCTTTTTATTTTGCCACTTGATAATTTATTAGTCAATTTAGGATTGTCTTCTAAGAACAAGTCCAAAAATTCAATATCATCTATAGCTAACGAAATTGCTAGCGGAAGACTCAGGCCAAATTTTCTCAGATAATATAGTGAAACACTCATAATTCATCCCATCTCTTCATTTAATATTATCTATAGCTAGTAATAAAAGAAACCGCTTTACTAAATACTATTATATCTCTTTTTCAGGAATAAAAAAATAGTTTATAATAAAATAATAATTTTAATTAAATTACTTTTATTCAAAATCTAATACACATCTTTTTATTGTTACAGCAAATCCTAATCTTATTTACTATAGCAATAGTTTTAACTCTGCCTTCTTTTTAGCACTCTCATCTGAGATTTTCTTACTATCCCAAGCATATGCTACTGATTTGCCTTTATTATATACTAACCAAATTTTCAAGTTATCAATACTTCTTTTGAGTTCTGGCCAACTCTCTTGCTTAAGTAATTCTGGGAATTCTTTACTAGAAGCAAATCCCTCTTTACTAATTCTATTTTTAAACTGTTTTTCTAAAGATAGACTGTATTGATTAAATTCTTTAATCAATAGATCTTTAATATCGTGAAACAAAAAATGGATAGGTACATTTTCATTCTCTATATAAGCTTCAATGGCATGCTTAATATTGTCTTCTCTATCAGGAAAATATTCTCTTAATAAATCCAACAAACGAAAATATAATGCCTGTTTTGATACTTCAAGACTATCTTGTACAGTCTTAAAGCTACTACAACCGTAATAAATTTTAGATAGTAAAACAATGTCTGGCATCAGTACTACCGCTGAAAATATATTTGCTTCTCTCTCCAGTATATCTCCTTTATTATAAACAGACTCTGTAAAGCATGTACCGTTGTGCTTAAGAATGAAATGCCCTAATTCATGACACAAGGTAAAGTTGCGTTTGGTTACGGGATTATCTTTTTCATATGAAAAACTGATGCCAAGTCTATCAATAATCGTCAACCCTTCAATCTTGTGGTTTGAAAAATGATGAGGGATGACTTGAATCTGATTCAAATCAATACAATGGTCAAAATAGTTGCGAAAGTGATAATTAAGGGTTGAAATTTCTTCTTCTTTTATAAAAGAATATAGAGCTTGTTTTGTGATTTCACTTACTCTTGAATACAATTCATCCAACGAACAGTACCTCCTTCAAGTAACAATATACAAAACTAAACCAAATTGGTTGAATTTATTATATAAAAAAAGTGGTCGATTGTCCACTTTATATTACTAATCAATAAATTTTATTTGTTCTGGTGAACCTAGTGAAGTAAATAACATACTCTCAGGAAAAACATAATTATGTTTAAAAATATAATCAATTAACATTTTTGTTGATTCTGGATAATTTTTAAAAAATTCTTGGTAAGCTTTATCTCTATATATGACACTTTTTTCCATTACTGAGAGACATTTGGTATTATCTTTTGAACTGGATTCAGTACAATATTTTATCACAAATTTACCCAATTCAATAGGGTCAATATTACACTTAACACCTTTTTTAGCTAAATATTCAATAATGGTATTAGTAGGTTCAGTAATATAATGCACTCTTCTAGCTTGCAAAATTATATCAGACCAATTTTTTACATATTCGGGGGGCACCTTACCTTCAAAATAATTTTTAAGATATCTAAAAATTGATTCTATTAAACTAAATGTATAGAACCCATCAACTGGGAAATATGTTGCTAATACTGACTGACTTCCTAACTCAAGAAACATATTTCCAATGTTTAAATAGTGAGAGTCTAATACCTGAGTCTGACAGGCTCCCAATATAGTGACATCAGGTACCACCTTTATATTACTTACTAACTCAATCATATCAATTTCATCATCGCCAATATGAAGCTTACCAATCTGATCTGGTTGATTTCTACTCGCTTCAGGCATACTACCATGTCCATAATAAATAAAAAATGTTGCAAGATTTTCATTCATAATATGAATGAAATCAGTTTTGTTTGTAACTTCATGGTAATTAACACTATGTTTAGGAAAATACTTTTTTAATAGTTCTCCTAGTTTCTTTCCATTACTATACAATATGTCATTATGGTTAAGAGTATTGATAATCAGAAAGGACACTGAATCTTTCGAAATTTCACTTGATAAGTTACGTTTAGCTGAATTTACTAATGTATTACCAGGAATAATTGGCAATCTGCTGATTGATTTTATTAAGCCTAGAGGAGTATCTTTATATTTAACCCATTCAATTGGTGCATCTGTAATGAATTTTATATGCTTCCCATGTTTAACAATTATATCGATAAAGCCATCATCTAATGATAACTTTAACTTCTCAGATATTTTATGGAAATTATTATTGAATTTTTCAATTTCTGATAAATTGGAATTCTTCATTATATTTTTAAACATATGCGAATACCACAAAGTAATATCTTTAGAAGGTAAGTTAGGCAAACGCACATACGGAGATTTTGTATCCAAAGTAAAATTAAGAGATAAAGAGTCTAAGATTAAATTTTCTTGAACTCTATCAGAAATTATTGATAGCATCTTTTCAATATCTTTGCTGTCCCCTATTCCATAATATCCTGAAAAATCATATATCTGCCGAAGAACTGATTTAGACAGTCGTAACTGAAACTCTCTATTTACCAAATCAACACTTGTTTTATTTACCATCGGCAAAACAAAAACCATATCTGTTCGATAAGATATTTCATCAAATCTCTTAAAAAAATAATCCGATAGATTCAAAAAATATTTTTCAAGAATATCAAAGTCAAAATCTGCAGTATCTATTGAATCATCCCATCTCCTTATAATTTCAATCAAAGAATCAATTCCTTTTTCATGTTTTGCAAGATATATGATATACTTTTCTGCAATTAGGAGCTTTAAATAATATTTCAAATCACTTATCGCTTGTTCCTCTGCCACTAGTTTTCCTTCTGTTGTTAGGTTATCAAATGGTTTTGGTTCCTGCCCATTTTCAAATATAGATAGGTACAAACCTCTATTACGATTGATTGCAATCTCTAAAGGTCGCAAAAAGCGCTTTTGAGGTATGCTAATCGGCTCAATTTTTGTTTTATCAGAGATTGTAACTTTATTATCTAATATCTGACTAGCATTAATGCTATTTTTTTCAACAATCAATTGTAGTTTGCTGAAAGGAATCTCTACTCCATCTGTTAAAAAAATCACAGGTAGTGTTGTTTCTTGTATTTGTTCAATAATAGGATGATCTTTTAATTCTTCAGGAATGAAAACGCAGCCTAAAGGAGTTTTCTTAATTGAATCTATAATCCCCTCTGTATTCTTAATTAACAGCTCTATATTTATGTATTCCGTAATATATTTTGGATCTTCAATAAATGAAGATAGAGGCCAAGGAGCAAATAACTCTTCCAGACTTTTAGGAAGATGGGCAATTATATATCTTGATTGAGTGTGTGTTGCAATATTTCTATTGAAGCGATAAGAAAATGTATCTCTTTCTATAAAATTGGAGACATCATATTTATTCGTAGTTATAAAGAAACCTACAAATGGTATATTTTTAAACATAGCACCAGACCTCAAATAATCTTTCATTAATTTAAACTATTAAGTATTTTTTTAATTCAATTTTCAAAATATGAAAAAGTACTAATATAACTTATAAAATTATCTCTTAAAAAAATTTTTCCGTTCTTCCATAAACTCAATCAACTCTTTCTTAAATACTTCCTTTTCTTCTTCAGTTAATCCTTTTGAGTTCATACGGAAAAGCAATTCCATATTGTCTAATTCATCTGAATTCTCTTCTGAGTTCCCAACTAAATAATCAACAGACACATTTAAAACTTGTGCAATCTTAACAAGATTTTTCTGTGTTGGTTTTTTAACCCCACGCTCCCATGAAGCGTAAGCAGGTTGCGAAATTCCTAGTTTTTCAGCAACATCAACCTGGGTTAATTGTGCTTGTTTTCTTAGTTTTTTTAAGCGTTCCGAAAATTCCATTATATTCCTCTTAAAACTTTTAAAGAATTTTTCAAAAATCTCTTGACAAATATAACCATTGGTTATATAATTTAAGTATAGCCATTGGTTATAATGACTATAAAAATAATAATGCTTATCTTTTAGCATCATGATCTTTGAAAATTTAATAAAAAGTGCGTCTGACAACCAGAGGACTGATTGCCAAAACTACACTAAACTTCGTACCTTTATTGTAAATGTTTTGGAAAGAAAAGTCAAGTCGGTTTATGGTTGAAGTGAAGATATAAAACATTTTGTGGGCTTCCACGCATTTCGGACTTTCGCATTTTTCCGTATAGTAAAGTGAACTGGCTTCGCCAAAGGGCGTAAGAGAATCCATGGGGTATGATAATGACTACCTTTTGAGATTGGCTGGGAAAGCGATGGTAATTTACGCAAAGCACCTTGCTAAACGTTGCCACCGTGGAAAGAGTATTCTTTCCAACCAAATAACTTTTCTTTACTGCTGTCTATCCTTATTAGATAGACTAACTCTCAAGCTACTAAGTCTTCCCAATTTCTTGGTAGCTTTTTACTTTAACAATAAAGGAGAAAACTATGACAAACTTTTTTCGCATCACAATGTAAAAGACTCTACAATAATTATATCTTCACTGATAGAATGTTTCGTTCATCTGAGAAACTACAAGCTCAACTTTATTCTCAAACTCTCAGTGATTTAAATACAATAGCTAAAAAATCAATAGCTACTGGATTTCCTCAAAGTGAAGTACAATTTTATACCAGAATGTTTAAACGTAAACTTTCTATTCATTATTACTCAAGAGTGAAGCAATTAGCTTAGCTCTTTTTATTTTATAATCAGAAAGGAATATACTTATGATCCCAGAAACACTAAAAATGAAACCAGAATTTATCGGCCCAGCTTACTATGAAAAATTGGGAAATGCCCCACGTTTTATCTTTGGAAAAGAAGGTAAATATCAACGTCATATTCTAAACAGTGAAACACATGGTTCCTTCCATGTTATCACACCTGCTTCTACCACAGTCTTCCCAGAAGATGCTCTTGTAGAAGTTGTTAATCCTATCTTCCTATCAGATACTTCTCTGAATGGAAATTCTGTTGCGCCTGCACTCAATGTTTTTGCTGAAAAACTAGTATTGAAAAAATAATTAAATAAAGGAGAAAATTACATGGCTAAAATTGGATTAAACTACGGAGAAAAACTACAAATTGCTGATAAAACTTATCGTGTTATCACTGATGGTTTAGATGTCCCTCAAGTCCTTGGTAAATTGACTTTCCGTGGTATTGAAGGACCTGATATTATCTTTGAGGAGGATCGTTCACAACGAAATCCTGATGGCTCATTTGCTCAAATTAACACGGGAGAAGTCCGCGGTATTGTTGTTGCAATTCATTCTTCTGTGCAACATCAGACACTCTTCTTTACTATTGCAGATATGTCCGAATCCGAAATTGAAAATCTTGACCTAAAATATCGTGAAGAAATTGAACTAGAAGATATTGTCATTACGCATACTCACGTAAATCGAAACGATATCTTCAAACTATTTGCTTCTAAAATCAAGAAAAAAACAGGAGGAACTCCGTCCAAGGACAATAAATCTGTAGAACATAAAAAAGAAAATTAGGAGGTGAGATACTATGAAGCTCTTTACCTATCGAGGACAAAGAGTTCGAATCATTCACCGAAAAATTAAGGGAGTCACATGGTTAATTCTGTGGTTCCCTTTTTTATTTGCTATTAGCCTTTATACTTACATTCATCTAGAAGAATTAAAAATTCATCCCCTACCACAAGCTTATCTTATAGGCGCTGTATTCTTTAGTTCTTCTATTCTTGCTTGGTTCATTAATCAGCTTTGTTACGAGAAGTTGCTCTTCTTTCAAAAAATGAATAGCTTACGCATTTTATCTCGTTTTTTGTTGGAGAACAATCTCTACCTTTCAAATAAAATCAAACGAGAAAATAAGATTAGTGAAAAGATTGAGCTTCCCCAAGTATATCTAAAACAATCACCATTTAAAATTGAAATTAGCTTCATCCTGGAAGGGAATAAATTTCAGGATCGTTTCTTAAACCTTGGTTCCACTCTTGAAGTAATGTTTAATGGAGATTTTCGAAATAAGACTTTCGATAAACGCTTTATCAAATATGAAATTGCCATCAATCGTATTGATAGTCGTATTTCTATTGATAACGTTATAGTCAAAGGTTCAAAACTACAACTCATGAAAGATGTGACTTGGGACTTTATCGAAGAGCCTCATCTTCTCATTGGCGGTGGAACTGGTGGAGGGAAGACTGTTGTCCTCATGACTATCATTTATGCACTCGCTAAAATTGGATTTATTGATATTTGTGATCCAAAAAACTCTGACCTAGCTGGTTTAAAAAAGATACCAGTCTTTCATAACCGAGTCTATACTAGTAAAGAGGATATCATTAACTGTTTTAAAGAAAATGTAGAGTTTATGGAAAAACGCTATAAACTGATGTCTTCTTCCCATAAATTTCAAGCTGGTAAGAACTTTAAGTACTATGATATGAAACCAAAGTTCATTCTGGTAGACGAGTGGGCAGCTCTCATGGCAAAAATAGACCGTGATTATAGCCAACAAGCTGAACTCATGGAATACCTATCTCAACTCGTCCTAGAGGGCCGTCAAGCTGGCGTTTTCATCATTTTTGCAATGCAACGACCTGATGGTGAATTTATCAAAACAGCTCTTAGAGATAACTTTATGAAGCGCCTCTCCGTCGGTCATCTAGAATCAACAGGATATGACATGATGTTTGGAGATGCAAATAAATCAAAAGAGTTTAAAAAGCTTGATGAAATCAACGGAATCCGTGTCAAAGGTAGGGGCTATATTGCTAACAACGGTGATTTAGCAGGCGAATTTTTCTCACCTTATGTTCCACTTGAACAAGGCTTCTCCTTCTATGAAGCTTACTCACAAATACCAGTTATCGAATTTGAAGGAGAAGAATTCTCTGTCTTTGAAGAATTCCAATCGCAAACTAAAACTAAAAAAGAGACACAGGAGTCTGATATGGAACTTAAAACTACTAATCGTACCCTTAAAGACTTTTCTGATGAGCACAATCTAAAAATGGCAACACTACGGAAAATAATCTATCTATTAGAGGAAGAAGGAATGACTTTTGAACGTTCCGAATCTGCTATTTTAGTAGAACCTTTCCAAGAAAAACTCCTTCTTGAAATTCTCTTACAATTTAATGAGGACGGACGTAAATCTTATCCAAAAGCTGTCGAAGCGATTATTGGTCATCATGGGCTAGGACAAGGGCAAGGGCAAGCCTGATCACAGATCAGGCGCAGACCGTAGACCGAAGCTCCTAGCCCATGATGAATCTTCAACCCCCGGTTTCTAATTCCGAGAATACATTTGAAATAAAAAAGAATGCTGATAATTCAATATTCTTTTTAAGTATTATTTGCAAAAAACAAGATATTTTGTCTGTTTAGCTACCAAAAAGATA
>ERZ772972.140-NODE-140-length-24478-cov-3.375343_pt1 | contig 24478 bp, 17 predicted proteins | sample MGYA00580673_ERZ772972 | MGnify/ENA primary metagenome ERZ772972 (study PRJEB29015, sample SAMEA2738051) | human oral metagenome | biome: human oral; feature: human-associated habitat; material: saliva | place: China | collected 2229 ... | reverse complement strand
TAGTGTAAAATAAGTTGTGTAAACACAAAAAGGAATAAATCCGTTATAGTAGAGTTGCGAAACATTACTAGAAAGAGATTTATTCCTATGACACAGTTTACTACAGAATTGCTTAACTTCCTAGCCCAAAAGCAAGATATTGATGAATTTTTTCTTTTCTTTCTTCCAAACTATCTGACAAAAGTGCTTCTTTCCAAAAATTTGGAATTGGAGCCTCTACAATTTGGCTTTCATCCGTCACAATTTCTACACTTGAACTAGATAAACTATATTCGTTTAAAAAATCTATTTTATTAGTCACTTCTGTTATCCTCCATTTCCTTCTTAATTAAAAAGTACTTCGATATACACACAACACAGAATATTCTCGACGAGTGGGGGTACCACTGGCTTAGAGGAAACCCAACTGGAAATGATGCTGCACGGGTGAAGGTTAGAGAGCAGATAGGTAAATCTGTGTTCGTGTTAGAAGGTTACCCCATCTCCTCAATACATGGATACCCCGATAAGAACGACTTTCATATACATGCAGCAATGGTGAAGCATAATATTGACTACTTAGTCACCAACGACAAAGCTCTCCTGGATTACTGGGAAACGAACGAAAATACCGGTAACCCCTTACCCTATGTAACTATCAGCACTGACGACCTTCTGATGGATTTTGTGGAACCGCATCTCGGTAGGTCAACTCAAGAATCCCTCACATTGTCGTCTACAGACCTCGCAGAAATATATTTATTCCAAGAAAGATATTTCATTAAGAAATATGGTGAAGCAGACTTATGCGGGGCACTTGAAAGAGCTGAAGCTCCTCGTTTTGCTGCTTACTTACGGCGTCATATGCTTCCCCGGTTACCATAAGTATTTAATCCTTCACCACGCACTCATATAGTGCACGGTTTCGGTTGTTTTGTAAGGATAGGAGCATTACAAAAATGCCAAAACCATGCACTATGTTGTGCCGTCATTGCCGCCGCCTGCGCCGTCCCGCTATGCAGCAGTCCGGTTATAGACCCTGTAACCGGTAGAAGCCTTCCACCGCGCGGGTCAGGTACGCCATGTCGTGAACGTGGCACATTTCGCGCGCCGAATGCATCGACAGCAGGCCCACGCCCACATCCACGGTACGCATCCCCAACCGGGTGGCGGTGATAGGCCCGATGGTGGAACCGCACGGCATATTATTATTCGACACGAACTCCTGATACGGCACCCGTGCCGCCTTACATGCCGCCACGAAAATACCGGCGCCCACCGAGTCTGTGGCGTACCGCTGGTTCGCGTTAATCTTCAGCAGCGGCCCGGCACCGGGAACCGGCTGCACCACCGGGTCGTGGTGGCCCTGATAGTTCGGGTGCAGCAGGTGCCCGGCATCCGCCGAAAGGCACACTGAGGAGGCGACAGAACGGCGGTACTGCTCCGTGTTCTCGCCGCGTGCCGCCGACAGCCTCACCAGCACATCTTCCAGGAACGGGCCAGCCGCGCCGCTGCGGGTTTCCGAGCCGACCTCCTCATGGTCGAACCCGGCGAGCATCACGGTGTGGGATGCGTGCTCGTCGGCGTTATCGGCCACATACCGCTCCAGCGCGCACAGCCCCGCGTGCACCGACGACAGGTTATCCAGCCGGCCGGAGGCAAAAAACTCGCCGTGCTGCCCAAACCGGCGCCCCGGCTGAGAATCGGCGGTCAGCAGGTCGTAGCCGACCACGGTGGCGGGGTCAACGTCGCCGCCCTCATCGACCGTGTGCCGCCCCAAGTATGCGAGCACATCGTTCTGCCCCGGGTCAATGCCCCAAATCGGGTACAGGTTGAACTGTTTATCAAGAACCAGTTCGTTCCGTTTATGGTCCAGGTGCGGGGCCAGCTGGGGGATGCGCGCCAGCGGCGGCGTGCACACGTACCGGTCACGCAGGGTGCCGCCCTCGTGCACCGTCAGCCGCCCCGCCAAACGCAGCTCCCTGTCAAGGTACGAGTTCAGCAGCCCCCCACCATAGTTCTCAACACCGATCTGGTGCCAGCCTTTAACCGTGAGCGAAGATTTCGGTTTAACTTTCAGCGCGGGCGAATCGGTGTGTGCGCCCAGCACCCGGTAGCCGCTCGCCGCAGACGCCTGACGCCCGCCCGCCCACGCAATAATCGCGCCGTCACGCACCACAAAATGGCGCCCCGTCGCGGCGGAGTCGGGCCACGTCTCAGACTCGGTCAGTTCGGTAAACCCGGCCCCCTGCAGGCGCCGCGCCACGGTGCGCGCCGCCAGGTAAGAAACCGGCGAGTCCTCAACGAACTGTGCTAGGTCTTCGATGTTTTTCACTGCGTCTACACTCATGTTTTAAGCCTACCTTCACGCGAGAGTTTTGGGGTACTAAAAAGCCTCTTCACGCGAGGTAAAAGCAAGAAATGCTGCTTTACCCCGTGTGAAGAGACTCTGACCGGAAACACCAGATGATGCGTGCGGTGCGCCCGTGTGGGTTCTCAGCCCGCACCGGCACACCGCACTGGGAGCCTTGGGAGGGGTTACTTCCCCTGCTGCTTCGGCTGTTCCGGCGACTGGGGTGAGTGCCCCTGAGAGGCCTGGGCGGGCGAGAACTGCACGGGCGCGTGGCTCTGCTTCGGGTCCTGCACAGTGAACGTGGCAGTGCGCAGGTAGCCGCGGTAGTGCGTGAACCAGCAGATGGCCGCCGTGTAGAGAACCTCGGTGGCGAGCACCATCGCGAAATCGGTGGGGGTGCCGCTGCTCTGCGTCTGAAGCGGGTCCGTGTTCGCGAATATACCCATCGCTATCGTTGTTATATTATTCATCACATGCATGCCGATAGCTGCCTCTAAGCCGCCCGTGTACCAGCAGAGGAACCCCGCGAGTACCGCCATAACCACTATTGAGGCTTGCCCCCACGGGTCGTAGTCGTGGGAAAGCATGAAGAGGGGGGCTGGGAGCAGGATCGCCCACGCTGGGTTCTTGAGCCACCGGCCGATGGTCTGCATCAGGTAGCCGCGGAATACCAGTTCCTCCGCGTAGCACTGCAATGGCACCAGAACAAGAAGCAACACCATGTTCAGCCAGAAGGCAACCTCGTGCGGTTGCTTGTGGTGGAAACCGATGGATGAGAAGCCGTCCAACATCAGCGTCAGCAGGGAAAGCAGCCCATAACAGAAGGCACCAACCACCAGCGCCGTCAGCAGAAGCGACCAGCGGACCCGGCGCTGCACCGAGTGCACCAGGCCCCATGGACGGGGACCGAAAATCAGGCGTGCAACACGTATGGCGGGGAATATAAGAGCAACTGAACCGAATAGGAGGAACATGGCCAACGGGTCATCCAACACATTGTTCCTGGCAAAGGATTCAAAGTTATCGCCTACTCGGCCGCGCAGTATGAGGCCCGTCATCACACCAAATAAAACACCCAGAACCACATAGATTGCCAGACCCACCAGGCCCTCCAGCAGGGGCGTGAACCAACGGGAACGGCCGTCGGCAAAGGCCAACCGGTGGTACGGCAGGGTACGCTCAACAGAGGCCGACATATCGGAGGTGAGACTGGGGTCGAGGTTATATACGGGCACCGCATACGAGCCGTGCGCCGGTGGGTTCTCGGGGTTCTTAGAGACCTGCTTAATAGCGTCCGTTAGCGGCGGCAGGGCAAGCAGCTGCGACACCGGCCGAGGATCATCCCCGGGGCTGACGGGGGCCGCCTGGACAGGGTCCTGCTCACTGCCCGAACCCGAGGCGGTGCTCGCGGCGCGTTGAGCAGCGGTATTGGAGCTGCTCCAGGGCACATCAGTAACCCCTGAGGTGGTCTCAGGGGCTGGGGAAGTAGCGGATGATTTAGGTGATTTTTGCCTCGTATCCTGCGGCCTCTGTTGGTTTGTGCCTGCGTGGTGGTTGTGCTCGGGGTGCCGTTTGGGCTCCGACGAATTAGTGCTCATAATCTATGCCGCTCCTGCAACTTTTCGATGCTCACGCAACGTTGCGCCGTGGGGTTGTCTAAGTGACTGTTACAGGGTATTTTAGCGGTAAATATGACATAATTCTATGGTTACCGTATTTCTCTTGTTTAGATTGTGCGCGCCATCGCTTCCGGGTATGGGGGTGGCGCGGGCAGAAGGAAGGCTTCTCATGGCACTGATTTTTAATCCGCCGCCGAATTGGCCCAAACCCCCCAAAGGCTGGAAACCCACCCCCACTTGGCGCCCCGACCCCGCGTGGGGCCCGGTCCCGGCCGGGTGGCAGCTGTGGATTGAGGAGCCCACCGATTCCGCCGATTTCAACGACGAAGGCACGGCGTATGAGGAGCCCATGGATGAGCTTCCGGCACACGTTGGCGACGACTACACTCTAGCGGGTGACGACTCGGTTATTGCCCCCACCCCACAGGAACACGCGCAGCATAGTCCCGCAGCCCCCGCCACCGGTAGTTTTCCTATACAGGAGCAGGCGGGCACAGAGCGAACCGTCGATACCGCCGTATCTCATAACGCACCTACACATTCCGCCCTCGAACACGACACGGTGACCGCGGAGAACAGTAACGGTACTGAACAGGGGCAAGAGCAGAAGCCGCACACCACCTCTTTTGACCCGCTTAATGATGACTTCAGGATGGCGCAGGCCACATCGCACCCATCCCGTGAGGCTCATGCCGCACACTACGAGGCTGAGCGCGCCCGCCTGCAGCCAAACGGCCCGGCAAACACCACCGAGCCGCAGCCTGGCGGACACCCGCAGGTAGTGGAAGGGCAGTCAAACGGCTTTAACGGTGGGCAGGCTGTGGCGGGTATGCCCGAGAACATGCCCCAGCCGACTTCCCGCCGGGCCGCCCGCGAGCAGTTCATGGCTCAGCAGGCCGCCGAGCGCGCAGCCGCCCAGCAGACTGAGCAGAACACAGCTGATGCCAAGGACGAGCAGGCTAGCGCCGCTTCGGCAGCGCACACCCAGCCAGCTAGTGAGTCCACGAGCGGGCCGCAGGTGGCCGAGATCGCCGAGGACACGCCCCGGCATGCCCAGCCTGTTAGCGGCGAACCTACCCTGCCGGAGCCCGCAGATTTTCAGCGTGAGAGCACTGCCGACTCCCCCGCCGCAGATGAGCTGGCGGAGTCGCAGGTAACCGCTGACGCTGACGCGCACCGGGAAGCTGATACTCCCCCCAGCATCCCCGTTGGTGATGCAATAAAAAGTGAACTGCAGAAGGATGAGCCCGCTCAGGCTACTCCCGCAGCGGGTGCGGACGAGCAGGAGGGCACCCATGCCGGTTCGCCCGAGCCGGTCGCCGCTGCCCCTGCACTACTCCCCGAGACCGAGGAAAACCAAACGGATACGGTTGATTCTGGTGATTCCCGGGCTGCGCGGCGTGCTGCACGGGACGAAGAGTACGCGCAAGCCTCCACCGAAAAGGGTGCCGCTGAGCAGGTTTCCGCTGAACACATTTCTTCTGAGCAAACCTCCCCCGAGCAAGACACCCCCGCCGCCGAGACCCGCACCGGTGCCACCACAGCCGAAGAGCTGGAGCAGCCCGAACCCGTGAAGAACGCTCTGCGCCGGTTCGCGCAGGTGCGTGAGGCGCAGGAGATGAGTGCATCAAACGAGGGTGCACCCGGTGAGCACATCAGTATTGAGGTGAACGAAAACCTCGATACTCAGGGGCTCATTAAGATTCAGCCGAAGAAGAAACAGACCAAAGACGAGGCGAAGCCCGCACAGAACACCCAGGGTGCCGCTGAGAACACCACGCCGGCAGCTGAGGAAGCTGACGGTGCGGCACCGCACGCCGCAAAACACGCCGCCACGAGCCCCGCCGCCGATGAGGTTCAGAAAGAGCAGGCAGACACGGGCGAGCGGCAGCAGCGGCAGGGGCCCACCCTCAGCGGTGCGGGCGCCGACGATATAATGCCTCTGCCCACCCCGCCTGAGGGTATTGCGGTGCAGGAGCAGGAGTCGGATGCGGCAATCCGCACCTCCGCCGATGACATTATGGGCGGTGACGAGCCTCCCAAGCGCCGCCGCAGGGCAGCCGAGGCGGCTGAGGACGATAACGCCCAACCGTTCGTGTATGAGGGTGAGCGGATGCTCGGCGCGAGCGTTGAGGCACCGGACATTACCACCGCCTCGTCGGTGGATACCGCAGCGAATATTCCCGCAGACGCGGCAACTATTGCGCTTTCTCCCCTTGACGATGATGAGCCGTTCGAGCCGAAGGAAACACCCTCGGTCCAGGATGCTGAAAGTACCGCGTCTGAGGATGAGGATGCGCTGCCTTCGCCGGTGAACTCGCCCCTGATTGAGTTCCACGACACCTCCGCCGCGGCCCAGCACACCGCCCAGGATGATGAGGCCCGCACCGAGGGTGAGGAGCCCTCCACCGAGCAGCCGTCCCAGGTAAAGCCGCGGCACGCCGCGAAAGATACCGCAGAAAAGGCTGAGGATGCGCCCCGCGAGTCCCGCCGCACTGAGGAATACAGCGCTAAAGACCACAGTGTTGAGGCACACGGCACCGAAAACACCGGCACCGAAACCGATGGTGCCCAAGAATATGGTGCCCAGGAGTATGGCGTCGAGGCTCGTGACGCTAAAGCTCATGAGGCTGGGAAACACCAGCAGGAGGCCGTGTCTCACACCCCCGAACCTGAACCAGAACCCCAGCAGGAGCCTTACGGGCTAACTGACGCTGCGCAGCAGGCATCGGGCGCGGATGAGGCCGCTAAACCGGCCTCTATTCTGCCCGCAGCGACCTTCCCCGAGGGTACCGGTGCGGCACAGTCGCATGTGGCAGCTAACGAAACCGGCAAGCAGTCATACACGGCGGACCCTTCGGGGTACGGGCTCTCAGAAGAGCCCACCAACCAGCCCGCGGCACCGGCTGCTGCACCCGCAGCATCCGCTGGGGCAGGTTCCGATCAGGCGCCTGATGCCGCAGCACCGGCTGTTCCTCCGATCCTGCCGGAGCCGATTAACCCCGAGCTGGCAGATCATACCTCGCAGATTCCGCTGCCGAACCAGCAGAGTGCCGCTCCCGTGAATTCCGCGAACCAGGGCGGCGCACCAGCGCAGGGCGCCTCGTACGGCACCGACCCCGGCGCGGCGCAGTCACCCGGCTACGGGCAGGATGGTGCGCAGAACTACGGCCAGGATTACGGTGTCTCCGGCTACGGTCAGGACGCCGCCCAGGGGTACGGGCAGGATATGGCAGGCACCGGCTACGGGTATGACCCGCAAAGCCAACCCGGTGCCCAGCCGGAGAACCCGCAGGCGGGGCAGGCCCAGGCAGAGCCCCCAGCCGATCAGTCCCAGCCGAGCCAGACGCAAGGTACCGGACTGACAGCCCGCGACGTGCAGGCCACCCCGGCTGACGGTACGCAGGGCAACGCCAGCGGCCCGGTCGCGAACGCGCCAGCACCCGGCACCGTGACCCCCGCATCGTTCGCGGCTGAGAACGCCCGAAACACCCAGAATAACGCGCAGTTTAACCCCGCAAACGCTGCCGCACCTACGGCGGCTGCGGCTGGTGGCGCGGCAGCCAAGAAAGCCTCCGGAGGGGCAGCCGGGGCCGTGAATACGCTGCGTGAAAAACTCACCGCGAATAACGGGAACCAGAACTTCTTCTCCACCCCGCTGGGTTTGGCGAGTATCGCGGGCGTTATTCTGCTGGTGGTGCTGCTGATCCTGGCGCTGGTGCTGTTCATACCGCGCGGTAGCGACAATACGAACAACGCGGAGCCTGCCGCAAGCAGTTCCAGCAGCTCCTCGTCCGCGAGCAGCAGCTCATCCTCCGATTCGGATGACTCCACCGAACTGAAGAAGCCCTCGGGCGACTTCAAGGAGTACACGGGTGAGGGTAAGAAGACCATCGACATCGAAAAGCCCAACGGCAACGACTCGAAGGCGCTGGTCTACTACGAGTTCACTCCCGCGTCCGTGCCCGCAAACGAGAATAACCGGGGTGTGCTGAACGTGGCGGGTAAAACTGACAAAGACCAGTCCAGCGGTTTTGAGGTGCGTGATTCCGGCAGCGTGAGCTCCACGATCACCGGCTCCGCCTGGATGGACACCACCAGCAAAACCACCCGCAAGCTGCAGATTGAGGGCGAAGGCAAATGGACGGTGCGCGTGTACGATGCCTCCTCCGCACCGAAATACGGCAAAGGTGAGAGCATTGAGGGCCGGGCACGTAACTACGCCTTCACCTACACCGGCGGCACCAGCTCGTTTGAGGTGAACAGCGAAAGCACCGACAATAACGGCTACTACCACTTCAGGCTGGATGCGGTCGGTAAAGGCTCGGTGATTGGCACCAGCATGGCTTCGTCGAAGAGCACCACCGAGTGGGAAGACAGCAGCAGCGAAGTGTACATGTTCGTTGAGGCGCCCTACGCCCGGTGGCGCATGAACACCAAGTAGCCCGCACCCGGTCGCCTCACCGGAAGGTGCCCTGATTGCTAAGGCCCGTCGTGATGCACGACGGGCCTTAGCTGTGCCCTCTTGGGAGCGGGCGTGTGGAGGGCTACGGTGCGGGGCGTTCGGGTGCACGGAACCGGCCCGAGTCCACCCGCGCATCAATTGCTGCCCGGTGCGCCCAGTAGGTGAGGAACACCAACGCCACCACCAGGTACATGGCGGCGTACGGGGCTGAACCGGCCACCAGCCCGGCGCCGCCCTGCGGCAGGTAGATCATCTCGTGCGAAGAGTACTTCGGGGAGAACAGCACCGCCAGCCAGAACGGGGAAATATACATGCCAACCAGTGCGATCACGCTCGCGAACGTACTCAGCACGTACACTACCGGGCGTGCCGCAGGCATAATAAGCGGGAAAATCTCCAGGTATAACGCAACCAGCAGAACCGGGTACCAGGTGTTGTGGTGCGACCAGCTAATCGGGGAGATTTGGAGCATTAAAAACGCGTTCAACGCCACCTGGGAAAACACCATGTTCGCGCGGATGAACAGGCGCATCAGGGCGGCGGTGGCCACCAGCAGGAATAGGGACAGCGCTGCCACCAGCACCGTGGCGATAGGCTCAGGCACACCCTGGTGCGCGAAGATACCGGTCAGAGACACGTTATCGTAGAACGCGGTCACCCCAATGCGGGAGGTGTTACGCACCGCCACACCCCAGTAGTAGGCGGCCTCACCCGGCACCGCCAAAAACCCGAGGGCGATGGTGCCCACGAAACCACCCGCCACGGAGGCAACACCGCGCCAGTCTTTGCGCATCAGCAGGATAAGCCCGAACGCGAGCGGGGTGAGCTTAATACCGCCAGCAATACCGATCAGCACCCCGCGGGGGACGCGCGTGGCCGGGCGCAGGAAGTCAGCCAGCACCAGCAGCAGGATGACCGCGTTAATCTGCCCAAAGTGGGTGGTTAGCCGCCATGGTCCGCTCGCCCAGATCAGCAGCGCCAGCGTTGAGGCGCACCCGGCGGTTCCCAGGTGTTCGTACAGGGGGATGCGCACCCCGCGCCTGCTCACGTACTTGGTGATGACCCACCCTAGCCACCAGGCGATACCGGCGGTGATGAGCATCATCAGGGCCATCCCGACTTCTTTGGGCATGAGCGCGAACGGCACAAAGAGCAGCGCGGCGAACGGCGGGTAGGTGAACGGGTAGTTGTCGAGGCTCACCTCGTACAGCCCGGGCCCGCCGGGCCCATCAGTGATGGTTTCGGCCCCTAGACGGTAAATGTACAGGTCGTTGCCGCCGTCGTTAATGACGTACTGCACCATGTAGATGACCGTGAGCACGAACAGGGCATGCGGGATAAACGCTGCGGGGTGTTTTTTCAACGGCTACCCCTTTTTGGCCTCGGGTGCCGCACCGGGGGGCGGGGCGATAAACAGGTCGTCTTCTTCTGCGGTGCGCACGGCGGGTGTTAGGGCCGCCACCGCCCAGGTGATCATGACCAGGTACAGGCACAGGATCGGCACGGTGGAGAACAGCAGGGCGTGCTGGTAGATATTGTCGAGGTCGCTGAAGCTGCCCCACAGGGAGGCGCCCAGCCACATGGGCGAAATGTACAGGCCGATGAGGGCCACCCAGGTGAGGATGCGCGCCGCCCGGTTGGCCCAGGCGGGCAGGTGCGCGTAGAACCGGGGGAACGCATCAACGATGAGCGCCATGAGGATCAGGGGGAACATGACGTTGTGGTGCGACCAGCTGATGGGCGAGATGCTGACCATCAGGAACCCGCCGACCGCCACCTGCGAGAGTACAAGTTTACGGCGGTTCAGCTGGTGCAGCAGCGCGGCGAAGAGGACGATGGTGGCGAGCACCAGCCCGTAGTATGCGGGTTTCAGCAGCGGGTCACGCAGCCCCAGGTGCATAAGCCAGCCCTGGATGGAGATATTGTCGAGGAAGTTAATGTTGCCCACGCGGGAGGGGTCCGAGACGGCGCTTGTCCAGAAGGTGAGGGCCTCATGGGGCAGGAAGATGAACCCGATAATGACGGTCGCCGCGAAGGAGGCGCCGAGGGTGAAAATACCGCGCCAGTCTTTGCGCATCAGCAGGATAAGCCCGAACGCGAGCGGGGTGAGTTTAATACCGCCAGCGATACCGATCAGCGCCCCGCGGGGGATACGCTTGGCCGGGCGCAGGAAATCAGCCAGCACCAGGATGAGGATAATGGGGTTCACCTGCACCAGCGCAAGCCCGCGCCGCCACGGCCCGGAGAGGATGATGATGAAGGTGAGCACGGCAATAGTACCGTATCTGCCGAGCTTGTCTTGGAAGGGGATGTGGTAGCCGCGGCTGGTGGCGTAGTCATAGATGAGGGTGGCCATCCACCAGGCCACACCAATGCTGATGGTGTACATGATGCCCACGCCCACCCCGAACGGCAGGAACGCGAACGGCATAAAGAGCAGCGCCGCGAACGGCGGGTAGGTGAAGGGCAGTTTAAGCGCACCGTAGTCGAGCAGGTCACGGGCGTAGAGGTCTTTGTGCATGCCTTCGTTGTCGAAGATGGTCATGGCCCCGAGCCGGTAGACGTTAAAGTCCAGGCCGCCGGTGAATTCGATGTAAATGAGCCAGCCGACGACGGTCAGGGCGAGTGCCGCGAGCGCTATTTTGCCTGCCACGGTGGTGTTTGGCGTGGGGTTTTGCACGGGTGGCGCTGTGGTCATGGTGGGTCTTTCTGCTCGGGGGTGTTTCGCGTGGTGTCGGTTGTGGCCCGCCGGGCGCGGCGGTTGTGGCTGGTTTTCTGTTGCCTGTTTGTCCCAGTCTATCGTGTGGGCGTGTGGGCGTGGGTGTTCCCCGGTGGTGCGGGGGTCTTGTGGTGGGGCTCTGCCCTGCTGCTGGGCGGGGTGCGGCTGGTTGCGGCGAGGGTGTGTGCAGCGGCGGGGCGGCAGGGGCCTGTTAGTCCGTGTCTGTGGTGGGCTTGTCTGATTTTTTTGTGGTGGCTATGAGGCGGTTGCCGCGGCGTACGGGTGCTTTGCGGTTGAGCCCGGCGCGCATCCCGGTGCGGGTGGTTTTTTGGGAATCGGCAGGTTTTGCCGCAGCGGGTTTTGCGGTGTTGGAGTCGTCGTGGCCGCCCGCTGCGGTGTTGTCCGTGTCTTCCTCGGTGGGGCGGGTCGCCGCGCTGTCGCTGTCTAGTGCGGTTTCGTCCGGGTCGTGCTCGCCCGTGCTGTCGTGTTCTTGTTCCGCTGCGGGACTGTCAGTTTCGGGGGTGTCGTTGCCGTCGGCAGAAGCCTTGGCGCGTTTGGGGGTATCGGCGATGCGCGCAGCCACCTCAAGCGCGAGCGCGGCCAGGGCCACATAGTACACGATGATGGAGGGGTATAGTGCGGCGATTTTCTGGCTTGACCCGACGAAGGTGAGTGCCGAAATGACCAGCTCGATCGCCATCACCAGCGTGAGTTTCGCTGATCCTCCGGGGTTTTTGAGCATCAGGTACAGCGCCATGAGGGTGAAGAGGACGGGGAAGAAAATCTGCCCTGCCACCGCCATGGCGTCTTGGTCGTAGGAGTAGATTGTGATCGCCTGCATGATGGCTGCGAGTGCGGCAAAGGGGGCGAGGGACAGGTACTTCATAGGGGCTATTCTACCGTTCCTCTACGTCATGTAGCACAGGTCACCGACACTAAAATTCGTATAGGTGGCGCAATATAATGGGGGTAATTGGACACAGCGAATGAAAGAGCGGTAGCGTGAGCGAGAAACTCAACGGGCCTTCCGCCGACGAGCCTGAACGCGGCGGTGCACAGGGTAAGAACACCCACCATGACGATTCCCAGCGTGCGGGGTCTGCGGGCGCTGGCGCTGATGGTGCGGACGGTCGGGGTGCGGCCGGGCCTAAGCCGGGGTCTGCGCCTTTGGGTTCTTCCGGCAGCAGCGGGCTGCAGATCGGCGCCCGCCCGGAGGGTGTCCCTGGGGCGAATCTGACGGCTGAGGAGATCGCGCGGCGCGCATCGGGGCGCGGCACGTGGCACCGGCGTGCTTCTAAACCTGTGTCGTACTGGATGTTCGGGATTATTGCCGCCCTGCTGGCGCACCGGTTTATTCCTAATGGCGGCTGGCTGATCGTGCACATGGTCACCCTGGGTTTGATTACGAACTCTATCCTGATTTGGAGTCAGCATTTCACTGAGGCGCTGATGAAAATCAAAATCCCGGATGAGGCGCGCGGGGTTCAGGTCACGCGTATTTTCACGCTTAACGCCGGCATCGTGGTGCTCATGCTGGGCATGGTGTTTCAGGAGCAGCTGCCGACGCTGTACATACTCACGCTGGCCGGGGCGAGCGTGGTGGGGGCGATGGTCACCTGGCACGGTGTTGCACTGCTGAAGCAGGTGAAGCAGGCGCTGCCGTCCCGGTTTGGTACAACTATCCGCTTCTATATTGCGGCCGCGTTCATGCTGCCGTTCGGTGCGGCCTTGGGGGCGATGACTGCGTTCCCGGGCCTTGAGAAAACTCTTCACGCCCAGTTTTTGCTCGCTCACGAGGCGGTGAACGTGCTCGGGTTTGTGGGTGTGACCGTGGTCGGCACTCTCATTACGTTCTGGCCGACGATGCTGCGCACCAAAATGGTGGAGAACGCCCTGGGTATTAGTGTGCGGGCGCTGCAGCTAATGATCGCGGGCGTGCTGGTGACGGCGCTCAGCGCGATTTTTGGGGGTGTGCCGGGGGCGCGGTTTGCCGCCGGGGCGGGCCTGCTCGTCTACTGTGCGGGTTTGCTGATGGTGGCGGTTATTATGGTGCGCACTATGCGCACGAAACGGCCCGGCGAGTTCCCTCCCATGTCGGTGGGGGCGGGGTTCATCTGGCTGGTGCTGGGGGTGCTCGCCACCGCGTTCATGGTGCTCAGCACCCCGTTCGCTGAGCTTGATATGCGCGCCGTCACCCCCGTGTTTGTGGCGGGGTTCCTGCTGCAGGTGCTGCTGGGGGCTATGAGCTACCTGCTGCCGCAGCGTATGGGCGGCGGCCCGGCGGTGGTGCGCGCCTCCAATAAGGAGTTCAGCCGGTTCGCTGCCGCACGCGTGACAGTGGTTAACCTGAGCCTGATTGTTTTTATGCTTCCGACTACGCTCACCGGTTCGTGGGTGAAGGTTACGGTCTCGGCGATGGGGGCGTTAGGGTTGGCGTCGTTCCTGCCGTGTATGGTGCGCGGGGTGAAGGCGTCGGTGAATACCCGCAAGGAGATGATGGCTGCGCGCGCCCGCGGTGAGAAGCCCTCTTTCGACGGGTCTGGGATTCAGCCTGATCCGGTGAACCACACCCGGCATTCCCTGTTCGGGGTGCTGGCGGTGGTGATGGCGCTGACCCTGGGTATTGCGGTGGATCCGAGCTCGGTGGGCTTTAACCTTATGGGCGGCTCAACCGCGACCGGCACAGGGCAGACCACCACGGTGAAGGTGAAGGCCACCTCAAACTACCGTTTCACCCCGGACACTGCGCAGGTGCCGGTGGGTAACCGCCTGGTGGTTGAGGTGACGAACGAGGATCAGGGCATGACCCACGATTTGACGTTCAATAACGGCGCTAAGACCGGCACGATTAACCCGGGTGAGACGAAAAGCGTGGATGTTGGCGTGATTACCGCCGACTCTGAGGGCTGGTGCTCTGTTGCCGGGCACCGCCAGCAGGGCATGCTGTTCCATGTGAAAGCCACCGGCTCTAACCTGCAGGCGAATGGGCACCACGGGGGCGGCGCCTCCGGCGGTGGCGCGGGGTCGAACGGTTCGGGGTCGAATGTGATGACGGCCCAGAACGGGAACGTTGATCTGCACGCATCCCCCGGGGAGGGCTATGAGCGGCGTGACCCGGTGCTGCAGCCCGTACCTGCGGGTGAGAAGCGTGACGGGAAGACCGTGCACAAAATAACCATGGACGTGCAGGAGCTTAACCGCGAAGTCGCCCCCGGGGTGGATGTGAAGGCGTGGACGTTCAACGGCTCATACATGGGCCCGATTCTGCACGGCAAACTGGGTGACGTTTTTGAGATTACCCTTGAAAATAACGGGTCGATGGGGCATTCGCTTGATTTCCACGCGGGCATGGTCTCCCCCGATAATACGATGAAAACCATCGCCCCGGGTGAGAAACTGGTGTACCGTTTTGAGGCGACCGGCACCGGCATCTGGCTGTACCACTGCTCGACTACGCCCATGAGCCTGCACATGGCCTCGGGCATGTACGGGGCGGTGGTGATCGACCCGCAGGATATGGACCCGGTGGACCACGAGTATGTGCTGGTGCAGAACGAGACGTACCTGAGCGACACGGGCCAGACTGCGGAGAACGGCAATAAGCTCACTGAGGTTTCGTCCGAGGGTATCGCGGCGGGCACCCCCACGTTCACCATGTTTAACGGGCACGCCACCCAGTACATCAACCAGCCGTTGGAGGCAAAGAAGGGTGAGCGGGTGCGTATCTGGCTGATGGCGGCGGGGCCGTCAAAGGGCATGAGCTTCCACGTGGTTGGTTCGCAGTTCGACACGGTGTATAAGGAGGGCGGCTACCTGCTGCGGCGCGGTAAAGACCCGTACGGGGTTACCGGTGGGCATTCGCAGGCGCTCGATCTTGACTCGGCGCAGGGCGGGTTCGTTGAGATGCAGTTCCGCGAACCCGGCACCTACACGTTCGTGAATCACCAGTTCGCCGAAATGGAACGCGGAGCAATGGGCAAAATTAAGGTAACAGACAAGTAACCTCCCCCCTGCCGCCACCCCTAGCTGGGGGTGGCAGGGCGCCCCCGTTCATACGTGACTTCTACGTGAGAACGAAGCTTTTAGCCCACGTGAAATCCCCCGAGGCGCTCTGCCTACTGCGAAACTCCGGCCCGAACTCAGGACCACCAGCAGGACAGGCAGTTCTGCCAATGCCTTCTGGGCAACAGCATCTGCGCCCTGCCCTGGCGTAGTCAGCAAGAGTTATTCGATGACAAAGCTTCCATGTTCAAAGATATTACTTGAGACACCAAATCATTTGTATCAAAAATACGATTATTCGATACTTATCGGTGCTTCCGTCAACATCTGGCAGCCAGCAGACAGAAATATTCGAATTGCGATAGTTTGAAGCGTAATAATCTTGGTCAAAGAAATGTTTAGCTTCAGCCCACTTCCCGCTAGGTAATTCAAATAGCTCTTTTAAGCAATTACTGTTTTTATCCAACACAAAATCATCTAATAATAGATCCAGTTCAATTGCTGATTTATGCTCTTTATCCTGAGAAGCTTCCATAATCCCTTTCCCTGATGGTGCGAATAATATGAGCATTTTCTTCTAGGGTTGCTCGTCTAAATTTTACCTGCGCACAACGGCCCGGTTGCCCACCGCCCGGTGCCGGTAACCAGCACCGGCACGCACCCCGTTCACCGTGAGGAGGTTCCGGTGGTTAGTGTGTGTGGGCCGCGTCCGGTTCCGCGGCGGGGTGCGTTATTCTAGAAGGCATGGCGTCTGAAAAGTCGAGGGCGGGGTTCCTCACGAAGTTCGTGGCTGGTTTCATGGCTAACTGGCAGGTGATCGCGTCCGTTGTACTGCTTAGCGGCGGCGTGGTGGGGCTCGCGGCAACCTATGACGAGTACTGCCAGGTTACCGACCTGACCTATGCGCCCGCCGAGGTGCGTGAGGATCTGCTGCGGGGCGCATCCGCTACCGGGTACCGCCCGGGGATTCTTGCCGCGCAGCTTGAGACGGAGAGCCACTGGCAGGTGGGTGCCGTCTCCGACGCACAGGCGCAGGGTATCGCCCAGTTTACCGATGCCGCGTGGGCGCAGTGGGGTCAGGGCGGGGATCGACGCGACCCGCACGATGCGATTGCCGCACAGTCCCGCTACCTGGTTGGGTTGAAGGAGCGTTTAGCTAAATACGCCGCGAATGATGATGAGCTGCTGGATCTGGTGCTGGCCGGGTATAACGCCGGGCCGGGCGCGGTTGAGGAGTATAAGGGCATCCCGCCGTACCCCGAGACGCAGAATTATGTGCAGAAGATTCGCAGCTTAGCGGACACTAAATACAAGCAGACCTGCACCCCTGACCGCCGGTTTAAACAGTCACAGATTGTGCGTGCTGATGCACCAGTCCCTAGCTCGGCTGCTGCCACCCCGAATATATCCGCCCAGGCAGCGGGCCTGTACCGCAGATAACCAAGACGAAAATACCTTGGTGATTAAACCTTAAAGAAGCGGGCAGAGGAATATTTAAAATCGCAAAATGAGCAGCTAAACATGGGTGCCTGTCTCAAGGTATAGCTGATGGAGTATGGTGTGAGAGAAATATTTGAAAAATATAGACTCCCTAAAGCTTATATAGATTTCCTGCATAAAAACAAAAACGGGATTTCACAAGCGCTATTCAATGCAAAAGATTGTAAAAATTATGACGGAGGCGCATTTTATGACTTGTGGAATGAAGATATGCTTCTTGAGGAAACTTTTTCCGATGGCCCCAATTATCAAATCCCATTAAATATTATTGATGAGATAGTCATAGATTCTCATGAACCAAGTTTTTTCGATGAACAAATGGTTAAAAATATGTTTGCTATAGGCTTGTCGGATTCTGGGTTTTTATGTTTTAATCCGCACGATAATTCTCTTTGTGTTTTGCACTCCGATGGTTTTCTCATGACGATTGCCCCATCCTTTGAATTTTTTATTAATAATATAAAAAGGCAGTGACCTCTCCCCTGCACAGCATGATGGTTACCTAGTGAACCACCCCGCACCTGACCCCTTGGATAACCCTCAAATATAATATAGAGACTATGCTTCAAAGTAATCATTACCAATAATAAATAATCAGTAATTGGAGATTCAACCAAAGAAATAAACACTTCTTGATTTATATTATTTGAATACAGTATATTCGTAATATCTGGTGTATTTTTAACATATATAGCTTAGATAAGATAAATTTCTAACACAATAATCTATGAGGGGATGAGTATACGGAGGAGCTCCAGAACTTCTCACATACTTGGGAAATAATTTTACATGGAAACTACTGCCGTCATACGTTATATTCGTGACCATATAAGGGACACGCCCAGCCTCACCAGCATTGCTAAAGCCTGCGGGTATAGCCCGTACTATCTCTCACGTCGGTTTAGGCAGGTGAGGGGATACACCATTAAGCAGTATGTTGAGGTGTTGAAAATTCAGTGCAGTATTGAGAGGCTTCTGGATCGTTCCTCGCCCGTTAGTACCGTAACAGCTAGCGCTATTACTGCCGGGTACAGTAGCTTAACGTCCTTCTCCCGCACCTTCAAACAGCATACGGGTAGCTCGCCTCGCGATTATCGCCGGGAGTCTTTTAAAGCCCGGAGCGTGCTCTTAGGGCTGTGCGGTCGCACCGCCCAGTTTGAGCACCGTCAAAGCGCCGTCACAACACCGCATCAGCTGACGGTGCGCGCAGTGTACCCACCAGATTACCGCAGCGATATTACGTTTATGGGGTTGTTTCCTACTGCGATTCCTAAAGGAGAGCCGGTTATTGGGGTGGCGGTGGTTGGTTCTGCGGAACACACCTTCACAAATATTCCACCCGGAACCTACTACCTGCTGGCGTGCGAGGTGCGTTTCGGGGTGCATCCGCTAAAGGCGCTGAGCCAGAATTACCGCGCTAAAGCAGACTCCTCAATAACATTTGATGCGGCAACAACACCTGAGCCGGTTCGCCTGATGATGCGCCTGCCTCTGCCCGAAGACCCGCCTATCACCATGAATTTTCCGGTGTTGCTGGCACGTTACCTGCTGTCATCCCGCAAGAGTCAATAAGTGCGCAATTGAAGATAAGCAAAGGGTAGTGTGGCTTTGCTACCGTGAAATTATTGTCCCCATCATCCGAAATCAGGAGAATTTCACATGGCACAGATGAACGTTTATCTTTCAAACCACCACGGAACCACCCGTGAAGCTTTCGACTTCTATGAGAAGCTTTTCGGGGCACAGCGAGATGGCCTTATCCGCTACCGGGACATGGCAGACGCACTCAAGAGCGCTGGAATGTACAAGGAAGAATGGGGTGAGAAGATCGCTCACACCGCCTTAAAGTTTAATAACATGACTCTCATGGGCTCGGATGTTATGCATGAGGAAGCACCCGAAGGCGCACCAGCAAGTTTTCTGGTCTATTCGGCTGATTCTGTGCCCGATGCGGATCGCGTTTTTGCAGCGCTGTCAGAGGGCGGAACCGTACTTTACCCGCTTGAGAAGCAGGTGTGGGAAGCCTACGACGGGCGCTGCATCGACCGGTTCGGCACCGCCTGGGAAGTCATGTACGAAGAGCAGAACCTATAGGGTTCACCCTCTCCTACTGCGGTGAGTACTGTTATTGTTCTTTCACCACAGCTTATTGAAACAACCAGGCAACCGCAGATTCTCCACCATATAGCCAGTTATACATTGTTTTTATTTTTCAGGGTAATAATTAAGTATTTATTAGAGCTGCCCTCCGATAATAAAGCTCATCCCCTGTATTCCCCTGACGATCTAATAAATAGATACGCGCATAAGAGCGAAAAGAGCGCATATTTCGGGTGCATTTTTTATCCCGAAATATGCGCTCTTACAATGTAGGATTACATACACAGAGGGTTCGGCACCGGATATTACTTCATTGAGTTACAGTGCCTGTGCCTCAAAGGTGAGGCACCTTCTTAAGCGTAGGCTTAGGGGTAATAGCCTGCATGGACAATCACATTGGTACGTCCAAAGAACAGGTCGCGGTACAGGCCGAAGAAGGAGAAGCCGTTCGTGGCCTCCTCAAACGAGCCAAGCTCGCGGATATCAGCATTGATGTACTGCATGTAGAGACTCCTATCTCTAGGGTGTTCCTAAGAGTGGTGTACTCTCAGGTCGGATTATCAATCCGATAGTCCCCATCCTAGGTGAGGTTAAATTTTTAATCCATAAGTTTTTAAAAAATTTAAATTTTTTGTAAATAATTTCGTATGTAAAATTTCAGTTATGCACTTTTACTTATCAAGGAATATCGTAAACCCTTGCTATAGCAGAGAAATAAAGCCACATTCTCAATATCTGCTGCTCTCTAAAATACGCGGCACTGCGATATATAGTTTTATAAGTATATTAAATGCTCTTCGGGTACCATCATCGCCTGTAGTAGAATAGTGGGCGTGCTCGCTGTGAGAGCACCCACAAACTTGGGCTACCGCCCGCCTATGACGGACAGTAGCCCAAGTGTTTAGGTGTGCCTAGACATGTTGCTGAGAGATGCTAGCTAACCATTCTTTCTGCACAACATATCTAAGCGGGGTAGTCACCTACCTAGTGGGTGGCTACCACGCCTCGGTGGATGCACTGGCTGCGCACCCCACCTCACGGGCCGGAAGCTGAACTGAAGCTGACGAAACGGCTTAGGGCATACCGTCTGCCAAATCTTCAATATCACCCACTAGAACTCTGCTACCTAAAAGATCACTGTTGTTCTGGGGATTCTCTCTACTCTCCTTTCTAAACCTGTTCCCCTGCCTATTGGGTCAACAGGGAAATATCGGTGATAACCAGAGACACCGCTTTCCGGACTAGTGGTGTTTCCAGCGAATAGGGCCAATAGGTGCGTTCACCCGACCGCTTTGAGAACCTCGTTGCGGCCCCTTAGGGATACCAGGAACAGCAATTTATCCCCTCAGATCCCGCCCATGCAGGGACACAGGTGGGATGGGATCCCGCGGTTAACCCTATTCTTCTTGTTTCGGGGGTGAACACAGCACAGGCGGCGCCCGCCCCCGATCTTTATCTTGCGCCACCGGTGCGGTGCAGTAACCGTGTGAGCGGGTCGCTGTGCCTATGTGATGCGTGGTGTACATCGTTTCTCACCTCCCTTATCCTGCTGCTGGTTATTTACTGACGTTACTGGGCTGTACTGGTGCGGCCTATGGTCGTGTACTGGCGCGCCGTAAGGAGCAGGCGGGAGCAAGGGCATTATCCGCCGATTCTCTGCTGCACGGTGGGATAGAATTCAGTGCCTTCCAGCCGCAGCGGCTATGCACCGAAAGGAGCTCTAGACTGGGGGTTTTATGTGCCCCGATCTGTCCCGTGGAGCTGCCTGCTTGGCCGTTGCTCATGCACGCTGCCTCGCACGGGCAGCCGCTGAGGGTAGTTAACACGCTCAAAGGGGCAGTAAGTGTTTGGGGACAGGCGGACAGGCGGGGATTATTCCCTGTTACAGGCAGAAAAAATACGTGGGGAACCCATCTATGGAGTAAGAAGAGATGGTGGGCACGGCACAGGCTGTTGGGGTTTGGTTTTGTCAAGGTATTGAGATACACGAGAGCAACCCCTAACAACTGTTCTAGACACTATGACCGGAAGACTTTAAACCTCAACTTGAGGCACAGATTTTCCTAAACCCGCCATTCGACTGTAGAGGATATCTGCGCGATTAACCAACCCCAACTAGACAAATACCAGATTGTGAAAATTTTTCCATCACAGCACTAAAGAACATTCAAAAATATCAAAATACAAACTAGTGTTTAAATTTTACGGGTAAATATTTAAAATCTGATGGCGAATTATTGCTTGCGCAGTACAGTTTTCAGGCTGTTTAGCCGCTAAATTATTGGCCCCTAACCCCAATCTCGAAGGGAAAAACAACCTAGCATATTTGAAAACGACGCTCAATACTCACTCTGTGGGTCAGGGTGAAAAATTAAAAAATATTAAAGAAAAAGTGCTCTATTTTTTAGATGTTCGGTCTGCATCTGTCCACAATATGACACAGGTTTTTGAGTGGTACAGCCCAATCTGCACCACTGCGTCGCTGCCCAGGGGTGGCGTACAGTCATACGTCCTACGTAAGGAAAGTACGTGTAGCCCGCCCCCTTCGCAATTGGTCGAAAGCTGCTATGAGGCCCTAAACCCTACCCAAACACCACCCGGACCGTCGAGTAGCCCGAGATCGGGTAGGTGGCGTTCTCGGTGGCGGGCACGTCAGACTCGTCGCCTGGAACAATGCTCTCGGTCGCTTTCAGCAGCTCCTCCATGAGCAGGCGCAGCTCCAAGCGGGCCAGCGGGGCACCCGGGCAGACGTGAATACCGTCGCCATACACCAGGTTGCGGGACTGGTCACGGTGCGGGTTATAGGTGAGCGCATCCTCGAACGCGTCTTCGTCACGGTTGGCACTCGACCAGTTAATCGTCACCCGCGAATTCGCCGGAATAGTACGCCCGCCCAGCACGGTGTCTTCGGTAGTTACGCGGCGGTTCGTCACCAGAGGGTCTTCAAGACGCATAATCTCCTCAACTGCGGCGGCGACCTCCGCATGCCCCTCCCCCAGTGAGTCACGCAGCCGCGCCTGCTCCTGCGGGTTGCGCGCCAAAAAGTTCACGATAATCCCGGCGCACGCCGAAACGGTCGAAAGCTCCCCCACCGTCCAGTTACGGATCAGGCTCACAATCTCTTCATCGGTCATGGTGCGCGGCTTGTGGCCGGGCAGCTGCACGGTGTCGGTCAGCAGCTCGGCGGTCACATCCTGCGGGTTCCCGGCGGCAGCCTGCTCGCGGCGCGCATCCAGAAGCTCACGAATATAGGTGTCAAACTCAAGGGCGACCTTGCCGATCTGCTCGCGGTCGCGGCGCAGCGTAGCCTCGCGGTTCTTCTCAATCCACTCGATCAGCGGCTTCTCAAGGCTCGCGGGCCAACCCATGAACGCGTTCTGGATGCGCATAGCATAAGCCTGCGCGAACCCATCCATCACATTAACCTCGGTGCCGCGCGGCAGATCAGCTACCAGGTTCTTGACGACCTCACGGATTTTCGGCTCGAACTCCCTCAGGCGTTCGGGAGTGAAGTATTTGTCGTTCACGGCACGGAACGTTGTGTGTTCGGGCGCATCCATACCGTTCGGCACGGCAATATGCCTTGTCGAGACGACATTCGAGTAAATGTCGGGATGATCGAGCACATGCTGCACATCAGCGTTCTTGAACACGGAGTAGCCCATGAACTCGTCGTGCGCTACGGGGCAGCGGCGGCGCATCTCGTCATAAGCGGCTACCTGGTTCTTCTGAACCTTCTCGCTGCGCAAATCCCAGTCATTTTTCTCGGTGTTGGTCACTTCTTTGCCCCTGATTCAGTTGTTATGTTTGGCTCATCGGGTGGGTGGATGCGCGCCATGGGTGTGTGCCGAGAGCCTGCGCGCGTTTGTTTTGGCGTAGTGCCGTCTTATTTGACGGTAGCACTTAACCGCCTGCCCCGCAGGATAGGGGTGCCTTTGCTGAGTGGGTCTGCAGAGTATCCAGCGGCCTTATTTATCCATGAGCAGGTGGTTTTTGGTACGAGCAGGTCGGAAAATCCTACCTGCTCGCGAGCTAAGAGGGGGTGCCGTCTAACGGGTAGCCGCAAACGGGTAGGCGGCGCCCGAGATAACGCCCGCCTCCACGTCTTCCAGGGTTTTGCCGCGGGTCTCAGGCAGGTTACGCCACATGAGCACGGCAATCAGCACGTTAACCACCATGAACCCAAAGAATGAGCCAGTCAGCCCCAGCGCCCCCAAAATAACCGGGAATACGAGGGACAGCAGGCCGTTCATCATCCACCCGCAAAATGCGGAAAGGCCCATGCCGATCGCCCGCACCCGAAGCGGGAACAGTTCGCTCATCAGCACCCACGTCGAAACGTTCAGGCAGGTCTGCATCGACCCCACGAACCCGACCACAAGCGCCAGGATAATATAGGGACGCGCGGGGCTGCCCTCCGGCAGGAGCATAGACGCTACCCCGATCAGCAGGTGGAAAAACGCGGTCAGCGAATACCCCGTAATCACCATCGTGCGGCGGTTCACGCGCTCCATCATGCGCAGCGAAAAGATTGAGCCGACCACGGCGATAGCGCCCGGGGCGATATTCGCAATGAGAGCCGAACCCTCGTCAAACCCGGCCTCTTTGAGCACCTTAATGCCGTAGTACATGATCGAGTTAATACCGGTGAGCTGCTGCCCGGCACCCACCAAAATACCGACCAGCAGAATCCGCACAAACCATTTTTCACGCAGGATTTTACCTGTGCTTCCCCTAGTCTCCGCGCCGATTTGGGTGCGGGTTTCCTCAAGTGAACGCGCGATGTCCGCAATTTCGGCGTCAGCACGTTCGGCGGGGCGGATGCGCCGCATAATGGCGCGCGCATCCTCGGTGCGCCCCTGCGCGATAAGCCAGCGTGGGGATTCGGGCATGCGCAGCATACCGATAAAAAGCGCGAGCGCAGGCAGGGCGCAGACGGCGAACATCCACCGCCATACGCTGTCGTGTTCGCCCCAGAGGTTGCCGATGATGGCGTTCACGATGAACGCTGCGAGCTGCCCGCCGACGACCATGAGCTCGTTACGCCCGGAGAGTGATCCGCGAATTTCGTAGGGTGCAAGTTCGGCGAGGAATACAGGCACAACTGCGGATGCGCCTCCCACAGCGAGCCCGAGCATCGTGCGGCCCATCAGCAGTACAGCAATGCTGGGGGTGAAGACGCATGCGAGCGCGCCCGCGATGAAGAGGATTGAGAGTCCGATGATGGTTTTGCGTCGCCCGATGGCATCTGAGATGCGCCCGGTGACCATGGCCCCGAGGGCGGCGGCGAAGGCGAGGGAGCCTGTGACCCAGCCTTGAATGGTGTTGTCCATGCCAAGTTCGCGGCTCATGGGGTCAAGGGCACCGTTGATAACGCCGGTGTCGTACCCGAAGAGGAGCCCGCCGAAGGTTGCCACCAGTGCGATAACGCCCAGGCGGCGGGTGTGTGCGCCCTGCCCGAGCGGGGGTAGTGTGCTGGCGCGGTTCGGCGGCTCGGTGGTGATGCTCATGCGGGTAGTCTTGTCTCTCATGCGGTCGGGTGTTCTGTGTTTTTGTGTGGTGCAGGGGTTTAACGCCCGCCCCGGCGGCAGTATTCCCGTTCAGCAATATCTGTGGTGAAGGTTGTGTTAGAAAAGCGCGATGGGCTCGGGGGCGGGGAAAATCTCGTTGAGCCGCGCCAGTTCGTCGTCGTTGAACCGCACACTTGCGGCCTGCGCGTTTGCGCGTACCTGGTCGGGGGT
>ERZ772972.139-NODE-139-length-24581-cov-10.277420_pt1 | contig 24581 bp, 19 predicted proteins | sample MGYA00580673_ERZ772972 | MGnify/ENA primary metagenome ERZ772972 (study PRJEB29015, sample SAMEA2738051) | human oral metagenome | biome: human oral; feature: human-associated habitat; material: saliva | place: China | collected 2229 ... | reverse complement strand
AAAATTGTTTACAAAAAAGACAGCCTTCGGAAATCTCGGCTAAAAAAAAACACGCCCCGCAGCCTTGGTTTTGCTGCGTAACGTGCTTTTTCAGGCATAGCTGCCTATGCCGTAGAAGCAATGCATTCTACGTCAAAAAGCCGCATCGTTCAAGTTGTATCCTAAGATAGTTTCTACCTTAATAATCATGCGGTCTGTTTCATTTTCACCATTTGTCCCCTGTATTCAGGCAAAAAAATATTCGGAACTGCACATAAATGACATTGTAAATGTTAGAATCACATTCCGAGAAAATAAAAAACAACGTCATCATCCGTCAACCGACGATTTTACGAAAAAAGAACGCATTATGAAAAACAACCTTTCACGTTTCCCCGGTACCGTCCGTCCGATGATTTACAGCATCGCCTCCGCGCTCGCCCTGATGGGTGCAGCATCGCAAGCGCAAGCCCAATTTGCCAAAACCCCGCTTTACCTGCAAAACGAATCTCAGATTATCGAGCAGCCAAAAATTAAACATAACATTATGTTCTTTATTGATAACTCTGGGAGTATGGGGCGTAATGCGATTACTGGGGGGTACAACCCTCCAGGGCAGGAATCACGGATGGATGTAACAAAAACAGCGTTGAAACAGGTTCTTAACAAACATCAGGGTAAATTCAACTGGGGTTTGCAAGCTTTGGTAAATACAGAGAATAATTTCAGCGATCCTGATCCTAAAAAACATATTAAAAAGAATTATACGAATAGTGAAGAAACGTTTAATACCTCATGGGAGCAAATGATAACTTTGGTAGACAACATGGGCGCTTCGGGTTATACGCCTGCTACCCGCAGGTATTACGAGGTGGTCGCATCTGCTGTCATGCCGAATATCAAATACCGCTGTCAGAAATCCTATGTTGTGATGATGTCTGACGGTGATGCCAACTTCTCTTGTAATCATGATAGTACAAGTTTTCATTATCGCTTTAACTATGATGGAAATAATGGGCGGAGAAATTCAAGCAATCCGAAAGCATACTTGAACTACGAGGAGAAGCTTTATCGGACGGAACCGTTTATCACTGCCTACAAATATTTTGGCGAGTCTCCGATGAAATATTTAAGTCCCGAAGAATTGGGCAATACATGTAGGGATAAAAGGGAAAATGTACACTATTCGAGTTTTTGGGATACTGCCAACAGATACGGTGGGGTCGAGGGTGGAATGGCGTTCTTCAGCCGTAAACTTGCTGTCAAGGACATTAAAACTGCTGCTGTAGACCGTGTCGATGCCGCTGGGGTGAGTTGGGATGGCGATCCAAATATTGACCCTAAGGGCGTCGATTACAGCAAACAAACGGTACAAACCTTTACTGTCGGCTTCGGTAACGGCATTACTCCAGCCGGTAAAGAATATCTGAAAAGGGGGGCAAGTACTGATAAAAGTGGGATGAGACGTGATGAAAATGGTGAAATACTTGATAGTTGGTATTTCAACGCTGCAAAACCTGATGATTTATATCAGGCTTTTGAGAAAATTATCAGTCAGATTAGTGATGATAATGCAAGTATTCCTTTTGAAGGAGAGGGAGGTACTGCGCCCGCAACTTCCAGTAGCGGCATTCCTGATCTGGCGGCAACCATCAAGTTGAATACCGGCTCTTGGAGCAGTCAGATTTTATTTAATAAATTGAATAATAGTGATGGTAGACGGGAAGGTACGGTTACCCAACCTTCTTTTGGCAATCGTAAAACGTTGATTAACACGGGTTCTAATACTTACTTTATCGACGCCATTCCTGCTGATAAAGTCAACAATGCCTATTTTGGTATTGAGAATGATGACAAAGACGAATGGAAAAAACTGCTCAATTGGACGGGCAGGGTTGGTAGAGATGACAGTGCATACAGCCCTTACCGTGTCCGTAAAGCAGGAGAGCGTGATTTAGGTGATATCCTAGATGGTTCTGTTGCAGCAGTCGGCAATCAGGAGCATGGTCGCCGCAAATATTTGGTTGCTGCGGCCAACGACGGTATGGTGCATATTTTTCAAAGCACGGCAGGAGACCATCCTTATGATTTGAAAGTCAGCTATCTGCCTGCCGGCATGGAGCAGGAAAAGGATGCTGCGAATCAGCCTATTACACTTGCCAAGTCGCTGAAAGATATTGCTCACGCAGATTACGGAAAATCCATCGAAAACCATAAATATGGCGTAAACGGTGGCTTTACCCTGCGTCAGACTCCTGTCGCCGAACAAGACAGCTCCTTATCGCAGCGCGTATTTATGTTTGGTGCGATGGGACAAGGCGGACGAGGCGCATATGCGCTCAATCTTGGCAGTACTAACAAAACCGCAAAAACAGGTTTGGATGTTGACACTACCGAATGGAATAAAACAGTTCCTTTGTTTGAAACTCCAAAAGGAGAGGCTAACAAATTAGGTTATACCATCGGTACACCGCAAATCGGTCGTGTTTCCATCAAACGTGAAACCGATGGTAGTGCCAAACTGGAGGAAAACATCCGCTATGCGGGATTCCTCGCCAGTGGCTACGCAGCTGAAGCAAAAGATGCAGAAGCCAATGAAACTGCGTTATATGTTTACGAAATGCTCGGTAAAGAAGTTGGTATAGGTGAGAAGCGCGGTCAGCCTGCGGGTGAAGAAGGTAAAGCAGGTAAGGAATTGGCGAAAATTATCGTGCCGGGCGGTGTAGGCGGTCTGTCCACACCGACACTGCTTGATACCGATTTTGACGGAGTTGTCGATTTTGCCTTTGCAGGCGACAGAGGGGGTAATATGTACCGCTTCGACCTCCGTGGTGAAACACCGGATAAATGGACTGTGGTCAAAATCTTCTCCGGTTCGTCAAACAAGCCGATTACCTCGGCTCCTGCCGTATCACGAAAAGGAGCTAAGGAATACGTCGTGATTTTCGGTACGGGTAGCGAAATCTACCAAAGTGATTTGAGCAATACTGAGACACAATCGATTTACGGTATTGTCCAAAAATTGGATAAAGCACCGAAAGATTTGTTCGAAGACAAGGCGAATAAAGATATTGCTGAGCAAAATCTGCGCGAACAAACTATTACTGAGGTAGAGCAGTCATATAACGATGAAAACAACCAGCTGCAAACTGGTAAAGCCTTGTATCTGAGCAACGAAAAAATTGAAGAGGCGCATAAGGGCTGGTTCATCAATCTGCGTCCCGGCGAGCGTGTCAGCATTAAGCCGACCATGATTCTGCGTACTGCCATCGTTACGATACGGAAGTACACTTCCGATGGAGGTAAAACCATCGGTAAAGAGGAAGCGGAAAAAGACTTGTGTTTGCCTGTCAGCAACAATAAGTCAACCAAAACCAGTACAACCTTCCTCGGCATCAATGCTGATAACGGCGGTGCACTCAATAGCCGTAGCGCACGATTTACGCCTTTTATTCGTGATGATGGTGGTTTCGATAAACAATACGCCAACGGTTTGACTCAAGAAGGTATTGTCAGCTTCACCTTTATCGATCCGAACAAGCGTACAGACGATCCTGTTACCGCCGATGGTGACAGCGGTGGTACAGGTACGGATAAAGAGCTGGGTTATGGTTCTGGTACGCCTAACAATAAATGCTTCTCCGGTAAAGAAGATGATCACCGTAGTTTATTGTTGAATCAGAAGGATAAAGGGTCGCTTGAAGTGAAAGGCCGTATCTGCGGTCTGCAACGTATCAGCTGGCGCGAGCTGTTTTTCTGATTGGTTGAGTTAAACGTCGCATCCGATAGAAAGGTTGTCTGAAAACTTGGAAACAGGTTTTCAGACGACCTTTCCTTTTTCTTTTGCATGGCTCTTTTAGTTATTAATTGAATTTTGAGCGAGCAGTAAACTGGGGCTTTTGCGCGGGTAAGATCCACGCTAAACTTCGTAATAAATATTGCGTGCGGCGCAACATTGGTCGTCAGGCCAAGCTTATTTTTATGCTGCTATCGAATACAGTTTGTCGAGATGTATTAGACACGGGAGCCTGATTGATCAAACGAAAGGTCGTCTGAAAACTTGGAAACAGGTTTCAGACGACCTTTCGTTTAATATGCTTGGTTTAATTAACCCGGTTTACCGTCCAAACGCGGGCGGATGAGCCAAGGGATGTATTTCCATGCGTAAAGCAGCAAGGACAGGGCAAACAAGACTGCGGAAGTGCGGATGCTGTGGGTGTAACCGGTGCCGCTGACGAAGGTTGCAATGATGCGGATGACAGTGGCGGCTATCATCAGCCAAAAGGCGACGGGTACGGATTTGGGTGGCGGATAGATGGAGTTGCCGGTATGCCCGAGCGCGGTGCGAGCCATCATGCCCAATGTCAGGACGCCGATGCCGCCGACGCCGATGAGATGTACGCCAAGATTAAGGAAAGAGCCGTGGAAGTAGGAAGCACCGATGGCAATCAATCCCAATCCTGTGAACAAATAGCCTGCGAACAAAATCCACAGCATCGGTTCTTTCAGAACGGCTTTATACCACCAGCGGTAAACCTGTACGGTAAAAATTACGCCCGCTGCAAAGGCAAAAGCAGATGAAAGCCAAGGCAGGGCATGGTGTGCCATCAGCATGGCAGTCAGCATGGGCAACCAGAGGGACGCGTGAGCGACCCACATCGGGCTGGGGATTTGCGGAACGTTCAGGCGCTTGGAGGTAAAGAAGGAAATAATCCGCATGCCGATAAGGCCGATAAAGCCTGAGACCATAATCAGACCGGACTGCAGCCCGCTGAGCAGTGCAGATGCGTTTCCGGCATGCAGTTGGAAGTGGAATGCGGCGTGCGTACAGCCTAGGACGACGATGGCGAATACGGCGACGTAGTTGCGTTTGTTTTTGGAACGGATGACGGGCAATGCCATGCAAACTGCGCCGTACCAAAAAAACAGCGTACCGAGTATGCCGCTGGCGGTTGCACCCCAACCCGGAATGAAAACGGCAATCCTTGCTGCCAACCAAAATGCGGTCAATCCTGCCAAAACGCCGCCGCGCGTGGGCGGCTGCCCCGTCCAAGTGGCAACGGCGGTCAATAGGAAGGCAATGACGACGAGTCCGGCATAGCCCCAGATCATCTCATGGGCGTGCCAATAAAAATTGGACAACTCGGGCGTACCCGTATAGCCGAAGCCCCAAAGCAGGATGGAGAGTGCGCCGTATAGTGCCGCCAGCGAGTAAAACGGGCGGAATGCCATTGCCCAAACAGGGTGTTTGAAAAAGGCGGTCATGGTAGTTCCTTGGTTTGCTTTTTGAATGGTTTGTTTTAGGTTTGAATAAACAGGAGGGTCGTCTGAAAACGCTAAAATCGTGCTTTTGGACTTTTCAGACGACCTTTTTTATCAGATTCCTTCGGGTTCCGGCAAAAACGGCTCAACTGCGGGAAACAGTTCGCGTTCTTCAAAACGGGCATGGTCGCGCAGGGTAACGGCAAAGTCTTTGTTCCATGCTTCGTTAAGATATTCAGGATTTGCCATCATGCTGCGCAGTTTGGCGTGTTCGGCTTCGAAACGTTCGCGCATCGCAACGGGAATATTCTGCCAATGCGGGGCGAACATGGTTTCTTCTTCAACAAAATGCGGTTCCAATTCAAGGAAATGGGCTTCAAGCTCTGTTCGATGGCTTTCAGCGGGCGCGCGCAGGAGGCGGACGCAGAGTGAAAGGGCGTGATGGTGTTCGCGGGAAAGTTCGATAAGTGCTGGGTGGCGTTTTAACGGCTTCATAATATTTGATTATAATGATAATAAATTATCAAACTGCACTGGATTAATTCAAATGTTTCAGATATTATGAAACTTAATCATATATAAAGTCAAACACATAACGGCGACAGTTCTCCTTAGGACACACTGCCGCCGTTCCAAAAAATAATATATTCAAACAGAGAAAACCATGTATCTGACGCAACATACGGATTATGGTCTGCGGGTATTGATTTATGCGGCCATAAACGACGATTCGTTAGTCAATATCGGAACCATTGCCGAAGCCTATAACATCTCCAAAAGTCATTTGATGAAAGTCGTTACCGCGCTTGTCAAAGGCGGATTTCTGACCAGTATAAGAGGTAAAGGAGGCGGACTACGTCTTGCCGACACACCCGATAAAATCAATGTCGGAGCGGTCGTGCGCCATCTTGAACCCATGCAGATTGTCGAATGCATGGGAGAAAACAATGAATGTCTGATTACGCCATCCTGCCGTCTTGCCGGTATTTTGGGCGGAGCGATTAAGGCTTTCTTTGCACATTTGGACGGGTTTACTTTGCAGGATTTGCTTAACAAGCCGACTTATGATTTGTTGTATGAGCCGAGAATTGAAATTTTTGTAGAAAAAATGAGTAATAAGTCGGCATGATACGATTTTATGAAATTTAAGTTATCAATAGGTGTTTGCGTCTTAGGCGAAGATGGAGACATTTGATTTATTCTGATGATTGTAACATTTTGAACAGGTAAGGTTTTTATTTCAGGCAGCTTATCACCCAATCTAGGTAAAAAATTTTCTTTCCATTTCCATGGGTTTCCTGTTTGTAGTGACTAAAATAAGCCTGAAAAAAAATAAGCTGCAATCAGATATATTTGTATATCATTAAATTTGTTTCGTTATCGTGATTTTTTTTGTTCGTAATCTGGTTAGATGATGAACTTTTTTCATTAAATACATTCTAATCCAATCAACTGAGGCATTAAGTCCTCTTTTTCTTTTGCCTGCTATGATAATGAATAGCAATATCAAAAAATCATGCGTATGATATTAAAATGAGGAAATATTTTTAAATGGATATTCACTAAAAAACAAATGTAAAAATGGGTTGCAAACACAAATTGTTGCTATTATCATGCGTTGATTATGAATAAAGAACGAATTTTAACTCCAGCAGTCGTCATCTCGGTGGTTTTAATCCACGCGGGTTTGGTCGCGTTGTTATGGCAGGCACACAAGCCGCCTGTGCCGGAAATGATGAATATTGAGTTTGTCGATTTGGCAGATTTGGGCGGCGATGGTGGTGGAGACGGTAGTCCTGAGGGCGAAGGTGCGCCGGCGGCTCCGGAAAAGATCCCTGAGCCTGAAAAGCCAAAACCGAAACCCAAGCCGGTTGAGCCTACAAAGCCTGTTATCAAGCCGGTGGTGACGAAAAAAGAGGATGCTGATATCCAGCAGCCTAAAGAGAAGCCGAAGCCGGTTGAAAAACCGAAACCTGAACCTAAGCCGGAACCCAAACCTGAGCCTAAACCGGAGCCTAAGCCTGAACCTAAAACAGAATCCAAGCCTGCACCTCAAGCTTCGGAATACACCGGTACTAAAACCGGTCCGAATACTGCGGAAAACGGAAAAGGCAGTGGAGAAGGTAAGGCCCTTCACGGTGAGGGTAAAGGAAGTGGTGGCGGTACGAAAGGTACCGGCAGCGGACGCGGTGAGGGCAGTGGATCAGGCAGTGGCGGTGCCAAAGGTGAGCATGGATCAGGTGCCGGTAGCGGCGGAGGTGCAGGAGGTGGAAGCGGTGGCCCTCCTGCTGTCGTAGATAAAGGTTTCCTGCCTACACCGGCTTACCCGCCCCTCTCTTTAGAAAATGGGGAGGAAGGAGTAGTTCATTTATCTATTCTTGTTCAGCCCGGTGGTAAGGTTGTAAAAGTTACCGTAACTAAAAGTAGCGGATTCCAACGTTTGGATAATGCAGCAAGGAAGGCAGCTACTGCCGCCGGCAGCAGATACCCTACAAACCGTTTGACAGAATACCGGGGTAAAATTAATTTCCAACTTCAGTAAATGAACGCGAATTACCTGTATTTTGACAAAAAAGAAATTTTTTAATTTTATTTTTAATCTGGAAAAATTATGGATTTGAAATTAGTGTTTGAATCAGGCGATTTCGTCCTGATTAGTGTATTCGTACTGATGCTGGTGATGAGCATTGTTACTTGGTGCCTGATTATCCTGCGCACTATCAAACTGAAAAAAGCCAAAAGTGCCAATGCTGAAGTAAAAACGCAAATGCTAAATGCTTTTACGCTGTCGGAAGCGGTACAAAAAGTGAAAAGCATTGATTCACCGATGAGCCGTGTGGCGGACGAATCCCTGCGTGCCTACCAAAGCTATCGTCAAAGCAATGCGAAAACACTTACTACCGAACTGCCTTTGAACGAATACCTCGTCATTCAGATCCGAAACAGTATGGAGCAAGCCATGCGCCAGTTTGACTACGGTATGACTGCTTTGGCATCCATTGGTGCAACCGCTCCATTTATCGGCTTATTCGGTACGGTTTGGGGAATTTACCATGCTTTAATTAATATCGGTCAAAGCGGACAAATGAGTATTGCTGCCGTTGCCGGTCCGATTGGTGAGGCGTTGGTATCTACTGCTGCCGGTTTGTTTGTCGCCATTCCTGCTGTTTTGGCGTACAACTTCCTCAATCGCGGTAAGAAAACCCTCTCTCAAGATATGGACGCTTTCGCACACGATTTACACGTCCGCCTGTTGAATCAAAAGGACTAAATTATGGCATTCGGCTCAATGAATTCCGGCGATGACGCGCCGATGTCGGACATTAACGTTACGCCTTTGGTCGATGTTATGCTGGTGTTGTTGATCGTTTTCATGATCACCATGCCTGTATTGACCCACTCGATTCCCTTGGAATTGCCGACTGCTTCGGAAAAAGCGGCAAAGCAGAAGGAAAAGCAGCCTAAAGACCCGCTGCGACTGACGATAGATGCCAACGGCAGCTACTATGTCGGTGGTGATTCTGCGACTAAAGTCGATATTGATACGGTGATTTCACGTTTGAAAACCGAGAAGCAGGAAAATGCGGATACGATCGTAGCAATTGCGGCTGATAAAGCAGTCGAGTACGAATACGTCAATAAGGCGCTCGAAGCTGCGCGTGAAGCCGGTATCAGTAAAATCGGCTTTGTAACTGAAACTAAGGCGCAATAGGATTATCAGCAGATAAAAGGTCGTCTGAAAGGCTAAAGGCTTTTCAGACGACCTTTTTATAATGGGTTGCCACTCTTTGCTTTGCTATCTTCCTCAACAAGGTAAGCATCGGGCAGGTGGTAGGCTGGGGAAGTGATAAAGGTCGTCTGAATCACTACCAAGCGTTTTCAGACGACATTTCGTGTTAAATACAACAGGAACAGTACGGATTTGCGTCCCGTCAATGCAGACTATACTACGACCGATTACAATGACTCGGAATTTTCCGAATTTCCGATATTCAAGTTGTCCATTTCTTCTTGATGCGTAGCAAACCATGCTCCGACGACTTGGTTGACTTCTTCTATGCCTTGCTTTTTAAGGCTGGAAAACAGTTGTACGCTGATGCGTTGACGGGTCATATAGGGCTTGAGCGATTTTTTGACTGCGCCTAAAGTTTTGATTTGCTCGTTTTTCGACAGCTTGTCGGCTTTCGACAACAAAATATGCACAGGACGGCCGGTGATGTGGAAAAAGTCCAGCATCCTCAAATCCAGCTCTTTCAATGGGTGGCGCGCATCCATAATCAACACCAAGCCGATGAGCTGGCGCCGTTGTTGGAGGTAGTCGCCCAAGAGTTTGACCCAATGCGTGCGGATGGCTTCGGGAACTTGTGCATAGCCGTAACCCGGCAAATCGACCATAAAGCTGCCGTTGCTCAATTCGAAGAAATTGATGTGTTGGGTTCGCCCCGGCGTTTTGGAAACGTAGGCGAGCCGGACATGGTTGGTCAGGGTATTGATCGCGCTGGATTTGCCTGCGTTACTGCGCCCGACAAATGCGATTTCTGCGGGTGTGTCGGGCAGGTCTTTGAGATGGTTGACGGTGGTGAAGAATTTGGCGTTCTGAAAGAGGTTCATCCGTATTTCCTTGTTCCCTGAGACGGAGTGGCAGAATTTGCCGTGTCCATGTTGCGAAACATGGTAGTAATTTAATGTAAATCTAGTATAGAATAGCACGTTTATAGAATTATCGGTTTTTATCGGGTAAAATTTATCCGGCGTTTTGAGTATAAAAAAGGCATTGTCGCGGTATGCAATGCTGTAATCAGGAGCACTCCATGAAACGATTGACTTTAGCGGCCTTGGTTTTGGCTGCCGGCGCGGCTGTCGCTGCCCCGAAAGCGGATATTGCAAAAGGCAAAGAAGTGGCTACTACCATTTGTGCGGCATGTCATGCGGCGGACGGCAACAGCGGCATCGCCATGTATCCAAAGCTCGCCGCGCAACACAGTGCCTATATCTACCGTCAAACCTTGGACATTAAAGAAGGCAAACGTACAAACGGTTCCGCCGCTGTGATGAAACCTATGGTGATGAACCTGTCCGAACAAGACATCCTCAATGTATCTGCATTCTATGCCAAGCAACAGGCCAAATCCGGCGAGGCAAACCCGAAACAAAATGATCCTGTTTTGGGCGGCAAAATTTACCGAGGCGGTTTGGTGGATAAAAAAGTTCCTGCCTGTATGTCCTGCCACGGCCCCAGCGGCGCGGGTATTCCGGGCGGCGGTACCGAAATCGGCGCATATCCGCGCTTAGGTGGCCAACATATGTCTTATGTGGTCGATCAAATGAAGGCATATAAATCCGGACAACGCAAAAACGCGATTATGGAAGATATTGCCAAACGCCTGACCGAAGAAGAGTTGAATGCGGTTTCCAACTTCATCCAAGGTCTGCATTGATTCCTATCAATCCGTCTGTTTGCGGATGATGTGAATATCAAGGTCGTCTGAAAACGCTTGCCCTTGGGCAGTTGTTTTCAGACGACCTTGTGCGATGGTATGCCGCCGCTTTTGAGGCAATAAGTATTTTCAAATGGCAGCCTTTGGCTTTTTGCCCCATCATGTCTATTTTTGTGCCGTTCGATAATCGGGTCTCTTCCGAATCCCGACCATCCCCGTATTCTTTATCAAATCAAACCGATATGAGCAAATCCCCTTCATCCGTCCCCCTTATCCGCAAACCTTGGTTCGCTTTTTTAAGCTCCATGCGTTTTGCCGTTGCCTTGCTCAGTCTTTTGGGTGTCGCTTCGGTTATCGGGACGGTGTTGCAGCAAAATCAGCCGCAGGTCAACTATGTTGTGAAATTCGGTCCGTTTTGGTCGCAGATTTTCAACTTTTTAGGCTTGTATGATGTTTATGCGTCCGCTTGGTTTGTGGTCATCATGATGTTTTTGGTGATATCGACCAGCTTGTGCCTGATTCGCAATGTTCCGCCTTTTCTCCGTGAAATCAAATCATTCCGTGAAAACGCTAAAGAAAAATCATTGGCGGCGATGCGCCATTCGACTGTGTTGGAAGGCAAGATGTCGTCTGAAATTGCCCGGCGTTATCTCGAAGTACAAGGCTTCAGCTGCAAAACCGTAACGCGCGAAGACGGATCGGTCTTGGTTGCCGCCAAAAAAGGGGCGATGAACAAGTGGGGCTATATTTTTGCCCATACCGCGCTGATTGTGATTTGCTTGGGCGGCTTGATAGACAGCAACCTCCTGCTGAAAATCGGTATGCTGACCGGACGCGTCGTGCCGGACAACCATTCCGTCTATGCCAAAGACTTCAAACCGGAAAGCATTTTGGGTACGTCGAACCTGTCGTTCCGCGGCAATGTGAACATTACCGAAGGGCAAAGCGCGGACGTGGTCTTCCTCAATGCCGACAACGGGATGCTGGTTCAGGATTTGCCGTTTGAAGTGAAGCTGAAGAAGTTCCACATCGACTTTTACAATACCGGGATGCCGCGTGATTTTGCCAGCGATTTGGAAATTACCGACAAGGAAAGCGGCAAAAAATCGGAACACACCATCCGCGTCAATCATCCACTGACGCTGCACGGCATCACCATCTATCAAGCGAGCTTTGCCGACGGCGGATCCGATTTGAAGTTCAAAGCCTGGAATTTGGGCAACCCAAGCCGCGAGCCGGTTACGCTCAGGGCGACATCTATGCGCGATTTCCCACTCGACATCGGCAATACGTCCTACAAGCTGGAGTTTGACCAATTCACGTCTATGAACGTGGAAGACATGAGCAAGTCGTCTGAAAAAGAGCAAACCCTGCAATCAGCGATTAACGACGTGCGCGCCGTCTCTCAAGAAAACAAAAAATACACCAACATCGGCCCGTCCGTTGTTTACCGAATCCGCGACAAAGCGGGTCAGGCTGTCGAATATAAAAACTACATGCTGCCCGTTAAGCAGGAACAGGATTATTTCTTCATCACCGGTACGCGCACAGGCCTGGAACAGCAATACCGTTGGCTGCGCATTCCTGCCGATAAGACTTTCAAACCCGACACCTTCATGGCGATGCGCGAACTCTTGAAAGACGAAGCCGCACGCAAAGCCGTCATCCGCAACGCGACCTTGAACGCGCCCGACAACATCCGCGAGCAATTCACCCTTGCCGCCGAAAACACCTTGGGCATTTTTGCGAAAGGCGGCTATTTGGCGTTGGACGAATTTATCACCAAAAACATCCCCAAAGAGCAGCAGGAAAAAATGCAGGGATATTTTTACGAAATGCTGTTCGGCGTCATGAACGCCGTATTGGAAGAAACCATCCAAAAATACAAGCTGCCCGCATGGCCTCAAGACGAAGCGCGCAACCGCTTCCTGCTGCACAGCATGGACGCCTATACCGGCCTGACCGAATACCCCGCCCCCATGCTCCTGCAACTGGACGGCTTTGAAGAAGTCCGCTCCTCCGGCTTGCAAATGACCCGTTCGCCCGGTGCATTTTTAGTCTATTTAGGCTCTGTTTTGCTGGTTCTCGGCACGATATTTATGTTCTACATCCGCGAGAAACGCGCGTGGGTCCTGTTTTCAGACGACCACATCCGCTTTGCCATGTCTTCCAGCCGCAACGAGCGCGACCTGCAAAAAGAGTTTCCGCAACATACACAAAGCCTGCAACGACTGGCGAAAGATTTGAACCATGACGCATAACCATAACCCCCTACCCGAACACGAGCTGCTGACGCACAAATCGTTCCTCAAGTCCCTAAATACGGTTGACTGCATATTCGCCCTCCTGACCGCAGCCGGCGCATTCTTCGCCCAAACCCGCATTCAGCACGCCATGGACATCTACGAAATGGTGATTTTGTGGGCAAGCGCGGGCATTACCGTCTTTTTAGGCTGGTTTTTTAAACCCATGCGCTGGTTTGTCCCCTTGTGTGCCGTCCTCGCATACGGCGCCGTCATGCTCTACGATGGCGAAATCACGCATTCCGACGGCTTCCTGCTCAAATACTTCCTCAGCAGCCAGTCCGCGATTATGTGGCAATGCGCCTTCGTCTTCTTCGCACTCTTCGCCTACATCACCGGCGCCGTGTTGGCACAACGCAAAAACGTCGCCACCAACACCCTGCTCGGCATGGGCTCCGTCTTTGCCTGGGTGTCCGCCGTCGCAGGCTTTACCGGACTTTTAGTGCGCTGGCACGAAAGCTACCTCCTGCGCCCTGACGCAGGACACATCCCCGTTTCCAACCTCTACGAAGTCTTCATCCTCTTCCTCGTCATCACCGCCCTGATGTACCTCTACTACGAAGCCCGTTTCGCCGTACAAAAACTCGGCGGCTTCGTCTTCAGCTTCATGGCGATCGTCGTCGGCTTCGTCCTTTGGTACAGCTTTTCCCGCGAAGCACACACCATCCAACCCCTGATTCCCGCCCTGCAATCATGGTGGATGAAAATTCACGTCCCCGCTAACTTCATCGGCTACGGCGCATTCTGTATTGCCGCCATGCTCGGCATCGCCGAACTTTGGGCATTGAGAAACGAAAACGCCGGCAAAAAATCATCGCTGCCGCCTTCGCAAGTCATCGAAGAAGTCATGTACAAAGCCATCGCCGTCGGCTTTCTGTTCTTCACCATCGCCACCATCCTCGGCGCACTGTGGGCGGCTGACGCATGGGGACGCTACTGGAGCTGGGACCCGAAAGAAACGTGGGCATTCATCGTCTGGCTCAACTACGCCGTCTGGCTGCACTTGCGCCTCGTCGCCGGCTGGCGCGGCAAAATCCTCGCATGGTGGGCAGTTATCGGACTGTTCGTTACCGCCTTCGCCTTCATCGGCGTCAATATGTTCCTGAGCGGCCTGCACTCTTACGGTACCTTGTAAGCTTCAAGGCACAATATCGAAAGGTCGTCTGAAAAGCCCATACGGTTTTCAGACGACCTTTTTTAAATACGGTTCATGTTTGTATCCCTTTTATCTTGATGGCTTCCGTTTAAAACAAAGGCAGCTCCCGCAATAAAGAACGAAGCATCTTCCTTAAACAAAGGTCGTCTGAAAACAGTTTCCCATTTTCAGACGACCTTTTTATTTGCATAAAGCACTAAAGGCTTAGTAGCGGTATGCAGCCAGTTTGCGCCGTATTTCAGGAATGGCGGCTTTCGCGGCACGTTCTCCCTCGGCAATGGCACGTTGTTTTTGGCTGAAGCCGCCGACCGCGCCTAAGTCCAAGACTTGGGGATGGATGATGACATTTGCTTGGCTTAATTCATGTTGCAGGGCAGATTGCGACATGACGTTGATGGATTGGTCGAGGTAGGAGAAAAAGCCTTGTTTGAGGTTTTTAGACGGCCTGTCGGAAATATCAACGGCGATGATGAAGTTTGCTCCCTGTTTTTTTGCCGCGCTGACGGGTACGGGCTGGGTCAGTCCGCCGTCAACGTATCGACGGCCGCCGATCAGGACGGGTTGGAACACGTTGGGGATGGCGGCGGATGCGCGGACTGCCTGTCCGGCATTGCCGCGGTTGAAGGCGACGGCTTTGGAAGATTCGAAGTCGGTGGCGACGGCGGCGAATTTAATCGGGAAGTCTTGAATCGGGCGGTTACCGACTTTGCGGTTGATGTAGTCTTGCAGTTTTTGTCCTTTGATAAAGCCGCTGGTGGATAGGGTCAGATCGACCAAATCGGTTGAGCCGAGAATTTCGGCTTCCAATTCCAAACGGTCGGGACTTGCGCCGGAGGCATACAGGCTGCCGACGATGGCGCCTGCCGACGTACCGGTAATGATTTTGACGGGGATGCCGTTTTGTTTGAGGGCTTTGATGATGCCGATATGGGCAAACCCTTTGGATGCGCCGCCGCCGAGTGCTAAAGCAACGACTGCCTGCGGTTTGGGGGGAGGGGTAATTTGGGTGTTGTGCCGCGGCGGGTTGACGGGGGAAGTGTTGCTTGGACATGCGCTGAGGATCAGAACGGAAGAGATGGTCAGCGCGGTACGGAAAACGGAGGAAAAGGAGGATTTCATTTTCAGACGACCTCTGTGTAAGAAGGATGTTTTGCCAGGGTGATAATGGAACACGGTAAATTTTATCTTAGCAATCACGTTAAGATGTTATCGTTTGGCATTATCGCACAGCAAGAGGTCGTCTGAAAACGGTTTGTCATTGTTTTTCAGGCTTTTTTACTGCCGTATAGTCTGCCGGTGCGGGAGGGGCGGATTCCGGCATGATGATGACGGTACTTGAACGGTCGTCCGTCAGCATTTGTGCGGCTTTTTGTACTTCTTCGGCGGTTACGGCCTGTATGCGGCGGCGGATTGCGGCTTCATCGGAATATTTGAACCCGCGCGCTTCCAAACGACCCATCAGCGAAGCTTGTGAAACCATGGAGTCGCGCGCGTAGATTTCGCCCGCCAATGCCTGTGCTTTGATGCGGTCGAGCTCTTCTTTGCTGATGCCGTTGTCGGCGATGTCTTTGATTTCGGACTTCATCTGCGTAAGCAGGGTCTCGGCGGATACGTTTTCAGCAGGCATTCCAAATACGCCGAAAAGCGGCATTTCGCGGCTGAGCAGGTCGTAATGGGCATTTGCGCTTAACGCACTTTGTTTGTCTCGCACGAGGTTTTTGTCCAAACGGCTGGAGGTATTGCCCGCCAAAACGTCGGTCAGTACATCCAAGGCGTAAGGCAGCTTGTCGTCAAGGCGGGAGAGGGAGGGAACGCGCCAGCTGATGGCAGCCAACGGTTGACGGGTAACGGGAGAGGAAGCTTGGGCAAAGGAAGGTGCGCGTTTGACCGGTTCGGCTTTCAGATTGTTCCGCTTAGGCAAAGCTTTACGCGGTATTTTGCCGAACAATCCTGCCGCCGTGCGCAGGGTCTGTTTGGCATCGACATCGCCGACGATGACCAAAACGGCATTATTGGGTGCGTAGAATTGTTTGTACCAAGCGCGCAGATCGTCGGCGCGCAAGGTGTGCAGGTCTTCCATATAGCCGATAATGGAGGCTTTCATGGAGGGCAGGGTAAAGCTGTTCAGATAGATTTGTTCCCACATTTTCCCGCCGGCATCGTCTTCCGTGCGCTGGCGGCGTTCTTCTCGGATAACATTCATTTCGGTAGCGAACTCTTTATCGCTGAAATTGAGGTTGTGCATCCGGTCGGCTTCAAGTTTGAGAACTTCGGGTAAGTTGGCAGAGGCGATATTGGCGTAATATACCGTTTCGCTGCGGTTGGTGTAGGCATTGTCATCGCCGCCCAAACGGGCGATGCGGCTGCTGTATTCGCCCGATGGTACGGAAGGTGTGCCTTTAAACATCATGTGTTCTAAGGCGTGGCTCAATCCGCTTTTGCCCGGTTTCTCATCCACGCTGCCGACTTTGTACCAAATTTGAGAAACGGCGACAGGCGCGCGGCGGTCTTCTTTGACGATGATTTTCAGACCGTTGGGCAGGGTTTGGGATAAGGTTTGTGCGAAGGTGGCGCAAGAGAGGAGGCAGGCAGATAAAAAAACATAACGGCTCAGCATAATGGCTCCTAATAAATGGTAATGGACAGACTGTAACAAGAAATTTGCCCTCAGGCTATAAAAAAGGTCGTCTGAAAACCCCGATTCAAGGTTTTCAGACGACCTTTCCACAGCCTAAAGTCAGGACAATACAGACTTATATAGTGGCTTAACTTTAAACCAGTACGGCGTTGCCTCGCCTTGCCGTACTATCTGTACTGTCTGCGGCTTCGTCGCCTTGTCCTGATTTAAATTTAATCCACTATACAATGCCTTGCGCCAGCATCGCATCGGCGACTTTGACGAAACCGGCGATGTTCGCACCGTTGACGTAGTTGGTTTTGCCGTTTTCAGTGCCGTATTTCAGGCAGGATTCGTGGATGCTTTGCATGATGTCGAACAAGCGTTGGTCGACTTCTTCGCGGCTCCAGGCCAGACGGACGGCGTTTTGGCTCATTTCCAAGCCTGAAGTTGCCACGCCGCCGGCGTTGGAGGCTTTGCCCGGCGCATACAGGATGCCCGCTTTGACGAACTGATCGACCGCGCCCAAAGTAGAAGGCATGTTCGCACCTTCGGCAACGACGTAGCAGCCGTTTGCCAACAGGGTTTTGGCGGCTTCTTCGTCCAATTCGTTTTGGGTCGCGCAGGGCAGGGCGACTTCGGCGGCAACGCCCCACGGTTTTTGGTTTTCAAAGTATTTCAAACCTTGCTCTTTGGCATAGGTGGAAACACGTTCGCGACGGACTTCTTTCAGCTCGATAAGCGCGGCGAGTTGGTCTTCGGTCATGCCGCTGTCGGGGAAGAGGACGAAGCCGTTGGAGTCGGAAACGGTCAGCACTTTCGCGCCCAGCTGGATGGCTTTTTCGGCGGCGTATTGCGCGACGTTGCCGGAGCCGGAAATCAGCACGCGTTTGCCTTCAATCGAGTCGCCGCGTGTTTGCAGCATGGATTGGGCGAAGTACACGGTACCGTAGCCGGTCGCTTCAGGACGGATAAGGCTGCCGCCCCATTCGAGACCTTTGCCGGTCAGGACGGAGGCAAATTCGTTGCGGATTTTTTTGTATTGTCCGAAGAGGAAGCCGATTTCGCGGCCACCTACGCCGATGTCGCCCGCAGGTACGTCGGTGTTCGGGCCGATGTGGCGGTAGAGTTCGTTCATAAAGGCTTGGCAGAAACGCATCACTTCGGCGTCGGATTTGCCTTTGGGGTCGAAGTCGGAGCCGCCTTTACCGCCGCCCATAGGCAGGGTGGTCAAGGCGTTTTTGAACACTTGTTCAAAGGCGAGGAATTTCAATACACCCAAATCGACGGTCGGGTGGAAGCGCAAGCCGCCTTTGTAAGGGCCGATGGCGGAGCTCATTTGAATGCGGTAGCCGCGGTTGACTTGGACTTGTCCTTTGTCGTCCACCCAAGTGACGCGGAACATAATGACGCGCTCAGGTTCGACGATGCGTTCAAGCAGGTTTTGTTGGGTGTATTTCGGGTTTTTTGCCAAAAACGGGCCCAAGCTCATGAATACTTCTTCAACCGCTTGGTGAAACGGCTCTTGATTGGGGTTACGTTGTTTGAGGTTGGCAAACAAGGCGTTCAAATCGGTCATTTTATGCTCCCTGTGGATTAGATTGGAAAGGATGATGAATTTGTGGAAAGCAATATAAACCTAATTTTTTTGTCTGCCAAGCGGTTTTGATGAAAATTGTTGACATTATTTTTTTGAGAATTTTATTATTTGATATATATAACCAATAAAATATAAAAATATTTTTGAAAATTCCATTATTTTAAAATAAATTGGTTATATATTCTAAGTAATTAAACTAGAAATTTGAAACGAGAGAGTGTAAAAAATTCGATTCAGCGCAAATTTTCATGTGAAAACGGTCAATATTGTCAACAATTTTACGAAAATTACCCTTGGAAAACAGGGTAAGAAGGAAAATAACATATTGAAAGATGAACCTTGTTATTAAATAGATGTCTAGGTAAAGGATGTAGTCAGCTTTCTAAAGCTACCCCTTATAATTCAGTATGATATATTTCGCTCTGATATAATGTGCGGGCAAGGCGTACGGAAGCCGGCGTCTTGTCTTTTTTCAACTTTAGATACTAAGGAACTTATATGTGCGGTATCGTCGGCGCTATCCGCGCCAATCACAATGTAGTCGATTTTCTGACCGACGGTCTCAAACGCCTTGAATATCGGGGCTACGACTCGTCGGGTATCGCCGTGAATATGGACGGCAAAATCAAGCGCGTTCGCCGTGTCGGTCGCGTGCAGCTGATGGAAGACGCGGCGCGCGAAAAAGGCGTGTTCGGACACATCGGCATCGGCCATACCCGCTGGGCGACCCACGGCGGCGTAACCGAACCCAACGCCCACCCCCACATCTCCGGCGGCATGATTGCCGTCGTCCACAACGGCATCATCGAAAACTTCGAAGCCGAACGCGAACGCCTCAAAGCCTTGGGTTACACCTTCGAATCGCAAACCGACACCGAAGTCATCGCTCACAGTGTCAATCACGAATACACCCAAAACGGCGGCAAACTGTTTGAAGCCGTCCGCGCTGCCACCGCCCGTTTCCACGGCGCATATGCCATCGCCGTGATGGCGCAGGACAAACCCGAAGAAATGGTCGTTGCACGCATGGGCTGCCCGCTCTTGGTGGCATTGGGCGACCAAGAAACCTTCATCGCCTCCGACGTGTCCGCCGTCATCGCCTTTACCCGCCGCATCGCCTATTTGGAAGACGGCGACATCGCCGTATTGAGTGCGAACGGTATCGACAAATTGATCGACAAGACTGGTGCCGAAACCCAACGCACCGTCAAAGTATCCGAACTGTCGCTCGCTTCGCTGGAATTGGGTCCATACAGCCACTTCATGCAGAAAGAAATCCACGAACAACCGCGCGCCATCGCCGATACCGCCGAAGTTTTCCTTGACGGCGGCTTCGAGCCCGAAAACTTCGGCGCGAACGCACGCGAAGTGTTCGACGATATTCACAGCATCAAAATCCTCGCCTGCGGCACGTCCTACTACGCCGCGCTGACCGCCAAATACTGGCTCGAATCCATCGCCAAAATCCCGACCGACGTCGAAATCGCCAGCGAATACCGCTACCGCGACGTGATTGCCGATCCGAAACAACTGATCATCACCATTTCCCAATCCGGTGAAACCTTGGACACGATGGAAGCCCTGAAATACGCGAAATCCTTAGGGCACAAACACAGCCTGTCCATCTGCAACGTCATGGAATCCGCCCTGCCGCGCGAAAGCGAATTGGTGCTGTACACCCGCGCCGGTGCAGAAATCGGCGTCGCCTCTACCAAAGCGTTCACCACGCAACTGGTTGTATTGTTCGGCTTGGCGGTGACGCTGGGCAAACAGCGCGGCTTGGTTTCCGCCGAAAAAGCGAGCGAATACGTCGAAGAACTGCGCCAACTGCCCGGCAGCATCCAACACGTTCTCAACCTTGAGCCGCAAATCGCCGCATGGGCGCAAAAATTCGCCAAGAAAAACAGCGCACTGTTTTTAGGCCGCGGCATCCACTTCCCGATTGCCCTCGAAGGCGCGTTGAAGCTGAAAGAAATCACCTACATCCACGCCGAAGCCTATCCCGCAGGCGAATTGAAACACGGCCCGCTGGCATTGGTGGACGAAAACATGCCCGTCGTCGTCATCGCGCCGAACGACGGCTTGTTGGACAAAGTCAAAGCCAATATGCAGGAAGTCGGCGCACGCGGCGGCGAACTCTTCGTCTTCGCCGACTTGGACAGCAATTTCAACGCCACCGACGGCGTGCACGTCATCCGCGCCCCGCGCCACGTCGGCGTACTCTCGCCAATCGTGCACACCATCCCCGTGCAGCTCCTCTCCTACCACGCTGCCCTCGCACGCGGCACGGACGTAGACAAACCGCGCAACCTGGCGAAATCGGTTACGGTTGAATAAAGCCCGATTTGAACGGTAAAAGGTCGTCTGAAAACTGGATTCCCAAGTTTTCAGACGACCTTTTTTAAATCGACGCGCGCTTTGGATAAACCGAACCCGTAGCGTGGGCTTTGCCCGCGAGATTTGCCGCCTGCCAGTCTAAATCGGACAGTTGTCCTCGCATCTGTTTCGTAGGTATAGCTGAATTACTTTATTTTCGCTATGCAACTTACCTACTTTCGTCATTCCCGCGCAGGCGGGAATCCATTTTTGAAATTTAGAAACTGTTTTTTTAAATCAAAGTTTCTCAGGTTTTACGATGGATTCCCGCCTGCGCGGGAATGACGGAATTTGATGATATGCTGTATTTAAGGTTAAGTATGCTTGCTATAGAACCCGCGCTACGGTTTGCTTTGACGGTATCTCATTCATTTCCTAATCTGATTAAGAAAGGGTGGGTTTGAGATTGAAAGATGTTGTCTGAAAACTTAGGTTTCCGAGTTTTCAGACGACCTCAGCCCGATTTGGGTTTATAATTTCCTTTTTCCAACTGATTTCCCCGTTTACCATGATCGATTTAGAAACCAAACGCCTTGAAACCCAAGCCATGCTTGATAATGCCGAGCTTTTGTTCGACCAAGACCAATGCCGTGCCGCGCTGCAAAAAGTGGCGGACGAAATTACGCGCGACTTGGGGGACAAATATCCGCTCCTGCTGCCTGTGATGGGTGGGGCGGTGGTGTTTACTGGGCAGTTGCTGCCGCTGTTGCGCTTTCCGTTGGACTTTGATTATGTTCATGTTTCCCGTTACGGCGACAAGCTGGCGGGCGGAGCGTTCAACTGGAAACGGATGCCCGACCCAGAGCAGATTCGGGGCCGTCATGTGGTCGTGTTGGACGATATTTTGGACGAGGGACACACGATGTCGGCGATTCAGTCCAAGCTCTTGGAAATGGGCGCGGCAAGCTGCCGTGCGGCTGTGTTTGCCAACAAGTTGATCGACAAGGAAAAACCGACCAAAGCGGATTATGTCGGGCTGGATGTTCCCAACCGCTACGTCTTCGGCTACGGTATGGACGCGGCGGGCTGCTGGCGCAATTTGGGCGAGATTTACGCGCTCAACCAAGGCTGAGACAAGATTAAAAAAGGTCGTCTGAAAACCTTTTCAGACGACCTTTGTGCCACCATATCGTGCTATGTGGCGGGTGAACGGACGATACCTTCGCCCACACCGGCCGAATAAAATCATCAGGGAACACATCATGATCAACCTTTTAATCATTACCCACGAGGCAGTAGGCGAAGCCTACCGCAGCCTGACCCATCATTTCTTCCCCACAGGAATGCCGGAAAACATCCGCATCCTCGGCGTGGAGCCTGATGAAGACCAAAACGACATTATCAACAATGCCATCGCCGCGCTGCAAGAGTTTCCTGAAAACCACGGTGTATTGATTATGACCGACATCTTCGGCGCGACGCCGTGCAACGCCGCCCGCAGGCTGGTTCGCGCGGGCAAATCCGCCATCCTGACCGGACTGAACGCGCCGATGATGATTAAAGCGACCCAATACTCGCCCATGGCGGAAGACCTCGCCGCCTTTACTGAAACGGTCAGGGAAGCCGCCGTCAAAGGCATTTTCGCCATCACCGCCGAACCGGAAGATTTGGTGTGCAAACAGCACGCCGAAGCCGTCTAACCCGACCGACACGTTTTCAGACGACCCCGCACACCCGAAAGCCGAACATGCAAAAACAACAAATCGAAATCATCAACAAACTCGGACTCCACGCCCGCGCTTCCAGCAAATTCACCCAAACCGCCTCTCAGTTTCAAAGCGAAGTCTGGGTAACGAAAAACGGAAGCCGCGTTAATGGCAAAAGCATCATGGGCTTAATGATGCTCGCCGCCGCCAAAGGCACAATCATCGAGCTGGAAACCGACGGCTTGGACGAAGTCGCCGCCATGAAGGCATTGACCGACTTAATCAACGACTACTTCGGCGAGGGCGAATAATGAGTATCGTGCTGCACGGTGTCGCCGCGGGCAAAGGCATTGCCATCGGACAAGCCCACCTGATTACGCGCGGCACGGCGGAAGTGCCGCAATACGACGTTTCAGACGACCTCATCGACGCCGAAACCGCCCGCTTCGACGCCGCCATCAAAGCCACGCGCAAAGAGTTGGAACAGTTGCGCAGCGCGATTCCCGAAAACGCCCCGACCGAATTGGGCGCGTTTATTTCGCTGCACCTCATGCTGCTGACCGACGTTACCCTCTCGCGCGAACCCGTCGATATTTTGAAAGAACAGAAAATCAATGCCGAATGGGCGTTGAAACAGCAAAGCGACAAGCTCGCCGCCCAGTTTGACAACATCGAAGACGACTACCTGCGCGAACGCAAACAAGACATGCTGCAAGTCGTCCGCCGCATCCACAATAACCTTGTGGGGCAAAGCAACGACTTAAACCTCAACGAAGGCTTGTTTGAAGACACCATCCTAATCGCCCACGACCTCTCACCCGCCGACACCGTCCTCTTTAAAGAGCAGCGCATCACCGCCTTTGTTACCGATGTCGGCGGCCCGACCAGCCACACTGCCATCTTAGGCCGCAGCCTCGACATCCCTTCCGTCATCGGGCTGCACAACGCCCGCAGGCTCATTACCGAAAACGAAACCGTCATCGTTGACGGCATCAACGGCGTCCTCATCATCGATCCGGACGAAGTCGTCCTCAACGAATACCGCCGCCTCGCCCGCGAATACCGCAGCCACAAGCGCGAACTCAACAAAATCAAAAAAACCGCCGCCACCACGGCCGACGGCATCAACATTGAGTTGCTCGCCAACATCGAATCCGCCGAAGACATCAAAGCCCTGCACAACTTCGGCGCAGACGGCGTCGGACTCTTCCGCAGCGAATTCCTCTATCTCAACCGCGACACCATGCCGACCGAAGACGAGCAGTACGAAGTGTACAGCGCGATTGTGAAAAAAATGAAAGGCAAAAGCATCACCATCCGCACCGTCGATTTGGGCGTGGACAAAAATCCCCGCTGGTTCGGTCAAAATTCCACCCCCAACGGCAGCCTCAACCCCGCGCTCGGACTCACCGGAATCCGCCTGTGCCTCGCCGAACCGGTCATGTTCCGCACCCAAATGCGCGCCATCCTCCGTGCCGCCGTCCACGGCCCCGTGCGCATGATGTGGCCAATGATTACCTCCTTGTCCGAAGTGCGCCAATGCCTGATCCACCTCGACACCGCCCAACGCCAGCTTACCGAACGCGGCGAAACCTTCGGCACGGTCAGCGTCGGCTGCATGATTGAAATCCCGTCCGCCGCCCTGACCGTCGGCAGCATCCTCAAACTCGTCGATTTCATCTCCATCGGCACCAACGACCTGATTCAATACATCTTGTCAGTCGACCGCGGCGACGACAGCGTCAGCCACCTCTATCAGCCCGGACACCCCGCCGTCCTCAAAATGCTGCAACACATCATCCGCACCGCCAACCGCATGGAAAAAAGCGTCTCCATATGTGGCGAAATGGCAGGCGACACCGCCTACACGCGGATGCTGCTGGGCATGGGGCTGCGCCGATTCTCCATGAACCCCAACAACCTGCTGCCCGTCAAAAACATCATCCTGCACAGCAACACCGCCCTGCTCGAAACCGAAACCGCCAAAATCCTCCGCAGCGAAGATTCGGAAAAGACCGAAAAGCTGCTGAAATTGCTCAACAGCGCGGAACACGAAGAAGAGCGGCAGGAAGAAGACAGCCCGATAGCGCAGGCGTAAACAGGTTTCCAAACCCTTATCCGCCGCAAACTCAGTCCCGAACAAGTATGCGCCTACCTGCATAAACACCACGGGATCACACTCCATCACAGCACCGTTTACCGCT
>ERZ772972.135-NODE-135-length-24829-cov-4.377654_pt1 | contig 24829 bp, 24 predicted proteins | sample MGYA00580673_ERZ772972 | MGnify/ENA primary metagenome ERZ772972 (study PRJEB29015, sample SAMEA2738051) | human oral metagenome | biome: human oral; feature: human-associated habitat; material: saliva | place: China | collected 2229 ... | reverse complement strand
CAAAAAGAAACGATGAAAGACTAGCTCAATGAAATTTCCCACGGTTTGCCTCCTAAAAAATAATCTAGAACTATTATAACATATTTCAAGCGCTCTCAAAAAAAGAAGAGGAGTGAAAAGGTGGTGATTATCATAAGTAAGTGAACTAAATATTTGAACAGGAGCTATGATTGAGATGATTAAAGTGATACTCTATCCAATTTTATATTCTTTTGCATATAAGCTTTTATATGTTTCATTATGGGAAACATCCCCTTAAACATATTTTAGCAAATTAAAACAGAAACCCAAATACAGAATCGCACTTGGATTTCCAAACTCAATAACATTGGGATATTTTCCTACCTTTTTGTTTTCAAACAATTTTTAAAGACAAAAGGTCGCCTTTAGAGCGACCCATACTTCTACATAATGTACATCTAGTGCTAATTCGCCTTACCATTTTGGCAACCCCACCTTGACAACTAGATGCAATCAGTAAAATACCTGTTGATATTGCCATATACATTACTCTCTTTCTAATAGATTTATTATCCCAAAATAAGAATTCAATAAATTTTTTAAATAGAACAGAAGTAATTAAGCCAAACACGTAAGTAATTAGAGCGAACGATGGGGGTAGGATTCGAACCTACAAAATTAATTACTCTATACAGGCATAATAATTATAACATATTTCAGTAAGTTTTACCATAAAAATTCTAATTAGAAAAATATACTGGCAGTAGTAAAGAAACTGGGGATTTACACTAACTAGACAGAAAAATATTCCCGTAGGAGACTGGAAAAAAACTCAATCTGAAGATTAAATTGAAAATCTTGCATTATAAAACGCATATTATCAAGGTTTTTAAACACCTAATAATATGCGTTTTTCTTATTTTAAAGACTTTTTGCCCAACCTCATTTCATTTTGAGATTTGGTATCTACATTATTTACCTTTTTCTTTTGTCAACCAATATGTGATTCCTGCTGATGAAATTGCTGACAAAATAATCGCTAAAATAACCCATATTCTGTTATTATCCACTGAAATTGGCGCTTCATATGTTTCTTTTTTAGTTTCAATTGGATTAGATAAAAAATTCATCACATTTTGATTAGTCGTTCCACCATCACGAATATTCTTCATAACAGTTTTAAAGGACTCTGCGTAGTCTCTATTCCCTTGAATAACTTCTGCTTCATTAGATATCAAATCATTCGTAGTTGAAATAGTCTTATCAACATTATCTTTAATAGTCTGAACTTGACCAACAAATTGAGTAAATTGATCCTTCATAGTCCCAACTGCTTCGTGATTTTGACTAGTTTCTTTTGAACCAGTAGAGGTTGTAGACACTAATGATTCAATTGAACTATATAAGCGATTTGATGACTCACTATCATTTATTAATGTTCCGCTATTAGCATCTGAAGCTGTACCCGTCACTTCCAATTGTTTCGCTTTCGTTTCTTTCCACTTATCATACTCGGTTGACAAGGTCTTAATCGAGTTATTATACCAATCAGCTAAGTTTGTAATTTGATTTTTGAAATAATCATTTGGTAACTCAGCTTCAGCCAATTCAGGCAATGCGTCACTTGATTTTTCTAATGACTCCAAAGAGTTTTGAATTTGTTCCAACAAAGCTATACCTGACTCTTTAAACTTAGCAACTTGATCTTCTGACAACTGAGCTGCTATATCATCACGACTGATATTACCGTACATATGGTAAACAGAATCTGGTGATAAGGCAGAAAAATTAATAGAGGAGCTACTTGGGCTTCCATAAATTGCTTGAATCATACCAGTTGTACGATCGATTTTGCTTAATTTATCAAAAATATGTTTTAAATCTTTTTTCACTAAAACATCTGACTCTTCTTTATCACTACGATAAACAGTTTTCTTGATAGGAATTGTAGTTTCACCAATGTGTACTTCAAATGAAATTTCATTTTTTCCATAATGTGGTTCTAAAGTATATTCAACCGTCATAGTATAAAGCTTATCATCTGTTATAGTTTGCTCTCCTCCAACTAAGGAAGCATTTCCTGTAACATAAACTTTAGCTTTAGGAGATAAATATTTTGTCCCTTCAGAACTGGTAGAAACTCCGCTAGCCTCAACTACCGTTGATGATTCGGGCAAACTACTTGATGGTTTTGTCACAGATGCTTCGACAGTTTCAGACTCAGCCTGGGGTAATTTAACTGTCAATTCCATAGTTTCTGTTACTTTATCGAGCTTATCATTTTCAATCGATAAAAATTCAAAAATAGGTAAGCCACTTATAGAGGTGGCCTTCTTATCAAATTTAGTATAATTCTTAAGTAAATCTATTTTTTCATTATATTCTTTAACTTGGTCAGCTGTTAGAACGTTGAGTTTCTCCAATTTACTAAATAAAGTTTGGTAATCAGTTGGTTCTATACTAATATCTGTTAGATTTGAACGAATTAAATTTTGATAAGTTTCAGGCAAATGATTTTCAGTAATCAAACTTTTATTAATCTGATCTACAAGTGTTGCTTTAGCATCCGAAGTAAGGTCCGATTTTAAATCAACATCTTCTTTACCAAAGTAAAAGAGTGATATTTTCTTTTTCTCTTCTTCTAATTCTGTTTTGAGATGTTCAAATTCGGATTTTCTATCTTTTGTTTTACCTTGATAATCAACAATAACCTTATGATAATTAGCTACTAAATCTTCTAGTTTAGCTTGTTCAGATTTTTCCTCATCCGTACTATTTCCAAATTGATACAATGATTTAAGAATAGAGTCATTTAAACCATCTATAATTTTAGAATTTTCTTCATGCTGTTCTTTCAAGGTGCTATTGGTTGTTAAGACATTCTTTTCAAATATATCCTTCTGAAAATCAAAATAAGTTTTAACTTCCGTAAGTTGTTTTTCTAATCCTATTCCTGTATTATTTAAAAGGCTAACAACAGAATCAGAAAAAGCCTTTTGAGAATCTTCATAAGACGAATTCATTTTCTGTAGATTCGAAGCTAATTCCAAAGTGCTTAACATAGACTGACTTGCTTCGTTTGACGGGCCATAGATATATTGAGAAATTTTTGTATGCGTACCAGATTGTTCATTTACAATATTATCAACATTTCTTTTAGCATCATCTAGATTGTTGATAACACTTGAAAAATACATTTTTATAACATTTTGATTAATAGTATTAAGGTACTCACCTACTCGTAGCTCAACATTCTTAGATTTAACTGGATCTAAATTTGATTTAGTTTTATAAGTTATCTTTGCTCTATCAGGATTAAAACTTTCCAATTGAGCTATCTTTTCTGAAAACTGTTGTTCGATATAAACAATTACATCAACCGATCCATTTTCAAATCGATTTTCAGCAACATTACGAGTCATGACAGTCCATTGATTTGTATTCTCTTTTGATAATAAAGTTGTGAAATCATTTCCTAAATTATAGGCGTTACCATTTAATACGCCCCCAGCATCTTCATTTACCAGAGCAATATTCAATTTACGATCGTTAACCTTATTTGTTACAGAAATCTCTTGATTCTTTAAATAAATAAATGTTGCTCCTGAACCGACCAACAAAGTTACAAAAACACTACTACCTATAATTATTTTTTTCATAACTAACCTCTCTCATTTATCTCTTTATTATACCACGAATACTAGAGTCCAGCAAGGAATGCTTATAATCTTTATTCTATTAATGAATCTTAGCAATTCATAACTTGCTTATGTATCGACTTATATACTAAATTTTTAGTCGTTTCATTTTCTCACCATATAGAAAATCCTAGAATGAAATCCTAGGATTTGTATGTCATTTTATAAGTTCTACAAGGAAACGAACATGAGTAGTTTCAAGTCTCTTTATTTCCTTAAGTTTTCTATTATCCTCAATTCATTTTATCTCGAACCCCTACCATGATATCTGTATATAAAACATCATTTATCTTGCTAGAAATATAAAATACCGGTGTAGATTCTTCTAAGTCATTGTCAATCAATAAATTGGTTAAGCCGTATATAGCCTTATCAAAGTTGACTGCTTCCTCCCCAGTAACTCTAGCTCCTACCATTCTAGGAACTAAAAAATAACTGTTATAGGCTGTCCCTTCCATTATTTCTTCTTTTCCTAGATAATCCTCGTGAACGGGAAGATAGACTGTGATGTTGTATGTCCCATCATCCAACTCTCCGATATGAGGACATGAGTAAAAGGGATTACTTTTAGGCGTATATCCAGCTGCTACTGCTGTTTGAACCATATCTTGAAAGGCTACTGCAATTTCATCACCAGTAATGTTGTAATCGACACTTAAGACATTACTCATCATTAATGATTGATTCATACCATATGTAATTTCTGTCATTTTACTTCTCCACTGGGATAATCAAATCTACAAACAAATCATCATAAACTGGAATCAAGACCAGATATAACTTGTCTTGCAACTTCCAACCGTGGTCTCTGATGTAATCCTTCATCTCGTAGATGGACTGGTCCAAGCTATCTTCAAATGGCACACGTTTGCTGATACCCTCAATACTTAAACTAGCTTGGTACCTTAGTTGGCTCGTTGAGTTTGTTTCTGAAATGACAGGTATATAAAGGGTAACGTCCTGTTCTTCTTCGTCAAACTGAGTTGGAGTCATTTCAAAAATGGTCGGACCATCTTTATAGATGCCATTGGTGTAGGGTAAGAGTTCTGTGTGGACAAACAACTCCAATAGTTCGTCCGCTTGAATCTGGACCTGGTCTGTCATCAAATGTTCCATATGAATCTGGATTTCTTTAATCATGTTTCTTTTCCTTTTTAAATCTATTTTTATCAAATTCTTTATTTTGAATCAAATCCGAAGACACTTCTATATGCTTGATTGGTCTTGTTTCCTCAACATCATGGCGGTGTTGGTATGCATAGATAATATAAAACCACGTAGCATAAAACAAATGCCCAAAGGTCATCGAAAATAAGGATACACCCCATCCCCAAAAATATTCATATCCAATTATCGCCAAAAATATACAGACACACGATATAATAAGCGGGGGAGCCAATACAAAGTTAAGCATAACTTTGCTGGCTTTCTGCGAGATAATTTCTTCAGAGTCCAAATTGACCAAGCAGCTCATGACGACTATAACAATAATGGATTGAATAAGAGGGAGGGATAGCTTTAGACCAATAAAGTTATGGTCCCCACTCATAGCACCAAAACCAATAATGATATAAATATGACCAGTCAAATACATGAGATAGGTTCCAAAACTAATTAAAATTCCTCGCCTAAGATCCAGTAAAAATACCAGATTTAAAATCCAAACAACAATTCCTGTCATAATCAATCCTTGATACAAAGAGGGATTGTTGAGTACCTCTAATCCTCCTGCAAAAAACGCCAAAAAGGATATAGGATATAAAATAAAAATCCCATTTAACACTCCCCAAAGAGGAACCGGTCCCTTTATTCTACTTCTTTGAAATTCAAATGTTTTTTTAATTCGTTCCAGTATCATTTAAACCATCCTCTCATGCCTTTGAGAACTTTACTTTTTAAATCTATCACTGTCAAATTCTCGATTTGAAATCATATCTGGGTTTACCTTTATATGCTTGATTGGTCTTGTTTCCTCAACATCATGACGGTGTTGGTATGCATAGATAATTATAAACCATGTTTGGTATAAAGCAGAGCCAAAAATCATTAACAATAAGGATACTCCCCACCCCATTAAAAAATCATATCCAATGATAGCTAGAAAAATAAAGCAAAGAGATAAAAGTATTATCGGTCCCACTACAAAATTAAGCATAATTTTTCCAGCCTTCTCCGAGATGATTTCTTCAGAGTCCAAGTCAACCAAACAGCTCATGACGATAATAATTACAAGCGCGTAGATAAGGGGGAGAGATAACTTTAGAACAATAAAGTTATGGTCCCCACTCATAGCGCTAAAGCCAATTATTGTATAAACATGACCAGTCAAATACATGAGATAGGTTCCAAAACTGGTTAAAATCCCTCTCTTAAGATCTAGTAAAAATACTAAATTTAAAACCCAAACAACAATCCCTGCAATAAGCAGTCCTTGATATAAGTCCTCATTTTTTAGAACTTCTAACCCTCCTGCCATAAACATAAAAAAGGCTATAGGATATAAAATAAAAATCCCATTTAACACTCCCCAAAGAGGAACTGGTCCCTTTATTCTACTTCTTTGAAACTCAAAATATTTTTTGATTCGTTCCAGTATCATTTAAACCATCCTCTCATGCCTTTAATTAGGCTATTGACACCTTTTTTTAGGTTATCTGTAATTTTAAAGCGTTTATCCAGCTCGCTAATACCCCATCCAACAAGAGCTGCTGTTCCTATTGCCGCAGCCCCTGTTAACCATGCAGGAGCTGTAGCAATGCCTACCGCCCCTGCTACAAATCCTGCAAATGCTGCTCCTGCACTCGCTGCGGCAGTTGCCGCAACAGTTGTCCCTGCCGCCTTGGCCGCATCTATCACAAAACCTGTCGTCACACTTGCCTTAACTTCATTTCCTCTTAGTCCTTGACGTTTGGCCTCTTGTTCATTGTCATGGATTTTTGAGAAAGTATCAACCACATCTAAAGCAACACCAACAACTGCAGCTCCTTTTAAAAACTTACCAAACTTCGTAGCGGATTTAAAACCTTCTTTGTAATTTTTAAAGCTATCTGTAGCAGACTTAACTAAACCTTTAAATCCTCCAGATGCGCCTGCCTTTCCTAAACTCCACAGGCCTTTACCAGCGCCTTTGAAAGTTATCTCTTTAATAAATTCTTCTTTCAATAGGCTTCCAGTGGTAGACACAATTGATTTTCCTACACTAGCCACTTTGGTACTAAATCGAGTTGTATCTGTAAAAGATTTGAAAACCTTACTCAATTCCTCATTATATTTAGTATAGCCTAGCTTTTTCATTATGGATTTGAAGGTCTGTGGAACACCACCATTTTTATATTGAACAACCTTATAAGTACGACTGCCACTTAACTTCTTGCTAACTTCAAAATAATTATCTAGAAGTTCCCCAAATTTTGTTGTCTCTTTAAGAACAATGGTATCTCCTTTTTTATTTTGACTAAAACGATACAACGCATATAAAGCTGGCAAAATAGATTTTAAATATTTTTTATAGCCCTTACTATTTTTATATAAATCACTCTTTGTGACATTTTTATAAACATTAAATAATGAATCTATTAAGTTCTCCTTTTCGGCCACCGTCCCACTATACTTAGACTCGGCAAGCTGTTTTGCGAGAGCATTTTGGTACTTCACAGCTTTGGAGTTGCTATGGATAGCTGTGTGAATCTCTGAAACTGAATTTTTAAACTGAGGTCGATTATAATAATTTCTCGATACGCGGTTCCCATATGGAAGAGGGGCATAACCTGATAGTGTAGCGATTTCACTATTTTGCATATCTATGAGGTCAAATGTATCTGTTTTTAGAAGAACACTATTAAAAGCCTCCATGTTCTTTATGGTATCATCTAAACTCTTGACTGCTTGATTATAGCTTGTATTCACACTATCCAAACTAGGATTCGTTAATGTTAGGATATCACTTATCCCTGCATAGATATTTTTCGTCTTACTGGAACTACTCTTCAGTCCCTCGATCGGATCTTTCATCCGTTGCTTGATGCGTTCTAGGTATTCTGTCTTAATAATGGCACTGTTGTCGGTCTCTGACACCGTGTCTTGAAAGAGCTTCACAAGTCCATCATAGCGACTGACAATGCTATCTAGGGCATTGACATAGTTATCAACCAGTGGTATCTGATAGTTGGTCACCTTCTGGTTAATGGCATCCTTCACTGCGCCTTTGAGGCTATCGGTTGAAACGACCTCTGATAGACGACTTCTCGAAACAGATAGCTGTTCCTTGATACTATTTACCGAAATAACTAACAACTCTTTTTGAACTCGAACTTCAGTTACATCAATCTTCATTCACTTCCTCCTCTGCATAAACACTGGAAATCAACCCTGCGTCTAGATAGTCCTTACGCAGAACTTCTTCGCAGTAGTGTTCATCCACGGTATCCGAATACCCTTCTGATACTACTCTCTTAATAAAGAGATTGCTTAAAAACAAGGGTGAAGTGTCAAAGCGTAATCCAAATGGATAGCCATGACCAATGTAGTCCACATAATGTCCATTATCCAAATCAACTCGACGACCTGAAAGAACTACAAAAAAGTCCATCTGTTCGCTTTCAAATGATTCAACCAAGTCCTTAGGAAGAAGTTCACGATCAAGTTCGACAACACTACCTAAAGGATAGATACGACTTAAGCAGAGATCCACATAGGAAGCATACTGGATAAAAACTGAACGAGGTAAAGTGACTTCTTCTTGGAGACGCCGAATCCGCACGAGTTCTTTTTCGTAGAAAAACTCCAACGGCGCCCCTATCATTGGATGATAATGATAACTAGGCTCGTCATTCATAAAAGCTATATAACAGGCCCGAAAAACATCCGGATGTCCTGATAGGGTCATCGCTACTGCTGTCAATACTTCCTGATCCTTTTCAGATAGGTTACATCTAGACAGCGCTCGGGCAAATAAAATCATTTGTTCTTCCTTCATGGTACAAGACCTCCTGATGCGATAGCTCCTGCTTCATGCGTGTCATCATCTATCTTATTCTGTCCTGCTTGTTCCATTTTTATCGCGTCTGAGCTGGTAAAATTTTTCAAAGTAACAATAGACTTGTTAAAGTGCTCCAAAACGTCATTAAAAGTGGTAAAAGGGGTAAGATCTGTGCGACTAAACCGCATATCACTTAGTTTACCGATTCCTGTAGTTGATGTAGAAACACCTCTTGTAATAGTGTTCCAACTGGATTGATTTACACCTGTATCTACCATTTCTCTCCCTAATCCTCCATATATTCATAGACACGAGCCTGATGATAATAAGATGCTATTGCAGACTGAAGGTCACTTGATTGAGTTTCCAGACTACGTATCTTATCCTCAATAGCTGTTTTATTATTGTTATGGCTATCTCGAAAATTAGCAATATTAGTCCCTAAATTATAAAAATGACCTTCAAAATCTTGCTGACGACTCCCCTTAAAACTAGAGGAATCTAAAGGAAGAATCTGACCTAAAGATCTTGCACGATTATCAATAGACTGTATCTCACTTGCTAAACTACTGCTAGCTTTTCTTAATCTAGATATTTTCCCGTCAACTACACTTTTTGCTCTTTGAGCTTCAGCAGCTTGTCGACGAAATCTAGCCGCAATTTGTTTATAATACGACCCCATTTCCCTTCTCCTTTTTATAAACTGTACTTCATTGTAGCATATTTTGCTTAGAATCAACAACCCATATACATATCCTTATGATTAAACTTACTCCCTTTTAATCAATCCCCAAAAGTGAGAACTCCTCTAATTAACTTTTGGGGATGGACTCTTATCAAGTTCATGTGTGAAGGGTTGCTGATATTATCTTGGTAACTTAATTCTGAAAACTTCTCTTCCAACAAAGAAGTGAGTTTCATCGACTTCTAGAAGAGTTTCTTTGTAATTTGACTTACCTTTAATCATTCCTTGATCCATAAATCTAGTACCAAATATACCTGCTGGCATATTTGCACGCAATCTCTTACTAAATTCATCAAATTTACTTTCGATACTTTTCTGATAGCCATGGAAAATAAAGTAAACTCCCGCTTTAGAGGCATTTTTGATAATCGTTTCTAACACATTTGCAGAAAGTAACATTTTTTCATTTACGGTATGAATGTCTGGCATATAAACAAACATCATTTGATTATCGCCACCATGTAGTCTTCGTTCAATTTCACTGACAAGATCTGTTAAAGCTGTACTAAAGTTATTTAACAAGATGATAGAATCAAAACTATCTGGATTTGCAAGACGTCCATCAATATCAAAAAGAATACGTTGAGCTTGCCCATTCAAATTTTCAAATGCCATCAATAACACTGCTTCGAGTAGTTCTGTTTGCTGTGGTGTGTCATCCATAATGACAAAATAGCCATGTTCTTTAGGATTAAACCCTACTACCTTAGTCGTTTCTTTATCATATCCGATTGGGATTTGACCTTGTTTCATCATCTCTTGAACTGTAGCTGATTGTTTAAATTCATCAAGCGTCACTTCATTTGGCAACATTGGGATTGGTTCTGGGCAAACTCCTGTCCAGCTTCTTGCAATCAACTTGACTTCTTCTTCCAAGTTATACAGGCGCTCAATGTCCCCTTCTCCACTTATTGGGAGATAAACCTGAATGGCATAAGGGATATCTTCTTTCAACTGGGCACGGCCAAAAATTTCTTGCTGAATTAAAGCATCGCGTCCGATAATTTCCTTAGAAGCTCCTTCATCAACCAGGTAAAAGGCCAAGCGCGAGGTGATATTACTTGACATACTGATTTTAAGGCTATTTGAACGAAGTGCTGTTAAAATCACATAGCATCCAAGACTCGCTCCCTCACGTAGGATGCGATTAATCATACTTTCAATGGCTTCTTCTAGTGGTGTGTCTTTTATAGTATCAAACCCGTCAAAAATAGTAAGAATAGCAGGGAGTTTCTCACCCGATTTTTGTTCGTATTGAGAAAGACTTGCTACATTATAGAGGGCAAATTTCTCCTTGCGAATCTTCAACTCTTGGTCAATACGTTTTAAAAACTTAACCAGTTTTTCTTCTTCATCAAAGCGTGTCAAATCAACCACATGTGGTAAATCTTTTAGTGGCAAGAGTCCATTTGTCCCAAAGTCAAATAAATTGATTTGTACTTGCTCTGGAGTATTCAAACGAGCGAGATTTAACACTAGAGTTTGAAGAGCTAGGGATTTCCCAAAACCAGGTGAACCATAGAAAACTGTATGCCCCATTTTTTCCAAATCAAAATGATAATCCTTCTGACGTTGCTCTGTCGGAATATCCATTCGAGCAAAGGGAACAGCCAATACTTTGTTGTCGGTCCAGTGAATATCTGTTTGAGGGGATATGATGGCTGTCTCTAGTGGTTCTAACCACGGTTTATCTGGCAGGTTGAGAGGAACAGTCTTGCTCACTCTTGCTATATAGTTTACAACAGCTGAGAGTTCCGTGATTTCTTCCGTCTGATCAGCAGTATAATTTTCTTCCTTAGATAGGTCATCAGATAGCAATTCATATTGTCCTAGGTCATTTATCAACCAGATTCGTTCATCAACAACTTCTTGAACTCCCTCTGTTTGTGGGGCATACTGCGCACCACTCCATGCAGACTGGAACAATTCATAGATTTCGTTATTTCCTACTTGTAGGTAAGCACGTCCTGGTTCAGTAATACTCGCCGCATCTGGTGTTTTGATTATTTCATTTGAATCAGATTCATCTGACACTTTCAAAGCTAGTTTGAAACGAGAGTTTGACCATATTTGATCATTAACGACACCTGATGGCTTTTGTGTAGCAAGAATTAGATGAACTCCAAGCGAACGTCCAATACGGGCTGTCGAAACCAGCTCTGTCATAAATTCTGGTTCATGTTCTTTCAATTCAGCAAACTCATCACTAATAAGGAAGAGATGAGGTAATGGTTTGTCTGGATAACCTGATTTGTCAGTAGCTTGTTGGCCTTCCTTATATAATTTAGTGTATCCATTAATATGGTTGACACCAAATTGATTAAATAGCCGTTGGCGTTTTTGTAACTCTGCTTTGATAGAAGCTAGGGCACGCGCACTAGCCGCGCCATCTAAGTTAGTAATAGACCCAAGCATATGTGGGAGATCTTTGAAAAGATTCGCCATCCCTCCACCCTTGAAGTCAATCGTAAGAAATCCAACATCCTCTGGACTAAAATTTACAGCCATGGATAATATATAAGACTGAAGAATCTCCGATTTACCCGAACCAGTAGTTCCTGCCACAAGACCATGTGGTCCATGTGCACGTTCATGTAAGTTGAGCTCCACCTGATCATCTTTCCCACGCAATCCCAATGGCACTGCTAACGTTTTAAAAGTATCCGCTTTGGACCATCTAGTCGCAACCTGTAACTCTTCAACTTCTCTGACTTGATAGAGTTCCAAAAAAGTAACGGATTTTGGAATCGTATTCTTCTCTACTTCCATGTGTTTTAGATTTGCTAAAGTACGGATAGAATCTTCATAACAATCCAACAGCGGGTGGGGAATAAAGGTTTGAGCACTATAGGCACCTTCATCATTAATGATTTGACCTAAATTTTGATTCTTATATTCAATCAGAGTTGTGATAGTTTCTGGCAAAAGACGACGTGCCTCTTTCACCCAAATGACTGTTACACCCAACTCTGTCAAATCCTTGGCTAGATACTCATTCAAACTATGGCCAAGTAAATGGGAGTCATCCATAATCGTTAAGACATAATGAGGTTTAAAGCGCGCATCTTTTTCCCCCATTTCACGTTTGATTTGAGAACGTTTTTGAATGATACGATAAAGCGAATTTAGAACAGCATCACGACTTCTGGCATCATGGACAAAACCACGAATATTTCTCTCCTGCATATTAAAGTGTGGGAGAAAGCGCCATTCAGACCAATCCTTCTCATATCTCTGTTCTTGAACAAGGTTGATAAAATTAACATCTAAGTAGCTATGGAACATTGCCATCTGTAAAAGCATATTATACACAGCTGTCCTAGTTACTTCACTGTTCCCAACAAGACCAACTGTCGCTTCAAAAATATTAACAGTAATTGGAACCTTCTTTTGCAAACTGTAGTCTTGCAAGACTGTTCGAGCAAATTGCGATATTTCATCTTTACTTTGCTCATCAAAATTTGTTTGTAACTCTAGTCGGCTTAACTTATCTCCTAATCCTAAAGACACCTGTAAGAAATCTTCATTATAGTCCATTCGCTCATAAATTCTAGAATCATAATTTGCAATCAGTTCAGTAATGGTCGACATTGACGGTTGATTGTAATGTAAAATCTTAGTTTCTTCTTTGTAGTATCTTTCTAAGTCGGATACTTGTTTTAATAAATATGCCTCGTAGTCTTGAATACGATTTTTTTCCTGCTCTTTGGTATCCTTTCTCTCCTCAAAATACTGACTCATAGTTGTCGCTGCAGTCAGAAGACTAAAACCACCCATCCCTAGCATCATTACAGGATTCCCTTTCGTCCAAATTGAACTAAATGCTGTCAAAGTAAACATTCCTAAAGCTGGGACAATTGCTCGGATGAGCGAGTTTTTTGGTGGCTTTATCGGCTGTGGAGGTTGATTGATAATGATTTTCCCACTATGGATAATAGGGTTGACTCTTGGACTCCTTCTATACTCTGGAAAATCCAACGGATATTCATTATTTTTTTCTTGTATCAGAATTCGATTCTTATTCAATTGTGGTTCTTCGAAAAGACATCCAATCTTCCACTGGTTCTTTCTTTTTTCTATAAAATAGTTAGAAACCTTCATTCGGTTCCCTAATTCAAACGGATAAAGTCCTTCCTCTTTAATTAGACGGTCATTTAGATAAATCGGAGATTCCCCAAGTGTAACCTGTACTTGATTATTTGAGAAAATCAGTTGGTTTGAAATTGACCAACTAATGTCAGCTGATTCTTTCTTACTACAAATAAATCGTTGTGGCGGAAAAATATAAGTGATAAAAATATCTTCTTCAGGGACCAATAAGGTTACAGTTTCTTTATCAAAGGTAGATTCTCCTCTTTCTAATTCTTTACCGTTTCGATAGACTCTTCTGCCTTCTACTGTATACTCGTTAGCACCTACTCTTACCTCTTGTCCTTCAAATAAATCAATTTTTTCCAATTTTTCTTGTTCAATCAACAAGGTATAAAGAGGTTTATGAAGTTCTCCTAATTGGTCTCCCAGTTGATGATCATATTCTAGCTTTTTTGCCTTCATTTATCGTTCACTCTTTTCTTTTGTTTGGTTGTCCTTAGGAGTTGTGGTCTCAGTAGATGCTTTTGTATCACTACTATTTGTTGTAGCTTCTCCAATCTCAGCAGAAAGTTCTTTTATTTTCTTTTCATATTCTTCAAGTTTCTTTTGTTTTTCAGAACCGTTCATATTGATATCTGCTTTAACTGATTCATATAGATTTGTATAAGCGTGTAAAATCAATTGTGTGTCCCCGATATTTTGTGCCACATCTAGAGCTTTTTCAAATTTTCCACGTCCAAGATAAATCCAATAATAGAAAATTGTATCATCTGTTGATTCTGTAATCGTATTTAAAATAACTTCCTTTTGCTTATCGCTCAAACTATCTAAACGGACATAGCTGGCTGCTAAGATATACTTAGCTTCCTTTGGCAATGATTCTGCACCATAATTTTTTAATGATTCAACTGTTTCAGAATAGTCTTTTCGCATGAAATTTGATTGGGCCATAATGACTGATGATTTTAGGGGGCCGTCTTTAAACATAGACTTATAAGTGGCAAAACTTAAAATCACTGTGGTTGTAGCAAGCAAGGCTCCCCCTATTAACAAAGCCTTCCATTTTTTCTTGTTCACCAACAAATTAGCTTTTGAACTCTCTTCTGATAATTTTGCATACTTTTCTGCAATATATTTATTGACATCAGCTACACTCTCTAAGGGAATAATATCCTGTGCTACCTTTTCCTTTATTGCATCAATCCCATGGATGACTAAATCGAAATCTACCTTAGGTAGTAAAATAGAAATTATTAAAGCTTTATAAGATTCTAAATAGAATTCAGAACTATACTGTTGAGGTGCAAGTAATTTTTCGATTCCATAATGTAATATTTGTACATTACTCCCAAAAACAATGATGTTTTCAGGATGAATATACGGAATTTTATAATCATTTTCAGAATGAACTAATACCGACATACTTTGTGCCAAACCAAAACGTTCAAGTTCCGTAGTTCTTTCTAAAATTTCTTCTTTAACAGTTTTAAAATACTCTGGAATAATATAATGCAAGGAAAGAACTCCGTCTTTCTGCACTATTTCTACTGGACAGTATTCTTTAATCAATTCAAGTTGTTCTCTATGATAACCTGATGAAGAAATTTGAACTGATATTTGGTTGTCTTCTCTAACAAATTGTAGTTGATCTGCTTCAAACATTTTTTTCTCCTATGATACATCCTCAATCTCTATATAATCCCCATCACTAACTGGATAAGCAGCCAAGATATCCGTTGTTTCGATATGAATTTGTTTATTTCTAACTTTGAAATAAAATGAACTATTTAGAGGTAAATTCAACTGTTCTCTAACTTTGGTATCTTTTAATAATTCTTCTAATCTTAACCAAGTAAGGGATTTTGAAACTCGAATATCTATTTGTTTTGTTCTATACTCTAGAGTTAACTTTATTTTTCCGTAATCCATGCCATTTCCTTCCTAAATAGACTCCCAAAAAAACCATAAACAACAAGAAAAAGCTTGTAAATACACTTCCCAGCCAATCCTTAAAAATTGAATAGTCACTTTGTTTAAAAGAGGGTTTCTCCTCTACAGTGTATTGATTAAACAATGATGTTTTAACGACAGTAGTTTCTAAACGATAAATAGAATGATTTTCACTATCGGTAAATATAGTCTTCTCTGCCCCCTGTAAAAGTTCGTTCGTCGTTTGAGTTCTCTGATCCACAACCTTTTGGGTACGATTTAAAAATAAATTTGGAGCATATTTGGATTCTATCCTGTTTTTGACCGTGTCCTGTGTACTATTTGTAATGATATCTGTGTCAAGTTTTAAGCTACCATCGTCTGCATAAACTAGCACAGGAAATACGATACAAAGAATTAAAAGGTACTTTTTAATTTTCTTCATCATGATATAAAAATAAGCGTCAAGTTTCCCTGACGCTCCTCAAAATTAACTACAAACCAAAGCTTTGTGCATCTTGTTGGTCACGTTCAGCTACTGTTTGAGCATAGTTGTTCAATTGTTGGTTGATGCTCACTAGAAGCTCCTCGAATTTTTGAACATGTGTATACAACTGGTTGTATTGCTCAAGGTAAGCATTAAATGCTTGCCCTTTCCATTGTGATGCCATTTCTCCATTTGTTCGATTAACGGTTTGTACCGCTTGTTCAATTTGATCTTTAGCACTAAGATAAATTGCCGCCTGAGATTGTAACTGTTCTGGAGTTAAACTAATTGCTGACATAAGGATTCTCCTTTAAAATTTTTATCTACTTTAGTTTATCATATATTTTAATGTTTGTCTATTCTTTGATAACCTTTGCAACTATGTTCACAAAAACCAACTAATTGTATAACCAACATCTAAATTTCTTAAACAATACAAAAAACACTCTAGAAAATATGACTAGAGCGTTTCTTATGTATTGATCCGTATTGAATGCTTACTTCACTTCTGTGAAGAAGATGTTGTTTTAAAGGTATGTAATGATATTTGAAAACCTTGATTTGATAGCCTTTCTACCTAAAATAAAATAAATGGTAAATAGAGAAATATGAATTTATTGAAATTTAATCAGTTAGGAATCAGTTACGATAAATTAATATTCTTTGGAAATCAGAATATAGCACTTATTAGTATTGTTTTATCATAGGTTAGATATTTTCTTAATTAGATAAGTGCGTTGTAGTTTCAATTTATGGAGTACATTAGTTTGTAGAGGTATTAAACAAAATTTCTCGTTATGATAGTTCATCAAAGGTATTATTTTATATCAGATGTACAAAGTGTGTAGAGAAGTTTTCAGATAGGAATTACTTGAAAAGTATGTGTTTTTATGATATATATTATGTAGGAGGAATGTTATGGCGAAATTAACAAATTTTTATTTGAATAAACAGAATGAAATTAATTTACCAAGACTAGCTAAATTTTTTAAAGAAAAAAATATGCTTGAAAGAGAGAATAGGACTTGGGTGATTAATCTAGCGATAAAGGAACTTTTTGAAAGTCTGGAGTCTGAGATTATAGATTTTGAAAATAATAATTAATTGACGCACTGAGCGTCTTTTTTTTTGCAATAATAAATATATATTCATGTATCTGACATGTAATACATATGCAACAAAGATGTAATGTTTGACCCTTGATTTTTTCCCACCGGCATGATATGATATACACATGATTTATGTTTGATACATATAAGAAATATAATTTTAAAATGAGGTTGTGAATATGAGTAACAGTCGAGCTTCACCATTGAATTGATTTTGTTTCTAGAAAAAATCAATAATTAGAAAAAATAAGAGGTAAAAAACATGAATAAAGATGTACTAAAGTTTCTGAGAACAGAGACAGCTGAAAGAATTGCTCTCTATATTGATAAGGCTAATAGAGTTGAAGGTGATGTAATTCTACTCGCACCTAGTTCTCAAGATTTGGAAGATATTAAAAATGCTATGTTTTCCAATCCTAATCTCGAGCTAAAAGTTGCGAGACTGGATGTGATGAAGAAAATAGCATATGCTTCTACAAGAAATCACTATTTAACAGGGGCTACAATTTTTGGGGATATTTCGAGAGGAATATACAATTGTTATCCTAAAAGTTATGTCTAATATAAGGGAGGGATTAACCTTCCTCCCCTTGTTTTTTTGAAAATTGAAAGGAAAAACATAAAAATGAAAGTTAAGGAATATTTTTGGAGAACGAGCTGTCTTATACTGCTAATTATTATGAGCTTCTTTGCAGGCTTCGGAGCTAAATTAGAGTTTACATCTTATAACCCGTTTTTATCTGTTAAATTTGGTCTGGCCGTTGCTCTGACAGTCTTTGTAGTTCAATTGTTAGCCATACTACCAGCCATGATTAAAAGAGGAAATAAAAATGATAAAGAAATATAGATTTTGCTTTTTTTGTATGTTCTTCTTCGCTCTTTTATCGGTGTATAGCCCTACAGGCTTTGGGTCAACCCTTAGTGTGATGTTCTCAATTCTAGCATTTCTTTTCTTTGCTATATTTCTTTACTATTTTATTAGAGTTAAGTTGATAGCTCTTTCTCTTATTATCAAGGATATAAGAAATAAGATGAGGTAAAATATGTTCCGTATAAATCGTAGGGTTTCTCTTTGCGAATCTTATATTTTATCAACAGCCCTAATGAAAACTTTTTTTTGGGCTTGTATATTATCACAAATTTTTACATTTGTTTTACTGGTTTTAACCTTTAATATTTCAGGAATTTTACTAGTTTTATCTGTGGGCTTAGAAATTTTAATTGCTAAAAAATTTATTGCAAAGCTGAGTGAAGTTTATAATAGAATTCAGCCCATTCTTGCTATACGCGAGCAATTACTGTTTTTGCTTGAATCTAACAATCTATTTGTGTCTTCTTCTGACGGAGTTATAGTTCGTTCTGTTGTTCTAGACTTTTCTATAGATGAGGAATACATAGTTATCTATGCTCATGTTGTGGGTGATAATTTCTCTAAAAAGGTTTCAGAGCTAGATGTATATTTGAGTGCTTGTTTGAATTTGAACTTAGAAGAGAAAATAAAGACTGCTAGTTGTGTTAAGTACTCATTCAGAAGATATCCTGAGAGAAGAATCTCTTGGGAGGACACCCTACAAACTATAGAGATAACGATTTCTGCCGATAAGAATTGCTACTGGAGGCTAGGAGCTCCGCCCCACGTGCTTATAGCAGGGTCGACACGTTCAGGCAAGACGGTGATGATAGAAAATCTTGTGGCTCAATACTTAACTTTAGGTGCTGAAATAAAATTGCTTGACCCTAAAAATGGGGATTTGAGTTGGTTGGTTGGGAAGAAGCTAGAAGATAGGTTAGGCTATAAAGTAGTTTATAATTCTCCCTTTCAAATTTCTGGTGCCCTTCGCGAGGCTGTCTTGGAAATGAATAGACGCTTTCAGGTTATGGCGGATAACCCAGATATATATGTTTCTAAAGGGAAGGTTTTGTCTTGGGCGGATGTCGAGGGCAATTATCCCCTTGTTATCGTGCTTGATGAGGGGATTGCTTTCAAAACAGAGGCAGAAACGACCAAAGAAGGGAAACAAGCCTATCAAGAGGCAATGTCAAATTTGGGGAGCTTGTTGGTTAAGTCAAGGCAGGCTTCTATTGAGGTAATAGTTGGTTTGCAAAGGGCATCTAGTGACTTCATTCCTACCTATATGAGGCAAAACTTTGGAGTAGCTCTTTTATTGGGGTCAACCACGGCTGATTCTGACTCCTGTCGCATGATGTTTTCAAGTCAAGAGATTGATTATAAGACTTGTGGTATTGGAACAGGATATTGTCAAATAGATGGAGTGCTTCCTACGCCTCAGTTTGTAGAGACACCGTTCAAGTCTGACGAACTAGACTTTGAGGCATATTTTGATGAGGCTTGCGATAGGTACTTTCACAAGAGAGAGGTGTGGAAATGAAATTAAAACATATTTGTGAGGTGTGTGGATTAGAAGAAATTCTCACATCGGAAGAAGCATATAACCTAGGTTGGGACTATCCCCCACGAGTAGGGAAATTTCAAGTGCTTTCTCCAAGAACATGTCCTAACTGCACGATTGAACAAACTGTGTGGTGGGCATTAGCTATGGAGGGTAAGCCTCTTGAAAATTTATCAAAAAGGCAAATAGAGGTATTAATGAGGATAAACAATGAACCTCTGAGTATTTTACCAAATTCAGATGACGGTCTTTCGAGCTAGCAAAATAGGGACGATTGCCCAGGAGGGGCAGAATCGAGCGGAGCGTTCTTCTTTTTGCTAGGGAGAAAGAGCCAACCGACTGCTTTGCAGGAGGTCAGAAAAAACAGCCCCAGCACTAATAGGGGGTGCACACATACATGAAATGTACTCTAAACCCTTGGTACGTAAGGGGTTACGGCTTACTAGTTGCACCAAGAGGTCGCAAACTCTTGGGAGAGTGAGGGTGAGAGGTGTTTTCATGTAGGATACGGAATTAAGGAGAAAAAAAATGGTTTACAATATGACAGATACAAACATTAAAATTGGATTGCTTGACCTTGAAATGTCACAGTTTGATATTCCTAAGAAAGTAGTGATTTTGTCAGTTAGGGTGAGCAACAAATACAAAGAAGTCAACGGCGAAAACGTGAAGACAGATGAAGTAAGTAAAATTACTTCTACTGTGCTTGACGCTGACAAAGTGAAAGTTCTAACTGAAATGGGAATTTCTACTGATGACTTAAAGGCGATTAACCTAGAAATTATCGGAAATCTAGATAAGATTGCAAAACTTGCTCAAAATGATTCTTTGTTGAATGTTTCTGTTGAATTGATTCGGCCTAAGGTTCGACTAGCTTGGAACATGGCTAGAAGTAATTGGTCTGGTGTAAAAATTGTGTGTGAGGATATTAAAGTTCTAGGAGAATAATCCTATGAATACAGTTAGAATAGATTATTTTGCTGTGACTGTTAAGGATGTTTCGCCAGAAAGTGTTCTGACAGACATCCTTCTGATTCCGCTTGAAAACTTTACCTTGAATGATTGGGGTATAAATAAGTATAAGCAACATTATTCTTGTTCAGAAATCAAGGTGTATTTTAATGCTGATAGGCTTTCTATGGGTGTATTTATCGAATTAAAAGGGCAAGGTTGTCGTCAATATGAAGAATTTTTAAACAGTAACGAAAATAATTGGATTGCTTTGATAAGTCGTTTATATCATCATAATGCCAACTTTACTAGACTAGATATTGCCCACGACATATTTGACGGTAGCTTAGATGTCCAACGGATATATGACTATTGCAAGAAAGGATTATGTATCTCGAAAGCAAAACACTTTGAATATCATGAGAAATCAGTTCTAGATTCTGGTGAGCGTGTAGGAGAAACAGTTGCAATAGGTTCACGAGGTAATCAGCAGTGGTGCATATATAATAAACGCATGGAGCAACTTGGTAAGCAAGAGCTTGTAGAAGTTCCGTCTTGGATTCGCGCAGAGCTTAGATGTTGGCAGGGAAAGGCTAATATAATTGCAGAGCAGTTATTTTTAAAACGTCCCTTATCGTCAATCTATTTTGAAGCTATCAATGGTCATTATCGCTTTATTCGTCCAAATGGGACAGATAGCAATCATTGGAGAAGAAACAAAGTCAAGTGGTGGGTAGATTATCTAGGAACCGAAAACCAGACAGTTCTTAGTATTACAAGGGCTAAAACGACACTACAGCAGTCTGAGACTTGGACAGAGAAACAAGTTGCTAAAACATTAGCAAAAGTCTATATTGCAAAGTATCAGGCCTATGATGTTCAAAAGGCGGAGGATTATATTCAAAGTTTACTCAAAGAGGGACTTTCAAGGCTAACTGATAATGATGAAAAGGATATAGAGCAATATATAAGAGAACAGAATAGTTCTCAATTTTGGGGACAAAAAAAGACGACTTGAGAATAAGTCGCCTCTAAAAATTAACTAACTAGATTATAGCATAAGAAAGGAAAATATTCCAATGATAGAGCTTAAGACAAAGTCAGACTATGATTTAACTAAAAATTGGTATCGGAAGAAAGAATTTTTAGACGAACTTTGGAAGGGTATGAAATTACCTACATTGGACCACTACATTCGTCAAATGAGAAATAGTCCATATTCTTTTGGAATTTGTGGAACTCATGGGAATGTCTTTATTCATGCGGAGGTATTTAAAGATTGGTTTGATTATAAGATTTTCCATGAAAATGAGGCAGTTATAGCTTAGTATAAGGGGGTAAAAATGAAGGTAGGTAAGACTACTCGAGTTCTAACTGTTTATCAATGGAAACCAGACCCTTCTAAAAAGGGCAACGTGCTTGTTAAGTTTGCAATGAGATATACTCATCCTTTGATAACAAAAAGTCGTTATAAGTACCTTACAAGGGGAGAAAATAAAGGGTGGTATACGACTAAGGCAATACCAACAGGAAAGGACAGTAAGGGACATGAGAAGTTACTTATTTCTGATATAAAGAATAGTCAGCTGATTACAAAAGTTTCAAAGATACTAAATGAAATGATTGATGAAACCGTATTAGATTTGACTGGAGAAAAACCAAAGAAATTAGAGCCTAGTAAAACTTTATGCCTCAAAGAGATAGCTAGACCGTATGATGAAAACAGTGAATTATACGGTTTAGCTTTTAAGTGGTGGGTCAATCGTGTTAAGCCTGCCAAGAATACTCTGAAGACTAGAGTTAGTGTTTATAACCAGCATATTTCCCCATATTTCAACGAAAATATGAGCCTTAAACAGTTCTGTATGGAACAGGAAAAAATGCAAGATATTATAAATAATGCAAGTGAGGGAACTTCAAAGAATATTCATATCTATCTTAAAATGATATTTGATTGGGCGGTAGAACAAGGAGAATTGACAGCGTCGCAACACCCTATTTTGAATAAGAGGGTTAAGCGTAAGACACTAACAAGTGCAGAGGAGCAGGCGAAACTCAGGGAAGATATAGCTGAAAAATATCTTGAAGTTGAAGAAGCTAATCAAGTATTTAAGATTATTGAAAACTGGACTAAGCGACATAATAATGAACTAGTTGCTGATGTACTCAGAATTATCTACTTGACAGGAATGAGACCAAGTGAAGCATTGGGTTTGAATGAAGATGTTTTAGATTTCAAGAATAAACTCATTAAGATTCATTGGCAGAGAGCAAGCCATAATAAGACTGACAAAGAAATGGCTGAAGAAGGCTTGCGTGATGAGAAGGAACGATATAGAGCAATTCTAAAAACTAAAGAAAGCGTTAGAACTATTCCAATGTCACCAAAAGTAGAACAAATTTTATTGAAATATATTGAAAGAAATAAGTTTCAAGCTAGATTCAATCCGACTTATCATGATATGGGGTATATCTTTACTAGAGTATACATAAAGGGGAAGAATCAGCAGGGGAGTCCATTGTATCATACAGAAATTTCAATGTTTTTAAGAGGAGGAACTAGTCAGTCTGCAAAGTATAATAAGAAAAGTGGGAAATCCTATAAGGATATTGACGACCTAGTCGATTTTGGTAGACCTGTTCACATAGTTCCCCATATGTTCCGACATAGTTTTGTTTCAGTCATGGCTGATAAGAATGTAAGCCTAAACGTTATTCGAGAGTTTGTGGGACATTCAGAAGATAGTAGAGAAATAGAAAAAATCTATCTTCATGTTATGCAAAAAGGTAAACATAAGATTGAACAAGCCATGATAGATTTGTCTGAAATAATTTCTTGATTATTATAATCAGTTAAAATTCAGCTATTTTAGATTTCTTGATATGATTATAAAAATAGAAATAACAATAAGACTAGCTAAACTTATCAATAAAATCTCAATGTTATTAGTAAAGATATTTATTACTTGAAGAACAGATACGGAAGCAATAATAAAAAGTATTGCTTCCATAAGTTTAGTATTTCGTAATTCATTAAATTGATATTTTTCTTTAATTAAGTCATATTCCTCTTGCTTTACTTTTTCTACATATTCATCGTGAGTGAAATCAGAGTGCTCTTTAAGATGATTAAAAAGTTCAAAAATAGGTCTATAATTAAGTCGGTACATAAAAATATATGATTTTTTATAATTGTGAGCCCATTCATTAAAATTAATAAGATGTTTTTCGTTTGAGAGGTGGAATTTTTCAAGTCCGTCCATAATAGTTTCTTCAAGGCAAACTAATTGAAAAAACGGGGTAGCAGAAGCCAAAAAGAAACTAGCTTGTTGTAGAAAATTGAACTCAAAATTATTAGACTCATTGTTATTCCAAATGATATAATTAGCGCCTTTGTTTATGTAGTTAATGTATTCTAAATCAAAATAGTCTGCTATGTAATATTTTGATTTATTCATAGAGGATAGAGCATGCGAAGTATATGGAGCATTAATCATCCAAGTATACAATTTGTCTTTTTTAAAGAATTCTAATTTATTCATATCTTTCATATTGGTAATGAAGTGGAGTGTAAAAAAACGTTCGCTTAATTGAATTCCTCCGTTTATTGAAGATAATTCTTTTTTTATATAATTTAAAATATCATCTAACTGTTGAGAAGAGTTCAAAGAGTATGCTTTATTTTTATTTTTAAAATCAGGAAAGAGTTTGGCTATCATTTTGGTATACGGGTGTAGAAAATCGATGTTATAAAAAGAATCTCTCAAATCTTCAAATAAATCAATTACTATTGCCCCATTTTGATATACGGTAAGTGTTACAAAGTAGAGGTATATTTCGTTCTTTTTACCAAATTCTATAAGAGGAGTGAAGATAAATTTAATAAATTGATTACCTTCTGCGTTATTTAACCAATTTTGCTTTTCCTTCTCAAGTTTAATAAAGTATAAGTCAAGATAGTCATTAGTCTTTTCATCAATCGCTTCTTTCAAATGATGTATCTCAGAGGGAATATTCCAAAATTCAGTTTTTTTAGCAATAAGTTGACCATCTTTGGTACCTATTAAAACCATTATTGTGGCTGGATGATTTTTAAATTTTTTAGTAATAATTTGTGTTAATTTTTTATTATTAATTTTATATAAGTCTGTACTTAACATATAAAAAGAAGTTATTTTAAATTCTTTGATTTGTTTAGAGACTTCAGAAATTTTTTCTCCCCAATTATTATTTATAGGCTTCTTCATATTAAGCTCCTTAATGTTTTTCAAAATAATTATATCAAAAACATTCCCCTATTTGATATGAACAATCATAATCAGTTAAAATTCAGTTATTTTGCTAAATTTAAAAGAAAAAGCCTTAGAAATGTTGATTTCATAGGCTTTCTGTATGTTATATTATTTAACTTCTGTAAACACAACGTGTTTGCGAAGTTTTGGTGAGTATTTCTTCAATTGAAGACGGT
>ERZ772972.134-NODE-134-length-24872-cov-5.102470_pt1 | contig 24872 bp, 21 predicted proteins | sample MGYA00580673_ERZ772972 | MGnify/ENA primary metagenome ERZ772972 (study PRJEB29015, sample SAMEA2738051) | human oral metagenome | biome: human oral; feature: human-associated habitat; material: saliva | place: China | collected 2229 ... | reverse complement strand
TGCATAGTAGCCTTTCACGTTCGGATATATAAAAGGCTAAAATAACAACCTCACATTATTCTATGTGATATTACTATTTTAGCACATTTTTAGAATTAAGGAGTTAAATAGGTCAGCACATCCTCCATTTTGTAGTAAACAGTTCTCGTCCCCTCAATCGGTGGTTCTAGACGCTTGAGCCCTGTCTTCTCCCACGATTTCAATGTGTTTGGTGAAATCTTAAGTATCGACAGCAGCTCTTTCTGAGTAAGAATACTTACATGCTTTTGAGTATTTTCTTGTTTCTGCATCAACGCAAGCAAACAATTCAAAATCTGTTCGATTTGATTCAACTTTATGAGTTCATTATTCGTCATTTTTCACTTTCCTTTCCATGACTGGAGTGTCTACGCGAATCTAGATATTTTGCGAAAAAGTATGTCTTATCAATGATGAGATTTAACAGTGACGGATTCTCAAATCGTGAATATCTAACAAGGTTGTTAAACTCAGTAAAGTTGTGTTCTTCGATAATATCAATCACAGTTGAAAGAAATTGTTCGTTATTATTAGTGATTAGAAATTGCTCTAATTCAAAACCACAACCAGATTCAATCTCATCCATATTGTAAAGTGTTTTGTCAGGATTCTCTGCATGTATGAAATAATCATACATCCCTTTCGGGGACATGACTACTTCCACATGAGAAGGTGTGTTAAGCTTTTTAGTTAGTAGATCTGATACCTGAGTATAGCTTTTAAGTGATTCGAAATATAGAACTCCATGTTTATGAGGTTTCTTAAATTCCCCAGTTTCTTTGTTAACGTCTTTGTCGTGCCATGGACTCAATACGAATGGAATATGCATCTCTTCAAGAATACCTAAATAATTTTCTGGTGCACTTTCTTGATAAATCAAAAATGCCCACTTATTCGAACGTTTATCTTTAGTCATGAATACCTCCTTTCAAATAGCATTTTCAAATTGTTTGCAATCATGTGATTATTGATTACTGATACACTGGGGGTCGTAGTAGCCCCAGTATATCTGTCAATTAGATTTCATGACAAGGCAGCACTTCTGGTCTTCACTACGTGAACCAAGCACTGCCAATTTATTATCTTTTTGTAGATTTAAACCAGAGCTTATTACCTTGCCTATTTGGTGCAGAAAAATAATATTCTGGATTGCGACTAGAAATTTCTTCTTTGATATAGTTCTCCATTTCTCTTAGTAATTTCTGAGACTGCTGGGTTTTTGGATACTTAATCAAAATCGTCACAGAATCTTTTCTTACATCAACAACGCACTTAGATGTAGCTCTATTGAATTTTCTAAGAATAGGATTGAACCTGGTTACAGTAGATGAATTATCAATTGAAAAGGCTAGTTGAGAATTCTCGTCTTGTCTCAAAAACTGAATGAGGCGCAGTGTTTGATAAGCAGATCTAAAGTAATTACTCGGTTTGTCATAAATAGCACGTAAAATCAACTCAACTATAATGAGAAATACTGCGATTAACGGTAATAAAATTGCTAGAATATTTGTATAGTACTCACCTTTACTAGCCCATTGCTTTATCGCATCAAACAGATGAGATAAGTATGTACTTTGAGCATTTGCCATCAAATCCTGCAGCAATCTAAGACCAAATGTCAAGCAAAGGAAAAACAAGCCATACATAAGTATCGTCACTGTAATATTAAAAGTTCTCTGAAAGAAATTCTTTTTGACATTCATAAAATACCTTTCTTCGTATAATAAGTCGGACAGAGCAGGGGAAGAACTTGATAAGGATGCTCATTATCAATGATTTGTATCAAACCGGTACCTTTGCCAATAGGAATCACAATCCCTTCTGGATCAAGGTCCGGGAACAGAAATTGTGTTGTCTTCTTATTGATGTTTCCAATTTGAATCAACACATTCAGTTGCTCTCTAACGGAAACCGGGATTGTATTGTGGTCAAAACGCTGGCTAACTAATAAAAGATGTACTCTAGTCGCTCGTCCGAGAAGTGCAACTTGGGATAGTAGTGAAAAGAAAGATTCTTTTATCGTTTTATTAACCCCTTCAGAAAGTGCGAGAACTTCATCTATTACAATAGTTAAATGCTTAAACTCTTGGTCAGGATTGTCATAGAGAATTTCTTGACGTTCTTGAATAAGATTCAAGCAGGAACTTAGATTTTCATTTATCTCTGATACAAAATCAGACTTTGAACGATTGCGCTGAGGATGAATGACTTCAATCTCATTTTCACGAGCCCATCTTGATGGTGTATCAAATTTGGGGTCGACAATAATTAAGTCCGAAAAATTTTTCAGTAAGCTAAGAAAGTACGTCAGAGCATAAGATTTCCCAGAACCACTATTTCCTGCGATAGCTACAGAAGTTACTTTATTAAAATCCAGAGTTAGATTCTTCATAATCGGAATCTTATATTTTTTTTCTTTCAAAACAAACTGATCCAAATCCGAAATTATAAGCCTTTCAGAAATTCCTTCTTTCCAAGGGAAAAACAAACCTCTTTGAACATGGATATCATCGGTTTCAAGAGCAAGAAAGTAAGCAGAGTTCTGTTTAAGAACTGTGTATCGTGGGTAGAGAGCAGCATTAGCAATCAGAAAAATTTTCTGATAAAGTTCATCGTCAATGATATATCCCGCCGGTAATCGTGGGATAAATAGAAAACCATTTTGCATATTTTTTATAGTAAAAGAGTTAGTATAGCTAGTTTCTCCCTGCATAATACTGCCAAGCGCCATGTTCAAGGCTTGGAGTAAGTATTGGGCAAGTTCTTTATCAGTCATTATTTGACCTCTTTGATGTTATTGGCACGGAAATAGACATTATAGCCAACTTCACAGGCTTCTAATCCATCAAAATCAACCATCGCTAAATATGCTGGTAGAGCAACTTCAGATTCAAATTTCACTTGAAAAGGTGGCAAACCTTTTTGAGAGAACCAAGCTTTGTGGCCAATAATCTCACCAGTTGGCTGACCATCTTCAAACTTAATTTGTGCTTCAAATTCAGTACTTAAGCAGTGAATTGCTTGTTTTTGATCAACATATTGTTTAGCTGTATTAGCTGAATAGCCATTTTTACGATTTTTTGTTTTCATGTGATTTACCTCTTTCTTATTTATCGTACTCCAGTTATATTCTTAGATTTATTTTATTAAACAATCATAATAATCACCTCCCTATCTATAGGGACAATTTCTAATGAAATTCGGAGGTGTTTAGAAAAAAATTTTTTTAAATTACTTTTTTACATCATAGAGCTTGCAACTGTTTTATATTGCAATTCGTATTAGTTATGATATAATGATAGTAATAAGTGAGCCTAGGGGAACCTAGGTGTAGAGGAAATATAGAGAAGCTATTGCTCTAAATAGCACTACCCAGGAAATATAGAGAGCCATTAAAGCCAACTAATAATTTGATGTGACAACTAAGCGTTGAAATACAAACTATTGGATGTTCTTTTTGCGTACTCTTTTTGTTTATTAAGTAAGGAAAAGCTGATAATAAATATTATTAAGTTTTTTAAGTCTAATCTAATTTTTAGATTAAGATACTTACAGTGAAAGCTTTAGCGATAAAGCAGGAGGAATTTTTAAGAAGATCGATCTCTAGTTATTAGAGTAGAGGAATTTTAGAGAAAATATAGAGAGCTATTCAGCTATATTATATTGTGTACATACAACAACAAGCCAATCATTTTAAAAAAATAATATTGGAAGTGTTTTTGTGTACTCTCTAACAGTAAATAAGTAAGGAAAAAAGAGCAGATAAGAAAAAATTATCTGCTCTTTTTTTGTTTAATTTAATAATTTATTATCAGGTTATGTACTTACAGTGAAAGCTCAAGTAATAGGGCAGGAGGAATTTTTTTAACAGATCTCTAATTACTAGAGTGGAGGAATATCAGAGAAGATATAGAGAGTTATCACTTCTATATTGTGCTCATAAGACAACAAACCAATGATTAAAAAATAACTATTGGAAGTGTTTTTAGTGCGCTCTCGAATCTTCAATAAATTAGGAAAAAAGGCTAACAAAAGAAAGATTGTTGGCCTTTTTTTGCGTCTAAATTTAATGTTCAATACCGTTTTTTAGAAGGAGGTTTGTATCTATGAAAGAAGATTAAGATATTCTTTCTCCATTATTTTAAGTTTGACCCACTACTGAAGGCGGATTGAGACATGTGAAATTCATTGTTCCTCCGTCATATAAGGCCAATGTTTTCTTGTTTCTTTTCGTCGTTTTATACCACTTATGAAAAGGACAAGAAAATGTCAAAAATTATTAATAAACGAGAAGAAAAAATACTTCAAGCAAAAAAGCAAAACGATTGGGATACAGTATTGAAACTTCTAGATCAAGAATTCGAAAACTCACTTCGACAAGATTCTCGTTATCATTTAACTAGTCTGAATAAAATCGTTTCAAATGATGGAAAATACACTGAATTGATAGACCTGATTCTAAATAGTATTCCTAATTCATTAGACAATTTAATGGAAACAGAGAGAAACTCAATGCTATACAAAGCATTAAAGAACTTAAGCCATAGCGAATATAAACTTTTTTTAGATCGAGTCGAGGAGAATAAATCTTTTAGACAATTGGCCACTGAACTTGGTATCAGTGATAAAACAGCTAAAGCTAGATTTGAGAAGATTAGATTTAAGCTTCAAGAAGAATTAAGAGATTGGAGACTAATGTAATTAAAAAGGTCATTAAGATAAAACTTAATGACCTTTTTGTAGAAAATTAAACTTCAACAAATATGCGCATATATATTATTTGACTTTTTGGATGCAGTATAACTTACAAAGCTTTATATATATCTTAACATTTTTCCATTTAACTTTTAAATTTACCCTCCTTCTCATCTAACCAACTAGCATCATCTTCCCGCATTGGAATATACCTTATATGATGGAAACTATTAAATTTATTAGTATATATATAGGAAGTTGCAGCGGCTTCTGCAAGTTTCCATGAATTAAATTTCTCAACAATTTTATTGTCGCAAGTTATACCAGCATAATCCTGTAGTTTCCCCTTGCTATTGAGTCCCATATACCCAGTTTGCATAAAATGGGTGTGCGCTTCTGAATAATAAACTCTTATTACAAATTTTATTCCCGTATTCTGAATCATGATTTTTCTTCCTGTCTATTTTATTACAAAAAATTCTCACAACTACTCAAAAATACTTTATCAGTAGTTTTTAAAGTGAATATTATTAAAGATACTTGTCTTTAAAGCAATGAATGGAACATTTCCTAAACTAGGAATACTTACATTGTCAAATATCTCTATTAAGATACTTATAATAGCTCTTAAAACAAATCTTTCAGTAGATTCATCAATTTGTTTCTCTGTTCTTAATAAACTTAGATTTCTTTGTATATAATCAATAAAATCCATCATAAAAAAATTATTAATATCATCTAATGAATCAAAATAACGATTTGTTGTTGGTAGATTATTAATTATATAGGATTCTTTGTCCAATATATATTCTAAATTAAAATCAAATTTTTTGTTTTGATCAAAACAATCTGTATTATATTTTATAGTATCTAACACATCTTGCAATACTGAATACACGCTGAAAATTTCTACGGTATTTGCTTCGATTTCATATGAAAAGAACACAAATAAGGAACGTAAAAGTTTATTGAAGTTCATTGACTCTACAATACCTTTAACCTTATTTGTATTCAGAGAAATATTTTCTCTAATTTCGTATGTGTTAAAAAAGAAAATTTCAGATAGCATTGAATCAGTTGGCACACTAATATTGTTGTAGTCTCCCCAATTTTCAGAAGCTGCTATGTCACTATAATTTCCAATACCAGGATATAATGCATTTCCATTCGATTTTAGATATTTATAAATCTTTATGCCTCCATTGAGATATCCAAAAAGAATTTCCTCACCAATTATTGTTGTAGCAGTAATATAAAATGAACGTGGTATCTTTTTAGAAACAACTTCTCCCGACTTTAAAGATACTTTACTAATACAATTTTTCGTATTGCCACTAGAATCATAATACTTTATATTCTCTATATATAAAGTATCTTCTCGCATTATCACAATTATACCTTTAGTTTCATCAACCACAAAACTAGGTCTATAACAATCTTTGTATTGTTCTAATTCTTTTTCTTTGTCTTTTGCATTTTTTTCACGTTCTTTTTCACGTGCTTTTATTTCATCACGGTATCTATTTCTTTCATTCCTGACAAACACATATACTGTGAAAGTAATAGTAAGTGCAGTTGAATAAAAAGAAAAATTTTCAACTATAACATTCAATACTAACTTCCAAGGCTCTGGAGGAATTGTAAGACCAGAATAAGCAAGGAATCTAACAAACTTCACTATAATTGGGAAAAAAAAATATAAAAGTAATGAATAGGCCAACTGGCCAAGCGGTGAACTTAAAATCATCTTGTTTGTCCGTCGTATTTCTCAAAATATTATCTCCTTTTTATAATGATTAATTAATAATTAACAATAAAAACATCGTTATTTTAGCAATTGTTTTTATTCACATCGTTCCAGATTGAACTACAGTGCTTTGAAAACTATACGATACCGTCTTATTTATTACTTTAATTTAAATTTTGACGATCCTCAGGAATAAACACATGAATTGTTTCTTCATCTGAATTCCTATCACTTTTTAAATTAATATAAATTCTACGTCCTAAAATCAATGTTCCTTTTCTATATTCTTCAATTTCATAGTAAACTTCTCCTTTAGAATTTTTCTTATCATTTAAGAAATTTTGCACTATCTGTTCGAATTTTAATTGTCCAACATAATCTTTTGAATTTCGATTGGCCTTTGGATCTTGAGGTGTTATATTTTTCTTGTTTCCTTTACTAAAAAAATTATTAATTTTCAGTTTTTCTTGATTATTGATTTTTTTAACTGATGGTATCAGATATTCTTTAAAACAATTCGGAACAAAATGCCCTCTATCTTTGCCTTCTACTCTTCCATCATTCTGTAATTCATAATTGTCAAGCGCGTTTTTAAAATAATCTTGAGATGGATTATTAGTAAGATGAAATTTCCAAACTATTGGATTTTCTAAAAAAAATGGAACCTCCCTGTTTTTATATGAAGATACTTTGTATACTTCCTTATGAATTCTATGAAATAATTCATAGTACCTTCCCTCAGGAATATATTTAAATTCTATTTTATGTTCTTTTTTTCAAGAATTTCTAATAAATCTATATTTTTATTATTCTTTTGAATCATAAGCATCTACCCATGCTATATAACTAGCTTCTTCAATAATAATTATATTATTAATTAATTATATATTTTTAAGTAGATTTCTTCATTCTTTATACTACAGTAATTAAAAATACATAAAAAAGAGGTTCTCATAATAGACAATTCTTGGAAAAAATTGTAACTATAGTATCCTAGACATTCATTACAGTAACGATCGACTTCCATATTATCCTCCGTCTATACTTTAAAATTTACACTTAACTAATATCATTTATCGAATAAATAACATCTTTACGTTCAACAACAATATTGCATGCTACTCCCTCTTTCTTTAGTTTATCCAATAATTTTTGATTTGGATTTATAGCCGTAGGATGCCCAGTCATTTGAAGCATTGTAAAGTCACCTGTTGTATCTCCATAAGAATAAGAATTCTCTAAATCAAAAGGTAACCCTTCTAAAATTTTCTTTTTAGACTCTGAATCCCACATAGGAACTACTTCACCACTATACTTATTTCCATCATTTAAGTATTGGGAGGCAAACCATAAATCAGCACCCAATTTCTCCGCCATTTTTTCTACTAGAAAATCAGGAGAACCAGAAATAAAGATAATCTTATGTCCTTGTTTTTTATGCCATTTAATACGATCGCGAGTAAAACGATAGAGTTTTTTACTTTCTTTTTCGATCACTTTTTTAGCTACAAACTCAACATCAAGAATTTCTTTATTTGAGATATATTTTGTATACAACTTCGATGCTGTATACAGATAATCATCGTAGTCTAATTCTCGATTTTGCCAAGCATTTTTATGAGGTTTTAATTCCATCTCTACTGAAATTGGAAAAACATCATAAGCAATACACTTCTCCATATGATGAAGAAGAAGGGAGTCTCTAAAAATAGTTCCATCGATATCAAAAATTGCAGCAATTTCTTGATTCATTTATTCTCCTAAATTTCTAAAAATCATATAAATTTTAATTATTTGATTGTACTTTTACATTTTCTTTCAACAATTGGAAATCTACAAATTCACCCAAACGGCAATAATCACAATCGTTTTTACCACAACCAGCAGTAAAATCAGCTACATTCACTTTATCCCAGAATTCTTGAATTTGAGCGAAAACTAAATCTAGATCCTGTTTTTTAACTTTTACAGTATGGGTTGAGTAGCCTTCCTTTGCGATATCATCATCTAGAAAAATATATTGAGTTTCAATTTTCTTACTTGTAGTATCTATTTCTGAAGAATTTTCTAATAAAAGATTATAGAATACTGCTTGACGCCAATAATCATGTCCAACTTCTAGTTCTTCGACACCTCTCTGAGCAGAACCCGTCTTATAATCTACTACTCGAATAAGATCATTGTCAAATTCTAACTTATCTATAATCCCATTGATTAAGTATTTATCCCCCAATTTAACACGAAGTTCTTTCTCTAAGTATACATGCTCCCCTTTTAAACTGCTCGGAATATAATGTTCAAAAAGATTGGTCAGTAAGCGATGACCATATTCTTTTAATTCTTCTACGGACATTGTATCGATGATTTCCTCTTGATGAAGGCTCAATGAATTATCGTAATATTTAATTGCTTCCTCTAATTGTAAATCTTCTTTATAAATTCGTTCCATAGTTTCATGAATTACAGTACCAAACACGGGACCAGTTGGGGCATGTTTAGTTGTTACTTTTGCAGATTTTTCTTTTGATCCCAATGATAATCCAGCTGGTTGAGATAACTGTAAAATATCATCAAAATAGATACTCTTCGGACAGTCTAAGAAATGATTTAACTTGCTAACACTTAGACTCTTATAGTTGGATCGGACTTGTTGATAGGTCGCAACCTCTAAGGCTTCGGTATTTTCAAATTTAGGTGCTGTATTAGCTAATGCTTGGAGGCAGTAGTCGCAAGGGTAATTATCTCTGTCCTTTTTCAATAGTCCACAACCACAATTAAAATCACCTTGTTTAATTTTCATAATAGACTCTTTAATCTGCCAAATTACTATATCAACTTCCTTTTGAGTGATTCGTATATCTTCAGTTTCAGAAAAACCATCTTCATTAATTGAATCCTCAACAAAAACATATTTAACGAGTACTTCTTTGTCAGAAATATCTATACCAGCATTTGTAACGAGAATATAATAGAATACAGCCTGGCGCCAGTAATCACCACCGAGAGGTTCTTCTTCACTCGGCGGCACTAATTTATCTTTAGCATTTTTTGCTTTTCCTGTTTTATAGTCAATTAATCGTATAACACCTTCTTCACACTCAATTTTATCAATTTTTCCATTTAACTCAATATCAGATACTTCTGATAGATCAACTTTGGTGTTCGAAATATCACCTAGCTTGATTCTTTTAATATGCTGCTCGACTGCAATTACGCCATCTTTTAGGTAACCATCTTTCTTGTAGAGATTTTCAATAATATTTCTTCCTCTAGCATAGGCATCCTTCTTTATTCTATCTGAAGATAATTGATAAGATTTTTCATCAAAGACCGTCTCAAATAATTCTAACGCTTCTTTTAGAGAAAGAACTGTTTTTGCTGTTAATTCTGAATTTTGGGAACCATCCACAGAAATATATATTTTTTCTAAAACTTCGTGAATGATGCTACCGAATACCATAGCTTCGTTAGTTTCAGAAGGTAATTTTAATCCCTTATTGAAATAAAAACTCAAAGGACATTTAAGAAAAGCATTTAATGTACTAACACTTAAACTTAATTCACCTAGAATTTCATTTAGAACATCTTCAGAAAATTTTGGGATTATTACTTTCTCTACAGGTTGACAATCCTCAAAAGATTCTGTTACTTCTACCTCATCAATAAAATCCTCAAATTCATTAATAAAGTGAGTTTTAGCAGAATCATCAGAATAGGAGAGATGGAGAATCTTCTTTGCCCGAGTCATTGCAACATAAAATAGGCGACGATTCTCCTCATCTTTTAGTTGAGATTCATTCTCATCTTTTCCATTTAAGCTTGGTGGATAAGAGAATCTACCCGAATTATTTTCACCCCCTGGCCAACTTTCACTCTTTTTCTTTCCATCATTGCATTTCATCATAAATACATGTTCAAACTCTAGGCCTTTAGAACCATGGGCTGTCATTAATTGAACACAGTTACTTGGAGAACCTGAGAGTTCTTCAATTGGTATACTAATTCTCATTTCTTGTAAGGCTGATAATTGATTTAAAAATCCTTTTACAGTCAATTTAGGATGGAGAAGACATTCCGTCAACATTAACTTGTAAAGTTCATTTAAAACAGAAACCAAATGATATTTTTCTTTTGATTTCATAATATACTCATCAATACTTAAAGATTTTAAGAGTTCGCTAAGGACATACATCGGCGATAGGTATTTTGATGAATTATTTACTTTTTTACGAACGGTTTCTAATTTTTTATCAATTTCTGCTATAGTGGGAATTGAAATTTTTTCATCATTCTTGAGGTTCCGTATTTTTGCGATTTCTGAGACTTCCACCTCAAAGAAATCAAAATATACAATTTTTCGAAATTCTCTAACATCTCTTGATGTTTGGCAAAGATATTTTAAAATAGCTACTATTTTTTTGAAGAATGGTTCGCTAAATAAATCCTTATTTTCTTTCTTTTGAACGAAAATACCATTATCACGAAGAATCTTCGCAAACTCTTCTCCGTAGGAATTTCTCCCATAGATAACCCCTATTTCATGAGGAGACACACCTGAATGAATCAACTCTTTAATCTCGTTCAACACATCAAACATTTCAGCTTTTGCATTTGGGTAGGATTTCAAGATTGGCAATTGATAGTCATAATCTTTGTTAGCACCAGCTGCAATAAGAAGTTTCTCTTCTCTTGGATTATGACTGATCAGTTGTCTTGAAGCGTCAATGATAGCTTGAGAAGAACGGTAATTTTCTTCAAGAACAATTTTCGTAGGTTTATACTTCTTATAAAAATCTCGAATATTATTTGCACTTACTCCTTGGAAACGATAAATACTTTGATCATCATCCCCTACAACAAAAATATTTGGATTATCTTTCCCTTTTACTAGTAAATCTACAAGTTTATTCTGAACAACTGAAGTATCCTGAAATTCATCCACAAATAAATATTTTATGGTATTTGAGACACCCCTTTGGAAATCATCATCTTCCTCCAATTTTTGAATTGTCCATAGAATCATATCATCAAAATCGAAATAATTATAGTCGCTAATATCATCACTATATTTTTCAACAATTTCAACTCCAGCAAGTAACTTTTGCATTTTTTGTTGTTCTTTATCGTATTCTGGTCTAAAATCACCTAGATTTTTACCATTCCTGGCTTGTGAATATTTAAATTTTTTATAGAACTCATCACCCGGTACAGATAAATCAATCATTTTAAAGTATTCATCTATCTCTTTTTCAAAAATAGTTTTATCCAGTTTTTCACGTTTCATTTTTGTAAAAAGGTCTAATAGTTGCTCTTTAAAAGAATAACGTTCTCCAGAGTTTTTATAAAAAGGACTCTCTTCCGTAACATGCTCATCTATAATATCTTTGAGAATTTCATACTTAGCTGCAGCAGTAATTACTTTAGGCTCTTCACCAAATAAATCAGAGTTTTCTAGTATCAATTCGCTACAAAAAGAGTGGATAGTCGATACTCTAACGTTGCGTCCTTCTTCACCAATCAATCCTTCCAAACGATCCAACATTTCAGATGCACCTGCCTCTGTATATGTTAAACAGACAATCTCTTCTGGATTTGTATGATAATTTGACAAAATATTGGCAACTCGACGAGAAAGAATCTGAGTTTTACCTGTACCAGGGCCAGCAATAACCATCACAGGTCCTTCTACAGTATCAACTGCTCTTTTTTGTTGTGAATTCAACTTTTGATATTCTTGTTCATACATGTCCTTAAAATTCTTCATTACCATTTTCTTCTCCTTACTTACTAATTATTGCTTTTAAAATAATTATAACATAGTAATAAATCTATTTGTATTCGTTTACAAATATAAAGACTATTACATTTTAAAATCACTTCTCCTTGTTTCAATGACCCTTATTGCGGATTTCATTGCATGAAATTCATCAATCAAATTTCCAATAAGATTGTAATTTTGCCTAGTCAGTCTTCCAAACATTACTTTTTGAGAGATTTCTTGGAATTTATACAAATGACTCTCTACACTTAGCAACATTTCCTTTGAATCCTTTAGGTAATACCTTCTTGCTAAATTTCCAACTTCTTCCTTAAATGAGTCAACTTTATACTCATGAATGGTAACCTTATTTCCCTCCATAAGGATATCATTTGCTTCATAACAAGTAATAAATTTTTATTCCATTGTATTAAATACAAAGATAACACCATAATCTGAAATGTACTTTTTAGCTTCTGGTTGTTGTTCAACGGACGAATCATAAACTGTTAAACTGCCAATTTGTCGCCCCACCCATTTAGGAAGTAAATCCGTACTCACCTGGAATCGTTTCTGAGTTCTTTGAACAAAATGCTCCGTCCATGTATACTGTGGTGCATAAGAAAGTCCTATACTCATTCTCCTTCCATTTATTATTGACTTAAAATTTCAAAAACTAATTCAACCCCATCAGAATCTATAATCACTTTATCTCCTTTATTAAGACGATTATTGATAATTAACTCTGACAGAGGAGTTTCAACCAGTTTAGTAATACCTCTCCGAATTGGCCTAGCACCATTCTCAGGATCGTAGGTTTTTGTAGCAAGCAATTCTACTGCTTTTTCTGTACACTCAAGTTCATATCCACTTTCCTTAATCATCTCTACTTCTTTTTCAAGTAACAATCTTGTAATTCGAAGAATTGTTGATTCCGAAAAAGGTTTAAAGGTCACAATTTCATCAATACGATTTAAAAGTTCTGGACGGAAAAAATTATGGACTGCTTCAATCGTTTGTTCCCGAATAATCTGTTCACAAATTTCATTTGTTTCAACCATTGTGAATCCAACTCGTTTATCCTTTTTAATTGCATTTAAACCTAAGTTAGAGGTTAAAATAATGATCGTATTTGTAAAATCAACTTTTTGTCCCATACCGTCCGTTAGAATACCGTCATCAAAAACTTGTAACATCAAATCATAGACTTTAGGGTGAGCTTTTTCAATTTCATCAAGTAGCACAACTGATTTTGGATTACTTTTAACAGCATTTGTTAAAATTCCACCTTTACCAAATCCAGCATAACCTGGGGGAGCGCCTATTAATTTTGAGACTTCATGTTCTTGTTGATATTCTGACATGTCTAGTCGAATGAGGTCATCTACAGATCCGGTTAATTCCTCAGATAAGACTTTTGCTGTCTCTGTCTTACCAACACCGCTAGTACCTAGAAATAAAAAGACTCCAATCGGTCTTTTAGGATTTCTAAACCCTGTTTTAGAACGAATAACAGCTTCCGCTATAGAATTTGTAGCATCTGATTGGTCAATAACTTTCTCAGCCAAAATATTTTTTAAATTAGAAAGACGGAGCAACTCTTGATTATCTGCGTCTTTTCCAACCTTCATATCTTGATTTTTGACCTTAAGATTAGTTTTATGTTCCACAGCCTTTTTTATATCATCTTTTGTAATTTTAAGATCATAGTGAGTAGAAGTTAAATTATTACGTGCCCCCTGAAATTCACTTAGTTTAAGATTAAGTTTTCTTCGTATTTCTTCAACAGCCACCTCGTTGTATTCAATTCCTTGTGCAATTTCCAACTCTTTCTTTAATTCGTCAACTTCATTTTGATAGTCTCTAATTAGAGTAACTTCTTGATTCGCTTCAATACGAACCAGGGCTCCAGCGTTATCGATGATTGTAAAAGCAGAATCTGGAAGTTTTTCCCTTTTGAGATACTTTTTAGCTAATTTAACTGCTAACTCAATTGTGTCATTCTCAAAATTTGCATGATGAAAATTTTCATATGCTGGTGCTATCGTCTCAACAATTTTAATCGTATCTTCGATACTTGGTTCCTCTACAATTACTTTTTCAAACCGTCGTACGAAAGCTGTATCACCTGAAACATATGCACTCCATTCCATAGGGGTTGTTGCTCCAATAATTCGGAAATCACCACGTGCCATTAAAGGTTTTAACAAATCTGTTAGGTGTTTTGCTCTTCCTAGCATATGAACTTCATCAATAAATAAGATAACGTCTTTTTCCCGTTTCATCTCTTCTATGAATCTTTTAATACATTCGCTTGAAAATACTCCAAATGTTGCACTTAAGTCATTTAAACTAAACTGAAGTATTTTCTTACCCTTTAGAGACAAAACTTCATCCCTAGCAATACGCATAGCAATTCCATCAACAATTGCAGACTTTCCTACACCACCATCACCTAATAAAACAACATTATTTTTATCTCTACGTGTGAGAGCAATCTCTACCTTTCGAATTTCATCATCACGTCCAACAACCTCCATTAGCTCCCCATTTCGGGCTTTTAAAGTTATATCTGTTGCTATATCATTTAATAGAGAATAGTCTGGATTTGATAATTTGGAGGAAATATGTGCTGCTCTTCTTTCTTTACTAGCTCTCTCTCTTTCAGCCTTCCCATCAGATAAATCTCGAAATCGAAACCACGAATTCTTAAAGACATCTAATAGGCCATCTTCAGAATAACTACTTCTACCAGTCGACAAATATTGTTTGTAAATCAGTTGATGCGCATTAGTTTCCTGCTCTTGAGAAATTCCTGATAAAAGCCAATAAGAATCGATTACACCATCAGGAGAATTCTGTAGGCGCATCTCTTCAGCAAAATCAAAAATCAACTTCAAATATTCTGAAATCGGAAATTCATCACACTCAGAAAGATAATACGAAGAAGAAGGCTCTTGAATAATTTCTACAGGTGATGAAGTAATCCATTCATGCATCACTCTCCTTTTAGAAAAATCTTTTAACTCGTCAGTTTCAAGAGTACAACGTTGTTCACTTCCAATAAATTTTCCTTTAGAATACTCTCTTAACAACTTACTTTTTGTCAAAGAGTAATATCCTAAAGCATACCCCATCCCCGTATCGCAAATGTCTAATATACAAAATAGAATATCCTGTGTTTCGATCACCTTATAGTCTTTTTTAATAATCCGATGATTTAATTGCTCCAATGCAAGTTTTAATTGCCTACTGACTTTGTATTTAACAATATTTTTTTCTAGCATGAACTTTCTCCTTTTAAAATTTTATTAAGCACCTTTTTGGCATCTTCGTTCAAATGCAATACCTCTGAAAATTCATCAAATCCAGAGGACCAAGCAAGAAATTTACCTTCTACCAATTTTTTTAGATCTGCCAAAGACAATGAGATCATCTGTCCACCGTAAAAATTACGGTGATAATCTGATACTTCTTTAAAAGTCTCTAACCATTTAATTTCGAAATCCTCTTCAATTCTTTTGCTACCCATCTCTTAACCTCCTTTATAATTCGTAACCTAATTATAAAAAAAGGCATGGACAGAATATGTCCACGCCTTTCTATTTTTTATAATTATTTAACATTTTTTCTAGGGAATTTTGTATACTATCAGCTAAACTTTGAGGATATAATACCGTTATTTCATCTTCTTGTCCCAAAATCCATCTCTTAAGTCCTGGTGTGTCTTGGGTTTCAATTTGGAAAATCATATTCCCTTTCTCCTCGGAAAGAATTTCGTGGTTGGGAAATTGATCAAAGACAATTTCTGGAATCCCTGTATACCGTAATCTTACTTTAATCTTTCTTCCTTCGAAAGCGTCCACCTTTTGATTTCGTACATCTCCATCACGATACTTCCGTCCATACGAAATATCTGGTTTCTTTTTTTGAGATTTACTAAGAGTCTCAATTCTGTCAACACGATACGTTGTATACTTCTCGTGTTTCAAATGGTAGGCAACCAGATAAAAATAGTGAGCATCATAATAGAGGGAAACAGGAAAAATGATGTGACTTTTGATATCTTTCAACGGAGCTTTATATTTTATGTCGAGCATTTGTTCCCTGCGAATAGCTTCCGATAAAAACCAAATTGTGTCAATTCTATCCTTATCATTAGTCAGTGATTTATAGTTAAAACGCTCGCTGCCAATAATGGCTTCTATCTCTTTTTGTTCTTCGCTTGAGAGTAAAGATAGAAGATCTTCGAGTAATGAATATAGTTCTGATTTGTTTAGTGCACGATTCTCCAAAAGAATTTTTGAGATGACTAAAATATCTTTTTTATTAAAGGTTGTTTTACCGTTCAAATAGTAAGTGTTATCAGAAGTATCGAATATTATTTCTAAACCTAAGTTAGAATTTTCTTCGAGTATTCCTTTCAATCTACTTATATCTCGTTGAATTGATTTAGGATCAATACCAAACTCTTTAGATAATTTTACTTTTGATAGTTTTTTACCGGCTTGTAACCGAAAAAAAATTGTTAGAAGTCGTTCTTGAGAGTTCATCATTAGTCACCTGATTTTCCAAAACTATTTTTATCAATATCACCTCGACGTAATACGTCAGAAATTTCCTCAAAAGCCGTTTTTTTTAGATTTTCAAAAATCTTTTTATGAATTTTATCATTTTTAATTGAAATTACATTCCCAGAAGTAATACCTCCACCTTCAGTTCTAGTTTGACGATAAAAAAATAATTTTTCTAAATTCTTTAGTGTATTTTGATTTTGAAATCCATAATTATTTTTTTCTTTTTTTGCTTCTTTAAATATAGATTTAAACAATTTCTCCCATGCTCTATCATATTTACGAAAAATAAAAACTGGTTTCTGAGATTTGTCATTTTTCTCCTCTAAATACTTATAAATTCTTCTCAAAACAATATAAGCACCTAAACGAGATAAGTCTGAGTTGAGTAGAATCTTTTTGCCAATACCATCATCACCTAATTTGGGATTTTTACATGAAAAAGGATAAATTTCTACATTACATATTTTTTCCGCGCGCTCTAATGCTTTATCTTTATTTTCTTGCTTTATAAATAGTTCTAAATTTTTGTCATTTCCAATTAATAATTCTTTGTAATAATTTTTAAAATAATAATAATCTTTTAAACCTGAACTATCTTTTACAAAACCATAGGTTTTATAATCCGAATCTTTAAAATTTTTAAACATTCTATCCAATTCAATTGCCAAAGGACTTTTTTTACAATTATAGATAATTTCTGTTATTTTTTCCTTAAAATCTTTCTTTTGTTCACTTTCCGTTAATTGATATCGTTCTTTTATTATATCTTTTATGGTTTCACTTTTTTCTTCCCGTTTAATAGCCGATTTAATATAAAATTCTTCCAGGCTTGCTCCTGCAAATTCTTCATCAATCTGATTATCCTCCCAATCTCCTAAGTACCCCCTCGGATTCTCCATACAGTGAAAGATCACAGCATTGTCAATATCTCCATGGAAATGGGTTGGAATTTGATAACTCATATTTACATGTTTACGTTGATCTTTAATTTCCTTTTTAATATCTTCATTACCCGGTTTCTTCCACTGCTTATCTGTATCTAAAATATCCAACCAAGAAAAATCCTTATTAGAATCAAAATCATAAATAGTATTTACAAATTTATCAATTAAGTCTATACCTACTCGTTGGTGCCAAGGACTAAACTCTTTTAAGAACTCATTCGCACCGTCATTAAGATGAAGATCCTTCCCATATTTATCTTTAATAACTTTAAAAAACTTTTCTAAATTATCTTTTAACTCTTTTGCTACTTTTTCTTCATCCTCACTTTGAAAAAACGAATCGCATAATTTATGTAACTCTTCTTTCATATCTTTATTATTTGACATAGTTTAATCCTCGCTTTTATTCTATACTTATTGTTAATTCCAACAAATAGAGCTTATCATATCTTATAGACAAATATTGTCCACTAACTAAACCTATAATTCTTTTAAAATTATTTATACTTAAAATTGCTATTAATCATACTAATCTCAATACAGTTCTATCAACTAACTACGAATTTCTCTCGCATTTTCATTTATAAATATTTGAGAACTATTAAAATCATCTTCATTTATATAGTTCACTAAATCTATACTTAGTTGGAAAATAATTGTAGCAATTTCAGATAGTATATCAGCATTCACATCTGGTATTAAAAAAGTAGGATCAACATCTTCACCATGTAGAAGCTTATTCCTTCTATAATTAGCATAAGCACTGATTATTTGAAGATAATTCATCTTGTTTGCATCACTTTTCTTTTTAAATTTACCATTAAACTTAGGTAGGATTGCCGTATATTCATCATTAACATTATAAAGTTTTTCTATTATTCTCTTTAGTATGTCTAAGATATTCTTATTGTCATATAAAAAATCATTATACCATGTAGCACCTGAGAAAGAACTTTTGCCCACTTTTTCATTCATCATCCAAAGAAATAGTAGCTTGTATAAGTCATCACTTTTATTATCAAAATAAATTATAGCCAAATCTATTGATTTTTGAACACTCTTTTCAAGACTTTCTAGTTTCAATACAGATGTTATTGCTTGTTTATCTGATTTACTATTCGCTTCTTTATTCAAAAATTTATTGTGATTTGTATAAATAAAGGTATACATTGAGTTAAATGAGCGATAAGCAGTATAAAATTCTTGATTATTAACGAACATTACTTGAGAATGAAGTAATCTAAATAACAATTTTGAAAGTTCTGGGAAAGACTGATCCTTGAAAAGATACTCTATTTTTGATAAATCTATAGAAAAGCATTTTGGCAATGAGGAATTGAACTCTTGAACGAATGGGATAGCCATTTCATTCTCGTTATCAATACTCATTTTTATTGACGTTATATCTATAGGCTTATTAAAATAATTGTATATATAAAATAACGATGAAAGTATACACCGTCTATAGTTACTTCTTGGGGTTTTCCAACAATTTTCTATATCTATACTTTTAATTCGTGTTCCTTTTATAGTAATCTTATTTTTCCTTAGTTGAACTGTATCACAATGCACATCACTATTCTCTTCTGAAACAATGTGTCTATAATATTCATATTCAAATTCTTTATTCAGCTCTAAATCACTATCTACATTATAGTTAATAATTATTTCAAACTTCATTTTTTACCCCTTATTGACTACTATTTTCTAATATTTATCTTTTTTATTTAATTTATAAGTTAAAAGTTATTAATTGAATTATATATATCATTAAACAAATTACTCGATAGTTATTTAAAAATGCTAGAATTATCTTTTTTTGTAATCGCAACCATTGGCTTTACAATAGGCCTAAAACCAATTAAATTATATCATAAAGTGAAGAAGATGTCCGATATGGTTGTTAAGAGTGTTGATAAAAAACTTAGTTTTGTTAATTGATTTTTTTGCGCAAAAAAAGTGGACAGGCGTCCACTTTAATTTTACGAAATGCTTAATAGATCTATCTGAGTTTTATCGATTTTTCGATTAGAACTACTTTACCGTTTTTATTTATTCTTTCGCTTATTTACTGATAAACCAAGTACACTAAGAATTGAAAATCCAATTAATCCAAGTACACTTAAATTTTCACCTGTGTTTGGCAATGATTTACCTTGTTTCTTAGTCCATACACCTTTGTAAGATACAGGTGATTGAGCAACTGGTTTAGGCTTAACTTCATACGCTACAAGTTTACCAGTTTCGTCATAGACTTCGATAGGTGTTTCACCAGAACGGATGATAGCTTGTTTTTGTGCTTCAAGGTCAGCTAAACGTTTAGCTTCTACTTGTGCGCTATACAAGGCAAAGAGTTTGTCATAGGTTTCTTGGTCGATTTTTTGCTCTTGTAACAACTTATCAAGGATAGCTTGTGCTTCTTTCAAGGCAGTCGCTTTCTCTTTAAGAGTAGTTTCTTTTTCAGCAAGGACTTTCTTAGCTTTAACTAAGTTAGGTTCTGCATTGAGCAAGCTTTCAAGTTCAGCCTTGGCTTGTTCAAGAGTTTTAGTTGCTTGTGCTACTTTCTCTTTAGATAGCGCGAGATTTTTCTCAGCGATCTTGATTAGAGTTTTCAACTCTTTTAACTTAGCTTTTTCATTTGCTAGGTTATTTTTAGCGTTAGTAAGGGCAGTCTGCTTATTAGCAAGTTCTTGTTTCGCTTTTTCAAGATTTTGTTGCTTGATTTTAACATCAGCAGTTAGAGCTTCTAGTGCCTTTTTAGCATTTTCAAGACGCTTATTCGCTTTAGATAGGGTATCTTGTGCCTTCTCAAGGTTGCTTTGAGCAGTCGGTGTTTTAAATGGTGTAGCTTTAAGAGTATTCAAGCGTTTCTCAATAGTCGCTTGCTTGTCTTTAGCTTTAATATTCTCTGCTGTAGCGCTTGTCTTATCATGTTGTGCCTTAGAGTTTTCAGTCTGAGCATTTAATAGGGCAGATTTAGCAGCATTGTAGGTTTTTACAATGTTCTCCGCCGAGTTAGTATTAGGCACTTCAGTCTTATCTAGCTTGTTGCCAGATACTTGTTTATCTGAGACAGTAAAGAAATGAGCGCTAGTTCGTCCAGTACTACTAGATAGTCCTAATGCGAAATACTCTTTGTTCGCCCCTTGGCTAGTTAATCCCGTAATACTTTGAGCATGTAACCACTCCCAGCCATTAAATAGAAGGGAATTAAGACTTTGATAAATCCATCTTTTGGCATCATCCATATTCTCAATTTCAGTACCACTATTGATACTACTTAAATTTTCTAAAGCTTGTCCAGATTCATCATCAATAGCAGGTAGGCCATACTCACGTGCAATCCGATTAATAAGCTTACTATGATGTCCTGCTTCGAATCCCCAACTATCTGCCACATATCCCGCAGTAATTTTGTCTGAGACATCAATCATTCCCTTAGTTACAACTGTTTTTGGAGTTCCAAAACGTTCACGAACTTGGTTTACTAGACTACTTGCAAAATTTGAAAGTTCTATCTTTTGCTCATTTGTCAAATGATTAGCATCTACAGCAATTGTTTTATCACTAGAGTTGGATTTAAAATTGTTTAAATCAATATTAGATTGATTAACTTTCTTCAAATTTTCTTTAGCTTTTTCATAATGCTCTTCCCACTTAGCAGGTTCATCCAAAATACTATAAGGATTATTTACATAGGATTTCAAGGCATTAACATATTCATCAGTAACTTGGAAAGTGTTAATTGATTTGTAGTCATTCTCTGACTTAACAAACGTATCTTGCGCTTTTTCAAGATTGACCTTGGTCTGTTCTGCTTTACTGGTTGCATTCGTCAAGGCTGTTTGAGTGCTTGCTACGGTGTTAGTAGCTTGTGTCAACTCTTTCTGAGCGCTTGAAATATCAGCAGCAAGTTTCTTATCATCAGCCTTGGCTTGATTCAAAGAATTATTGGCGTTTGATAAATTAGTTTGCGCTTGTGCTTGTGCTTTTTCAGCATTATCCTTTTCAGCGACAACTTTCTCTTGTTCTGTACCGTCAAGGATAGCTTGTGCGTTATCTACATTACTCTGTGCGTCTTTGACTTCTTTTTCAGCACTTACTACCTTATCCTCAGACTTCTTAACCACTTTTTCTTGGTCTTTAGCTACTTGATTAGCTTTGTTGAGGTCATTTTCAGCATTTTCTTCTTGCTTTTCAGCATTAGTCTTACCAGTTTCAGCATTGACAACTTCTTGCTTTTGCTTTTCAATGTTTTCTGGTGTTACTTTATCCTTAACTGCTTGCGTCTTATCTACTTCAGACTGAGCATTATCCTTTTCGGTTTGTGCCTTGTCTTTTTCAGTCTGCGCTTGGTCTTTTTTGGCTTGTGCGTCTGCTACTGCTTGGGTAGATTTGTCAAGTTTGTCCTTGGCTTCGTCAACTTGACCTTTTGTGACTTTCTTTTTGACTTCTAGCTTTGTTTCTTCTTTAGAAACAGTCTGGTCTTTAGTTGTTGGCGCTACGGTTGTTACTTCTTCTGCGTGTACGTTAGTAACTCCCAAACCTAGAGCAAGAGCAGATGCTCCTACTACTGTTAGACCTTTTCTTTTATCCATAAATAATTCCTCCATTTATTACTTAAAAAACTTTATATATATATTATATAACAGAGTGCTATTTTTTCGCAAAAAAAATCGATGGAAACTCGATTATTTTTTTAATTTGTATTTAAAGTATCCTTGAGAGTTAATATTTGATATTTCAGGAATTTTCAAAACAACTTAAACTATTTAAGATATCATTAAATTATGAAAAATTTAAAAGAAAATAATATCAAAAAAACCTTATGGCATATTAAACGCCATTGCAACAACATAGAGAATAACAATGAAAACGAATATCGGAAGACTGAACTATTCCACTTAAAGTCGAGCATTGAAATTCTTACTCGAATTTTAAATAATGAAAATCCCTATCCAAATTTGGATAGGGAGGAAGTATTTTAGAAAAATATATCATAGAATATGAGTGTTTTGTTGAGGAACCTGAAGGAATCACATTCAGATTGTTAGATTTTTTGTCCAAAATAAAGCCTATTCGAAAGAAAAAATACAGCTACTAATTCGTCCCCTTCTAGAATTTAGAAAAAAAATCTAACTTTTAAGATAAATTAGCGTAGAACTCTTTGCATTTTTTATGGACTATCTGATATACTATTATTGTACCGATGAAATATCAGTACAAAATAAATACCTTTTCAGTTTGGTTAGTTTTTCCTCCTTACTGTTAGTATTTCATTTTAACTTCCTTTATATTTAAGCTATTAGATAGTAATCAAAATAACTTTCTCCTACTATCTTTCCAAAAAATAGAAAAAGCACTGTCAACTTCCTCCGACAGTGCTTTTTTGTTGCTTTTAAAACATTAAATTGAAATGTATTACTGAAACTATTGTTTAAAATCATTCCTTTTAGTTTCAATTACTCTCACAGCAGCTCTTACTGCGTGAAATTCATCAATAAATTTACTAATGAGCTCAAAATTTTGTTGACTAACCCTTCCTGTCATTAATTTTTCAGCAATTTGATTAAATTCGGTCAAATGTTCTCTTACACTCAATAACATTTCTTTCGTATCTTTTAAGTAGTATTTCCTTGATAATTTTTCAACTTCTTGCTTAAACAAGTCCACATTATTATCATGTATAGTTATCTTTTTACCATCAGCAATCCAATCATTAGCCTCATAACAAGTGATAAATCTATGTTCAATCGTATCACAAACAAAAATAATTCCACTATCAGATATATACTTTCGCTTTTCCGGAGTTTGTCCCTCGCTTGAATCATAAGGTGTTAAGCTATTTATCTGCTTAGAAATCCATTTAGGAAGTTGCTCTTCTTTAATTCCAAATCGTTCATTAGCTCTTTCAACAAAATGATCTGTCCATACATAATCTGGTGCATACGAAAGTCCCATGGCAATACTCCTCTTTAAAACTTGAGAAAAATATCTATTCTAATTGATTATAAGAGTTTTAAATTTCTACTTCAGCAATTGGTTTGCGATATCTAGGTGCGTGAGGGTTGTGGCAATAAATCTTGCCGAGTTCAAGTCTTGGCTGAAACTCTTCAAAGTCACTTGCTAGTAAATAGCAAGTTTTATAGAGACAACTGATTGTGATAGCTACTTCTTCTCTTAAATCATCTATAAGCATTTCTAATGTTTCATACTCATAGATACGTACTATCTCTCCTTTCCCCTCAAATAGTGCCTTAACAATAATAGATGTTCCATTACCATAAAAGACAGTATTAGAGGCCACACTCTCATAGTCTTTCAGTTCTAGACGATAATACCTATCTGCTCTGGTATCTCCAATTTCAACTTCTTTAGGTACGGTATAAAAATATCTACCTTGGTTTACTGCCTGTGTGAACCGTCTGCGCACTTCTATTTGTTTTAGGTATTCGTCAACCCCACTGCCGATAGACAATGCTTTTCGGATAATCGAGGCTTTATCTAAAGAGTGGTTTTTATCTAACCATTGCCCTAAAAATCTGTGAAGATATACCATAATTTTTTACTCCTTCTTATTTGTCTATATTTATATTGTAAACTATTTTTTTAAAAAAAGCTCTGTCTCGTACCAGATATTGACATTTTATTATGTTCAACTAACTGGACATTGAGATAGAATTAATTAGTCCATACGTTTCACTCTAAGTAATTTTGAAAAACTCAAGTATCCATTATAATATTCTTGTTTTTTCTTCATAGTTGAAACAAAAGCTAATTTTACAGGAACTGCATTGGCCCTTGAATGTTTAAAACTTAAATCTTCTGATTGTGGGATAAATCTTAATTCATCTTCCAAATATCTATACACTCTTTCAGGAATTACTAAATTACAGATGTACTTTGCATGATCATTGTTTCGAAACATTCGTAGGTAGTACTTCTTATCAGTTTTTCCTAGAAACACCTTACACTCTCCATAGTACATAGTCAGATGGTCAGATACTTCTAATTCATTTAGGAGGAGGGATCTACGAGGTAAATATTTTCTGATACCGACTTTATTTTCTAAAACAAATTTTACATCAGAGACCTCATTATTATTTTGCAGAGAATTGAAGCTTCTTGGTTGG
>ERZ772972.133-NODE-133-length-24899-cov-8.773346_pt1 | contig 24899 bp, 20 predicted proteins | sample MGYA00580673_ERZ772972 | MGnify/ENA primary metagenome ERZ772972 (study PRJEB29015, sample SAMEA2738051) | human oral metagenome | biome: human oral; feature: human-associated habitat; material: saliva | place: China | collected 2229 ... | reverse complement strand
TCGGGTATTCCTCGGGCAGGTAGAGGCCGCCGTCGGGCGCCAGGCCCTCCAGCAGGATGTCGCTGAAGGAGCGGGTGGGCGCATCGGGGCCACGTCGAGTCGAAATATAACGCACGGGCAGATCCTATCGGAGAGACGGCCTGTGAAGCCAGATAGGTCGTATTTCGTCACGTTTCCACGAGGCCTGGGCGCGTTATGCGCACAGGGCGAGGACAAAGCGCGTGTGATAGAAACAACGGGTGAGTATTGACAAGGATCGTTGGGCACCGCCGATTGAGGGCGAGAAGTCAGGAAGGCCGTCGCCATCTCAGGCGACACGTCCGTCAAACACGCCGCCCCGTAACGCTGACACATCGGTCAACCCCGATGTGATCGAGGATTCATACACGACAGCAATCACGGCGACGCTGCCTGACGAGAGTGCCGATTCGTCGAGGCGTCGGGCCTTTCGCGCGGGCGCTACGCGCGCCGGGTCGAGTGTGAGGAGCGCGCTCTCGTTCACGAAGACGTCCAAGGGGTGGGGGACTCTTGCCGTGGTTGTTTTCATCGCCGCTCTCTTCGGGGCGATCGCCTTGCGAACGTCGGCCGGTTCGTCGTCGCTGGCGACGTCTCGTCCCCAGGGTTATAGGGGCACGGCGACCAACACGGAGACGCTGTCCTCCGCATGGGCATCGGGGATCAACACGGCGTGGGTACTCCCCTCCGCGCCGGACAAAGCGAGCACCGAGGAGCAGTCTGTCCTCGTCGAGGGCACGACCCTGTACGTGGCTACCAGGACGCAGGAAAGGGTCCTGAGGCTGAGCGCCTACGACATTGCTTCCGTCCAGCCTGTGCAGAAATGGGTGTCGGATGGTCAGGACATTGAGGTGCGCGGCAGGTTTGGCGGGCCTCGGATGATCTCTGCGGGTGCTTGGGTGGTCGTTGAGAATGTCCTGGTGTCCAAGGAGACGGGCAGGCAGCAGGAGGCACCGTGGGACGAGGACATCCCGGCTGCTTTCGTCGACGAGGTCTTGGTGACGTGCTCGGGTCTTGAGACGTGTTCCGGATGGACGAACCAGTCCGGTTCGTGGACGCGCCAGTGGCAGAGCATCACGACGAAGCAGTCCTGGTCGAGTGACACGCGGTCGGATACTCGTTCGCAGACCGTCGGAAGTGGCGAGGAGACCTCGGTGATCATTCCCGTCTATTACGACAAGAACCCTCAGCTGGTGAACGTCCACACGGGCGTGGTCGCCACCCTGGGCGCCGAGGGTCGCCTGGGGTCAGGCTCGCGGGTTGTGAAGCTCTACGACGCCTCTGACGGGGTCATCGTGGAGCGGGATCGGGGCGAGATGGAGGTCTACGACGTCTCGGGAAGGCTCGTTGATACCTTCGACCCGGTGAGGCACAACACGCAGCCGACGTTGGACGGGCGTGCGCCCACGGTGGCGGATTTGAGAGGTTTCTTCACGGAGGTGTCAGCCCCCTGGACGACGGGCAGGGTGACGATCGAGAAGGAGGATTGCTCTGTTGTCAGGCTGAATCCCACCGGGGATTTCCCCCCTCGTTCGGCGACGGGCGTGAAGGGGCTGACCACCTACTATTCCTACTCCTCAAAGACCTGCTCCTTTGAGCCGCGCGAGCTTCGCGCCAGCACCGACGGGTCTGCGGCGTTCATCTGGGTCGCGACATGGAGCACATCCACCGCGTACATGATCGACATGAATGCCAATAAGACGCACACTTTCTCAGGCCTGACGCGCTCGACGAAAACCGTGTGGGCGTTCGACGACCTGCTCATCACGATCAGCGATGATGGCATCACGGCCTTCACACCGGCCTCGTCGTGAGACTACCCTGGTGGCATGACTGATCTGCCTTTCCGCGTCGGCCAAGCGGTCGACGTACACGCCTTCGCAGCCCCCGATTCGCAGCGCACCCTCATGCTCGCGTGCTTGGAGTGGCCGGGCGAGCGCGCGCTTGAGGGTCATTCAGACGCGGACGTCGCCGCGCACGCGCTCTGCGACGCGATGCTGCTGGCCACGGGCCTGGGCGAGCTCGGCACGGTGTTTGGCGTGGATCGCCCGGAGTGGGCGGGCGCGTCGGGTCGGGCGATGCTCCAGGAGGTACGCCGCATGGCGACCGAGGCCGGCTGGAGGCTCGGCAACGCGACCGTCCAGGTCGTGGGCAACCGCCCGCGCATGGCCGCACGCCTGCCCGAGGCCGGTGCCGTCATGAGCGAGATCGCCGGCGGCACGGTGACGGTGTCGGCGACGACCTCGGATCGTCTGGGTTTCACGGGCCGAGGCGAGGGCGTGGCCGCGCTGGCGAGCGTCCTCATGGTCCGGGCCGCCCACGTGTCCCACTAGGCGCGGATCCCCACGCCGGCACGACGCGGGACAGGCACGCCGACGCTCCTCGCATGATACAAACGTCCCATGAGTAACGATGATTCTCGCGTGACGCCTCCCGGCAATGCGCAGCCGCGTTCGTCGCGCGCACGCGGCGAGGAGTCCCCGAGCGGGGCCGACGCCTTCGTCCTGCCCGAGTTCGATTCCCTGCCGGACTTGGCACCGCTGCCCGACCTTGACGAATTCTTGAAGGCCGACCCACTCGCAGGATTCGACGAGGCCGTGGCCGTGCAGGCGGGCACCATCAGTTCGCGCGACGATGACGCACTCCCAAGCGCCGCGCCCGCAGGCGACATCCCATCGCTGCCCACGAGTCCGTCGACGCCCGCGGTCCCATCGTCGCCCGCGGTCCCGTCGACGCCCACGGTCCCATCGTCGCCCGCGGTCTCGACCACACCGACGCAGAACACAGCTCCGACGTTCACCGTCACCCCCTCCCAGGCCGACGCCGCACCCACTCACGCAGCCACGGCCTCGTCACGAACCAGTCCTGCCCAAGAACCGAACGAACGCGTCACTCACCCTGCGGGTCGACTGTCCTGGGGCGAGCAGAGGACCACGAATTCCGCCATCCCCATCGGTCTGGCGATCTCCGGTGCCATCGTCGTACTCAGCGGCATTATTTCCTCGGTCTACGCGGGCGGCAGCGATCACAAGCATCCCACGCTCCCTCCACCGGACCTCGACACGAAACAGCAGGTCCTCCACGTGCCCGGATACCGTGGGGCCGCGACGAACACGCATTCCCTGTCGCCCGAGTGGGCCTCGGGCGTCGCCACTGCCTGGACGATCCCCACCACGAACGGGCCGGCGGGCACGCCTCCGCAGATGTACGTCGACGGGTCGGTCCTCTACCTCGCCGCCGACGACCTGATGGAGGACCGGAGGGGATCGGCCGTCACGGTGTCAGCCTATGACCTGTCGGGTAACGAACCCACTCTCCTGTGGACATCGACGGGTCCGACGGAGAACTCGGCGATTATGTCCTCCCACACGCCCGCGTTCCTCTCGGATGACGACCAGGTCTTTTTCCACGACGTCGTCATCGACAAGGCCACGGGCGCGCAAACCCAGGCACCCTGGAAGAGGGATTATCCTCTCGCGGTGGCCGACGACATCGTGGTGACGTGCTCGGCCACGACGACGTGCAGCGGGTGGACGCGCGAGGGTAGCGAGTGGACAAACCTGTGGACGACGACCACGGCGATACAGTCGGGATTCGGGTTGTATAACCGTGATCTGGGCTACGCACCTGCGGGCACTGCGCTCGCCGGGAGCGGCGCACAGGCCGCCGTCCTGGTCCCCACCGCCATCAAGGAACTCCCGCAGGTCCTCAACGTCCATACCGGCGAGGCGGTGACCCTGAACAATCCCGACGGGAATGCCGACTATCGGAAGGTCGAGGTGGCCACCGACGGCTTCCTCGTCTACGAGCGCAGCGAACAGGTCGGGTTACTCTTCGAACCCAGCGGGACCCTCCAGTCCACGTTCACAGCAGAGCCGCACCTGCCGACAGTCAGCCACGACGGGAGGCAGCCAACGACGTCGGACATCCACACCTTCATGACAAGCACGAAGGCACAGTGGGCGGCGGGCACGATTGCGCTGACAGGCACGGACCAATGCGCCATCGAGTACAAGCTGACCGCCGACAGCGCCACACACACGATCTCCATCCCCTCAGCGGCACGCCCGGATATGCAGCCGGGCTGCTACTTTGACCCGGCCGACGCGCGTGTCAGCGTCGACGGATCGGCTCTCTACATCGACACCTTCAACTTCCAGGACACGAGCAAATATTTCATCGACACCGCCAAGGGACTGTCCTTCACGTCGAATGAACTCAATGAGGCCACACACCTCACCTGGGTCTTCGACGACATGCTGATCGGCCAGACCGACGGCGGAATTCGAGCGTTCGTGCCTGCCTCCTCCTGAGAGCGCACTGCTCACAGGGGGCGAGGCCTCGGCTGACGAAAGCGGAGAACCCACGCCCGCGTTCCACACGGGTGTGATAGAAACGTCTCATGAGCAACGACGATGTCCTCGGAACCCCCACCGACGGGACGCAGGCACCCTCCGCGCGCTCGCGGGAGGAGGAATCCCCGGACAGCGGCGGCGTCTTCGCGCTGCCGGAGTTCGGGACACTGCCGGGCTTCGCACCGCTGCCCGAACTCGCCCCGCTGCCGGATCTGGCCCCGCTGCCGGATTTCGGTGACGTCCTCTCCTCCCCCGCGTCGATGCCCGGGGACGAGGCCGGTGCCGGGCAGGCGGATACCGCGGGATCTCGGGATGACGACCTGTTCCCGGGCGCCTCTCCCCTGCCCGGGGTCTCGCCGCTACCTGACATCGCCCAGCTACTCGCAGACGCTCCCACCTCGTCCACCGTCGACGACACTCAACCCGTTACGCCAGAGTCCAGGCCTCTCTCAGGCACCGCTCCGACGCCCACCTCCGCTCCCCTGCCGGACGCGGCTCCCTCGGCCTCGGCGGCCACCACCCAGATGGATACCGTCTCCGCGGTCGCAGCCACGGCCTCGTCGCTGGCTGGACACGTGAGCGGCCGATCGTCGAGCGGCCGCACTCCCCTCCGCCTCAAGCCCGAGGAGAGCATCGGCGAGGCTGCCTCCGCCCACAAACGCCTGCCCCGCCCCCTGATCGCGCTCGGATGCGTCGTTGTGCTCGGCGTCGTGCTCTCTTTCTGTAGCCAACAAAGCGTCGAACCGATGACCTCGTCGACTCCGTCGCCTACGGTCTCCTCGGCGCGGGCCTCGCACACGCCGACCGTGCAGGTGCCCGAGCAGGCACCGAATCTGCCTACTCGCGCGCCCGGCTACCGTGGGACCGCGACGAACACGCACACACTGTCGCCCGAGTGGGCCTCGGGGATCGCGACCGCGTGGACGATTCCCGTTGAGAACACCTCGTCCACGTTCCGGCCACACATTTACGTCGATGGCTCGACCCTCTACGTTGCATCCAACGCCACGATCAAGGGCGAGCCAGGGTACGCCGTCACTATTGCTGCCTACGACATATCGGGGGAACAGCCCACTCAGCTGTGGGCCTCAACCGGGCACACGAAAAACAACGTGGCCTTGACGTACACGCCCACCTTCGTCTCAAGCGACGACCAGCTCTTCTTCCACGACGTCGTCATCGACAAGAAGACCGGCGAGCAAACCCAGGCCCCCTGGGGCATAGCGTTTCCCCTCGTGATGGCCGACGGCATCCTCGTGACCTGCTCGTCAACAACGACGTGCAGCGGATGGGCGCAGGAGGGCGGCGAGTGGACGAACCTGTGGACCACGACGACGACGCAGCAAAATCCGTCGGGGTTCCGTCAGCTCGACCTCGGATACTCGCCCTCACGTAACGCTATTTCCGGCAGCGGCGAGCACACCTCCGTCCTGGTTCCTCCCAAGAGCGACCAGATTCCGCAGATCATCAATATCCACACGGGGACGATCGCGTCCCTGAGCAACCCCGACGGGGACGGCAAGTTCCGAACCGTCGAGGTCACGCCCGAAGGCTACGTCGTCTACGAGAATATCGAATCCTACGGGATGCTCTTCGACAGCGACGGCACCCTCCAGTCCACGTTTAAGACCGCCCGCAACCTGCCCATCGTCAATCACGATGAGACACCTCGCAGCGCGCCGGACGTCAAAGAGTTCCTGACACACCAGAACGCGCCGTGGGCCGTAGCTACCCTGCGCATGACTGGCAGTCACCAGGATGAGTGCATGTTCGAGGTCACCTTCACCGCCGACGGTTCGACGCGTACGGCCCCCGTCCCCGATGCGCTGACGCCCAGCTTGCCGTCCACCTGCTTCTTCGACCCGAAGCAGGTGAGTATCAGCGCCGACGGATCGGCTCTGTACATGGACGCCTTCGTCGGTGCCGACACGAACAAATACGTCATCGACACCGTCAACGGCGAGGCCTACACGTCTCCGGCGCTCAACGTCTCGGAACAGCTCACCTGGGTCTACGACGACATGCTCATCGCCGTGTCCAAGGCCGGTGTCAAGGCCTTCGTGCCCGCGTCCTCCTGACGAGGCGGGGGTTGCTCCCGCGGCGATCGCTCGGCCTGCATCAGTCCATTGCTTGTCCTAACAAGGCCCGGGTTGCTCCTCACGTTGGTTGGCGTGCGGGTGTGATAGAAACGTTTTATGAGCAAGGACGATGTCCTCGGAACCTCCACCGACGGGACGCAGGCACCCTCCGCGCGCTCGCGGGAGGAGGAATCCCCGGACAGCGGCGGCGTCTTCGCGCTGCCGGAGTTCGGGACACTGCCGGGCTTCGCGCCGCTGCCCGAACTCGCCCCGCTGCCGGATCTGGCCCCGCTGCCGGATTTCGATGATTTCTTCACTCTGACCCCGCCCGCCGACGAGGTGATCACCAAACAGGCACAACCAGGAGGTCCGCAGGAGATGGACCTGCTCGCGGGCCTCGCACCCCTGCCCGAGCTCGCGCCGCAGCCAGCCATCGCGCAGCCCCTCGCGGAAGATCCGACAGCGCCTGACAATGAGAAAGAGCCAATGGAGAGCGGCGTCGCCTGGCCCCAGGCCGAGGAAGCCCCGGCGCGGGACGTTCGCGGTGCCGCTGTGCTGGTCAGCACTTCCGTAAACGCATTCGAGCTGCTGCCAGACGAGACCACCTCGGAGGAGCCACAACATGCCTCGCGTGACGTCGCGTCCATAGCGGCCGCCACGGCCTCGTCGCGGAGGACGTCCGAAGGCGACCGGACGCCGACTGCGCTGCGCGCCCCAGACCTCGAGCCCTCGCGGACGTGGGTGGACAAGACAGCCGTGAAGCGGAAGCCGTCTGTCGTCATGATCGTGCTCGGCTGTATCCTCGCGCTCAACGTCGCGGTTTCCCTCTTCTCCCCCAGTCAGAGCGGATCGTCGTCGACGCCTTCGTCCCATCAGACCTCGTCGCGTTCCGCCGCACAGGCGAACTCCGAGGTACGCGAACATGCGGCGAACCTGCCGACCCGCGCGCCCGGGTACCGCGGGAGCGCCACGAACACGCATTCCATATCGCCGCAGTGGTCCTCGGGCGTGGCCACCGCGTGGACGCTCGAGCTGCCGCCAGAAATGACTCAGTTCGGAACGCAGATGTTCGCCGAGGGTCAGGTCCTCTACATCGCCGGCAACGACACGATCGAGGGCCAGCGCGGTTCCGCCGTCAGAACTCAGGCCTACGACCTGTCCGGGGAGGAACCCACCCTCCTGTGGGACACGGTCGGCCCCACGGAAAACTCCGCGATCATGACGTACACACCCGCGTTCGTGTCGAGCGAGACCCAGCTCTTTTTCCACGACGTAGTCATCGACAAGGCAACCGGCGAGCAGACACAGGCCCCGTGGGGCGATGATTTTCCCCTCGCGCAGGCCGACGGCATCGTGGTGACCTGTTCGACGACATCCTCGTGCCGCGGGTGGATGCAAACCTCCGGCGAGTGGACGAATCTGTGGACGACGACAACGAATCCACAGACGTCCTACGGGTTGAGTAACCAGGGTTTGGGCTATGCGCCCGCAGGCACCACGCGCTCCGGCACGGGTGAACTCGCCTCCGTCCTGGTCCCCTTCAACTATCAGGAAACCCCGCAGATCATCAACATCCATACCGGAAAGACAACGACCCTGCCCAGCCCCGACCAGTCAGGCTTGGGCCAATACGTCGAGGTGGCGACCGATGGCTTCGTCGTCATAGACGTCAGCAAGAAGCAGGGGTTCCTCACCGACAGCTCGGGGGCCCGCCAATCCACGTTCTCAACCGATGAATATCTGCGTCTACCCGCAGTCAGCCGTGACGGTAGCAACCCGAGCACTGCGGATATCAAGACCTTCATGACGACGAAGACTGCGAATTGGGCGACGGGCACGGTAGGCCTCGTGGGTAAGGACGACTGTTCCATCCAGGTCACCCTCACCTCCGACGGGTCGTCGCGCACGACTCCGGTCCCCGGCGTGCTGAGCCAGCACATGACCAGTACGTGCCTCTTCAGCCCGAAGGAGGTTCGCGTGAGCGCGGATGGTTCGGTCCTCTATGCCGATACCTTCACCTACCAGGACCAGAGCCGGTACTTCATCGATACCGCCAACGGGCTCACCTACACATCAAACCTTCTCAACCTGCCGAAACAGACCATGTGGGTCTTCGACGACATGCTGATCGGCGCCAGCAAGACGGGAGTCACGGCCTTCGTGCCGGCTTCCTCCTGACGAGGCCGTGGCGGGCCAGGGGAGAACCGCGTGAGCCTTCGACGGCATGGGCATCGGAATGACCGAGAGCGGTATCGAGGCGTTCGTCGCGGTGTCTTCCTGTTGTTGGGACCGGTTACCACGCCGCCATTACCCTGTGATAGAAACTACTCATGAGCAATGACGATCATCCGGGCATGAACACTCCCCCGCAGGCCGAGCAGTGGGTGCCGCCGAGCGGGACGCCCCCAATCCCCCAGCCCGCCAGTGCGCGGCCCCACGCGAGGAGACGCGGGAGGCCAGTCCTCCTCGTGGCTCTGCTGTGCGTCATCGTCGTTCTGGCCGCAGTCTTCGGCATTCGTCAGCTCACGCAGACCCTGGGGGGTCAGGACCCTCACCCTTCATTCACCTCCACCCCCACCCCCACCGTCGGGTACTCCGGGGACGCGACGAGCACGGGATCGATCTCCCCCGCCTGGGCCTCGGGCGTCGAGACTGCGTGGAGGATCCCCTTCCCATCCTCACAGTACGGCCCCCGCGCGATCACGACCGTGGAGGACACCACCCTGTACACCCTCTTCGAAGACCCCAATCCCACCGCCCGCCAGGTCACCGCCGCGGCCTTCGACATCTCCTCCGAGCAGCCACGCGAGCTGTGGCGCACGACGGGCCCCCGCCCCGAGTCATTCGGGCGACCCAGCTTCGTGTCCGACGGGGATCAGTTCATCGTCGGCAGCATCGTCATCGACAAGGCGACGGGCGACCAGTCCCTGGCCCCATGGGAGGGGTCGGAGGCGCTCGCGGCCATTGACGGCATCGTCGTAGCCTGCGATAAGAAACAGGCGTGCTCGGGCTGGACGCAGGAGGCCTCGTCGTGGGTGCGCCGGTGGGAGACAACCACAGCCCGCCAACGGGGTGGCCTGTCCCCCTCGGCCATGCTCACGTACCCCAACACTCCCGTGATCGGTGCCGGAGAACACCAGTCGGTTGTCCTGCGGGTGGACTCGCCGACGCACCTGGCGCAGCTGATTGATCCGCGAACCGGGCAGGTCACAGACGCCGCCTCTGCGAGCCCCTTCAGGGATAGGGACAACAACGTGGTGTCTTTCGCCATTGCCAGCGATGGGATCGTGGCGTTCAACGACGACCTTGTCGTCGCCTACGACGCCGACGGCTTCATCACGGGAGTTCACTCCTACGAGAAGTCGCTGAGAAGACCAACGCGCGACGGACGCGTGCCCTCCACATCGGAACTCACCGATTTCCTGGTCGGAGGCCTGCCCGCGTGGTCGAATGCCGTGGTCACTGCCCAGACGGGGGCCGTCGCCCTCACGGTGACGCCGAGCGACGGAAGCCCAGCATTCGATCTTGATCCCGCCAACAACGACCAGTACCACTCCAGCCCCTTCTGGCCCTCAGAGGTCCGCGCCAGCGCCGACGTGTCGGTCGTGTACGTCGAGTCCGTCGAAGCCAATACCACGGGTAACCGCTACTTCTTCGACACGGCCAGCGGCCGGGGACATGGGTCGGCGGACTTCCACGACGCCGAGGACCTCTCGTGGGCCTTCGACGACCTGGCCATCGGCGTGACGATCGACGGCGTCGTGGCGTTCACGCCGAAGGCCTCGTGAGGCTCCAACCCCTGAACACCCGCCCAAGAACGCCCACCCGAGCGACGACAGAAATGACACACCCATGAGCACCAACGCCCCCCAGTACGCGGCCTCCGCGAGGACGACGCCCACGCGACCCACGCGCCTCTTCCTGACGACGGGCGTCGCGCTCGTCGCGAGCCTCGGGGCTTTCCTCGCTCCCTCGCTGAGCACGAGCGCCCACCAGCTCCCCGGCCCGGCGGCGACCCCACCTCCGCACATCACCGGCTCGGAGCAGGAAACGAATCCGGATGCGACCGGCTACCGGGGGAGCGCCACCAACACGAACGAGCTCTCCAGCGCGTGGGCCTCGGGCGTCGCAACGGCCTGGACCCTGCCCACCAGCGATGCTCTCCTGCCCGCGCAGCTGATCGCAGAGGGGTCGACCCTGTACGTGCTCACCTACGGAAGCGGGAGCCAGGCCGTCGCCACGGTGTCCGCCTACGACGTGTCGGGCAGCGAGCCGGTCGCCCAGTGGACCACGACCGGGCCCCAACCGTCCCGAATTCGCGCCGAGGCGTTCCCGTCCTCCGTCTCGACCCAGGATGAGATTCTGCTCAGTGACATCATCGTCGACCGCTCGACCGGTGCCCAGACGCAGGCCCCCTGGGGCTCCGACCTACCGATGGGGGTGGCAGGCGGCGTCCTCGTCACCTGCGACACCTTCAGCTCGTGCGCCGGCTGGTCCCGCGACTCGGGCGCGTGGACGAGGCTGTGGTCCACGACGACCTCGCCCCAGCGCCGCGCGGGCCTGGCCCACTCGGGTCTGACGGCTCCCGCGAGCGCCGTCATCGGCAGCGGCGCGGGCGCTGCCGTGGTCGTCCCGGTCGACGAGGCCCACCAGGCCCCGCAGCTCATCAACCCGGCCACGGGCGCAGTCACGACGCTCGGGGAGGCCCCCTCCGCGGCAGGCCCTTCCGTCTCCCGGATCACGCTGGCGAGCGACGGCGTCCTCGTCGCCGGCGAGAAGGAGAGTATTGCCTACAACACCGCGGGCGAGGTCGTGGGCACTGTCGGGGCCGGGTGGGAGCTCGACCGTTTCCCGACGTCAGACCGCACTCTCCCGACTACGGCGGAACTCAGTTCTTTCATGACGCAGGGCGGCGCGCAGTGGACGACAGCCACCGTGGAGCGGCCCTATTCGAAGGACGTCAACGGTCAGCTCCTGGCGGTGAGCCCGACCAGCGGGAACTCCAGCCGCACGATCAACCCCGGTGAGTCATTCTCCGACCACGCGATGACGGATCCTTGGTCCGCCGCACAGGTGCGCGCCAGCGCAGACGGTAAGGCGCTGTTCGTCCAGTGCTTGCCGTCGTCCCCCACCGGTCCCTTCTTCTTCGGCATGGAACGGGAGATAACCTACGTGTCGCCGGAGCTGGACGAGGCCACGAACCTGGTGTGGGTCTTCGACGACTTGCTCGTCGGGGCGCGTAGCGGTGAGGTGATCGCCGTGACACCGCGGACCGTGTAAGCGGTTCTCTACACGACTCGTCCCCGACGCCCGAGGCCTGCTCGGTCGCGTCGGGGACGAGTCGTACGGGGCCGTGGTTCGGTCCGCCACGTGGCCGAGCGCCTCTATTCCACCAATGTGGCTCTTCGCATGTTGGGGTGTGGGGGTGGTGTTGGCATGGGGTCGGGGCCTGCCCGATGATTGAGGTTGCAACACTTCAAACGCTGGGAGGCCCCGACATGTCTCATGCTACCTTGTCCGCTCCGGATATGAGTGTTATAGGACATCACGTGTGGGTCGGTGGTCAGTTCCAGGAGCGGCGGACGGATGTGCTCAGTTCAGGGGTGGCCTCATTGGCTCCAGGGGTGGCACCATCGGCCGGACAGGTGGCTGCTTGGGCCCCTTCATGCGCAGGTTAACCCCACAGGTGGTAGCCCAGGCAGGCCGCCCACACTGCCACCTATCGGGCCCAGCTGCGCAGGAACGGGTTAAGGCGACCAGTAAAAGGGCCCACGCGCACACCAGCCTCCCACCCCTTGGGGGCCAGAGGGCGGGCACCACACAAAAGTCGCACGTAATTCCCCCGAGCCAGCATTCAACAATGCCCCAAAACGTTGGAATTGCAACATCCCTCTTTCAATACTTGAAAGGTTGATAGGGGAATTGCATGCGACATTGTTCAGCAACCACCCACAGGACCTGACCGGACCTGCCCGGACGACGGGCGCCGCAGGAAGCGGCACCCCGCACCCAGAAGCCAGGCACACAGAATCCACACACAGGGCACAATGCAGTATTGACAGGAACGAGGCAAACACGACCAACTAAAAAAGTGACTTTCCCGCGCGACAAAGCCGAAAAGTCACGCTCCCAGCAACACAATTTGTCCATTCTCATAGTTGGTCTCAACCAACTAAAATACCGACTTTCCCGCACCAGAAAGCCAAAAAGTCGCGCTACCAGCAACACGCAGTGTCCTATAACCCGGCGCTCACGGCGTTGAGCCGGAAACAGACGAGGCCGTGGCCCGCTCGCACGAATGTGCGCACAGCCAGCCACGGCCTCGTCCCTACTGACGCACTGTCAGTTGTGAGCTACTTGATCAGCCCTCGATAGGGCGCTTCAGGTAGGCGACCAGGTTCTCACCGCCCGTCGGGCCCGGGATCACCTGGACGAGTTCCCACCCGTCGGCACCCCACTGGTCAAGGATTGCTTTCGTCGCATGCGTGAGCAGCGGAATCGTTGCGTATTCCCATTTAGTCATGAGCTCATCCTACCTGCCATCTGGGGGCGAACGTACGACAAGACCTTGGGGACGTGCGGACTGCGCAACTCCCGAGCCAGCGTATCGTCCGACGAGCGAAGCCACGTCAGCCAGTCCTCCGCATGGGGATAATGGCGCAAGATCGCGCGACGCTCCCGCTCTGTCAAGCCGCCCCACACGCCGTAGTTGGCCTCGGACTGGAGGGCGTCAGCCAAACATTCAAGGCGCACCTCGCACTCGTAGCAGCGCAGGCGAACCTGACGCTGCGAAGCACCCTGTACGAAGAGCGCGTCCGGCTCAATGGACGCACACAAGGCGCGCGCGACCCAACTTTGGTCGTCGCCGTGGGTTGCCATCGAAGATCTCCACTTCACTCTACTCTGAGCCCTACATGTGACCATACACACATACCATTGTGGGTGCAAACGGTGCGACTAGCCATTAAAGCGATAACAGGTGACCGATCAGGCAATTGTCACGCGCCACCAGCTGTCAGATGAGCGAGGCTGCACGTAAGCTAGGACCATGTCGCACTCTCACTCCCGTGCTGTCCGGCCCACCCAGCTGTTCGCCCTCCTCTTGGCGTTCCTGAGCGTTTCCGCGCTCATGGGCGTCGTCGGGGCGGGCATGCTCGTGCCCGTCGCTGGCCCCACCGCGCTGGTGGCGAAGTCCGCCCCCTCCGTGTTCAACGAACTGCCTGGAGACCTTCAGACGGTCGCTCCAGCGGAAGAATCGCAGCTCCTGGACTCGTCGGGCGCCGTGATCGCGCACTTCTACGACAAGCAGCGCATCGTCGTTCCCAGCGCGAACATCTCCGACGTCATGAAGAAGGCGATCATCGCGATCGAGGACAAGCGCTTCTACGAGCACAACGGTGTTGACGCCACCGGCATCGCCCGTGCGCTCGTGACGAACCTGGGAGATTCTGGCCGCCAGGGCGCTTCGACGATCACGCAGCAGTACGTGCGTAACTCGCTGGCTGAGCGCGGTTACCTTGAGGGCGACGCCGACCAGGTCAGCGCCGCAACCGAGCAGACCACCGAGCGTAAGCTGCGCGAGATCAAGTACGCGCTGGCCCTGGAAAAGACTCAGTCCAAGGACGAGATCCTCACGGGCTACCTGAACATCGCCCCCTTCGGCCCCATCACCTACGGCGTGGAGGCCGCCTCGCAGCGCTACTTCTCCAAGTCGGCCTCCGAGCTGAACTACCTGGAGTCCGCGCTCCTCGCGGGCCTCGTGCAGTCGCCCGTCCAGTACGATCCTCTCGCCCACCCGGACGCCGCCAAGGAACGCCGCGACACGGTCCTGGCCGCCATGCTTGAGCAGGGTGTCGTCACGCAGGAAGAGTACGACGAGGGCACCGCGACGACGATCGAATCGATGCTGCACCCGAGCATCTCCTCGGAGGGCTGCTCCGGCGCAGAGTCGTCCAAGGCCTACTTCTGCGACTACGTCCTGGCCCAGTTCCTGGAGGACCCGACCTTCGGTGAGACTCGCACCGAGCGCGAGCGCATGCTCAAGACTCAGGGCATCACGATCCGCACCACGATGGATCCCACGATGCAGGACGCCGCGTACTCCTCGTTGACGAACACGATTCCCGTGGGTGACCCCTCGGGCTTGAACGACGCCCTGGTGTCGCTCGACCCGCGCTCCGGCCGTGTCCTGTCGATGGCACAGAACACGACCTACGGCATCGAGACCGGCGAGACGATGTCGAACTACTCGGCCGACGGCAACTTCCAGGTCGGCTCGACCTTCAAGGTCTTCATCCTGCTCGAGTGGTTCAAGGAGGGCCACTCCGCCTACGAGACGGTCGGTTCGGCGAACACCTTCTACCCGAACGGCGCCTTCAAGTGCGACGGCCGCCCCATCACGACCGAGGGCTACCAGGTCAACGACCTCGCGGGTAAGACCGGCACCATGAACGTCGTGCGCGCCACCGGCCAGTCCGTCAACCAGGCCTTCGTGAACATGGCGTCCCGCGTCGACTTCTGCTCGATCTTCGACACGGCCTACGACTTGGGCATCACCGAGGACGGCGAGGTTCCCTCCCCCTACCCGGCCAACATCCTCGGCTCCGTGTCCGCCTCACCGCTCCAGATGGCGTCCGTGTTCGCGGCGATCGCCAACTCCGGCCAGCAGTGCACGCCGCAGTCCATCGAGTCCGTGACTGACCGCGACGAGAACGTCCTCAAGGAGTTTTCCGCGGACTGCAAGGAGGTCATCTCCCCCGACATCGCCAACAAGACAGCGGCCCTGCTGACCGCGTCCGCCGGCCAGTACTACACGTCCACGCGCCTGGGCGACGGGCGCCCCTTCGCCGCGAAGTCGGGCACCACCGACGGCCACGCCAACACGTGGCTGACGGGCTTCACCCCCTCGATCGTGACGTCCGCGTGGGTGGGCCACGGCGCGAACTCCTCGCAGGAAGTCGGCGCTGTGACCATCAACGGCAAGTACTACGGCGAGATTTACGGTGAGACCTTCGTCGGCCAGAACATTTGGGCGCCCTACATGACGCAGGTCCTCGCCGGCACGCCCGTCGAGAACGTCTCCAGCGCGAACATCGGCGCCGCCACGACCCGCTCGAACCCGACTCCGAACCCCGCGCCCTCGGCCACGAGCAGCGGCAACTGATATGGCTTCCACGCTCACGACTGTCACCGCCTCGTCCCCTCGACGAGGCCGTGACCTCCTGCGCACGACGGGCGCGGTCATCGGGGGGCTGGGGCTCGCGGGGATTGCGGCGGGCGGAGCGGCGCTGGCGTGGGGCTCGGTTGAGCGCACCATGCCAACCTTGCGGCGTTACGACGTGCCGGTTGAGCGCGACGTTCCCGAGGTGACGATCCTCCAGATCGCCGACCTGCACCTCTTTGCGGGGCAGGAGTTCCTGCTGCGATTCCTCTCGGATGTTGCATCCTCTGAGCGATTCGACATGGTTGTGGCGACGGGCGACAACTTCGGGTCCATCGACGGACTCGAGTTGGTGATGGACGCCTACCGCCCATTCCTGTCGTATCCGGGTGCCTTCGTCCTGGGGTCGAACGACTACTATTCGCCCATCGCGAAGCGGTGGAGCCGCTACCTGTCTCGATCAAAGCCCCACCCCGCGCGTGTGGTTCCTGACCTGCCGTACCTGCCGATGGTCCGCCATATGCGCAACGCCGGGTGGGTCGATCTGTCGAATGCGTCCGGCACGCTGTCGCTGCCCGGAGGGACCGTTTCTCTTCTGGGCACCGACGATGCGCATATTCAGCGTGACCGCCTGGTCGCCCCGGCCTCGTCGTGGAGCGAACCCGGGGCTCTACGACTGGGGGTGACGCACGCGCCCTACACGCGCGTCGTCAATGCGCTCACCAGCGACGGGGCAGATCTGATCCTCGCTGGCCACACGCACGGCGGCCAGATCGGGATCCCGGGCGTGGGTGCGATCATCACAAACTGCGACATTTCGCGGCGCTACGCCAAGGGCCTGAACCGGTGGGAGGCGCCCGACGGCTCCTCTACGTGGCTGCACGTTTCCGCGGGCCTGGGGACGTCGCCCTACGCCAAGGTGCGTATTGCGACGCGGCCCGAGGCCTCCCTCATCCACGTGCATCCCGCGTAGCGGGCGCTGCGAGGGGCAGCCAACAGCCACGCAACTGCGACGTGGCACACACTTCCCTCCGCTGGTTCATCTCGGTTTGGGATTTTCGGCGAGGTATGGCTATACTCGTACGGCACCGGGGTGTGGCGCAGCTTGGTAGCGCGCTTCGTTCGGGACGAAGAGGCCGTGGGTTCAAATCCCGCCACCCCGACCGGTAATCGCCGGGACCGTTTGGTCCCGGCGATTTTTGTCTACCGAGACCGGGCTTTCAATCGGATTACTACAACGATGGAAACCCTGGTTAGACTACGAGGGCATCCGCCATCAACGCACCAAGGAGTCCTCCATGAAGCGCCGCATTGTTGCTGCACTCGTCACCGCCCTCCTGCCCCTCGGTATGACCGGCTGTTCCATCGCATCGAAGACCTCCGCCTGCGAGGAGCTTTCCGGCCCACTGAAGGAAGCCGGCGTCGCCCTCGTCAACGCACGCCTGGGCGAGGCGGAGAATCCGGGCGAATCGTTCACAAAGCTCGCCGAAGCCTACGAGACGGCTTCCGCGAAGATCACCAACTCGGAGGTGAAGGCTTCTGTCGATCAGGTCGCGGCCGACTGGCGCACCGTCGCCGAGAAGGCTCAGGCCCTGTCCGCAGATCCGGCGAACGCGGACGAGGAGAAGATTCAGGACCTCCAGGCGGCCTTCGAGCAGCTCAACACCCACCAGACCGAGCTCTTCCACACGTGCGGCTACAAGTACTGAGTCGCATTGACAGTCCATGCGCCGGCCAGGTATCTAGCAGTGTCATACACCATGACGAGGCGTCCGATTACCTCCGATTTTCCCGCCTTAACTCGACCTCACTGACCGATGTGTTAATTTCATGCTTTTGGGGTTAGACTGAGCGAGAACGTACACTTCAACATTTCAAGGAGCATCCCATGAAGCGTCGTATTGCAGCCGCCCTCCTCATCACTCTTCTGCCCCTCGGCATGTCCGCGTGCCTGCAGGTCAAGACTGACAACCCGACGTCCTCGCAGTCGTCCTCGTCCGCGCCTTCGCAGGAGCCGACCAGCACGCCTACGCAGGCATCGCCCTCCGCGTCGAGCTCTTCGAAGTCGAGCCAGACGAAGGAGGAGGCCTGCGCCATTCTCGACGACAAGGCCAACGCTATCTCCTCGAGCCTGAACGAGAAGGACAAGGCCTCGGTCATCAAGACCCTGTCCAACTTCATTGACATCATGAAGTCCGACGAAATCACCAACCCCGAGGTCAAGGTCGCAGCAAACAGCCTGGCGAACAGCGCGCAGAAGCTCCTCGACGCGACCAAGGCGGCCGACGATCAGCCGACGGCCGAGCAGCGCTCCCGGATTCTGTCAGCGACGTCAGAGTACCTGGAGTCGATGAACAATCTTCAGACGGTGTGCACCGGTAAGTGACGCTCTGGCGAGCACACGACACCCGTCAAGATAGAGGTGAGGGTGGCCCCGCGGGGCCACCCTCACCTCTCAATGCCCGCACGCGGGCGCATACAATCTGATGTTTCTCGTCAGCTCGCGTTGCACACCGTCTCGAGCGACGACATCGACGTCATGAAGGTCGTGTACAGATTCATAGCCTCGGTCATTTGCTCTGCCGAAGGCTCACCTCCCACCGTCTTGGCGAAATCGGCGAGAGCCTGAGCACTATCGCCCGCAGCCACCGCAGCAGCCTTCACTTCCGTGTTGGTGATCTCGTCAGACTTCAGGACAGTCGCAACGTTGGTCATGCCCTGAATCATCTCTTCCGTGTTGCTCGGATCCAGGCCATCAACTGCCTTGATGGCCTTGTCATTGATGATCTGGCAGGCATCCTGCTTGGACTGTCCACCACAGGCAGCCAGGCTCAGGGGCAGCAGCGCAACGAGGGCAGCCGTCAGAAGACGCTTTTTCATGAGGGTTACTCCTTCGAGTATTTGTGATGGGTACCCGCAAAGCATATCGGATTTTTCGTCATTTGTTACCTCGCGGTTAACGAACATGCGTGCATTTTTTACACAATCCACTGCACGAATGAGAACCGCGCTTGATAGATGCGCCGCACGCGACGAGGGGTGGGCGGCTCCGGCGGGCACGCAACGAGGGGTGGGCAGCCCCGCGAACATGCGAGGGTCGCGCTCACACGAGCAACATGCGTACACGAGCAAAGCGCTCGCAAGACGCGGAAGGGGGCGACCCCAACGGGCCGCCCCTCCTTACTCTCTGTTCATGCGAGCGCGCCGAGGTGTGGATGAATGATCACCCCGCCCCGGCCTCGTCTATTCAGGCCTGGCCGCCGTTCTTCCAACGACGGAAGAAGGTTGCCAGCAGAGCGCCGGACAGGTTGTGCCACACGGAGAAAACGGCGGCAGGGAGCGCGGTCTCCGGAGTGGAGGCGAAGTGGGTCTTCGCCAGCGTCGCGGCCAGCGCCGAGTTCTGCATGCCAACCTCGATTGCGGTCGTGCGCGAGGCCTTGTCCGAGCCTCGGCCGACGCGTCCGGCCAGGTAGCCGAAGAGGTAGCCGAGCAGGTTGTGGCAGATGACGACCGCGATGATGAGGGCGCCGGAGGTCAGGATCTTGTCGACCGAGCCCGACACGACGACCAGCAGCACGTAGCAGATGCCCAGCACCGAGATCCAGGGCAGAATCGGCAGGACCTTTTCCACGTACTTGCCCGCAATGAAGCGAACGGCAAAACCGCCGAGCACGGGTGCGAGGACCATGAGCAGAATGTTCTGCGCCATCGCCGCGCCGTTCACCGGCATACGCGACCCCACCAGCCAGGCAGTGAGCAGCGGCGTCATGAGGGGCGCGAGCAGCGTCGAGATCGAGGTCATCGTGACCGACAGGGCGACATCCGCCTTCGCCAGGTAGGAGATCACGTTGGAGGCGGTGCCGCCGGGCGCACAGCCGACGAGGATGACGCCAACCGCAACCTCGTTGGGCAGACGGAACACGTAGCACAGGGCCCAGCCGACGAGGGGCATGATGAGGTACTGCGCGACAACGCCCACGAGAACAGGTAGCGGGCGCTTCACGATGAGCCCGAAGTCGGGAATCGTGAGGGTCAGGCCCATGCCGAACATGATGACGCCGAGGGCCCAGCTAACACCGGGAGCCAGCGGCTTAAAGGTATCGGGCGTGACCATGGCGATCGCAAAGGCCGCCAGGATCAGCAGCGGAAAGACCGTGACGGCGATGCGCGCGCTGCGATCTTCCGAGGAAAGAGAGGGAGATTGAGTTGTAACTGCGTCTGATGTGGACATGCCACCATATTTCACCGATTGTTGAAATATGCCCGCTTCAGTCTCACGTTGTGACCCTCCCAGTATTGAGCCTCACAGGCGTACTTCACTAAGCTAAGGCTATGCACAGTGCAGCGCCGCAGACTCACACAACGCCCGAACGCACCCCGGGTAACTCCCACAACCGCGCCTCGGGGCACCCCCAGGGGCGTCCGAAGCCGCGCCACCACAACAGCCCCCGCATGCGCAAGCTTGCCCGCGACGGCTGGATCTCCGACCAGCACGGCGCGTGGACGATGATGGCTTTCCCGCCGCTGCTCGGGTGGGCACTATCCTTCACCTTCTCGTGGATGGTCGTCCTCATGTTGGTCGCGTGGGCGATGGCATTCCAAATGTTCTCCGCCGTGTGCCTGTGGGTGAAGACGCCCGCCAAGCGGCGTTCCCGAATTGCCCCGGCGGTCATCACCTACGCCGTGCTCGCGGCGCTCCCCGGCGCCACCCTCCTCGCCATGCGCCCGCAGCTGCTGTGGTGGGCGATCGTCTTCGCGCCCCTGGCCTCGTCCGCACTCTACCTCGTGTGGAAGGGCCGCGAGCGCTCCCTGGGCGCCCGCGCGGCCTCGATCCTGGCGGGTAACATCATGGGCCCCGTCGCGTTCTCGCTGGCAATCGCAGACGGTTCACCGTCTGCGGTGACGCTCCACGCGTGGGCCACGTGCGCTGCATTCGGCCTGCACTACATCGGCACGGTTCCGCTGGTTCGTTCGATGATCCGCGGCCGCAAGGATCCGCGCTGGGCAATGGGTTCCACGCTGCTGCACGCGGTGTTCACGCTGTGCGCGGCCGTAGCGTGGTGGTTCGGCCTGCTGGCGATCTGGCCCGTTCTCATGTGGGCGTGCCTGACTGCGCGCGCGTGGGTGATGCCGATGCTGAACCGGAGCCGCGCACGTCCCTTCTCTCCCAAGCTCATCGGATTCAGCGAGCTGGGCTGGTCAATTCTCCTCATTGTCTCGCTGCTGATTCCTTAATCCGCTGGACCCCGTTGGGTGGTCGTGGGCGCGTCAGATTCGTCGGGCGCGCCCATTCGCATGCCGGCTCTATGCGCCGATGCCCGCGGTGCGCGCAAATTCGGCGGCCACCGCGAGGAAGCGGTCGTTCTGCTCGCGCGAGCCGACCGAGACGCGCACGCCCACGCGGAAGGGGCGCACGATCAGGCCGACGCGCGCGCATGCCTCGACGAGGCCATAGACGTCGCCTCGTATCAGGTAGAAGTTCGACTGGCTGTCGGGGATGTCGTAGCCGAGGTCGCGCAGGGCCGGGATGATGCGCTCGCGCTCGGCGATGATCTCGGCGACCGCGCGCTGCACGCCCTCGGTGTCCTTCAGGGAGGCGAGGGCCGCTGCGAGGGCGAGGGAGCTGACGCCAAAGGGGACGAGGAGGGCCTGGATCGCGCCGATCACCTCGGGATCGCCGATGGCGTAGCCGACGCGCACGCCGGCCAGGGCATGGGCCTTGGAGAAGGTGCGCATGACGATGACATTGGGGTGTTTCTCGACGAGGGGAACCACGGTGCGCACGCCGGGTTTGGTCGCGAAGTCGATGTAGGCCTCGTCGACGATGACCATGACGTCGTCGGGTACGTCGGCGACGAAGGCGGCGATCTCCTCGTAGGTGAGGGCGGGGCCGGTCGGGTTGTTGGGCGAGCAGACGATAACGGCGACGGTGTCGGGGTTAATGGCTGCACGCATGGCGTCGAGGTCGTGGGTGGCGTCCGGGAGTAGCTCGACGGGCACGGGGTCGCCGCCCACGGAGGGTATGGCGATCGGGTAGGACTCGAAGGAGCGCCAGGGGAAGACGACCTGGCTGCCGGGCTGGCAGACGGCGGACAGCGCGGCGACAAGAATCGCCGAGGAACCGGTGCCCACGCACACCTGGTCGGCGCCGACGCCGAAGCGCTGCGCGAGGGCCTCACGCAGGGGCGCGGCCGTCAGGTCGGGGTATCGGTTGATCATCTCGAGCTCGCGGGCTATCGCTTCGAGGACTGCGGGGCTGGGCGGCGTCGGCATCTCGTTGGAGGAGATTTTGACGGCGTCGGGCGCGGTCTTGCTGGGGACGTAGCGAGGCAGGGAAGCAACAGCAGGCCGGATGCGCAGGTTGGTCATGTGTGTAGTCCTATCCCATGGACTTGGACCGTGCAAGCATCGTCCCACTGCGCAAGAATGGAGAAATGGATTTCATTGCTCGTTTATTGGCCACGATGGCCGGCCTGTGGGTGACGACCCACGTGGTCTCGTCGATCTCGATTGAGTCGTCGTCGGCCTCGGAGACCGTTATCGTACTGGCGGTCGTCGCTCTGGTGTTCACGGCGGTAAACTCGATCATCAAGCCGGTCGTGAAGACTCTGACGTTCCCCCTGTACCTCCTCACTTTCGGCCTGTTTGCCGTCGTGACGAACTCTCTCCTGTTCTCGCTGACGGGCTGGCTGTCCACATCGCTCGGATTCCCCATGACGACGGGCGGCTTCTGGTCATGCCTGGCCGGCGCGATCATCACCTCCGTGGTGTCCTCGATCGTCTCTGGCATCCTGCGGGATAAGAAGGGCGAGCGGGACTGACGTATCGCCCCATTCTCCGTCGAGGCGCATTACCCCTGGGTGATGCGCCTCGTTTGATAGTGGTGGATGGTGGTCTGCGTGTCCTGGGTGAGGCCGAGTGCTTGGGTGCGCCTGGCCTCGGCGGCCGCCAGGGCGCTCAGTCCCGGATCGGACGAGGCCCGGGCGGCGTCCAGGGTGCTGCGGATTTCGTCCACGTACAGGGGCGCGCTGTGCGAGGAGGGAACCGGGTCTTCGGGGTGAGCCGTGGCCTCGTAGTCGTGGAACCTGACCGTCGTCACGTTGTCTCCACGCGTCGCGTTCCCGTCCAGACCGGGGACGATATCGCCCGAGTTTTCGTAGGAGAGGACGGGAACGTCGCTGGGCGCAACCGTCGACGTGGGCGAGCCTGCGGTGACGACCGAGACGACGTTGTAGCGGGCGCGCACGGCGGGGTCGGCGGCCAGCTGAACCGCCATGATGCCTCCCTGCGAGTGGCCGGCGAACTCGACGGCCTCCTCGGGCGAGATACCGGCCGCATCCATGGCTTCCATGACGGCGTCGAGCTGATCTGAGGCCATTGCCGCCACGCCCTGCAGGTTGGTGGTCATGTCCTGGGGGCCTGACTGCCCAATGGCGAAGGATTGGGTGCCTCGGATGTCGACGGTCCACGAGCGGGTCGTCGTGCCGTCCTCGCCCACCGTCACATGTTCTTCGATGGCGATCTCTCCGTTGTCGGCGTCTCCCCCATGCATCTGCGTGATGTGTTCGATGGCGTCGGCGCTGGTGGTGACTCCCTCGTAGTGGGTATCGGGTGCCGCGTCGGGCATGGCCGCAAGCGCGGCCTGTGTTCTTGCATCGAGGACACGCAAAGGCATCAGGGAGCCGAGTCCGTTGGGGTGAATACGAGTGTCCCCGCCCGTTCCCCGCACGGCAACCCCATAGCTAGCCCCGTGACCCCAGTGGAAGTCAACGAGCCCCAGGTACGCAAGGAAGGGCGCGGCGAGCGCAGCCACCCCGGACGCTGATTGCGTGGAGGTTGAGTTCAGGTCCTGGCTGACTCCCAGCCCCGACAGCGCACCTGCGACCCCGCGGTAGGCGGGCGAAGAGTTGACGTCCAGGGCGAACCTGCCGAGATCACGTTGGAACAATGCCCCGGATTCCGCGTCCCCATGCCACGCAAAGGCGATGCCGTCGATCACTACATCATGCAGGTCTTTCTCCGCGACCAACGCTGAGAGGCCAGGCATGAGGAGGGCCGGCAGCCAGGGGACCCCCGCGCGCACCGACGCATCCTGAGCCCCGTGATAGAGCGCCACACCGCCGGTGACCAGGGCGCCTCCTGGGGACAGGACGTCCGCTCCGAGGCTTCGCCAGCTGAGCTGCGCCCCCAACGGGCTGCCGGGTACGGCCTCCCACAGGGAAGCACCGGCCTCCGCGTTCGCGTAGGTGAGGGCCGCGTCCTGCAGCTTCCACCGCAGGTCGTCGACGCTGGACTGAAAGGCATCGAGGGCACTGAGGGCGGCGCTAATCGCACCTATGAGGCCAGCAGCCGTCTCCGGGGCGAGAAGTGAGGCCAAGTCGGCCTCGGCGAGGGCGGCGCTCAGCGCGAGGCGCGCGGGGCCTATCGAGAGGGTCTCTTCGTACGTGACGAGGGTGTGGGCGGCGCACAGCTCGTTGACATCCACGTGGAAGGACCCCGAGGAGACTGACACGTGTCGCTTTGGATCAAAAGCCACGGTCACCACGCACCCAGCATGACGAGTTCGGGATCAAGCATGGTTGGATCGCCGTGTTCGGCGAGGCTGCGCGCGAGGCCGTGAGCCCGCTCCGCGTCAAAGGCGGGGACGAGGTCGAGGGCCTGTTGAATCTGGTCGAGGACTGCCTGAGCTCCGGTGATGGTCTCGCCGCAGCGCGCCCGATAGGAGTCACCACCCACCCCCGTCCACTGCGGGCACGTCGCGCCCGCGAGCACCCCGCGCAGGCCGTCGACGAGGCCCTGGGCGGCGTGGAGGGACAGGCCTGGGCTGGTCGGATCGAGGATCATGGTGTCTCCCATCGTTGGAAGAGTCGTTGCTTGTCCTCGCACGCTACGCCCCTCCACTCCCCCGCTACCACCCGGCAGATGCCGCCTGTGGATAACTGCCCCGCGCCGAACGCCCCTGTGGACGACACACCATCCCGAGTTCGTCATCGATGCGCCCCACCCAGCCCCGGCCTCGTACGTTACCCACGCCACGAACCGCCGAGCGGACTGGGCGTCCCGAAGGCCCCTCGTTCTGGGAAGATAGGGGTATGAGCGACACGATGACACTGTTCTCCACTGCCCACGGCTATTCGGACCTGGCGGGCGGGGGTGAACCGCTCAGCCCGCTGGACGGCCGCTACCGCGCGGTCGCCGCGCCCCTGGCGAACTACCTGTCCGAGGCGGGCCTGAACCGCGCGCGCGTGCACGTCGAGATCGAGTGGCTGATTTTCCTGCTCGACAACTCGG
>ERZ772972.131-NODE-131-length-25174-cov-3.009276_pt1 | contig 25174 bp, 33 predicted proteins | sample MGYA00580673_ERZ772972 | MGnify/ENA primary metagenome ERZ772972 (study PRJEB29015, sample SAMEA2738051) | human oral metagenome | biome: human oral; feature: human-associated habitat; material: saliva | place: China | collected 2229 ... | reverse complement strand
TACGCTATCACCTCCTAAACCTCGTCAGCGGCTCCCTGTGCGTCCTGTGGTGCCTTCTCGCTTTCGTCCTCTCCGTCGGTCGTCGTTTGCTGCTGCTTGGTCTTGTAGATTTCTGCTTCAAGGTCTGGAAGTGGTGGCAGCTCGCCGTCGATTGCCGCGATTTCCTGCATTGCTTCTTCTTCGGTCAGGTTGCGCGTCTTCATGATAAAGGTCAGGCGTGAGCAAGCCCCTGCAGCGTACATTTGCGACCAGTAGTTTAGCTCTGCTTGCCTGTCGGTAAAGACGCCGTCGTCTAGGTCGACCGATACCTCGTCGACTGTCACGATGTGGCCGCTATACAGTCCAGCACCAGCCGCAAGCTCTAGGATTGAGACAGCAAGCTCTTTCAGCGACTGCTCGACCAGCGTTACAAGGCTGTTTCTAGTCTGGTAAGTGTCCGAGTTCTCGCTTACAACCTCGGTCGCTGTCTTGATACCGTCGCCGTCGAACGTAAACATGCCAGACGATACGCCGATAAGCATTTCAAACAGCTTCAAGCCTTGGTTAATCGTCGCGATGTACTGGTCGGCGCGGATTGCTGTTGTTACATCGACAATCTGGTTCCCGTCCAGCCCTCCGCCGATAGCGATAAAGACGTTCTGGTCTGTGTCGAAGCGCTGGCGTGGTGTAACGTTGCCGTGCTCGTCTTGGACTAGCTTGTTGCGTGTCATGCTCTCTGGTACGATTACGCGGCGCTGCCCCATGCGGACCTCCCACATGTACTCGTCAAAGGTTCGGTTGATAAAGTCGATTGTCGGCTTGGCGTTGTCGTAGATTGATAGACCTAGCGGGCTATTGATGTCCTTGTTGTTCATGCCTGCTGGCTTTAGGTAAGTAAAGAGTGGGCGCGTGATACCTTCGACGTTGACAACCTCGGCCAAGTCCTCATACAGTTCGGACAATGCCACACGCTCGCCGAGTGCGTCCGATGTGTCGGAGCGGTATAGCTCGTTGGTAATCGTGTATGTGCTGCCGCCGTCTGGCTTGTCCGCCCAATCGTGGAACTCTAGCAGGCTGTAATACTTGTACTTGCGGCCGTCAGCGACGCGGGTCTTTGTCAAAATGGCTGCGCTGCTTACGTCCTGCGTGTTGGATTGCAGCGGGAAGAAGACGGGAGCCTGTACGAAAGCCACGCGCACCTTGTCGCCGTCAATATATGGCCGCATAGCAAGACCGCCAAGAGCCAGGCAGCTTTCTAGGTACCGTTCAAAGTTCTTGTTGAAGCGGTCATCGTTGAGCGTCTTTTGCAGGAACTCGTTCGCTTCTTCGTCTGCTACCGTGATTTTTGCTTTTTCGTTGTAGACCAGACTTGCCAGCTTCTTCGCTGCCGTCCGTCCGATAGGCAAGTCGTTGAAAGCGCGGGTCTGCATGTCGCCGTCGCTGTTGAGATAATGGATAGGGTCGAACTCGCTCTTGAAGTATTGCAGGTTCGTCCTGATACGGTCGTACTCGTCGGCTGTTACGGCAATTCGTGGGTGGTCTGTTACGCTATCAAGGCGTCCTGATGTGGTGTAGTTCGTCATGTGGTTCTTGCTCCTTGTGAATAGGTTTCGTATGGTCTGAAATAGTCCCATGGTTTGATGTCCTCCGTTCGTTAGACCATAAGGCCGAGCAGCTTCGCATTATCAAGGCAGAAATACTTGAAGGCGTCGCAAGTGTGGTCGTCCTCTTTAATGACCCGCGGGTCGTCGGTCTGTAATGTCTTTTCGTCGTATCGGTAGCGCTGGTGTTCGCTGATAAAGACGGCGTTCTCTGGCGTGTCGAGGTAGTAGAAGCGGCCGCGTGCAAGTAGCGACTGAACAACCTCAATCATCGTTGAGTTCTTCGCTTTGGCTACGGGGTTCCAGCGTACGCCCCAATCGAGAAAGAACTGGTTACGCAACGCACCCTCGGCGCTGTCTATTGTGTACTGTATGACTTGCACCCTGTGACGCTCTACGACGCGGCGCGTGAAGTCTCTGACGTCCTGTGATAGCTGGCTGGGCGCCTTCTTGTTTACCTGCCCCGCTGGGCTGTAGTAGTATGTATCAAGCAGAACGACGTTAGCCTTAGCTGTTACGCCGAGCGCAAGGCAGGCCGTGGCTGATTGCATGTGTCCGCCGTCGAGTGCGAAGGCAACGCCGACAAGCGGGTCGTCTGGCCGCAACTGGTCGAGCGCGTGGAAGGTCGTCATGTTGTAAACGTTGTTCCCAAGGCCGACCGCTTCGCCTAGATAGATATAGCGGTAGTAGTCGAAGTCATTCGCCTTGACCCTCTCGATGTCCTCGAGCATTTGCTCCGTCACGAATCCGAGCTTGTCGTCTAGGTATGTCGAGCTGTGGCAAAGGTACCGCGGGTCTGTCTTCTTTTCCTCGTACCAGCCGTTTATCCAAGCGTAAGGGTTGCGCGGCGGGTTATACGACCAGAAGAACCGCACGAACGGCGCGAGCCTGTGCTTCTGTCTCATGAAGGTGATGTTCGTTTGGTCGAATTCCTCGGCGTTCGCGAACTCGGCCGCTTCCTCATACCAGACAACGACGATGTCCTCGATGTCGTTTGATTTGAGCTTCTGGAAGTCGTCCTGTCCGTAAAAGTAGAACGTCGAGCCTGTCTTTTTGTGCTTGACCTTGAACGGGCTGACCGTGTCCGTGAAGCCGTCAATGACCCCGAACATACGCAGCGCCCATTTAATCTTGTTAAACACGCTGTCACGGATTGTATTCCCTACTTTCCGAATGACGACGACGTTCGCCCTCTCGCCTAGCCTGATATACCGTAGCATGATATAGACGGCCAGAAGGGCAACGACGGACGACTTGAAGCTGTTCCGTCCGCCTTTTAGTACGTTGTAAGGTACTTTAGTCTTCCATACGTCTTTAAAGTGCGGGTTCACGTTCTTCTGTACATCAAAACTCATTCACGCACCCCCTTCGGGTCGCGGTCTAGGTTCTTTCCTGACGTCTTGTCGGCCAAGTCACGCGCCTTTTTGACCTTCTCGGCTGCTGCCAGCTCGTTTTCCTTCTCGGCCGCCTTGGCTTCCTCGAGATTGTCGAAGTCGTCCGCCCATGCGTCGATGATATAGATTGCGTCGTCGGCTGTGATGTCCTGCGTTTTGAGCGCTTCGATTTCTAGCTGGAGCTTTTCGATTTCCGCTTCTAGCTTGCGCGCTTCCGCTTCGGTCTTGCGCTCGAAGGCTGGCGCCATTTTCCGCCACTTGTCAGGGCGTCTGTTTTTCAGCCAGAAGACAATCGCTGTAGTGTCTGGCGGAACTTCGTTCTCTGTCACGATGATACGCTGCGACTTCTGGCCTTTGGCGTTTACGTTGATAAAGGTCTGCTTGTTCTGCGACTTGTACCCGAGCGCACGTTTTAGGAGCGCGTTCTCGACTTCGAGGTCGACGACTTCGGCACCTTTTTTTAAAGCTTCGGAAATCTTTTCAGACTTCGCTTTCCAGCCCGAGACTGTCGTCGTTGCGCAGCCGATATTCTTCGCGATTTGTTCCTGCGTCAATCCATTGCGCGCCCAACCTTGCAGCAGGGTCAGTTTGTCGTCTGTCTCCCAATCCGTCATACGGACGGGACGGGCTTTCTTCGACCCTGTCGCCTGCTTCTTCGCGACCTTCTTCGTTGGCTTCTTCGCTGCCATTGCTTGACCTCCTTTCGTCAGTTGATTTTAACCGCCTTGTCTCCTGACACCTTCTCCCATCGTCGGATAATCACGTCGACATACTGCGGGTCGAGTTCGTTCATGTAACAAGTGCGATTAAGTTGCTCGCAAGCAATAAGCGTCGAGCCGCTACCGCCGAATACGTCCAAGACGTTGTCGCCTTTCCGCGTTGATGTCTTTAGCATAAGACCGACAAGGTTCAGCGGTTTAGGTGTTGCGTGTCCGCCTGTATCTTCTCTTTCTTCTTCGCTGGTGCGGTTAAAATGCAATACGTTGTTAAAATTCGTGTGTGTTGCGTCAAAGAAAGCTCTGGTCGCGTAGTAGTCCTGTTTTATGCGGTCGTAGTCTTTTTTGATTTTGTCATACTCCGCTTTGATTGTCTCGTAGTCTGCGCCCCATTCGTCGCCGTAGTATTCGGCTATTTTCTTGTAATGTTCAAAAGGAATGAGGGTCCATTGTGACTTGGTGAACCAATGCGAGAACATGGCCACGCCTGTTATCTCTTTCAACTTCTTCGATGTCAGTCCCACGCGCTCGGCTGCTTCTGCTAGTGGCCGCCTGATTGCTTCGTAGCCCTCAAAGTAATTGTCGGCGTTCGTGTTGAAGCCTTGGACACCTTTCATGACAAACAAGCACTTCTCGTCTGCGGTCGGGTACATTCTGGTTAGCTTCGCCATTTGTCCTTGGCCGCTTCCTTTGTCCCATGTCAAAAGATTGCGGAAGGTGATTTGCTGTTCCTTCTTCATCGGCCGCAAGATATTGCTGTATAGGTCCATGAGTGGTTCATCTATGCCCCAGCAATACCAGCTACCGACTTCACGCATAGCGTCGAATGTAATCGGTACCCACTTCTTGTTAAACTCGAGCAGGTCGTCATAATTCAGGTTGTCGTTCTGGACGCCGTCCTTTTCCTTCTTCATTCCATACGGAGGGTCTGTGTAGACTGTGTCAATCTTCGCGCCGTCTAGGAGCTTCGCGATATGTTCGCGGTCGGTACTGTCTCCGCAAGCCAGCCTGTGACGTCCTAGCTGGAAGATGTCGCCCGCCTTGATTGATGTATCTTGTAGCTCGAGGTCTGCTTCGTCTTCTTCGACTTCTTCGTCGTCAGTCAAAAGGTCTTCTGCTTCGTCCAGCAGGTCGTCGACGTCAAAACCGAATTGCTCCATATCAAGGTCAATCGCCGCCAGCTCTGCCATGAGCAGCGCGTCGTCCCATTCGGCCAGTTCTCCGACCTTGTTATCTGCAAGGCGAAAAGCTCGGACTTGGTCTTCGTCTAGGTCGTCCGCGATGATAACGGGTACTTTCTTAATGCCGAGCCGCTTCGCTGCTTTTAGGCGCGTGTGTCCTGTTACGATTTCCCCGACTGCGTCAATGATGATTGGTACCTTAAAGCCGAAGTTCCTAATACTCTCTGCCACGGCTTCGACGGCCTGCTCGTTATCTCTCGGGTTGTAAATATATGGGACTAGGTCGTCCGTACTCATGTATTTCAGCGTTACTTTTTCGCTGGTCTGCGTCATGCTTCTTCTTCCTCCTGTAAACGACAAAAGACGCCACGCGGGCGCCTTTCTGTTTGAGCTGATACTATCATTCTATCAGATAAAGCGCGGTATTTTTGCACGTTTAGCCGCTTCTATGCCGCGGGTTGAATAGTTCGTCACTAAATTCTTCTAGCCATTCCTTGACCCTGTAATATGCCGTGCGCTCGCTTACGAACATATAGCGCGACGCTGCGCCTATCAAGTTAATGCTGCGATAGACGTACACCTCCTTGATTGCCGTGAGCAGGGGCGCGTCTGTGCGCTCTGTGATGTCGTCTAGCACTCGTTTGATAGTCAGGTACTTTGATAGCTTCGTGTCGTTCTCTTTGGCTACCAGCACGCGCTCTGCTTCGCTCTTGCGGCCTTTCCCGCTGCGTTTAATGGTCCCGTTGGCGTCTGTCGCGTGGTAGGGACTTTCTAGCGTCTCTATCCTGTCCGCGATGTGCTGCTCTAGTATGGTCCGCTTCGGGTTCCTGCTGTCTCTCTTGTAGTACCAGCGAAGCCATTCTAGCTCCTTTCGGTAGGCGGTATCAATCCTAAATACTTTTTTCTGGGTCATTGTGTCAGCTCTCCCTTTTTCGTTGTGTTATTGCTGTTTATATTTTAGCAAAAAACCCGTATCTTGTCTACGGTATAGCAAAAAAGGGCGGGCGCTGCTGCCCGTCCTCTCTCGTCTGGTTAATATCGGATAAAGTCGATAATCGTAACTACGGCTGCCGCTATATGCGCCGCAAAAATCAATTTTATAAACGTGTACCGATTTTCATCTATCGCCTTCTTCTGCTCTATGCAGCTAACAACGGCGTAGAACACAACCGCGATAATTATGACCGCCTTTTTAAAAATTTCCATTCGTTCCTCTCACTTTCTTCTTCCTGTGGTTCTTGCGCGTCTTCTTCGACTTCCTGCGTGGAGGGTGTTTCGGTGTTTCCTGTACCAGTCCATGCAGACCGAGCAGCTTCGCGAGCGCTGTTGCTTCTTCCTCTGTAGCTGGCTTCAATCTGATTTCGATTTCTCCTTGTACGTCTTGCGTAAGGCTGCTATACCGTCCGTCGTCCTCGATGTCGACGTCTTCAAGCTCTGTTGCCGTGCCGCTTAACTTCGAGGTGTTCCCGCCCTTGGTTTTTATACAAAACGCCTTTCCTAGTTCTGAGATTGCGTTCGCCGCTTCTTCTGCTTTCATAAAAGAGCCAACTCGAAAGTCTGGGGCTTCTTCTGGCTCTGTCGGACCTGTTCCGTATTCCTCGATGATACGCTCATACGCTTCGCGGAGCTGCTTCGCGGTCGGCGCGATGATATGTTCGAGCTGGTGGCCTACGGGTGGAATGTTGCTGATGATAACCTTGTGGCCGTATAGCGTCAGGTCTTCTGGCTTCTTGTCTGTCTGCGTCTCCTTGATAAAGTCTTCTGCCGCTTCTGCGGTCGTATTGTAAGGTTCTAGCCCGTCCTCTCGACGCTGCAAGTTGATACATTTGAGCTGGAAGTATTCAAGGCTTCGCTGCTGGATCAAGTATTGACGGTGTTCGCTTGCAAAAGCTGCGATGGCTTTCTCGTACTTCTTGCGGTAGTCATTCGCTTCGTCCGTCTGGTCGCTCAGCCACTCGGTCGTTTTCGCTAGGTCGTTTTCTAGCTCGTCCTTTTCATTCAAAAGCTGATGATAGCCGTCCCGCCAGCCGTCGCGGTCTTGTAGTAGTTGCATGAAGTTGCTCATTGCTTGTTCTCCTTTGCTTTCAAAATAATATCTGCCGTCTCATTGAACGGATAGTCGGCAAGGTAGGTGTACCCGTTAGATAGCACGACCTCGGAGCAATCATCGCTATTTTCAAACGGTGTAACGATTGATACGTCGTCGACATTCACCAGCGCTTGAAACGTGCCGAAGTCGTCTATATCAATGCACCTAATTTTCGTAAATGTTGCCATGGTTCCTCCTTGTCAAAACATGCTGGCGCAAGGCATTGCCATTATTTCCAGCTTGTAGTGTCCCTTCTTGCCGCTTACGCCGCCATATCGGAAAACAGTTTCTAGTATAACGCGGTTGTTATCATCGACCCAAACGCCCGCGTCGGTCAGTCCGTCTATTAAGGCCTTGAACGTCGGGTATAGGTTCGGAGGGTCTACGTCCTGCCGCGTAGGCGGGTAGACGGTGAGAATGAGCCGCGCGGGGTGTTCTGCCGTGTACGGGTCAAACACGCGCCCGCTCTCCTGATATGCTGCCAGCGCTCGGAGCTTCTGCGTCGTCTCCATTCTCGCAAACCTGTTTAGTCGGTCGTTGCTGTTTAGGACCATGTTCTGCTTGCGGTTCTTGGTATTCCGCGGCAGGTAGTAAGTGAATTTTTCGATATTAGGCATATAGTACCCTCGCAACTTGTTTCAATTCCTCGACCTGCTTCCGCGGTAGGCGGTAAGCTGCCAGCAGCTCGAATACGTCATCGAAGATTTCCCCGTCTTGGTCTTTGACGATTGTCAGCTTTGGCTCGTCTTCGCAAGTGATAGACGCTGAGAATGTCGCGCGTCGGTTCGTGGTGACGTACCCCTTGTTCAAAGTCGGGTAGGTCTTGACGCCGAAAAGCTCGAGCGGTTCTTGCTGGTAGTAGCCTAACTTGCGTAGCGCGTGCTTAACGTTTGCTTTCATCGCTCCCCTCCTTTTTCCTTGATTTCATCGAATAAGTCGACATATACCAGCTTAAGAGCCACGAGCGCGCCCGAAGCGTGTTCGTGGTTGTTGTGCGGTCTATAAGCTCCGATGTACTTCTCGACACGCTGCAGCGCATATCGAAGACCGTCGACGTACTCTGCGCCCTTCTGCGGCTTCTGGTCGATTTCCTCAACGTTAAACAGCGTGATTTCCTCCGCTGGCTGTTCTGGACGCTGGCGCTGGTTCTTCGCTACTCGAGCGACTTCTGCGCCGCTCTCGACGTGCCGCCATTTGGCCTTGATAGTTCCGACCTGTACGGCCAAGGCTTCCGCGATTTTCTGCGCTACCGATTTCAGCGGGGCGCTTTCCATGCGCTCATAGTTGGATAGGCTGCCGTGGCTTATGCCGACTTTATCCGCAAGCTGCTTGCTGGTAAGCCCTCGCTCCTTGCGCAAGTACCGAACGACCGCGCCGTCTAATAGAACTCGCTGCCGCGGTATGTTATAGCTTATTTCGTATATCATTCTATACCCTTCTTCCTGTCTGTATTTAGTTCTTTCCCGCTCTCGTAGCCCATAAGGTAGGCTATCGGGTCGCCGTACTCTGGTATGTTGTCCTTCTTGGTTTCTGTGATACCTTCGTCTTCAAGTGCCTTGTGGACTTCCTGCGGCACGATTACAGCAAGCGCCAGACTTTCGTCCTGCTGCTTCTGCTCGTCGAACTTATCCATAAGCCCGACGATGAAGCCTTTTCGATAGTGGACTAGTGCCTTACCTGATAGCTCGTAGTATTTCCCGCGCTGGCTCATGTGGTGCGCGGCCATGTGGTAGACGTCACGCGCCAGCTCTGCGTCTTCTTCGTAACCGTAGAAGAAAACGCCCGTGCTGTTGCTTACGGCCACGCAGGCGAAGTTATTCGCGATAACAGCGGCCAACTTCCTGTCCCACCAGTAAATAACGCCTTTCCGAACGACTTCGACCTCTACGACGTCGCTTGCTTTGGCTGTGACGTCGCCTTCTGCGATTTTGTGCTTTGCCATGAGCTTTTGAGCCAGCAGGAAGGCCGTCTGGCCTTCTGCGTCGTCTGGTGCGTCTGCTGCAAGTTCTAGCAGGTTCCGTACCTTTTCCTTGATGTCGTCCGTGTACCCATGGGCTACCTTCTTCTTGCAGCGTGCCAAGAACTCGTCCGCTGGAACCTTGAAGTATTGCGCCCATGGCGCCATGTGGTCGAGTTCAATCTCCGTGAAGGTCTGCCACTCTTTGTCGCTACTCAAAATAGCGTTGTAGCTGCGCTTCTGAGGAACGGCTATAAATTTGTCTTCCCCGTGCTTCTTGACTAGTAAGAAGGCGCTCTGTTGATTTTCTCCATTCGGTAACGGTACGAAGTAGCGCTCCTCGTTCATCATCGTAAAATCTCCCGTATTCCAAGCGTGGGTGAACGCGTGCATATTCTCATCAGAATATTCAAGCCAGCGAATAGTCTTGTCCCCCTCTGCCGAGAAGCCGTAGCGCATGGCTTCGATTGCTTTTAGCAGCTTAGACTTAGCTTGCTTGACTTTCGGAAGCTCTTTCGCTTCCTTCATAGCTATGATTGCATAACTAGGCAGCTTCGGCTCCTTGAAATATTTATCAACAACGATGTCCATTTCGACTGTGACGTCTTTACCTCCTCTTTCGCTAGTCATGGTTTGAGGATAGCCAGAAATGATTAGCTTTTGATTTCTTTCTAGCGTCAACATCTCTTGCAAAAAATCTTCGTTGTATGTCTTAGATAATACATTCGCTTTAAACGTAGCCATTTAATACCCCCCGCTGGCTGATAGCCCAGCTTCTTTCTGTAATGCGCTGTAATCGAGCATGAGCGCCGTTTTATCGCGGTTTAGCTGCTCAATGTCCTTCTCTTGCTTTTCTAGCTGCTGCTTTTGACCTGCTGCAATCAGCGTCAAGCTGACAATCAGGACGACGGCCGCAAGCTCTAGCGTCAGACGTAGAACCTTAACGACTGGTAACTGTTTCATCGGTAAACCTCCTTTCGTTGTCTAGCTGGGACGACGTCGACGCCGTTTGCGACTGTCTTCTCAATGTGCGTCATGGTTACCGTACCATGGCCGACATCTGGGATTGCGTAGTCGTCTTTTAGCTGCTTATATTTGCGCTTCCAGCTTTCAGCCCGTCGGTATTGACGGTCTAGGGCGATTGTTGCTAGTACCGAATAGCCAAAAACGGCCAGCGGTAGGGTTAAAAGTAAAAGTTCATTCATTTTCTGCATCTCCTTTTTCAATGACTTCGTCAATAATTCTGACGGCTTCTGCGACCATGTCCTGAATGCTAAACAATACCATTTTACCGCGGTATTGGATAATAGGAGAAGCGGCTCCAGCTAAGCTGATGTCGATAGGCTCGCCGTTTTCTTGGTTCTCGCTGTCTGCGATGTGTAACCTTATTATCAAAGTTTTATCATCTTGTAATTTTCCTTGTACCATATTTTTATACTCCTTGAAATAAAGGCGGAGCGGTAAGCCCCGCCGTGAATGGTTAGAATGGCAGGTCGTCGTCGCTTATATCCATGACGTTCGTTGTATTGCCTTGTAGTAGCGATGTCTGTTGTGCCATTGGTTGCTGTTGTTGTGCCTGTTGCTGCGGCTGCTGTTGCTGGTAGCCGCCCTGTTGCGGCGGTTGTTGGTAGCCTTGCTGGTATTGCTGCTGCTGTTGTTGTTGCTGCTGGTAGCTGTTATTATACCCGCCTTGTTGTTGCTGCTGTTGGCCGTATCCGCCGTTATAGCCGCCTTGGTCTTGTCCCTGCTGCTGGCTGTTCGGGTTCGGGTCCAGATACTCGACGTCTCGGACATCAATCTCTGTCACATACACGCGCTGGCCTTGCTGGTTTTCGTAGTTGCGGGTTTTGATTGACCCGACAACCGTTATCCGACTACCCTTGCGCGTCCAATTTGCGAGGTTTTCGGCCTGCCGGCCGCTGATAGAACACTCGATGAAGTCCGCGTCGCGTTCTCCATTCTGGTTCTTGTAGTTGCGGTTGCAAGCGATTGAGAAGCTAGCAAAGGCTCGGTTCCCGTTTGGTCCTTGGTGCCAGCGCAGCTCAACGTCTCGCACTAGCCGCCCTGTTACGATTGCTAAATTAGTCCCCATGTCCTGCCCTTCTTTCTAGTCGCACTTTTCGACTTCTTCGGCTTCCTCGCGGCTTTCCATTTCTTCGCCTACCTTGGCAAGCATTTTCAGGAAGTCGCGAACTTCGCTCTCGCGGTCTTTCTCTCGGTCGTACTCTGGTGCAGGTTCGCCGTCAAGCGTCTTGACTTCCATTTTGACTTCAAGCACCCGAATATCTAAGCCGTGGAACTCGGCCAGCTTTTTCAAAATCTCGCTGTCCTTGTCTTCATAATCGCAACGGGCCGCATATTCTGGCGCGTCGCAAAAAGCTACGTCCATAGATAGTAAGTTAAATGTATCGTTCAGTTTTCGGCTGTTGATTTTTTCGAGAAACAGACCTTTTTTGTTCTGCAAGATACAATATTTTTGTGTTTGTCCCATTTTTGGAACCTCCTTATTTTGTTTTGTAGGTTATCTACTCTTTAAGTTTACCTCATTGTAGAAAACTTGTCAAGTGTTTTGTTAAACTTTTTTTAATTTTTTTTAACTTGTTCGCCAGCGGCTTTTTTTCCTTCTTCGGCCACGGCTTCAAGAGTGGTTTCTTTTCTGGCTTGCTTGTAAGACCTACGCCGTACGCAAAGGCTTCGCGGAAGCTGACGCCCTTCTGCTGGCATATCGTGTTAAGCAATAGGACGTGTTCGCCGTATCGGGTGCCGTCTGTCTTCAATAGCCGCCAATAGACGAGGTCAATCGGCGCATTTTGGACGATGTCCTTATCAGTCGGCCGCCATTGCTCGATACGCTGGTTAGTGCTGTATGTGATAGCAGATACCGCCATGCTAACCAGCAGCGAGCCGAGCGCGTGCGTTAGCTGCTCCTTGCTGGCTTCCTTGCGCGCCAGCGATACAAAGTTCGCTGTCTCCTGCTTGACGTCTATAGCTGCGTCAAACTTGCTGCCGCCACGGGGCGGGAGGGCTTTCGCCCTCTCGATGATTTCGTTATATTCCATACTTCGTCGCTCCTACAAATTGATATATCTTATCTAGTTTTATGACAGCTACCTCCTCAAACCTAATCGCCGCTATTTCTTTTTCTGAAACACCGCACCTTCTCAGTTCCTTTCTGGTTGTTTTTGCCGCTGAATTGACTGTATCGTAAAGAATTGCTCCTTTTGTCGATATTGTCTGCCCGTATTCGTTCACCGCTCTATATGCTACATCATACGGCGTCAGCTCTTTTATCAGCTCTAACCTGTCTTTATTCATAGCAGTACCGCTTCTTTCTGTTCGTACTTGACGCCGTTTGCTTCGAGCCATGCTTTAAGCTCTCGGATTTGGCCGACGTCCTCAAACGTCATATCTAGCACAAGACGGGCAGGTTGTTTCGCTACTTCTGGAATTGGATCTGGTGTTGGTTCCGCTGGTACGTCTTCCATGACTTCGCCTGTCTCGCTATCCACCACCGAATATCTTCCAGCAGCTTCCTGCTCTGCTTTGGCGCGTAGTTCCTCGAGACGTGCGACCTCTGCAGCTTTTCTTGCTGCTTGTGCTTCACGCTCTGCCTGCGCGGACTTGTAGTCGTTCGTGATAGCTTGTAGGACTTGCGGGAGCGTCTGGCCGTTGTCAAACAAAGTTAGGTAAGGCGCTGCGATTAGGCCGTTACCCTCTGCCATGGCGCGGACAGCCTCGCGGCCTTGCGTGATTTCTTCAAGACGTGCGACCTCTTTGTCAAAGAACTCGTTAATCGCTGCGATTGCTTTCGTTGTCAGTTCGAACTTGTTCTTCTTGAAATGCTCTGCGTTCTGGAAGTCTGCGTGGTATTGCTCGAAGTTCTTCGGGTCTAGGTTGCTAGCTTCTGCAAGCTGTTTAAACACGTTAGCGATAACTGATAAGCGGGTAGCCTTGACGTTCTCGTCGTAGTCGTTGACCTGCTCCTTGATTTGGTTCCTCGTGTCAATCACGGGCGCCATGGCTGCGTCATACTCGCGCTTGAAGTCGTCATACGGAGCTAGTACCTCGGCGCGTGCGTCCTTGCGCTTTCGTTCAATCGCTTCGATGAACTTGTTTAGCTTCGTTAGGACTTTTCGGTCGTCGCTGACGGTCGCTGCTGTTACGACGTAGCCGTCGTAGTAGCTCGCTACTTCCTTCACGGCTTCGGCAAAGGATTCGCCCTGTCCTAGAGTGACTACCGCGGGTTTTACTGTAATTCCCGCGTTTGTGATTTGTTCCAGCGCCGCTGGTGTTGCTGTTTTAGTTGTCATGTGTGGTTCTCCTTGTTTCTAAATGCTGTTGATGTCAAAGTCTTGTCGGCCTGCTTCCTGTTGGCCTTCTGGTTGCTGTTCTGGTTCTGGTTCCGCTTGTGCTGGCGCCTGCTTCTGGATTGCTAGCGCGAGCCATTCCTCGAGCCGTCCGACGCACCAGTCGAAGTTCGTCGCGAATACCGCGTCTAAGCTAGGCGCCCCTAGCTCTTTGAGCAGCGCGCTTTCTACCTGCCGCGGCTCCCTGCCGCTTGTCTTGGCTACGTTGTCAATCCGTTTCGCTAGGTTTATGACCTGTTCTTGCGTCAGCGTTGCTGGCGCTTCCGCGTATTGGAAGGCGTCGACGTCTTCCTCGCCCATAGCGAACAAGCCCTGCGCCGCATACTTGCGGGCGTACGATGAAACAGCTCCCGACCATTGCGGCACCTGCATTTGGTCTGCGCCTTTTCTGGTTTTCGGTACCGTCCCTAGTTCTGCGAATGCTGTCGCTTCTTCGACTTCCTCGCCGCTCTTGGCCTGCGCCGTCGCTTTCAGGAACACGCGCCCGCCAATCTCGAAAAGGTCGTCCGTGAATTTAAGCGACCAGCCGCTGTTTAGTGCCTTTAGATGTGTTGTGATGTCCTCGACGTTCCGATACGAGAACGATATACCTTGTTTGAATTTCTTCCCGAGCTGCATTTTACGTTGTAGCTGGTCGAATGTCAATTTTTCAGTCATGCAATACCTCCGCGGGTTCGATTGCATACAAAAAGCCTGCTAAGTCCTTTCATAATCTCCCCCGTTACTCCATGCGCCCGAGCATTTCCGCCCGAAGCGCGTCCTTAGCCCCGAAGACTATCTGGTCTTCTGGTACCCCGTAGAAGTTCGCGAACTTCTCGCGCATGTAGCTGTTCATCGTGCCAGCGTTGCGCTCGTATCGCAGAACTCCTTGTCTGTCTAGCCCTACCACTTCCGCTACTTCTTCTGCTTTTAGGCAGAAGTTCGAGCGTAGGCCGTAAAGCGTCCATTTCTTCTTGTTTCCTGTCATTGGTTCCCCTTTCTCCTTGATGATACAAGTATAACTCGATTGATTTTGATTGTCAATAGTTTTTTAATATTTTTTCAAATTATTTTTATTTCAGCATTTTCGCTGCGATGTCAGTCTGCCAAAAGTCCACGCGCTCGAGCGATTGGAAAAGCTCCTTGATGTCTGCGCGCTCCTGCCGCTGCTCTGGCGTCAGCTCTGCGCCGCTGTTTAGCTTCATCAGGATAAGTTCGCTTAGTCTGCGACTGTACTTTTCTAGCCGCTGGCTCTGCTCTGGCGTCATAGCCTGCTCATTCTTCTTGGTGATTTCCTGCTTGCGTCGACCTTCTACCGCCCATTCTGGCATATTGCCGTTAGTCTGTGCAGGCTGCTGCTGGTTAGCTGCTGGCCGCGGAGCTGCTTCGTTCAAGTAGCTTTCAAACTTGGTAGAGAATAGCGTCATAGGCCGCAAGTAGCCAAGCATTTCTGGCTTATGGAGCCATTGGGAGCTTTTAACGTCTATCACGGTCTTAAACTGTTCTAGCGTGTAGCCCTCGTTCCAGCGTGCTTTTATCAGTCGCTGCGTTTCCTTGGTCTTGTGACTAAATGATTTGCCCGCTACTTGGTTCAGATAAGCGATGATTTCCTCGTATGGAGGTGCTGGCCGCTTCGACGAAGTCGGAGCAGGAGAGCTTGGCTCGACATTATTTATATTATATTCTCTATTCTCTTTATCTCTATTCTCTTTATCTCTATTCTCTGGTGTACAAATGTACGCTTTTCCTGTGGATAACTCCTGTATCCCTTGCGGCTCAACGGTTTGCGAGTGGTCGCTTTTTTTGTTACAAATGTCGTACATTTGTACACCCTCGCTATTTTCACCCCCTTCTTCTAGTGGTAATTTATTCAAGTCAGGAGCTGGCAGCTCGTCGGTTTCCTGCTCGGCCTGCAGCGCGAGTTTTTCGGCCTGTATCTTCGCACGATAGAGCCGTACGCGGTCCGCTTCGTCCGATGACTGACCTACGAAGTTCTCAACGTCCAGCATATACATTGCCCCGTTATCCAGCACCTCTAAAAGCCCAAGATTGCGGAAGGCGTCAATGGCAGACTTGACGACGCCGACAGAGTGGCGAGTGAGTGTTGCCAGCACCTCTGGCGTGTATGGTATCACTCCGCGATACATGAGCCGCCCGTCGCTCTTAAGGCTGCGCAGGTATAGTTTCATCAAGATATTGCAGTACAGATAGCCGTCAGGCATGGCTTCGAGTATCTGGATTTCTTCGCGCTCGAAAAAATCATCTTTCAGTTTCAGGTAGTAATATTTCTTTTCTTTCTTAGCCACGGCCGCCCTCCAAGTCTTTAAGCTTCCGCCAGCTCGGCGTCCAGCATATATCCGCAACGTCAAGACCGAAGTATTCGGCTATGACCTTCTTGTTTTCCTCTTGCGGCTCTGCTCCGTACTCCCAGCGCTGGATCGTGGCTTTGTGAAATGACAGCTCGTCCGCAAGTGTTATCTGCGATAAGCGCCGCTCGCGTCTTAGGTCGCGTATGCTCTTTTTCTTCATCGGCGCCCTCCGTCTGATAAAAGAGTTTCCTCTTTGACGTCAACGGGTACGCAGTAGCACTTGAAGGTACGAACGCACTCCCAAGGCTGCGAACCGCGTCGGGTGCCTGTATGCTCGGCAAAGGTAGCCATGTAGATTTGACCGTCTACGTCGTTGCGGATAATTCGCCCCGCGACCTTTTCAGTCGCCACCTTTTGCCAATCGAGAAGCGGAGCTGCTTCTCGAAGGTCTTCTGTAAGTGTCAAGTAAAAATGTTTCATCGTGTACCTCCTTATCGTTTGTTATCTTTTGCGTTGTCTTCGCTATTCTGACACAAAACCTTAAAGTCGATGATGTCCTGCGTTTCTTCGTTGCGATATACGACGACGACCTGCTGGCCGCTGTAATAGCAGAAGCGGACGCCGTCCTGAATGTTAAGCCAGTATGTGTTAATTCTGTTGTGCTTTTCAAGGCGTCCGTCGCCTTCCAGAAGGTCGAGCAGCAGCCCGTCCTTTTCCCAAGCGTTCGCATTGTTTACTTGTTCGATGATTTCGCGTTTTTTCATGATGTTATCTCCTTCTTTTCTTACTTGCTAAATACTTTCACGCTGAAAATAGAAACGAATTTCCCGTGGTCGAATATGTTGACTTCCAGACGCTCGCGGCCAAGGTCGAAAGCGAAAAGGTTGGTGTGGATTTTCTCCCAATCTTTAGCGAAGCCGTTGAAAGCTGTTACTGTGCTAACATAGTTCAAGAGTTCCCCGCGGCCGCGGTATTTCTTCTTGTGGTTTCTGGTTGCTTCCAGAACGGCAGCGACGCGGTCGGAGTATGATTGCTCAAGGTCTTCGATTTCATTCCATGCAGCTTTTAGAGCTAGCGACCAAGTCGGCGCGTCGATTTCGTGCGCCCGTGCCATGACGTCTGCGTGTGTAAATTTCCGTAGTTTCATGTTGTTTCCTCCTGCCGTTTTTCGGCTTGTTTATTATTTATGGTTTAATTATACCGCATTGATTTTTCTTTGTCAAGTATTTTTACAAAGTTTTTTTAAATTATTTTTAACTTTTTCCGGGCAACAAAAAACCTCCCGCATGGCCAACGGGAGGAATACAGAAAGGAAACGGTCACGCTGGCGAGGTTAGAACCACCGCGACCTTGTTTGGCTAAGTGTCGGTAATTGCTTATGAAACGTGATTGCTGGTTTTTGATTTTGGTATAAGGAGAACCCAAATTTGCGCCTTAGCCATACGCACCCTAATTATAGCATAAGGCGGCGCGTGCGTCAATAGGGCAACAAAAAAGCTGACGGAGAGCCAGCTTTCAATAATGGAGATTATTATGAAAAAGTTTCATCAGTCCTTAGCAGGACAATTATAGTTTAGCACTTCGCGCGGAAGTTGTCAATAGTTTCTTCAAAATTTCTTCGATGAATTTTAAACGCCGTAAAACGCGTTTTAAGCCATTGTTTTCGTTCTCTGGTATAACAAGACGCGGAACGTCCTAAAATCGAAAATAGGCTATTTATTTTGCGTTTAAACAGCATTGCAAGCAAAAGAGAAAGCCGCGGAGATTATCCACGGCCTTTTTGTATTTATTTAAAAGAAAATTTGCTTGCAGCCTATCGGTTGTTTACGATGTTCTGAACTGCATTGTAGTAGGTGCCGAGGTTCGCTCTGCGCTCGTCCCCGTTTCCGAGGTGTCCTGCCAGCACTTCATCGGCTAGCCGATTGTGAGACGTCCGAGCGTCAATCGCTTCTAGTCGCTCGTTGACAATCGTCTGAACTGCCGCATACTTGCTACCAAGAGCCGCCTTGCGGTCTGCTCCGCTGCCGTACTTGCCAGCCATAACTTCGCCCGCGAGCTGTTCGAGCGTACCCGCTGCCGCTTCTGGCGGCGTTCCTTGCTGTACGCTCTCGCTTTTGCTGGGCGCTGTTCCGTTCTGGCGGTAAACGTAGACGTAAGGGCCGCCCATGGTGCCAGCATTCCAGCCGTAAAGCTGGTTGTAGTTGTTGCGCGTGACGCCGTTCGCTGCATAGGTACAGTGGATAACGTTGTCCGCGTCGAGTGCTAGCATGGTATGGCCGCCTGCACCGAGCGATTGACCTTTAGGACCCCAGATGATAACGTCGCCGCGCTGCATGTCCCAATCTTCGTTTTCTGCGAACAGATAATAGCCGTTAGCGATAAGCCAATCGTGCTCTGTCTCTGTGTTGACAGTCCAAGCAGCAGGAGAAGCGCCACCAGCTCGTAGGGCGTAGTAAATCGCGCTAGAGCAATCGTAGGAGCTAGGTCCTTCGCGGCGTGCCATAGAGTAGCTGACGTTGCCCTCTAGGCCTGCCATGAAGGAGATTGCTAGTTCTGTATTAACCATTTTCGCCCCCTTACTCTTTGTTTCCCGCGTTGTAGTTAGCTGTCGTGATACCTAACAGCGTACCCATAAAGGTTGTGAATGCTGTCAAGATGATAAGCGCTAGCTGCGTATGCTCCCAATTAAGAGCGGTGCCGATAGTTCCGACGAATGTCGCAAGGGCTGGCAAGAAGATTGCTGTACCCCATTTTAGAAGCGAATAGGCTTCGTTTGATAGTTGGAAATTCTTCACGTTTTCTTTCCTCCTTCTTTCTTTTTCTTCGGCGCCGTTTTTTTCGGCTCCTTGTGTCGAACGTCTCCGTCCTGCTGGAATAGTTCCTTGTCGTGGTCTAGGTTGCGTTCGATGAAGTTCTCGAGGTATGGCAGCTTGACGCCTAACATAGAAAGATTTTTCAAAATTGAAGCTGCGTAACTTGCGACCATTGCCAAGATGAAGCTGTTGACGAACCCAGCCTGTCCCGCGTACTCTGCGAACGGATACGAAAACATGACAGCAAGAAACACGGTAACGTGACTAACGACGCCCTTCCGTAGCTTGGAACTAGAAAATCTATTCTGCGCCCAAGCACGCGCAACGCCAAGCAGAATGTCAGCGACAATCAGAACCAGCAACCCGAAAACGGGCAAGTGGTCGTCTATCCCTGTCTGGTAGAATTTGATGATTACGTCTATAATCAAAAAAATACCGTCATTATCTGGCGTTGGCTGCGGCGTGGCTGCGGCCGTCAGTAGTTCGTGCATGTCTTACTCTCCCATTTCGTTTTGTTTGACAAAACAATAATACCCCACCAGCGGCAGGGTATTTTGCAAAGTCCTTGTTTATGCTTGTGTCTGTGCTGCTTTCGCTGCTTCGATTTCTTTCAGGACTGCGTCCTCGATGTCGTAGATAGCATTTTGCAGCGCCAGCTCGTCCTTGCGCATATCGCGGCGGTTTGCTGCGTAGCGTTCGGCGTCGATGATGTTCTCGCTGGCTGTGCTGACTGCGTTTCCGTCTGTGTTGACGATTGTAGTCTTTACAAGGTGTTTCTGGCCGTCTTCCTCAACGTAGAAGGAAGCGACGGTCTGGCGTGTGCGTTCTAAACTTAGCATGTTATGCCCTCCTGTTCGATGTATTAATTATAGCACGCTGGCGCGTGGTTGTAAAGTTACAACATAATGACGATTTGACCGCTATACGTTGCGCCTGATTGAGTGTTTACAGCTATCAACTTGTTACTGTTTGCGTTGATTTGTACGTTCGTTCCGTCGGCTGTAACGGACCATTTAGGAATGGTTAGCATGTAGCTCTGAACTGCTCGAAGGATATTTACGGGGATAATCGCAAAGCCAACATTGGATCCATTGCCTACAAAATCGTAGCGAATAGCCAGCACGTCGCCGCAGCGCTTGTAGAAGCTCTTAGGATAGCCCGCTGGCTGCCAGCCTGTGTTGATTAGGTTGACGTGGTCCAGTCGAGCGTTAGAACTCCACGGCGTCCACTTGCCACCGTAGAAAATACGCTTGGACGGTTCCGCTGTTGCAATCGTTGGAAAGAACAGCTGGAAACATTCATTGTTAGAGTTAAGGACTAAAAGGAAGCCGTACTGCTTGGCAGGGTTGTTTGGTTCTTTCCCGTTCTTGAAGTAAACGCCCGTCGTCTTTTCCTCGTCAAAGTCTTTGCCGTATGTGTAGATAGCGCGCCCGTTGCCCTGCGTGATAGCGTGCTGCTGGATAATCTTTCCGTTTGCGTAGATGTCGCCCGCTACGTCCAGCATGCCGCGTTCTGGCGTCTTGCCGATACCAAAGCGGCTGTCTTTGTCGTATGCAAAGATAACTTTTTCGACAGGTACCGTGACAACCACCTCTGCAGGAAGTTTAAACATATCGGATACTTGCCCGATAACTTCGTAAGAGTTCGTTATTGGAAAATTCCCAAAGAGTGATACTGAAGAATTTACAAGGCTGTTGACATCGCTAGGGACAACGTTTATAGGTCCGACGTCTTTCCTGATTGGTCCGTCGTTCGTGATGTCTCTGGTAGCGAACCAAAAGAACATTTCGTTTTTTTGGACGCCGTCAACCATGACGGGAGCGATTTTGGCCGTTCGTGTAACTAATAGCGTCCCCCCGTCTTTTCCTACTCGCTGAACCTTAAAAGTTAATACGGGCGTGAAATACTCGATGACGTTGATAGTTTTCTCAACGTACTCGCTGGAACGGCCGCGGCTGTCAATGACTTTCGCGCGGATAGTAGCCGAGCCTGTGAAGTTCATAGGACCAAGGCGGCCGCCGTTCTGGTTCGTTGATTGATTTCTATCTACGATTTCCGCATAGTAGCCAGTAATCGTAGAACCGTCAACGCCTTTCGCGCCTTCAAAAGATACAGCAATGTCGCTGATTGTTTGCAGGTAGTTTGCGCCTGTCAGTTTTTTCGCGACAAATTGGTTGCCGTCCGTCAAAGTAATATCTGCCAGCGTAGGACGTGCGCCGCCTTCTGCGACCTCTACCGTAAACGTGACCGCCGTTTCGCCTATCGACGTGCTGCCGCTGTACGTCTCGCAATAGATTGTGCCGCGGCCGCTGTTTGAGTTAGGGATTTGAGTAAGCAGCGAAGACGGAACCGTCCAAGTGTGAGAAGTGCCGACGCCTGTCGCGATGTCTTTCGCTTCGGAACCGAAGACGTAGCGGAGCTTGTGCGTGTACGATGAAGCAGCGCGATTGATTGAGATAACAAACTCACGACCGACGACTGCTGTCCCTGTAACGGACACGCTGGAAGCTCGAGCTATACGCGTAAGCTCGAACTTGCGCTCGGAAATGGATAGGTAAGACGGAGAATAGCCGCCGCTGCCTGTAAGGTCTGCGGAGATTGTGGCTGTCTTGCTGCCGTCTCCGTTATGGTAGACCCGCGCTGTTGTCTCGAAGCCTTCCAGCTTCGTTTCGCTGTTGTAGTTTAGCACGGCTGGCCGTCCCTTGAATGATACGCGCTGCCCTTCGATAGTGACCGAAGCTGTTACGTTGTAATCTGAGAATGTGACCCAACGATTAAGCAGGAACAGTCGAACGCGTACGTCCGAATAGTTCTCGGCTTTGTTCTGGCCTACTTGCTCAACGATTGCTTTGAGGGTGTACCCTTGCCCGTCTTGTCCGCTAAAATATTCTGTCATTTTTTGACCCCTTTCTTAATTATCCGACGTATCGGACGACGTTCATATCTGCGTTTACTTCGTGCTGGCTCATGACGAAGCGCCCGACTTGAAGCGTCTTAGTGAAAACCCCGTTGTCTATATGCAAGACCCCGCGGCTGATATACATGACTTCGGTATTTCCTGAATACATGCTGATGCGCTGGTCGCTTATCCTGATTGAGCTTGTACCGTCTTTCTTCCCGATAACCAGCCCTTCCTCCGCGGCCTTCATGTATGTATCTATGAAGTTCCAGCGTTCGGCCAGCTCTCCGAAGTCGTTCGTTATGGCTTCGACCCGTCGGGCAACGTCGATTAGCTTTTTCTCGCTTTCGTCCCTGCCATTGGTGTCTTCCACCATGTATTCGTTAAATCGTTTGACCCATTCTTGCAACACCGAAGCAACTTCGGCCGCCTTGGCTTCCGTCTCTGCCATGCGGGTTCTTTCCGCCAGCGCTTCGAGCTGCTGATGCGTCAAGTTCTGGTCTGCTTTCGCGTCGAATAGCTCCTGCAAGTCTTCGGGCGCTATCGTGTAATCTGTCTTGACGGTTCCCTGCTCGACTTTGACGTCCCAAACCTTGATAGTTGGCTGCTTGTGGTATGTATTAACCCGCAAGTAGTAGTCACCCGTTGGCTTGTCCCAAGTAAAGAAGGTGCCGACCGTCCCCGTTTCTGGGCTAGATACTGCCGCGATGTGTGCCACCTTGTCAGTAAACCACAAGACCACGTTGTCGCTCTCTGCCGCTCCGCTGTGGACGTCTGAAAAATTCCCGTTAGTCTTGGCGCTGATAAGGTATTTTTCGCCATTCTTCAAGTGTATCGACGTTCTGCCGTAGACCTCAAAATTATCGAAGTTTTCGGGTTTGCTGTCTGGTGCGAACGGACCCTGCGAGTTCCGCAAGAGGTTGCGGCCGCCTACCTTGACATTTTCAAACAGCGGTGACCACTCGTAGTCTCTCGGATTGTTTGACCTGCTGGCCGTCGAACGATTGACCGCAAGACCAAGATACCGCTTGCCCGTTGGTGTGTCGCTCATACCAGCGCCCAAGGCGTTATCGGCGTACTTTATCCAAGTATAAAGAGTTTGGCCGTCTGCCCCTTTAGGACCTTCGACACCGTCCGCCCCTCTAATCAGCGACCACGAGTAGTCCGCGTAGTTGGAGCTTTCCGTGGCTGTCTGCTTGTTGTAAGCTATGCCGATGTACTGCTTTCCTGCTGGTGTGTCGCTCATACCAGACGTCGGACTGTCCGCGTACTTTATCCAAGTATAAAGCGGCGTCCCGTTCTTGCCGTGCGTTCCGATGATAGCGGGCTGCGTGCGGTTGCTGCTGCCGTTGCTGAATGTCTCCTGTCTGTAATGCCACAAGTAAGGAACATTCTGGCTTATCTGCTGGACTGCTGTCGTCCAGCCCGTAGTCGAATAGGTGACGTCCTTGTCTGCGCTGGTAGCCAGATAGTAGTTAGCGACTGATACGACGCCGTTCCCTTGGTCGCCTTTAGCCCCTCGCTCTCCCATTTTAGCCGCGCTGTACCCTTGCTTGCTGGTTCCGTTGGTGTAGTTCCATGTCGTACGGGTCCATAGATAGCGGCCGTCTTCTACCACGGGGACGTTAGCAATCCAGCCGCTCGTCGGTATTTCTGTCCCGCTTTCCCCTCTGGCGTAGTGGATAACCGTCGAAGCAATGCCGACACCTTCGCCGTTCGTCACGTTGACAAAGGTCAGGTCTTCCGTCGCTATGGTCTGGCCGCCGATTATAGCAGCAGCTTTCAAGACCAGCTTGTCGCCTACCTTCTTGCCTTCGACCTTGTACGTTGACCCTGTGGCCTTGTAGACGCCGCCGACGAACCAGCTCCAGCTTACGTTTTGGCTGATTGGTCTAGCCCCTCGGTACAGCGTAGGTGTGACTATGCTTTCGCCTGCCCCGTCCTTAAACATGACGCCGTTAGACGTTTCTAGCTTAATGCTGTACGTCTTCGCGTTCTCGATTGCTCGGTCTAGCGCCTGCTGTATGCCGTCGGTCAAGCGGTTTTCAAGCGCTTTGAAGTTGTCGAACTCTGTCTCGTTCTTGGTCTTGTCGGTAAAGCTGATTTTCTGGACGGACACGCGCGCCGTCATGAGCAGCAACGGCTTGAAGCCGCTATCTCTGACCGTGATAGTGTCCCCGATGTCTGCGTCGATGAAGCCTTTCAGCTTGTAAGTGATAGCAGGGTAGGCAACCTTTTTCAAGTGTCGCAAGCCTGTTGCTCGTAGTACGTCCTTGTTGTCCGTATCGACGTCAATATCGCTTCTTATCCACCTATCAGATGTTTCCCGACCAGTGAAGGTAGACGGGTATCGCTGTGCTGATAGCGGAGCATAGAGCATAGACCCGAACTGGTAGAACTCCAGCTCTCCCGCTGCGTTGTATTGCTTTAGCTCGCCCATGCCGTCGATTGTCAGGCCGTCACGGCCAACGGGCATTACGACGTTAGCGATTTCCCGCTTGTCGATGTGCCGCGTCAGCTTGTCGAGGTTGTGACCGTAGTCCAGAATTAAGTCGCCGCGAACCTTTCCGACGCCTTGGTTTTGGCCGCCGTCGTTTGCTTTGTAGAAGTTGACGACAAAGTCCTTGATTGTCCCGTCTTTCTTTAGACGGGTTTCAAAGTCTAGCTCTGCGTCGAAGCGGCCAGCTAGGGAGATAAGACGGGCAAGCTTGGTTTCCCGCCCTTCCCATTCCAGCGAACGCGTTTGTCCCTCTAGCTCATTGATACCAACTTTCAGGTATGCAAAGGAAATCAAGCCCATTGCTTCGAGGTATTCCCGTAGCGTCATAGCCCTTGGCGCCTTGTATGCGTTCGCCTTCTCGTTGATAAGTTCCAAGTTGAGGTTTTCGGATATGACATGGATCGTGTGTTCGTCTTCTTCGACCTCTAGCACGTTAAAGACAAAAGCCTGCCCCTTGTAGATAAACGATATAAAGGCCTTTTCGTTCAGGTAGCTATAGGCTGCCTTGTTCCCGACGTCGGTCTTGATTGCCTTTTTCTGGACGGTAAACTCGAAAGTAGACGCTCCTGTGTCAAGGTAGCGCGTCCAGATGTCGTCGTAGTAGTTCAGCGTGTCTTGCTTCTCGTTGTCTATCCATGCCACTTGTTGCATGTCTGCATCGTGTATTGTTAAAAGCATATCAGAAAAGCTCCTCGAATGATATGGTTACCTCTGGCTTAGTCTTGCACCAACTAGACGTGAAGACTTCGAGCGTCGAGGATTTAGGCGGCAACGTCAGCCATTGTGACCCGTGGATAATACGCTGCGAAGCTGATAAGCCATTTACCAGCGCGCTATCCGTTTCCGTGTTGATTTCCACCGTGCTATTAGGCTGGAAAGAGTTTGGAATGTCGCGAATTGCCGATACGTTGTCCTTGCGGTACATTAGGCCGTCTAGGTACATGTGCCGAACAAGCGGCCGATTGTCAATAGAACCTAGCGCGACGTGTATCTTGGCCGACTTGCGCCCTTTAATGTGCGGTATCGTGATAGGAATATACGACCCGAACCAGTAGAAATTGACAGTGTCGTCCGTCCTGCGCATGTCAACCCAGCCCCGCGGTTCGTTGAAGGGGTTATGGTCCATGACGTGAGTACCAAGGAAGTTGAAACGTCTGAGAATGTCGTAGCCACCCCGTCCGTTCGCTCCTAAAATGTTGAACTCGCACCATAGGCCATTAGCCCGCTTGTAGGTTTCTACGCCGTACAAGAAGCGGCCTTCTGTGTCGCTAACCATGACCTTTAAAAAACCAAACTCGGAAACAGCGCCGAGCCAGAAGATTTGACGCCACCAGATATAATCATAGAGCGAGCCAGCCTGCCCGTCGCTTCCCCTTGGAATGTCCCAAGT